>Ga0208618_1000001_pt1 | contig 176632 bp, 230 predicted proteins | sample CryBogCBE18Jul08_FD_184585 | JGI IMG/M metagenome (GOLD analysis project Ga0208618, IMG submission 184585) | Freshwater microbial communities from Crystal Bog, Wisconsin, USA - CBE18Jul08 (SPAdes) | ecosystem: Environmental > Aquatic > Freshwater > Lake | place: Crystal Bog, Wisconsin, USA...
CTGTAGCTGGCCCAGGAAGTACTGGACAAGCCCTGTTGGCTGGATTGGCTCCAGCCCTGGCAGGCGGAACTATTGATCAGGCACGACAAATAGCCAACAATCTGGGTGGATTTTTATTTCCAACACCCGACGGCACAAGTAATCCTCCAGATCCGGTTGGCCCGCCGGTAGCACTGGCTGATCCAAGCACATCCGCATGGCAAGCGGCTTATGACCGCGGCGATATTCCTCAAGATTAATCATGGGATCAGTCAACGCAATCAACACCAACACAGATCAAACGGTACAGATATTTGATCAATTTTACAATTTTCAACAAAGTGTTGCAGTGGACGAATACGATGCTGTGCGCAGTTATTTCCTTTCGGTGTTTGGCACAGCCGAGGCTGCTGGAAATTTTACCGTAGCGTTATTCAGGGTGGCACAACAATCAAATACATCAGTTATGAGCTTACTACAACAGATGAGAGGGCAATCAGGCCCACAAATTACAGCTACTTTGGCCTATTATCTAAACGGAATTCGTAGTGCTACAACTTTATTGGGCATAAATGTGCCAACACAACCCAATTTTTATGTAGCACACAACATCAGGATTTGACGCATGGCCAAGTTTGCATCCGGTGCTTATGTGGTCAAAAACTCACAAAAATATGTAGGACGCGGTATTCCTAGATATCGCAGTAGTTGGGAATGGGCTTTTATGAATTTCTGTGATACCAATGACAACATAATCCAATGGGCAAGTGAGCCGGTGCGTATTCCGTATCGGCACCCGCTTACTGGTAAAAACACCACCTATGTACCAGACTTTATTGTGACTTATCGTGGCCCCAACAACACTACCCGAGCTGAACTGATTGAAATTAAACCCAAAAGTCAAAGTCTTATTGAAGAAAAACAAAGCCAACGAGATCGTGCTCAGGTAGCAATCAACTACGCCAAATGGGACATGGCACAAAAGTGGGCCAAGGCCAACGGACTGACTTTTAGAATTATAACAGAAGATCAGATATTCCATCAAGGCCGCGGTAAAAAGCGGTAAATAGCTGTATGACAATTCAGTTGTATGTAAAGGCCCATCAAGTTACGGGATTAAAATATCTTGGCAAAACTTGGAAACTAATTAATGGTAAAAGAGTTTGGATAGAAAAAGGAGACTCAAAATTACTAAGAAATTAGAAGAACTTTTTGAGTTTAATAAACTTGAAGAATCTACAGAAACCGACAGACCCCAAACAGTAGAGGAAACTCGCATTGCTATTGCTGCAATTGACACAACCATTGACAAAATTGACTCAGCCCTGCCGGCTGTGCGCGGTTTAGATGCAAGTGATCAAGAAATGGACGATCTAGCAGCCAAAGCTACTGAAACTTTTGACGATCTCATGACCCTGGGTATGAATGTGGACAGCCGATATGCTTCTGAAATATTTGCTGTGGCTGGGGCTATGCTAGGACATGCACTGACTGCTAAAACAGCTAAAATGAACAAAAAATTAAAGATGATTGATCTGCAGATGAAAAAACTCAAACTGGATCAAGATCGTGGTCAAGATCCTGAAGTACAAACAGCACACGGACAGGTCTTGAACCGTAACGACCTACTGGAACGCTTGATCAGCAGCCGACCAAAAGATTAATACAGCATAAATATCATATAGGGAAAAGACCGATGAAAAAATTTCAACAATACCTGGCAGAATCAGAAAGAACCTACAATTACCGTATAAAATTTGTGGGTGATTTAGAATCCGGCTTTTTAAAAGCCTTGGAAGACAAACTCAAGCAGTTTGACATTGTCAAAATTTCTGGTGCCAAAACTACACCAGTACAATTAAAACCAGCAGACTTTCCTGCTCACGAAAATGATCGGGTGACACATGTGGATGTAGAATTCCGCTACCCAGCCATTGAGCCGCAGATTCAACAGCTGGTACAATTGTTGGGCATGAATCCTAACCGTGTACGTATGTTGACCACACCTTACGAAGACGATATGGCCGATGAAAAGGCTAAAATTGCGGATCAAAATACAGATCTTTTGACCGACACTGACTACCCAGCCGACAATGCAGAACAAAAGGCCCTAAAGAAAGATTACTCAGCTCCGTATGACAAACATGCGGTATTAAAAAACACTTATCGCAGTGACTTTACTGTGGCTGGTGGCAAGACACCGCCTGCACAAACCACAAATGACTTGCCGATGGGCAACACAAGCCCTATGACCAAGATGCATCGTAAACCCAAGCCACCTACTGGCGCACACCCAAGGAACATATAATGACATTTTTTTACGACTTAAACAAACGCCTAGCCGATTTGTCTGCCAAACAAGATCGGCGTCTTGACGAAAGCCGTGCCGCTGTCGACGAAAGCGCCTTCTCCAAGTTGGCCAAAGAGATTGGCAAGAACCCCAAGATTAAAAATCCTGCGGCAGTTGCTGCCACCATTGGTCGTGAAAAGTATGGTCAAAAGGCCATGACAAAGAAAGCCATGGCTGGTAAGAAGGCCAAGCATCATAATGAAATGGACGAAGACTTTAGTCCTATTAATGAAAAGTTTGCTGAGCCTGCCAAGATCAATCCGGCTAAGAAAGGCATGTTTGCTGGCAAGAACAAGGCCGAATTACAAAAACAATATAACCATTTGAAAGCAAGTGGTCCACATCACAAAGGTAGCCCCGAGTATACCAAGATGAAAGAGCTGGCATTTGCCATTCGTGCTAAGTCAGGTTGGGGCAAAATGGACGAAGCTGACATGGATGAAGGCAATGATTTTACAGGCGAACGAGTAAAAGCAATCAAGGCCGGTAAAGATCATTTCACAGTGGGAGGCAAGACTTACAAAATTACTGGCGACACATCAGATGAAAAAATGATGGAAAAGAAAGAACCCAAGAGCAAAGGCACTGCCTTTGATCCTGAAACAGCCAAGAGCATGTTTGCCAACAAGGACGAACACCCACGCCACGATGTCAAAGACACTGGCTACAGCAAGCGTTATACTCGCAAACACGAGGATGACATGGAGAAGGATGACGAAGTCAAAAGCGACGAGCCAAAGAAAAAAGGTCGTCCAAAAAGTACTAAACCAAAAGATGACGAGCCCGTCACCAAGGGCAGTTACAAATACAAGATGGTCAACGGCAAGCGAGTGCTGAAGGATAAGGTCAAAGAAGATGGTATCCCTGTTGCTGATCGCGGCGAGTATGACAATGAAGGTAGTGAAGTCAAAGGCGACATGCACACAGTTATTCGTCATGCTACCAAACTTGAAAAACACCTGCGTGACAGCGAAAACTTGCCAACCTGGGTAATTGAAAAGATTGGCCAGATTAAGGGTATGATGGCTAGTGTCAGCGACTATATTTTGTCACAGCATGAGCGTGGTGTTGAACAGGCCACCGGTGAAGAAGGCATTCGCATTGCTGAAAAAATTACCAAGGACACACCAACAGGTGATGTAATCCATGATTTTGTACACAGCAAGAATCCCAAGTTTGCTGGCAAGAGCAAAAAAGAACGTATTAATCAAGCCTTGGGTGCTAGCTATGCTATGAAAAAGGATAAGATGGAAGAAGACGGCAAGCCAGATTTCTTGGATCTAGACAAGGATGGCAACAAAACTGAGCCAATGAAACAGGCCGTTAAACAAGCCAAATCTAATAAAGAAAAAAAGGTTGAAGAAACAACTACTAGTGGTAGCGTAGCCACAGCAACCCCCAGTGGCAAGTCCAGTAAAGGCGGCATGTCTTTCGGCAAAGGTGTTTATGAAAGTATTGATCAACAAGTTGAACAAATGATAACTGAAAGTATCAGTGTTCAAGAAAATGTTGAAGAGTGTGGCATGGAAGGTGGCCAACCAAGCATCACTGTCCAGGCTGACGGTGAAGAAGCTGCCAAACTCATGATGTTGTTAAAATTGGCTGGCCTAGATGTACCTCAGGCCGAATTAGACGAAAACGAAATGGATTGGCCAACAGATCAACAAACTCTGTCCACCGAACCAAACCTGCGTACATACTCAGGCGGCTTAAATGGACCCAAGTCAACAGGTCAAAGTACCACAGTTGGCGGCGGCATCCCTAATTATCAAACACGCCGGCAGGTTAGCATGGAAGAGTCAGTCAAACTTGAGCGCAACCTGTTCAAGACTTGGCAAGACTATAAAGGTTAAAATAAAATGAGCGTACAAGTTATCAATGCTGCAGGCAATGTTTTGTGGACCACAGACAAAGCTGAAATTGACTCCAACAGTGCCGATGTTACCTATCAGGTGTTTGCTACAGCACTAGGCACAGCAACCGCTGTGGGTAATCTGTATGCTAACGCAGTAGCAGTTCCTAACGGCACAGTGCGTGACATTTATGTTGGTGCTGGCAATTATCTAATCATGACTGGTACTACATTTACAGCTAGAGCCTTAGGCACGCAAAGTTCAGCACAGCACAGCGTATTCAACAAGTCTGGTGTCTAATTATGCGGGCTCGAGAGTTCGTCACTGAAGATGCACACTCAAAGTTTCATGATGATCAGTTAGGTCCAATGACTGGCATGAAACGGTACGATGGATTAGATAATTCAAATCCTTACAACATGTGGCGTTTTATTGTAGCAGCAGCTGGCCAGCCAAAGAAAGATGAAATAGACCCAACCGCACCATTGAGCAAAGGCGGCCCAATTGGACAAAAATTGTCTACACTAGCCTATAGTAAAGCTGATGCTGAAATCTTGGATGCTACGGCACGAGCCATGGGCGAAACAGGTACAACAATCAGCAGTCAAGATTCAACCGAACCTACTACAACAAACAAAACCAGCCCAGTTAAAGGATTTGCAGGGTATCCAAGATGAGAGCCCGTGAATTTATTACAGAGGTAGCCATGGGTCGCACCGGCAGTCTTCAGCGAGACATTGCCTTGGCCTTGCCTGGTGCGTGGAAAATACCAGCACTTAAAAATCAAGATCCATACTTACAATATAGATTTGGTGTAGCTATAGCCGGAGCCAAAGGTGCCAAGCAACGTGTCCAGGACGGCGTTCCTCCTTTTGAACCAGATACGGTTTTTGGTGAAAATGAATTTGTAGTCAGCTATGATCCTCACACAGGCGAATACATTCAAGATGCCCTACGGGCCATGGGTCTTCCTGGCGGTGATGCTATACAAGTGGCCACTATGGCCAGCAAAGAAATGCCCGATGTAGTTACCACCAGTCCAATCTGTAGATTTGTGGGCTACCCTAAATAATCAATAAATAGTAGCACATTTCAAACAAGGAAATAAAATGAAAAAACTTTTAATCTTAGCATTGGTAGCATTGGCACCCGTTTTGGCCCAAGCACAGATCAACAAACAATGTCCACAGTTTACTGTCAACGGCACACCACAGTATGCGGCCCAACCCGGCGATCAAGAAATTTGCCACATGAATTATGCTGTGATACATCGTTGTAGTGTCAAAGCTCCGGTAGCAGTATTTGAGCATTTGACAGTAGCCGCAATGACAGGCCCAGCCAAGCGAAAAGACAACTTCCACCCAGATTCTGCGGTTACACCTAACTGTAGTGCTAGCCTAGCCGACTATGCTGTGGTTGGTAAAACACACGATCGTGGACACATGGCTCCAGCTGGAAACAACACACAAAACGATGCTATCATGACAGAAAGTTTCAACTTGAGTAACATGGTTCCACAAGTGGCCAACAACAACCGTGGTATCTGGAAGCAGTTAGAAACATTTGAACGTCAATGGGCCATGGCTCCAGGCACAGATTTCTATATCATCTCTGGTGGTATTTTTGATCAAGGACATCCTGTAATTGGCAACGGTTTAGGAATTCCAACACGCTTATACAAGATCATCATTGAAAAGAACAGCAAGAAGGTTCAAGCATACTTAATGCCTAACGCAGCATTGCCAGTCCAAGACTTACCCAAGTATCAAGTGCCAATGGCGGCCATTGAGCAGGCCACAGGAATGCGATTTAACTTAGGCCAGTAATCAGAACGCTCACAATTACTGTATGAAAAATTTCTATTGTGCAGCTCCCTGGCGAGGTCTGCACATTAATCCCCAGGGCGATGTTAAGACCTGTTGTGCTGGTAATGACAGCATGCTGGGAAATTTAAAAAATCAATCAATATTAGAAATACTCAATGGGCCAGCATTGGGCGAAATACAAGCAAGTATAAAACAAGGCATCGCTCACAAATACTGTAATAATTGTGTCAATGCCGAGCTGTTTGGACTCAGCGAACGCAATTGGCACAATGATGTTAATTTAGATTTTGATCCAGCTACCGCAAAAATAAACGAACACAGACCTTCTATAGTTGATGTTAGATGGAATACAACCTGTAATTTAAGTTGTAATTATTGTGACGAAGTGGCTAGTTCCAAGTGGGCTGATATTTTAAAATTTCCTATAGCATCCAACACAAGAAAATATTATGCAGAGGTATGCGACTATCTGGATGAACACAAGGAACACATACGCGAAGTTTCATTAGTTGGCGGTGAACCATTACTCTTGCCAGAAAACGAGCGATTGCTTGAAGTTATTCCAAAAAATTGTCCAATATCGTTGATAACTAATTTGAGCATCGATCTTGAAAATAATAAAATTTTTAAAAAATTGCTAACAAAAAATCTAGTAATGTGGAAAGTAAGTTTTGAAAATTTAGGTCCGCACTTTGAATATGTTAGGTATGGTGCCAATTGGAATACACTAGAAAAAAATTTGCAATTGTTGCGTACACTACGCAACATAGGACATGAAGAATCAGTTCATAGTGTTTATAGTTTGTATAATGCTACACGATTGATAGAATTTGTAGAGTGGATTAAAAATTTAGGATTGAAGATAAACTGGCAAGGATTGTATCGACCTGATTATCTAAATCCTTTATTTCATAATGAGCCAATTCGTCAAATAGCAATGGATCAATTGGATCAAGTGCTTGCTAGAACGGATTTGACAACGGTTGAAAGAACATTCTTAACACAAACTAGAAAAAATTACAATGTTCCGCAAGAAAAAAATTTAACTGACAAATTTTTAGAATATACTAGCAAACTTGAAACAGATTATCATCCTGGTCTATTAGGTCACTTTGCTAAACTTTGGCCTGAAATTTATAATAACATACAGTTTTAATTTAGATCAGTAACCAAAACTGCCATAAATTAAAGTATGGCAAAAACCGAAGATACCTTAGTAAAGGCTCCGTATAGAACGACACCTTTCACTGATTATCAATTAGAAGAATTTGTAAAGTGCGCAGACCCTGATCATGGGCCTGAGTACTTTATGAGCAATTATTTTTACATACAACATCCGGTTAAGGGCAAGATGTTGTATTATCCTTACGATTATCAAAAACGTTTAATCAGTACCTATCATAATTACAGATTCAGCATCAGTATGATGCCGCGACAAACCGGTAAATCAACTTCGGCTGCCGGTTATTTGTTATGGGTAGCCATGTTTGTTCCTGACTCGACTATCTTAATATCTGCACATAAACATGCTGGTGCACAAGAAATTATGCAACGGGTACGCTATGCCTACGAGCTGTGTCCTAACTATATCCGTGCCGGCGTAACTAATTACAATCGAGGCAGTATTGATTTTGAAAACGGTAGTCGTATTGTATCGGCTACCACTACAGAAAATACCGGTCGTGGTATGAGTATATCCTTGCTGTACGCTGACGAGTTTGCATTTGTACGACCTGGAATAGCTAAAGAATTTTGGACCTCCATCAGCCCTACACTGGCCACTGGTGGTAAGGCAATTATTACCTCAACTCCAAACTCAGATGAAGATCAATTTGCCTTGTTGTGGAAAGGTGCTAACAAATTAGAAGATCCCTACGGAAATCCAACCGCAGTAGGTATCAATGGATTTAGGCCGTTCCGCAGCTATTGGAACGAACATCCTGATCGAGATGAAGCCTGGGCCGCAGAACAACAGGCACAACTTGGCGAAGATCGTTTCCGGCGAGAAATGGGATGCGAATTCATTATTAACGATGAGACCTTGATTGCTCCAACCAAGCTGATTGATTTACAAGGACATGAACCCCTGTATCGAACCGGTCAGGTACGCTGGTATCAAAAACCTCGTGCTGACAGGACCTATGTGGTATCCTTAGACCCTAGTCTCGGTACCGGTGGCGATCCAGCAGCTATACAAGTATTTGAGGCCAACACCACAGAACAAGTGGCCGAATGGCGCCACAATCGCACACCAATACCAGAGCAGATCCGCATCATGGCCGGTATTGTAAAACACATCAATGAAACGGTGCAGAGTCCTGAAAACATTTATTACAGTGTAGAAAACAATACCATAGGTGAAGCGGCTCTTATCAGTATTGCCGAATTTGGCGAGGAAAACATACCAGGTTATTTCCTTAGTGAACCTGCCAACGGCAACGGCCGTAGATATCGCAAAGGATTCAACACCACAAACAAGCACAAATTGTTGTCTTGCAACAAGATGAAATCTTTAATTGAATCGGGCAAAATGAAAATACGTAGTACAGCCCTGGTTTCGGAGCTAAAAACCTTTGTAGCCCACGGGGTTAGTTATGCGGCCAAACCTGGGGAAACTGATGATTTAGTCATGGCCGCACTGCTAAACATACGCATGCTACAACTGCTACAAACCTACAATAACGAAATTGATAACCAACTACGCGATCACGGTGACGCTATAATTGAACCTATGCCGTTCATATCAGTGATACGATAAATAACAATATGGCTAAACACACACCCGCACGGCAACTTTTTGACCTCTTGGTCAGCAGAGATTTTGACCCTGAAATACTGGATTCCGCTGGAAAACCAGCACCAGATCCAGCCAAAGCTGAACTGTTCAATTTTGACTTTCGTGCAGAATCTGGCAAAGACTACGGTACTGTGGTCATCTTGTTGGGTGACGAAAATAATCTCGAAGTATATTTTGGTGATAATGTGGGTCGTACCATGGAAGGTACAGATAAAAATGATTGGTTTGCTTTTTTAGAACAACTCAAACATTTTGCCGTCAAAAACTTTATGAACTTTAACCCCAAGAATATCAATCGCTTACGCTACAGTATGCAAACACAGGCTGCAGTCAAAGAAGGCCTGTTTGAATCATGGTCTGGTACCAGGACTGTCAGCTGGAACGGTCGACAGACCGAAGCTCGTCTCATGATCCGTCATAAAAAAACCTTGGGTGAAACGGATGCTCGTTATCGCTATATTGAAAGTTTATTTGTAGAAACGGCCGACGGCGAACGCTACAAGTTGCCATTTACCAAGTTGTCAGGTGGCCGTGCCATGGTTGAACATGTGCGCCAGGGCGGCAAGCCCTACGACATGCGTGGACAACATATTGTGAGCATGGTAGAAGAAATCAATGTATTAAGTCGTTTTCGTCGAGCCAACCAAGGTCGTCTCCTGGAAGGCGATACAGCTGCTTTGGTCGAACAGGCCAATCAATACTACAAAACCCTACAACGCAACATAAAAAGTTTAAGCAACAAGACCGGTTACAAAACCTATTTTGAAACTTGGAATCCAGCTGACATTACCGACGAAGAAGTGGTAGTGGAAGGCCTAAAACATCTGTTTGTGACACAGAGCATAGACGATAGAATTGAGTCAGCACTACCCTTACTGGCTCGCATACAACAACAAGGAACAGCCATGAAAGAAGCCAACATATTTGAAGCCTGGGCAGAACGCCTGACAGAAGGAACATGGCAGTTGCCAGACACTCCTGAAAAACAAACACAACTGATTGCACTTATGCAGAAAGATCTGCCTGTGGGTGCCGACGCTACCAATGCCACTGAACAGTTGTATGATCTCCTGGGTGATGATCATTTATTTGATCAGTTAGAAGCTCTTGCCGATCGCGATGCCAATGCAGATGCACGCCAAATAGTCTATGACCGCATGAGTGAATTGAGTGATCATCCTGAAGTGCGCAAGGTCATTGATCAACTTCAAGTGGATGATCAGTACGAAATGAATCCGCCAGAAAGTGCTCCAGCTGACCTAGGATCAGATGAAATGGACGATGCCGAGCATGTGCCATCCGCACCAGGCAAGATCAACAAGTTGGCCGAAAGTCGCATGATCGACGAAGACAAAGAAACACTTGATCATATTTTGGATCGCTTCAAATACGAAGTTCGTCATTTTGAACAGGGTGGAGATTTAGATGAGCACCTGTATGATGCCCTGTTTGACTACTATTGTGATACCGGTGACATGCCGTATGGTGTGGCCAAGGCTCGCTCAGGTGATCCACATGAATGGGTAGCACAGAATTTGGAAAGTCACCTGCGTGGCGGTGGCATTGTCGGTGGTGAACCAGACGAGGACTATGCTGTTGAGCGTGAAGGGGTTGAAGAAGAATACAAAGATCCTGTGACCCAAACTGAAGATCCCCGTGATACTGTAGAACCAGAGTATCCAGAATATGCAGATCCTCTAGTAGACATTCTTAAAACAGCCGGAGTACCTGCTGGAGATCATCCTGCACCCGACTATAACCATGCTGAAATAAGCGAAGCCATCGCCCATATTGGCGATACTGTCGAATGCCCAGGCGGTGTAACAGGCAAGATTATATCCGATTTAGGCAACAAATGGTTAGTAAAAGATCTGCATGCCGAAACTGAAGATGACGAGTTAGAATTTAACAAGGCAGATTGCTCAGTATCTAACATGTCTGAAGCCATTCCAGTGAGTTTAGAAGCTGAAGAAACGGACGAAAGCTCACCGTTAAAAGGTCAGTATGGACATTCGGGCAAGATGAAACCAGTTGCCAAAGACACCAGCTTCTTGGATCGTCTTAAAGAACTTTCCGGAATGATTCGTAACTAAAATTATATTCTGAACAACCGCGAGATAAATAGTACTTGTAATAAATTGTAGAGTATGTAATAATGCATACTCTACACAGGCAACCGGCAGTAAACAGGCAACCGAGATAGGCATTATAATAAATGACAACATACTCATTATATGTAAAAACACATCGAGTCACCGGCTTAAAATATTTAGGCCAGACTTCCAAAAGCGATCCTCACAAATACACAGGTTCTGGAAAATATTGGCTACGCCATATTAAACAGCACGGAAAAAATTGGGATACTAAAATCCTATTCAAATCGCAAAACAAAAAAGATATTAACAATTTAGGTGCCTACTATAGCAACCTCTGGAATGTTGTAGAAAGCAGTGAGTGGGCAAATTTAAAACCAGAAACTGGAGATGGAGCCGCATCAGGAATATATAATCCTATGAAGAATCCAGAGGTATTGTCAAAACAACAAGCAATAATTCAAGATCCAGCAATTAAAGAAAAGCATCGTGCGGCAACAATCAAAGCAATGAATACCCCTGAGGTAAAAGAAAAATTAAAAGCAGTTAGAAATACACCAGAATACAAACAATATTTAAAAACAACATTACACAAGCCAGAGCTAATAAAAAATCGCTTTGGCAAAAAGAATCCTAATTTTGACTCTACTGTTTATTATTTTGAACATGTTAACGGAATTACATTTACAGGAACAAGATTCGAGTTTAACAACACCTATCAACTGACAAGCGGTAGCGTGTCGAGATTGTTAAATGGAGAATATAAAACTACACAAGGATGGAAATTAGCCAATTTAGTAGTAAACACGGACAGATGAGTGTATAATCAGCTGTAAGGCAACATTTAAGACAATCTTAAATCACATATTAAATCAACTTAGAAAGGCAACATAATATGGCATCGTTACAAGAAATTAGAGCAAGACTCGCTGCCAGCGAGAATAAACAAGGTGGTCAATCAACCGGAGGAGATAATTCCATTTATCCTCATTGGAATATGGCCGAGGGAGACAGCGCAACACTACGCTTTCTACCAGATGGTAATACAAAGAATACTTTCTTTTGGCAAGAACGCAGCATGATAAGACTTCCTTTCAATGGAATTAAGGGTGAAATGGAATCCAAACAAGTTATGGTCCAGATCCCATGTATGGAGATGTATGGTGAGACCTGTCCGGTGCTGACAGAAGTTCGTACCTGGTTCAAAGACAAGAGTCTTGAAGAAATGGGTCGCAAGTATTGGAAAAAACGTTCATACATTTTCCAAGGCTTTGTACGTGAGAATCCTCTTGCTGACGACAAGGCTCCGGCCAATCCAATCCGTCGTTTCATCATTGGGCCTCAGATCTTTACCACCATCAAAGGTGCCCTAATGGATCCAGAGTTGGAAGAATTGCCAACTGATTACCTGCGTGGCCTAGACTTCCGTATCAGCAAAGGAAGCAAAGGCGGATTTGCTGACTACAACGGCTCCAAATGGGCTCGTAAAGAAACAGCACTTACTGAAGCTGAACAAGCGGCCATTGAGCAGTATGGCCTGTTTGACTTGAGCACATTCATGCCCAAGAAGCCAGGAGATGTTGAACTCAAGGTCATCAAAGAAATGTTTGAAGCGTCAGTTGATGGTCAGAGCTACGATACTGAGCGTTGGGGTGCTTACTTCCGTCCAGCCGGAGTCAATGCTCCTGCCGGGGCCGCAACAACAGCCGCTCCAGCTACTTCAGTCGACGCCGATGAAGATACTCCGGCACCAGTGTCCAAAGCGGCTCCTTCTGTGACCAGTGATTTTGACGACGAAGAACCAGCACCAGTGGCAGTTTCTATTGAAGCCAAACCTTCTACACAAAAAGCAGAAGATATATTGGCAATGATTCGCGCACGACAGAAACAATAGCATTTAAATTAGGACAGGGCCTGACAGGCCCTGTCCAATAGATGATGGATACACCTAAATTTATAATTACACGCTTTGCTCATGGAACAGCAGGCAAATTTCTAAGCACGGTTTTACAGACTAGCAATCTGATTGATCACTGGTCACCGACTGTTCAGAAAGAAAAAGAGTCTGGAAATTTTTTAGATGAGGTAACTTTACAGTATGTTCGAAGAAGTTTCCCCGTCGACCATACTCTCCATTTACAAAATGAGCCTATGGTGCCCTATTGCACAGATTTATACAGCACTGGGTATACTCGTGGCCAGGAAACCACACTAGAGCAATATTTAAATTATGCTCAAAAGATAAAAGACATTAGATTAGATGCCTGTATGGAAAAAAATCTACTTGCTAATCTTATTTTTCATAAATTAGAAATCCCTATTTTTTGTCAAGGAGCACCGGTAGTTACAGTACTAGTTAACACTAGTGAAGAAAAAAATTGGTTGCACCGTACACTATGGTCAAAACACTTTGCAGAAATCGACAATAGAATACACCACCTTCCAAGCGACCCAAATTATTGCAGTTTTGTAAGTCTACCAACTGTGTTAAAATTTCATAATGACTATCATTATGATATCAACGAAAAAGATAGACTATTTAACAAATACATATTAGAACATTCTGGAGAGCGCTGGTACACTAATCCTAACAATGTTACCAAATTTGACAATTTAAATAATTTAAACAATAAATTTATCAATTTAAAAGATTTTTTTGAGTTAGACACATTTATTAACACAATGTCAAGTTTATTCAATTATTTTAATCTTGGTACATTAAACAAATCTTTGGTGTCTAACATGTATAATATTTGGTGGGGCCGACAACTTAAATTATGAAACACATAGATTATCCATATACACAATTTGACAATTTAGTACAAATGCCAACGACCTTTACACTATGCGATCATATCAAAGGGTTTAATTTGTCTAAAACAAATGATTTTTTTAAAAATCTAAACAATTATGGTAAATTAAAAAATATAAAATATGATATCATTTATCATAACGTTTTAGAAAACGATATTAAATCATCGTATCCACACTTGAATATTAAATTTTCATCTGAATTACAAAATAAATTAAATTTAAATAAGTTTTTATCGTACAATATACATCCAACAATCAATTATAAAAATTTCATATGCAGTTTTAATGGATCCGATCATGTAAGTAGAAAATTGCTAGTGTCAATTTTACAAAAATTTGGATATTTCAATCCTGCATATTGTAGTAAGAATTTTTCATATTCTACAAATGTGCTAAATGGACATGTATACGATTACGTACAAGACAACGATAATTTTTATTGTAAATTCTTCATTTCAGATGACAGCGAAGATTTTTTTCAATCTGTATATACTTTTGATTATACACGATTCCAACACGATAAAAATATTTACAATTTAGAAACTCGTCTCACTGAGAGTTTTTTGCATGTGGTAAGCGAAACCATGGCTACAAGTTATGTTCCTTTTGTTACAGAAAAATTTTTATATAGTATTGTGACCCGAGGATTATTTCTTGCTTATGCACAACCAGGTTGGCACGCCCATGTAGAAAAATACTATGGGTTTAAACGCTATACTAAATTATTTGATTATAGATTTGATAGTATCGAAAATCCGGTTGAACGTGTAGTTGAACTCATGTGCATGATTTCAAAATTCAGTCGGTTAACTACAGTAGAATGGTATGACTTATATCTAATAGAACAAGATACCATTGAATATAATTATGATCATTATTTTAGTGGTAGTTATCTAAAATATTTAAAAAAATATAGTGATTAATTTCAATAGTTATAGCCCTGTAATAATTTGTTTTCCTCCGTATGCTGGCGGAAAGTTTATTAGCAATTGTTTGTCATTAAGCCAATATGCAGTTCCACAAGATGCTGTTATAGCAAAAAAACTTTTAGAAAATCCCACTGACTATCAATATAGATTAGATTTGGTACTAAAAACATTACCCCCTTCTCAATCTGCTATGAAACAGTGGGTTAAAAAATATGAACTTGGAGATCTGCAACTTTATGGAAATGCTGTAGAGCAGTGGCGAATTGGTATTGCAACAACAGATAATATGCATGCGGTTGTTGAGACTCTTTCTTTTGGCAATCTACGATATTTTATTTGTTGCCACGCGGGTGCTTTAGGAGTAGAAAAACTTTTAAAGGTATGGCCCAACGCACAAATTTTGATGTTGATAAACTATGCTAAATTTAGTAATATTTCTTGCCAACTAAAATCCTCCAATTTCAAAAATTCAGTTGAGTATTCAGGTAACTACTGCAAAGAAAAATATGACCAACTAGCTGGGCCAGATTGGCCATCATGGAAAGAATTTGAAAAAACAGGATTTAATACAAAATATTTAATCAATTATCCAGAATATATCATAAATGAAATTGGATCATTTTATCCCTGGCATACCATAGAGAAAAAAACAATATTGTTGGACATTGACAATAATATTTTTGATCAAGATCGCTTCCTTTGCGCAATTTCAAACTTGTATCAAGAATTAGGATTTGACGATTTTAATTCAGAGCTTGTTGAAAAATTTTGGAAAAGATATATAGACTTACACCAAATTTTGTAGTATAGTAATTAAACTTAAAGAAAGAAGGTAATTATGGCAAAACCATTTGACGTATCAAAATTCCGCAAGGACATCACCAAGAGCATCGACGGTCTTAGTATTGGATTTAACGATCCAACAGACTGGATCAGCACAGGCAACTTTGCGTTAAATTATTTGATCAGCGGTGACTTTAACAAAGGTATTCCACTGGGCAAGGTAACAGTATTTGCTGGTGAGTCGGGTGCAGGTAAAAGTTATTTCTGCTCGGGCAACATTATTAAAAACGCACAAGAGCAGGGTATTTTTGTTATATTGATTGATAGTGAAAACGCACTAGATGAAGATTGGCTTAAAGCATTAGGTGTTGACACTAGCGATAGTAAATTGCTTAAATTGTCAATGGCCATGATTGATGACGTTGCCAAAACAATCTCAACATTTATGAGCGACTACAAGGCACTACCGGACGGTGAAAGACCAAAAGTATTGTTTGTAATCGACAGTTTAGGTATGTTGCTGACACCCACAGACGTTAATCAATTTGATGCAGGAGAAATGAAAGGTGATTTGGGTCGTAAGCCTAAAGCACTTACAGCATTGGTTCGTAACTGTGTAAACATGTTTGGTAGTTATAATGTAGGCCTGGTGTGTACTAACCACACCTATGCTAGTCAAGACATGTTTGACCCAGATGATAAAATCTCGGGCGGCCAAGGCTTTATCTATGCTAGTAGTATTGTGGTTGCTATGAAGAAAATGAAACTCAAAGAAGACGAGGATGGCAACAAGATTACCGATGTTATGGGCATCCGTGCTGGTTGTAAAGTAATGAAAACTCGGTACGCTAAACCGTTTGAAGGTGTACAGGTTAAGATTCCCTATGAAACAGGTATGAATCCGTACTCGGGCATGGTGGACATGGCTGAAAAACGTGGCCTACTCAAGAAAGAGGGCAATAGTTTGGTATTTGTTACCAGCGATGGAGAAGTAATTAAACAGTTCCGTAAAAAATGGGAAGCTAATGAAGCTGGTTGTTTAGACAAACTTATGGCCGACTTTAATAATCAAAAAACAATAAGTACTGAAGAAACAGCAACGGAGGAATAATATGTCAGTAGAACTAGCGAGTGAAATTTGGAGCGAGCTCAAGCGTTATGTAAACACGGTTGACCGTGATGAAGCCGCAGAAACATTAGTATCAGTCTTGATCGACAATGATTTGGCCGCCGACGAAATACGCAATGCATTCAAAGGTGATTCAGATGTAAAACGAGCCTTGACCAGTTATTTGCGCGATCACGAAGATGTCGAAGATGACGAGGATGTCGAAGATGAGGATGAAGATGACGAGGATTACTGATGTGGTATAGCCGGGTAGTTGCTGATCTAGCCAACATTCCAGACTTTATTGATCACTATAATCATGAACTAGATTTAGCCAAGCAGGACTGTCGTGTGGGTGGCTTGATTGAAAAGAATATTACGGCCTTGCCTGGCATTACTGAACACAGATTCAATCAGTTACAAGAGATTGAAGCGGTGCTTAATTATCTTAATATTCAACTTAGAAAAATTCGTCGAAAACATTTTCAAAAGTATTTAGAAGGATATGCTCGTGCGCTAACCAGTAGAGATGCAGAAAAGTATGTGGATGGCGAAGACGAAGTAATTGAGTTTGAAACCTTGATTAACGAAGTGGCTCTGTTGCGTAATCGTTTCTTAGGTATCCTCAAAGGTATGGAAAGTAAAAACTTCATGTTGGGACATGTTGTTAGACTCAGAGCTGCTGGCATGGAAGACATACAGGTATGACATTTGGTAACAGCGAGCTGTCGCATCAACACAGTTTAGAAACTCTTAATGCATTACAAGAGTACGATGAGTTTATGGAAAGTATTGGAACTCTAGTGGACATTGGGTGCGGCAGTGGTCTGGATACTAAATGGTGGGCCACCCGTATGACTAGAGAAGATAATCCGCGCCCGCTCAACATCCAATGTACTGGTGTTGATTTGATCGAGCAACCCTTTGCTCCCAGACAATACACAAATGTAGCTTACCAATGTGGTAATTTTGAAACAGAAATAGCGACCCCACCGGGTCGACTGTTTGATGTGATATGGTGCCATGATGCATTTCAATATGCAATCGACCCCATTGGGACCTTGAGTCGCTGGCGCAATATTGCCAGCGACGGTGCCATGTTGGTGCTGATAATTCCCGAAACTCAATGGATACATCGCAAAAAGTTGATGTTTACCCAACCCAACGGATGTTTTTATCACTATAGCATAGTTAACCTCATACACATGTTAGCCATAACTGGCTGGGACTGTCGTGCTGGATTTTTCAAAAAAAACCCAACTGATAACTGGATTCATGCAATAGTGTACAAATCCGATCATAAACCCATGGATCCTAGAACCACCACCTGGTATCAATTAAGTGAAATGGGGTTACTGCCCGAATCTGCCGATGCCAGCATACAGGCCCATGGGGAATTACAGCAACAGGAGCTGATTTTGCCGTGGCTTGATAAAAGCCTGTGTTGGTTAGGAAATTATTAAAATTGATAAATAAAATTATAGGAGATTCAACTTATGGCTCAAAATCGCACACTACAATTCTTGGGATTAGCATACGGTAATGCACCGGTAATATTAAATGCTCATATCAATGGCACTTTAGTATATTCAGGAAGCGTTCCTACAATAGATGCTCCTGTAAATCAAACACCAGGAACAGTACTGACTCAACCCTTGTTTGTTACAGATCCTGCACTATTTTCAATCCCAACAGATTTTGCTGGCGCATACCCAGTAACTATATCAGTGGCCAACGGAAATGGTATATTAATCGGCGATGTATATTCTAATTATATGCCAACCTACACTCTAAATACCCCTGCAATACTGGATAACTCCACAATTAGTGATACTACATTAACTGTGGGTACATTAACGTCTGGCACAATATCCATTGGATCACTATTAAGTGGTGCTGCCATTATGGCTAATACCTATATTATTAGCGGCAGTGGATCAACTTGGACCGTAAATAACAGTCAAACAGTAGCGGCAACAACAATTACTAGTCAATCATTAACAATAAACCCAGGAAGCTCTACAGTATTCGGCCCTTGTTATGTTAACCAAACCCCAAATAATGGTACTAATCCCCCCGACCCGCGTGCTAATGTAACTCTTGATGGTATTCCACAAACTCGTCCAACACCGACTCCAGAAACAATGGGTCCAGTTGACTGGACAGTAAACGCCGGTAGCACCCTGGCATTTGATTTAACTATTAGCCTAGGTAATGTAGCCGTCTAAATCAGCATGTACTAACCAACTAAAAGCCCTACTTAGCTAGGGCTTTTTTACGGTTGACTATTAATGTCCAATTCGCTATAATATTATATACTAACAAAAATGACTAAGAAACATTTTATAGCAATGTCCCAAGAAATTAACCAAATACCAAATACCTGATATGTCAATTGCATTCTGTCGGGCAGTACAGACTACTAATCCTAGTTTTGACCGGGCTAAATTTAAGCAGGTTGACCTAAAATACCAAATACGCTATAATAGTATTATTAACAATATAGTTAAGGAGCTAAAAAATGTCAACAATCTTAATCAAATGCGGCACTTATCGTAATCAACCTGTAAACGGAATGATTTTTGAATTGGTCAAAGGATTCCAAACTGGAGCCAAAGGAGGCTATGTGACTGTAAAATCTGCGGGCTATTTTGGTCCAGACCTACCAGAAGTAGTTCGGATCAATGTCAACGGCATAGAAGATGTAGAATTTACAGCCGAGTCGGTGCCAGCAGGCGAGTTTGTTGCACCCGCCGCTCATGCAAAGGTACATGTTCATGCTCAGACTCCAGTGGAAACTGACGAACAAGTCATGGCTCGTATTGGCGAACGCTTTGACATTTTAGATCAAATGACCAAGGCCACCATTGCCGGTGATGTTAGAGCAATGATTGTGGTTGGCCCTCCTGGTGTAGGCAAATCGTTTGGGGTTGAAAAACAGTTAGAGCATTCGGGACTGTTTGACAAGCTGAGTGGTCGCCGTGTCAAGTATGAAGTGATCAAAGGTGCCATGACTCCAATTGGTCTCTACTGCACTTTGTATAAGCACAGTGACAAGAATAACGTGATTGTGTTTGACGACTGTGACTCGGTGTTCCAGGATGACTTGAGCTTGAACATTCTCAAGGCCGCACTGGATTCTGGCAAAAAACGTCGTATCTACTGGAACAGTGACTCGGCCATGTTGCGTCGTGAAGGTGTTCCTGACATGTTTGATTTCAAAGGTTCCTGTATCTTTATCACCAACTTGCAGTTCCAGAATCTCAAGAGCAAGAAGTTGCAAGACCACTTGGAAGCCCTACAAAGTCGTTGTCACTTTATTGACTTGACGCTTAACACCCTACGTGATCGTTTTTTGCGTATCAAGCAGATTTACCTCAAAGGTGAACTGTTTGCAGACTACGACTTTAGTCAAGAGCAAGGTGATGAGGTTATTGCATTCATGGAAACCAACCAAAATCGCCTGCGTGAGATCAGCCTGCGTATGGCGCTCAAGATCGCAGACTTGACCAAAGTATCAGCTGAAAACTGGAAGGCCCTGGCTGCTACGACCTGTATGAAAAATACTTAATCGGGTGCCACCCGATTAAGTAATGGTAGCTCCTGGGTAGTGCAAACTACCCATTTTCAACAGGCCTTTAGGGGCCTGTTTTTTTGACTTTGCTAGACTAAGTATGTTACACTAACCATATGCGAACAGCCAGAATCGTAGTACGTGACGAAGTAAACATCAAGATTGAAGGACTTGAACTTGATGCTCGTAGAGCTTTGGTCGCAGCATTCAAATACGATGTTCCTGGTGCCCGCTACTTGCCGGCGGTGCGTCTTGGACGTTGGGATGGCAAGGTCAGTTACTTTCAACTGGGCGGTAGCACCTATGTGAATCTCCTGCCAGAGATCATTTCCATATTAGAAAAATTCAACTACGATATCGAACTGGATGATCAAAGAGATTACTCAACTACATTTGAGTTCGAACAGGTCAGTGAAGACAGTTTCAGCCACATAGCTTGGCCTGCTGGACATCCTATGGCGGGCCAGCCCATGCAGTTACGTGACTATCAGGTCGAAATCATCAACAACTTCCTGGCCAATCCACAATGCATACAAGAGATTGCCACCGGCGCAGGTAAAACTGTGATCACAGCGGCACTTTCAAATGCAGTAGCGCCACATGGTCGTACCATCGTGATTGTGCCCAACAAGAGTTTAGTGACGCAGACTGAAAAAGACTATGTGAACATGGAGCAGGATGTGGGCGTTTACTTTGGCGACCGTAAAGAGTGGGGACGTCAGCACACCATCTGCACTTGGCAGAGTCTCAATGTGCTACTAAAGAACACCAAGTCGGGGGTGGGTGATTGCACCATACAGGAGTTCTTAGAGGATGTAGTATGTGTTATTGTAGACGAAGTTCATATGGCCAAGGCCGATGCGTTAAAAACTTTGTTGACCGGAGTAATGAGCCGTATACCTCTACGTTGGGGACTTACAGGAACCATACCCAAAGAACCATTTGAGTTTCAGGCCTTGCGGTGCAGTCTAGGTCCAGTAATCAATCAACTCAGTGCTAGCGAACTACAGGATCGCGGCGTGTTGGCACAGTGCCATGTGAACATTGTGCAGTTGGTAGATCATGCAGAATTTGCTAGCTATCAAAGCGAGCTAAAATTCTTGTTAGAAGAGTCGGGCAGGTTAGATACCATGGCCGAACTGATCAATCGAGTAAACGAAACTGGCAATACTCTGGTCCTAGTGGATCGTATTGCCGCAGGTCAAGGTTTGATAGAACGCCTAGGCGACAATGCAGTCATGGTATCGGGCGTAACCAAAGCAAAGGCAAGACAGGATGAATATGATGAAGTGGCCGACGCTACTGGAAAAATTATTGTGGCCACCTATGGTGTTGCTGCTGTTGGTATTAATATACCCCGTATCTTTAATCTTGTTCTTGTGGAACCTGGCAAAAGTTTTGTCCGGGTCATCCAAAGCATTGGAAGAGGAATACGCAAAGCAGAAGACAAAGACCATGTGCAGATCTGGGACGTGACTTCGACCTGCAAGTTTGCCAAACGACATCTAACCAAACGCAAACAGTTCTACAAAGAAGCTAAATACAACTTCACACAGGAGAAGTTGGAATGGAAAAAGTAGTCTTTTTAGAAAACAAATACACCAAGTGGTATTTTAATATTATTCGCAACGCAAATCCTACAACTAGCTATGTGGAGAAACATCATATTATTCCAAGATGTATTGGCGGCTCTGATCATAGAGAAAACATAGTATCTCTTACAGCACGAGAACATTTTGTTTGCCATTTATTGTTGACTAAAATGACAACCGGCAAAGTCAAACAAGCTATGTGTTGGGCCGTCGGTAAGTTTGCACAAGTGAATAAAAATCAGCAACGAAATTTCACGTCTTGGGAATATCAAAAAATAAGAGAAAATATTTCGTTTGCCAGAACAGGCAAAAAACACAGTGACGAGTCTCGCAAAAAAATGTCCGAAAAAGCAAAAGGCCGAACTCCGTGGAATAAAGGTAAGACGGGCGTTCAAAAACATTCAGCAGAATCAAATAAAAAACGTTCTGAAACATTAACGGGCAGAATACGAACCGAAGAATTTCGTCAAAAAGTTAGTAACGGTAAAAAAGGACACAAAGCTGGTATGACCGGAAAAAAACACAGTGAAGAAACTCTACAAAAAATGCGTGATAGTGCATTAAAGCGATACGGCAAATAACGGTTGCAACATATAAAAAATGTGTTATAATAAACTTATGCGAATATTAACACTTGATAACACTCCATTTGATTTGGATCATCTTCCAGAAGAAGTAGATGACATGCGCTTTGCCATATTTGACAACAGCGATCCTAAAGATCCTGATTATCATTATATTCCGTTAATTTTTTTAGAAAGTTTTACTAGTCCTGCTTTGGTATTACGTATTGGTTTTAATATTATACGTATGCCAGTTGATTGGCAAATCTTAATTGGCGAACCTGATCTTGGCGACCTAGAAGTTTTGCCACTCACTGCCATAAACGATCGCGGATTTAAAGCATTCCAATTCAATCCACTCAGCAGTTTCCGCCCCAGTTTTAATGATATTGAAATTGTAGATGTTTATCAAGAAATAACCTGGTATGCTCCCAAATTGAAAAATGGTCAAATGCTATGCGTGCCACTAAGCAACCAACCAAAATCAGAGTGTGCATACTTTGTCAAAGATATCAGTCGTAATTGTGAAGTGGTAGATTACAACAAGGCCTGGTAGTGGATAAACTGCATATTTCAAATGAGATGGCACAGTTGGATCGTAAGAATCGAGCATTTTATGACGAGCTCACTCCCGAAGAACGTAAAAAGTTTTCAAACTTTCTCATGATACGTTGGGGCAGTAGTGTACAAGGCAGTGCCGATCTGCAACAGTTCTATTTGATCAGTTGCAATGAACGACTCAACAAACACTTTTTCAACATCAATCGCCATCCCAAACTGCAATGGTTATGTGCTACCACAGTGAGTCCCGGACTAGGATCTCACAAACATCATTGGATCGCTCCCAAGAAAAAAGAACCAGGTGCAAGTGGTATTCGTAAACAGTTGGCTGAAATATATCCTCATCTTAAAAACGATGAATTAGAATTAATGGCCGAAATCAATACTAAAAAAGATATAGACGCTTACCTAAAACAATCGGGTCAAGAAGTTAAGAAATGAAATACACCTGCCAGTATTGTCGGAAGGACTTTATCAAAGAGTCCAGTCTTGCGGTGCATTCGTGCGAACCGCGGCGTCGGCGCCAGGAACAAAATGAACCGGGTGTACGCTTGGGGTTTCATGCCTACATCAAGTTCTACGAACTCACCCAGGGCAGTGCAAAATTAAAGACCTTTGACGACTTTGCTGACAGCCCTTACTACAAGGCCTTTGTTAAGTTTGGTCGATATTGTGTAGATATTCGTGCAATCAATCCAGCACGCTTTGTTGAGTGGGTTTTAAAACAAAACAAAAAAATTGATCACTGGGCTAAAGATTCAGTCTACACCGAATATTTGACCGACTACTTGCGTGTGGAGAATGTAAATGACGCCTTGGCTCGTGCCATTGAGTTTGGTATTGACTGGGCCGAACGGTCAGGACATCCAGCAGAAGATTGCCTACGTTATGGCAACACCAATGCTATGGTGTATGCTGTGACCACAGGTCGTATTAGCCCGTGGATCATTTACAACAGTGAGTCGGGACAGAAGTTTTTGTCGGAACTGGATGCCACACAGATCGCCATGGTCTGGAGTTACATTGATTCGGACTTTTGGATGCGGAAGTTCAAGGATTACCCTGCAGATCAGGAGTATGTCAAAGATATTTTGCAGAAAGCAGGTTGGTAATGAGCGCAGATATTGATATTGACTTGGCTGATAGAGATCAATTGCTCAAATTGATTCAAGCTACACCCGCTAGACAACTGCATCAAGGACAAGTTCGTCGGCACAATAGTGGTGTGTATGTTACAGATATTCCCTGGGATCCTGTCAATGCCTGTTCTGCTATAGATTACGAACAGGCAGAGCAACTAGGATATTTTAAAATTGATTTACTGAATATGTCAGTTTATCAGTTAATCAGAGATCCTGAACACTATGAACAAATGCTTGCCCAGGAACCCAACTGGCCTCGTTTGTGGACCGATACTGACTGGGCACAACAGTTGGTTCACATAGGAAACTATACCGAGCTGTTACAATCAATGAGGCCCGACTCAATACCAAGAATGGCTGCTTTTATTTCCATCATACGACCCGGCAAGGCACATTTACAAAACAGACCGTGGTCAGAAATATTTGAGTCGGTATGGGACGGAGATACAAGTCGAGGATTTATATTTAAAAAATCACATGCTATAAGCTACGCTGCATTGGTAGCCTTACATATGAACCTGCTTAGTCCATCCGCCTTACAAGAGTAATACTACGGCGTTTTGACTTTTTGCGACTCATTTCAGTTAGACTACACACAGGCCCGTGTAAGATTTCTAAATCTTTGTTGACAAAGGTTTTCAGATACGCTTTAAATGGATCCCATTCTGTTTTAAGGAATATGTTGATGGGTATACTGCGATTGCTTTCCCACCACCAGACATTGGCCAATTCCAAGAATCTGCGTTTGACTTCTAGGTCTTGAATACTACCAAAATCGTACATAGTGGTTATGGTTTCGTCCTGATTTTGTATAATGCCCAAATATTCCGTAGTAGCATATACACACAAGGTGATAAACGGGTATTTTTCAGCTAGTTGTTCAAAAACATTTTTATCCATATCTTAAGATATTTATGGTTTGGATTGGTTTGGTCTAACTATAAATACACACATGTATTCTACCCAAGCCTATATATATCAACAAATTACGCAAGTATTGACCATAGACACCGGCGACGGAGAATCTTTCACTTATAGGTATAATCCTGTGTACGCTAAAAAACTAACCATAAACAAAGGAATTGACAATGTCTTGTTGTTTCAATTCGTAAACCAAGAAGAAAAACCTGTGGATATCACAGGAAGTACTTTTATGTTCCGCGTGATCAACACTGAAGGAACCGAGATCCTGATCGAAGCACCCTTAGTAACCTTAAATGCACCCTTGGGCCGGGCCAAAGTAACTTTACCCGGATCTGACCTGTTAGAAGTCCTGGCCCAACCGGCCAACTACAGCATCACCCGTGCTAGTGGAAATCTCAACGAAGCGGTATTTGTCAATGCACAGTCGGGAGCCCGTGCGCCCTTGGATATTGTGGACAGCGCACTACCACGTTATGTTCCGAGTGCTCCACTTACTATTCCTACTGTAAAGATGTCAGCACAAGGTAGCTACAATGGTGCAAGTTTTGCCAACTATCCATCTTATTCTGATTACTACTGGAACGGCAATCCCAACGGCGGTAATTACTGGAACAGTTTTCTTAACACAGAATATTATAGCAGTTTTGTTGTACCACAAAATCCAATCACCACAGTGCAGATGAACTTGTTACAGTATACCGGAACCATCAAAGCTCAGGCTGCAGAAAACTACGAATCGGTACCAATTAATGTGACCGAGTCCACCACCTATCTCAATCATACCGGCACCATCTACCTGAACATTGTTGGATGGCACCCCTTGGTTAGACTGTGTTTTAACAACAGTATCTTTGCTGTACCAAATGGACAAGGCATACCGGCTACGGCCTATGCTCGATGCACCAACGGAGTAGTTACGTCAATTACAGTACAAAATGCTGGACGTGGATATTTGGCGCCACCACAAATTTCAATTATAGGTGACGGATCAGGAGCTACAGCGGAAGCCACCATTGATGATAATGGATCAATTACCGGCATCACTGTCACTAATGGAGGTTCTGGCTATTGGTTGGTACCCAACGCTGGAGTAAACACACCTTACTACACCGTACCACCAAATGAACAAGGTGCCTTGGTTTTGATTGGTACCGGTTTTGTTACAGACCTTTACTACAGATAATCTAAACCTGTTGTAATTTTCCAAACAATCTGCTATACTTGTATCATGATTAAATCTATTGTTGGTTTTGGCGACAGTTGGATGTATGGCAACGAAATTGGTTCCAATGCACCGGGGGATCCAAATCGGCTGGCCAACTGTATTTTAGGACAGCTTGGCAAAAAATTAAATTTACCTACAGAAAACTTTGGAAGACCCGGGTCGTCTCTGACCAGCATGTTGTGGGAATTTGCCAGATGGGCACAAACTGTCGAAGATTCTGCAAAGCACTTGGTTATTGTAATGTTGACTTATGATGTACGTGAAAGCTGGTGGCCAACCGACCAATCTCGTAAATTGCCAACAATACCGGGACCATATTATGTCGAGCTCAATGACTACGTAGTTAGTAATACAATTTTGGATTCTATTTGGTCCGAGCTTGTTAAATTATATGTGTTAGATAGTAATCATGCTGAGTTGTCGGCCATGCGATATTGGCAGGCTGTAAATTTTCTTGACAGTTATTGTGCCCAACATCAAATACCGCTATTACAAATAAATGTTGCCAGTCCAACTCGACCAATTAGTGTAACTAGTCTATGCAATTACAAAACAGGAATGGTAGAATTACTGCAACAAGAAGCAGATTTCACCAAAAAAATATTACATGCTCCCGGCAAACATCCTAACAGCGCAGGTGCCGAATATTTGGCCAATCTGCTAGTAGAACAAATATACAAACGTAAACTTTTAAATGATTGACATAGTTTCTTTTCTTCCTGTTAAACGTAAACAAACTACCAGTGGTTGGATAAGTTTCAACGCACCTTGTTGTATACATCGTGGTGACACACAGGATCGAAGACAACGTGGCGGTATCAAACCCGGCAATGACGGGTCTTGGTCATTTCATTGTTTCAACTGTGGCTATACTGCTAGTTTTGTTTTAGGTCGTACTTTAACATTTAAAGCTCGTCGACTGTTAGAGTGGATGAATATTCCTAAAGAAGAAATTGAGAGAATTAATCTTGAAAGTTTAAAACAACGATCTATTGCAGGACTGCTCACAGAACGTCAGGCAGTGGCCAATCAGATACAGGGCATTGATTTTGAAGATCGAGATTTACCAGCAGATACACAGACATTAAATGAACAGGCCAAACAGTATCTTCGTGATAGATGCATAGCCTTGGACTATCCATTTTTGTACAAGACCATGCCACGTCCTGGCATTGTGATTCCGTTTACCTATGACAATCAAGTGGTAGGACATACTACTCGTTTTTTAGATGATCGTATACCACGATATATTCAAGACATACAGTCGGGATATGTGTTTGGAACAGACCTACAAAAACCAACATGGCAGTCGGTCCTGGTCATGGAAGGTGTATTGGATGCACTCAGTGTCAATGGGCTAGCAGTGCTACACGCAGAAATTAACGATGCACAAGTGCGACTAATTCGTAGTCTGGGTCGAGAAGTGATTGTGGTCCCAGATCAAGATGAAGCCGGTATGCGCTTGGTGGATCGTGCAGTGGAATTAGGATGGAGTGTAAGCATGCCCGAGTGGCCGGTGGGTGTCAAGGATGTAAATGATGCAGTAATTCGTTGGGGACGATTGGCCACATTGCTAAGTATTGTGCAAGCCCAAGAAACTAGTAAGATTAAAATAGAACTAAGGAAAAAACAACTTGTTAAAAGATTACGGTAATTGGTGCCCCGACATTTATCACAATTTATTTGTTGACCGTCATAATAGCGATTCGATACGAATTGCGCCGTGCTGTGCTTCACAGGCCGCTATTGAACAAATTAATACCTTTAGCTTTGAAAACAATTTGCATCTGACTAAATTAAGAAATCAATTTAGAAATAATGAACGCCCGTCAGAATGCCAGGCCTGTTGGGACGCCGAGGATGCTGGTCACCGAAGTCGTCGTCAACTTCAAATTGAAGAAAATCCAGCAATTGATAAAATTGATTATGATATAGTACTTACAGGATTAGATCATTCAGCAACCTGGGCGTGTAATCTTGCTTGTATCATGTGTGGGCCAATTAATAGTAGTACATGGGGTGCTGAGTTAAAATTAAACAAGGAAGAATTAATAAAATTAGGTAGATATTTGCAAAAAACAAATAATTTTGTTGAGGTTCTTGATTTATCAAAGATTACCAAGGTTTATTTCAATGGTGGTGAACCATTATTAAATAATGAACACTTGACTTTAATAGAAATATTAGATAAAAAAAATCTTTTAAAAAACGTTTGTCTAAGTTATACTTCCAATGGAACTATTAGTCCTTCACAAAAAGTTAAGGATCTATGGAATAAAGCGCAATCAGTACAAATATATTTCAGCATTGATGCTACCGAACGGGCATTTAATTATATAAGATGGCCCGCTAACTGGAATATGGTTAATAACAATATAGTAGAATTGATAAATTTTTCTAACAACTTAACTGTTGGAATCAATGCAACCGTGGGTAATTATAATGTGTTAGAAGTTATTGATGTGTATAATTGGTTTAATAAAATTTTACCTGATAGCACTAGGTTGTTTAATTGGCAATTTGCCAATCAACCAAATTACAAACTAGAACATTTGCCAATGGTAGTTAAACATAAAGTGATCAAAGAATTAAAAGGCATTGAAAAATTAAACGGAATTGTTAATTATATCAACTCTACCATGGACACCCCGTCAACGAAATTGTGGACACACAATTTTGATCAGATCGACAATCGCCGAGGAACGAATTGGCGGGAATCTTTAAAAATTGGAAAATATTATTAAAAAGGATTTATTTTGTTAAAAGATTACGGACTTGAGGTCCAACGCCTATTCTTAGAAATGATGTTGCAGGACGCCGAAAGTTATGTGCGTGTACAGAACATCTATAATCCTGAAAACTTTGATAGAAGTTTGCGACCAGCAGCCGAGTTTATTGCTGAACACAGCAATCAACACAAGACACTACCCACGGTAGAACAGATCAGTGCCAGCACAGGCGTCAAGCTACAGCAGGTTCCAGATCTCAATGAAGGACACTTTGAATGGTTCATGGCAGAATTTGAACAGTTCACTCGTCGTCAGGAATTAGAACGAGCAATTTTAAAATCAGCAGATCTGTTGGAAAAAGGCGAGTATGATCCTGTAGAAAAATTAATTAAAGATGCAGTTCAAATCAGTTTAACCAAAGACATGGGTACAGACTACTGGGCGGATCCCAGACAACGCATCGACAAGTATTTTAATTCAGGTGGGCAGGTATCAACAGGGTGGCCACAGATGGACAAGATTTTATATGGCGGATTTAGTCGTGGTGAATTGAATATTTTTGCCGGCGGTTCAGGTTCTGGTAAATCCTTGGTCATGATGAACATAGCCCTAAGTTGGTTGCAAGCTGGACTTTCGGGCGTGTATATCAGTTTAGAACTTAGCGAAGAACTGTGTGCCTTGAGAACTGATGCCATGTTGGCTGGTATGAGCACAAAGGATATCCGCAAGGATATTGATCAGACTGAACTCAAGGTCAAGCTGGTTAGCAAGAAAGCTGGACAGTATAGAATCAAAGCCCTACCTGCGCAGAGCAACATCAACGACATTCGTAGTTATATCAAAGAAGTGCAAGTGCAGACCGGAATCAAGGTAGACTTTATTATGTGTGACTACCTGGACTTGTTGATGCCTGTCAGTGCCAAAGTCAGTCCCAATGACCTGTTTGTCAAAGACAAGTATGTTTCAGAAGAACTGCGCAACCTAGCCAAAGAACTTAATGTGCTGTTTGTCACAGCTAGTCAGTTGAATCGAAGTGCTGTGGAAGAAATTGAGTTTGACCATAGTCATATTAGTGGCGGTATCAGTAAGATCAATACTGCCGACAATGTGTTTGGTATCTTCACCAGTAGAGCCATGCGTGAACGCGGCAAGTATCAAATACAGTGTATGAAGTCGCGTAGCTCCACAGGTGTAGGCATGAAGATTGACTTAGACTATAACATTGAAACTATGCGTATTACAGATCCCGGAGAAGAAGAACAAGCCGGAGGATTTAAACGTCCGGGTGGCAACTTGCTGGACAGTATCAAGGCCAAGAGTACCATGCTGTCTTCAGAGCCGCAGGCTAAATGTGAAGAAGTGGGTAAAATCACAGCCGACGTGCAAAGTGCAAAACTAAAACAGTTATTAGGTCAAATTAAAACAACGTGATACAGTACGAAAACATAAGAAATGTTCATTTTGAAATTTCTAGTTTGTGTAATGCAAGTTGTCCATGGTGTCCCAGGACATTTTGGGGGTATCCTCACAACGGTGGATATCCTGAAGTAAATTTTACACTGGATCAGGCAAAAAAAGTTTTCACTACAGATTTTTTGACACAATTGACCAGTATCTATATCAATGGTAATTTTGGCGACATAGTAATGAATCCCGAAGGTCCGGCCATTGTAGATTATTTTGTGAGGACAAATCCCGATCTGATAATCACAGTCAGTACCAATGGTTCGGCTAGAGATAAAATATTTTGGACAGATCTGGCCAGCACCGGAGCCACTGTGCAGTTTTGTATAGATGGGCTTGAAGATACACACCACCTGTACAGGCAAAATACTGTTTGGTCTACGGTAATTCGCAACGCTCAAACATTTATCAAAGCAGGTGGACAAGCTGTTTGGAAAATGATTCAATTTGATTACAATCAGCATCAAATTGAATCATGTCGGCAGATGAGTAAACAGTTGGGATTTATAGATTTTTGTCTGGTAGACGATGGAAGAAATACTGCACCGGTATTTAATCACGCAGGACAACTTACTCATGTGCTAGGAAACTATGTTGGCGAAAAAAACTTCACAGTTTTATTTCATAAAAAAACAACAGATCAAATACTATTGGAAGATATAATTCAAGATCGAACGCCAGCAAAGTCAATCAGTTGCCAGGCAAAAAATAATAACTCCATTTATATTTCATCCACTGGCGATGTTAGTCCCTGTTGTTGGACTGGATTTTATCCCAAAACTTACGGTGCCGGTCAATATCATCAAGCGGCTAACGCTCAGTTGGTTCCATTGATTGTTAAAAATAATGCGCTAGAATATCCATTAAAAGACTGCATTGATTGGTTTAAATCTGTAGAAGACACCTGGAAAATTGATCGTTACGAGCAGGGAAGATTGGTTATTTGCGACGACGTATGTGGAGAAAAGCAATAAATAATAAAAAGGTCCTGGACTAAAATGCAGAAAAAAACTCGTAGTCTCTTAGAAGAATTGGATTCAATGTACATTGAGCGCGATCAGCGTCATGTTATTGAAAACCGTGCTGCCAATGTTATTGCCAGTGCCATACGTTTGCTCGAGCAAATTGAGGAAACATATACTCCAGATCAAGCCCAAAATCTACAGCGCAAGCTGATTAATGCTATCAATCAGCGCGATCCTGCTAAATTTACCCGTACAGTGAGACGAACCGATGCAAATTCATGAAATAACCGAGGCAGTCAGGCCGCCTGTTAAAACAGGCCTAGCACAACAATCGCAACAAAGAAATACACCTGTAGTACCGGCACAAGCACAGTCTAATCCAACAAAGACAACACCAGGTGCTGGAGCATTTGGACAAATGGCCAACACCTTAAGGACTTATGCGCCACCTGAAACTACCAGTACTGGTGGAACATTAACACAAACAACAAACGGACAGGTACATAAGGCCAATCCAAATAATCCAAATATAGGACCGGTAATTGCTACCACTCCGGCAGGCCAATCACCCGCACAACAGGTTGTCGCAAAAAAATCAAATATTTGGTCCAGGGTAAACAATGCAGCACACGGAGTCGCTGATTATTTCTTGCATAAAAATCCTGCATTGTATTCAGTTCCTTATCGTAATGGTTTACAAAACCAGCTACAATCAACAAGAGAACATCCAGCAATTACTGTGGGTAGTGGACCTACTGCGCAAGTATATGTCCACAACGGACGCAATTATGTAGATCAATCAACTGGCAACCTTATGCCACCTACTGTGGCCAAGTCTATGGGCTTAAAATGAAACTCCTAGAAGGTGGTAATGTATTCAAGAACGGCGACGGCCAATCCTTAACACAACGTATCAATCAGACTGATGTTAAATCGACACTTGCTTGGCTTGAAGAAATGTTGCCAGATCTTGATTTACAAAATAATACTCTTGGTAGTACTGGTATTAAAGACACCAGTGGAGACTTGGATATCGCCGTAGATGCCAATCGAGTTAGCAAAGAACAACTGGTAGCACAATTGTCACAGTGGGCCGTGAGTCAGGGATTTAAGCCTGAAGACTATGTTCGTAAATCTGGCACCGCTGTACATTTTAAAACTCCAATTGATGGCCGCCCGGATCGCGGTTATGTGCAAACGGACTTTATGTTTATGAAAGATGTTCCGTGGTCAAAGTTTGTGCTAGGGGCGATGCCGGCAGATTCAAAGCACAAAGGCCGCGAGCGTAATGTGCTTATAAACAGTATAGCTAAGAGTATGGGTTACAAGTTAAATCAGAATTCTGGAATACAACGCAGAGACGATCCTAGTAATACATTAATTACAAATAATCCCGACGAAGTTGCTAAGTTACTGTTAAACAAGACATCTACACGACAAGACTTAGCAAGCGTAGAATCTATATTACAAGCACTAAGCACCGATCCTAAACGCGAAAAAAAATTAGCAGATTTTAAACAACATATGGAAAGAGAAGGATTGCCGTTTCTGGAAACTACAAATGAAAATACAGACTTGTACCAAGATTACAATGAAGTAAATTTTTTGGCTCGTTTACGAGACCGTATTGTTAATCAAGGCATGCAGGTTATTATTGAAGCAGAAGTTCAAGGCGGCCGTGCCAAAGGTATTGAACACTTGGAAGATCTAGTGTTTCGTTTAGGCAGTGTTGGCATCAAACAAGCCATGAACATTGTGAAACACACCACACAAGACACACCAGGAACTACCACGGTCAAGTGGGACGGCAAACCTGCCCTAGTATTTGGACGCGATACCGACGGTACATTTATCTTGACCGATGTGTCAGGATTCACCGCCCGCGGTTACAACGGCTTGTTTACCAGTCCTAGACAGGTGCGTCAACATTTGGCCGCTAGAGATCGCGAAGCCGAAGCACAGGGCCGTCCGGCTACTCGTGTGCAGGATCTTGCTCCTATCTATGACAAGTTATGGGGCATGTTAGACGCCGCGGTACCTAAGAACTATCAAGGCTTCTTTCAAGGCGATCTGTTGTACACTGATACTCCGCCTGTAGAAGCTGGGAACTATGTATTTCGACCCAACGAAATAGAATACAAGATACCAGCCGCCAGTGATATTGGTCAGCGTATTGGTGCCAGTGAAGTTGGCATAGCCATGCACACTCGCTATGCTGAACCCGGGGCTGTCAAAGAACCCATTGGCACGTTCGAATTTAATTTGGTACCAGGATTGTTACTGTTGGAACCCGTGACGGCCAAGCAAAATATCAAGCCAGAAGCACAGGCCGTCAAGCAACTGCGTACCATCTACAACACCCAAGGTGCCGCTATAGATCAACTGTTCAATCCGGCCGATCTTCGGGCTCAGCAAATTACCGACCTGCCCAAGCTGTGTGTGGATTACATCAACAGTTGTGTAGGTGCAAATTTTGATAACCTCTTGTCGGATTTTGGTCCATGGCTGTTGCAACATGCTGGCCCACGCAAGTTTGGCAACATAGTAGAATATCTGAAAAGTCCACAGAGCAATCTTGGTGCCATGGCGGCCGCATTTGATACTTGGGAACTACTACACGCTATCAAAATGGACTTATTAGGACAACTTGATCTACAGCACCCGGGGCAGGAAGGTTGGGTCATGGCTACACCTGCTGGTATGGCCAAGGCGGTAAATCGTCTAGCCGGTGGATTTACTGCGGCAAATCGGGCTCTAAATAATCCTAAACAACAGGCCTAATCTTCCTTTTTTACCCAAAATGGTAAATACTTGCAGGTCCTCCGTGACCATATATTAAGGAGATTTAAAATGGCTTATATTACCGTAGTTTCTGGTGGCGCACAACCAGTATTTGCAACCGACGTATTAAACGGTTCCGTTGCACAAGGCGCAAACTTAGCAAACGCTTCAGTAACCAACTTCCAAGGTCCTAAATTAGACTTTTTCTCAATTGTAGCTAACAGCTCATTGGGTGTAACTGGTGCTGGTAACGCAGCTGGTTTTGTGTCCAACACATTACAAGCATTACAGCAAACAACAACAGTTGCTATGTACCAAGTAAACCCAACTTCACCAACAATTTTAAACGTTGCTGTTTACCCAACTGCTGCTGCTAACAGCGCAACAATTCTTTCTTCTGCTCAAGGTGCCAATGCAACTGGCGGTTTGAACATTGGTTGGACTAGTGCTGCTGCCAATGCAGTATTTGTAACACAATAATAGTTAGATCTATTAGCGACAAACCCTGGAATAAAACCCAGGGTTTTTTGTTGACTAAGTATTTGTATCATGCAAGCCAGCAAAATCACCGAAGTGACCATATATGAAAGTCCTGACGGGGGGCATACAGTGTACGCCCGCCGTCCCGGAAGTACACACAGAGAATTATATAGTCGCAGTGAGGAAAAGCAGTTGGAACTGGCCGAACTAGAACAGCAAAAACGTTGGGTTGATATTTTTCAACAGAGAAAAAATAATGCTGAACTAGATCGCCTGTGTGAGCAGGTGGAAATCATGTATGAATTGAGTCGACCATGAGATATGCCTGTCAGACCTATTTTGACATCACTGCCACCGGTGTAACTGGACATTTTAAACCGGCCGCAGTGCCATTCCAAGATCGTGCTGGCCAAAACATAACCAATTTGGAATCGTGGAATCGAGCCAGAAATCAACAACGCAATTGGGAAACCTTAACACAACTGATATCCATGCGGGCCCAGATATTTGAACTGCTGGAACCTTTGGATTATCTAGATACTTGGACCTTTGAATTTGAAGTAGAAACTGCCGATGCTTTTGGACCTGCAGACAATCCAGTATCTGTCCTGTTGGCCGACGCCGAAGGAGTGCCTATGATCAATAATCTCAACAATACTCGAGAATTGTCCCCGGTTCTGCGTACTCGAATGCCCAATCAAAACATTTGGTTTATACCAATATCCATAAATACTTGAAGAGTTTTTGTCCTGAGACAAAACAAAAATAAAGAAAACAATTATGGTTGAAGCCACTGACATTGAAAAGAAAAGTTTAGAAGCACATGTGGAACTATGTGCCGAACGCTACAATGCACTTGAAGACAAAATGAGTGTTATGAGTGAAAACATTTCGCATCTATGCGAAATGGTCAAGGAAGTCAAGGACAATATCAGCAAATTGAGTGAAAAAAATACCGATAGACTCATTAACTGGGGTATTGGAATTATTGGATTTTTGTCAGCATCGACAATTTATCTAATATCGCACTATGTAATTAAATGAATCCAGATCAAGAGTTTGAACGCCTGTTTAGGCAAGAATTTCGTGATATTGCACCCAACACAATTTGGCGCAACAATCTAGGTGAATACGAAGCATTTGAAAAATACAAAATTGTGCCACATCGACCCGGGTATCGGGTATTTTGCAGCGCCACAGAAGTGGGTGTATTTGGTACCACTCGATCAGCATTAAGTTGGTGTATAGCCGACAAATTTAAGGCTTATAACACTGCACGAGATATATTGGTGTTGGATCAGCACCTAACTGCATTAACTCGAGATATTGCTACTAGAACTGCTATTGGCGAGCGTAGTAAAAACTGGGAATTTAGGGACGGCATCGGAACCAAATTAGAAACCAAGATCATACGTAAAAAACAGGTAGAAAACGATTTGGCCAAATGTGTAAACTGGGCTAAATATATTCAACAACAAGGATTTGAAAATGAAACTGCAAGAACTGGCCGCAATCAGCCCAACAAAGCAAGCCGCTAAGGTATTTGAAAGTTATTTTGGCGGTCGTGTCGACATCAACGCAATTAGCCGCACACAGGCTCGTCGATTATTAAACCGTGTTCGTAACCTAGTTAACGAGCATCGCCGCACACCTAAATTCCATTGCAGTGAACAGAATCCCAGTTATCTTAAACTGGTCATGATGGAGCAGTTTTTATCTGCTCGTGTTAAAGAAGATGCCATGGGCGGAGCAACTGTTGGAATGGCACAGCCATCAGGTGGCACAGCGGCCAATACAACCAATACACCCACTCAAGGTACTCAAGCCATGCAGGCTGTAACCATACAGCAGGCTAAAAAAGCAAAACAAGATGAACTCCAGGCACTAAAGCAACAACAAGCCGATCTTCAAAAGAAGATGAGCCAGGTTCAACAAGAAATAAACAATCCTACCATGGCCGAAAGCCGCCGCCATCGCCGTTTGCGTGAAGCATCGGAGATCCAACAGGCCCAGGTGGTGCTGGCCAGCCAAGACATGGTAGACCAAGTACAAAAAATGAGCGAACAGATCAGTTCCATGCAGTTCAAAGATTTACCGGCTCTGGTGGATCAAATCAAAAATGAAGTTGGAGTTGACCAAGCTGGTCAGTTCAATGGTGATGCCAGTGCTGCACTCAGTGGATTATTACAAAATCTTCAAGGTGCCAAACAACAGTTAGAGGCCGCACTTGGTGTGGTTACAGGGCAGGCTCCACAAATTCCTGGTCAAGACATGGGTGCCGAAATGCCATCAGTTGAAGAACCACCTGCTGAACTACCAGCACCAGAGGGCGATGTGGATGCCGAATTGGATGCCAATTTAGAAACTCCTAAAACCGCACTAGGTCGCGGCCGCAGATAATGCGCATCGGTGAAGTAGCAGATTTAGGTTCACAGAAATTGATGGCACTTGCCCAGTTCCTGAGTGGCCGGAGTGATGATGAATCTGCACAAAAACAAATCAGTCAACAGGCCTTTGTTGATTTGGCTAAAAGTTTAGGCGTCAATGTTACCATTGAAAACCTAGGCGATTTAATTAGCCAACCACCACTTAGCAATTTATTAGAACCTCTTGATCCTAATTCGGGTGTGGTACGATTCAAAGGCAATACCGAAGCTGAAACTGGAATGAGCGTAGACCAAGCACAAGCAGTTGTTAACTCCAATGCCAAAGCGGCCTTAAAACGTCGTAGTTAAAAATCCTCATAATATTTTAGTAGTAAATACAAGTCATGGACAATCGCATTACGATCGACAAGCTCGAATTCTACATCACCAATGTGTGCAATCTAACCTGCACCGGTTGCAATAGATACAACAACTACAAATTTGCCGGTTGGCAAGACTACAACGATTATCACGATATCATACAAGAATGGACTAAAAAGATTCGTGTGACCAAAGCCATAATTCTGGGTGGAGAACCCTTGCTGAACCCCACAATCAATCAGTGGATCGATGGCATCAAAGCCGCTTGGCCTGATGCCTATTCGCCTGAGATTATCAGCAACGGTACTCGACTTGATTTGGTGGATGGTCTGTACGAAACTTGCCATCGCAACGGTTCCTGGATAGCTGTCAGCGTACACAGAGATTCTGACATTGAGCTGTTGTCTGTGCGTGTGAGGAATTTTTTAACTCACCCAATCCGAGAAGGAGTTGCACTCCGTGCCGACATGAACAGCGATTATCAATTTATTGATGCCAATGGCGTACAGGTTCATGTGTGGAAAAATTATAATTTTTTGCAAAACAACATAATTGAACGCAGTGACGGTTCACGCACTTTATGGCAAAGTGATCCAATAGCAGCTCATGCGATTTGTCCTCAGGTTCTGCATAAAAATTATCATTTTCTTAATGGAAAGATTTACAAATGTGGTATGGCACCCTTGATGGCCGAGTTTGATCGCCAATATCCGTTTGATATATCCAAAGAGGATCGTGCCATAATACACACAGATTCTGGACTTGGCATTGATGAATTTGACCTGCGTGGAGAGGAATTTTTTCGTAATATAGACAATCCAATTGCACACTGTAAATTTTGTCCAGACACATTTGAGTGGCACCAAATTGAATTTACCAATCTCAAGCCCAACAAGATTTGACTTTTGGAGTTAAATACAGTACAATGAAGTCGTGGAGGTCTTAACTATGAAAAAAATTCTATTTGTGGCATTGCTGACTGTTGTTAGCATGGCTCATGCTGATCGTTGGCACTACGGCGGCGGTCGTTATTACTATCATCCAGGATATGGGTGGGCAGTACCGGCAGTGGTTGGTGGAGTCATTGTGTATGAAGCTACTCGGCCTCCTGTAGTCATTCAACAAAGTCCGGTTTATATACAACAGACTTATCCTCCGGCTCAGCCGGTCTATCCTGCTCCGGCCGGTTATCATTGGGAAGCCTTGGTAGATGCCAGTTGTAATTGCTACAGAACAGTATTGGTGCCAAATTAATGAGACAAATCTGTTTCGTCCTTATGATGTCGATTGCCGGTATTGCCATGGCAGCCGGGCTAGGAAACCTGTTCAACGAATTAAGTAAAAAGCCTGTAACAGTACCGCAGTCACCACCAAAGCTACCGGTAGCTCCACAGCCACCTAAATCACCAACACAAACAGTTAAGAAATAATATGGCATACAGCGATAAAGTAATTGATCATTATGAAAATCCACGCAATGTGGGTAGTTTTGCTAAAGACGAAGCAGGCATCGGTACTGGCATGGTCGGCGCCCCGGCCTGCGGTGATGTCATGAAACTACAAATCAAAGTGGAAGATGGAATCATAACAGATGCAAAATTCAAAACGTATGGCTGTGGGTCGGCGATCGCTTCATCGTCACTTGTCACCGAATGGGTCAAAGGTAAAACTCTGGACCAGGCTGGCACAATTAAGAACTCTGCAATTGCAGAGGAACTTGCGCTCCCGCCGGTTAAGATACATTGTAGTATCCTTGCGGAAGACGCTATTAAGGCTGCAATAGATGATTACCGTAACAAGCACAGCAGTTAAAAAGATACAAAATAATTTAGCCCGTCGTAGCCAGGGCTTGGGCATTAGACTAGGTGTAAGAACCACAGGATGTTCGGGACTAGCCTACGTACTAGAATATGTGGACGAGAAATTGCCAGAAGATTCAGTTAGCGAGCAAGACGGATTTGTTATTGTGATGGATCCCAAGAGTCATGCATATCTTGATGGCTTAGAAATAGACTATGTACGCCAAGGCCTTAACGAAGGTTTTGAATTCCGCAATCCCAATGAAAAAGACCGCTGTGGATGCGGAGAAAGTTTTCGTGTATAACCCAAAATTTGATTATCAACCCTTGAGTCGTGTTAGTATAGATGGCAAGCGTCTGTATGCTACCCCAGATGGTAAAAAGTTGCCCAGTGTCACAACTGTATTAGAAAAAACCAAGCCCGAAGAAAAGAAAGCGGCCTTACAGCAATGGAGAGATCGTGTGGGTCATGCGAAGGCACAGGCTATCACCACCGAAGCGGCCAATCGTGGTACCAGAATGCACACCCATCTTGAGCACTACGTCAAAACTGGCGAGCTCAAAGACCGCGGATCAAATCCGTTTGGTTGGGCCAGTCATGCCATGGCGCAAACTGTAATTGAAGATGGCTTACAAAATGTCTCAGAGTTCTGGGGTGTAGAAATTCCCCTGTATTTTCCCAGCCTGTATGCTGGCACCACTGACGGCTGTGGCATACACCTGGGCGATGAGTCAATCCTAGACTACAAACAAACCAACAAGCCCAAGAAGCAGGAGTGGATTGAAGATTACTACCTACAGCTGACAGCCTATGCTCTGGCTCACAACGAAGTTTATGGCACTAACATACGCAAGGGTGTGGTGTTAATGTGTGTTAAACCACCGGTAGATGACATGGGCAATCCACTTGCACGCCCGGTTTACCAAGAATTCATTCTTAAATCTGAAGATTTCGACTACTGGTCAGATCAGTGGTGGCGTCGCTTAGAACTGTATTATTTGATGGCCTAAGAGTTGTTAGGCAACTGACCTAATACTTCGTTACCATCCGCGTCGATGTCACTAGAAATATCTACAGAATTACTACCGCGAGTGGCAATAATTCCAGCACCACACAACTGTTGCATTAAAAAATGTACTTTTTTTTCCAAATCACGCATAGCAGAATCTGGGTCAATACGATCGTCTCTAGCCCATAAATTTGACATGTAAATCTCCTGGTTTGTAGCAATATTTAGTTGATACTGTGGCAAACAATCCAGCTAAATACTGAATAGAATTCAAGGAAAATTAAATTGGCCATAGTACAGATATCGCAAATCACCAACCGCAAAGGATTGGCAATAGATTTACCACAGTTGGCTGGTGCCGAGTTTGGCTGGTCAACAGACACTCGACAGTTGTGGATCGGTAACGGTACCATAGCTGATGGTGCTCCGGTTATTGGTAATACTGAAATTTTAACAGAATTTAGTGACATTCTGGCCTTTACCAATACCTACACTTACCAAGGTCGAGCTGCCGGATACGCTGTACAAACTGGCGCTACCCCAGGAACACCGGTTACCTTAAGCCTGCAACAATGGATGGATCAATTTGCTAGTGTTCTGGATTTTGGAGCAGTAGGCGACGGAGTAACTGATGATACAGCCGCAATTAATCGGGCCTTATATCAATTATATTGTAGAGAAGTCAATCCGCAAGTGCGTCGTGGTTTATTTTTTCCAGCCGGCATTTATAAAGTTTCGGGCACCATTGATATTCCTCCGTATGCCATGATAATGGGCGAAGGTATTGACAGCTCAATAATTAGTTTAGTCAATGAAAGTGGATCCGTGCCATATGTGGCACAGACTGCCGACAGTTTACAACAGACCGGAGTTAACATTGCAACCAATGGTGCTATACCCCCACAGTATATCAACATCAGCAATATAGGATTCCAGTCAGTTGATCCTGTTGCAAACGTATTTCTTGTGGGTCAAGCTACCAACTGTCGTTTCCAGAATGTAGGCTTTAATGGTCCTCTGACCACTGCTGATTTGTATGCACCTCACTTGACAGTTGCAGTGGATTTTTACAGTACCACCACCTTGACCTGCAATCAAATTGTGTTTGATGGATGTGTTTTTGACGGCACAGGTTATGCGGTCAACACAACCCAGTCTCTACAAGGAATCACTTTTACCAATTCAAAATTTACAACCTTTTATCAAGGTATTGTGTTGGGCAACGGAACACCTATTGCACCGGCCACAACATTTGACATAACTGGAGTTAGAATCACCGGTAATTTATTTGACAGCATCTATAGAGAAGGTGTTGTGTTTGGACAAATCACCATGAATGCGACCGGCCACAACATGTTCTACGATGTAGGAAACCATTTTACTGGAGCCACCGGCACACCTGAAACGGCTATTATTGATTTACAATACAACAACAATATCAGCATCAGTGACCTATTCCAGCGAGTCTTGGTGTATGCATCCACTTATCCTTGTGTACAACTAAACAACCTACAAAACATTGCCACTACTAATGGTGGACAGTTGCAGTTGGGTACTCAGATTATGGAATCAGGCACAAAGGCAACTTTGATCAACAACAACACGGGTACTATTTTTAGCATACAAATTGATCGTATATCAGCTCTGACTGTGAGCTATACCATAAGTCGCCTACCCACAGGTATCCGTACTGGTGCCATTTCGGTAGTGACCAATCCCTTATTTTACAGTGACGACTACATTGACAACTCCGATACCGGAGTGACTTTGAGTTTTGTACAGGTTAGCGATTTGATTAGTTTAAATTATCTGACCACCGACACTGGATTTGATGGAACCATCAGCTATTCCGTATCTTATCATTATTGATGTGGCCTTTAACTTTTAGTGCCCGACTGGAGAGTTGGAGTCTCCTGCGTGATCGTTGTCAAAATATTTCTTTAGAATCTGCACTTGACGCCATTAATGAGTGGTGGTTTTTGGCACCGTGGCGTCCTTACTATCTACATTGGGATGACCAGGCCACATGGCCTGACCCTTGGCAACTTTTGAGCGACGATGTCTACTGTGATCTTGCTCGTGGGCTGGGAATCCTGTATACTGTAATTTTGCTGGACCGTGCGGATATGGCGGATGCAGAACTGATTTTAACCGAAACAGGTGATAATTTAGTCCAAGTAGCAAAAGAAAAATATATACTTAATTGGAGCAGAGAATCAGTCGTAAATACCTTCCAAGAGATTAAAATCAAACGGCGGTACCAGCAACACCCTATAAAATAATAGTACATTAAAACAGAACGAGAGTTAGATGACGCAGATTACAGTTGTAAAAAGAAGCGGCGCAAAAGAGCCACTACAGATTGATAAGTGGCAGGCACAAGTTGCTAAGGTATGTCAAGGAATTGCCGATGTCAGTCAGTCCATGATAGAAATCAAAGCCCAGTTGCACTTCTATGATGGCATTACCACACAGGAGATCGACGGCATCACCCTGCGAGCCATTGTGGACTTGATTGATGTAGAATCAAATCCAGATGTAGGACATACCAACTATCAGTATGTGGCCGGCAAGCAACGTCTCAGCATGTTGCGCAAGGATGTTTACGGATCATACGCTGTGCCGCATCTCTACAACATTGTGAAGAAGAATGTAGAAGTGGGTCTGTATACTCCAGAACTGTTGGATTGGTACACCAAGGATGATTGGAATCGCATGAACGACATGCTGGACCATGACAAGGATGAACTATACTCATACGCGGCCATTGAACAGCTGATCGAAAAATATCTGGTGCGCAACAGAGCCACAAAGGAAATCTATGAAACCCCCCAAATTCGTTATATTATTGCGGCCGCTACTGTGTTCCATGCAGAAGAGCCCAATGCGACTAGAATGCGTTACATCAAAGAGTATTACAATGCTGCTAGTGATGGCCTGTTTACTCTTGCGACTCCTGTTCTGGCTGGACTGGGAACACCAACAAAACAATTTAGCTCTTGTGTGCTTATACGTAGCGACGATGATCTGGATAGTATTTTTGCCTCAGGAGAAATGATGGCCAAGTATGCGGCCAAGCGAGCCGGCATCGGCTTGGAAGTTGGTCGTCTGCGTCCACTCGGTTCCGCCATTCGCGGTGGCGAAGTCATGCACACCGGTATGATTCCATTCCTTAAAAAATGGTTTGGCGATTTACGTAGTTGTAGTCAAGGAGGTATTAGAAATGCAAGTGCTACCGTATTTTATCCTATTTGGCATTATCAGTTCGATGATCTTATTGTGCTTAAGAATAATCAAGGAACAGAAGAAACACGAGTAAGGTTCATGGACTATGGAGTTGTGCTTAATAGCTTTTTCTGGCGCAGATTCAAAAACAAAGAAATGATTACATTTTTTGATCCCAACGAAGTGCCGGACCTGTATGAAGCATTTTATCAAAACACTGAAAGATTTGAACAGCTCTATGTCAAGTACGAACGTCGTAAAGATTTAAGAACCAAGGTTATGGCCGCCGAAGATGTATTCAAAGGTGGCATACTTAAAGAACGCACAGATACCGGTCGTATCTATCTGGTGTTTATCGACAATGTTCAGAATCAAGGTCCGTTTGATCCTGAATTCCATACCATTTACCAGAGTAACCTGTGCTGTGAAATCCTTTTACCTACTCGGCCATTCCGTCGTCTTGATGATGATGCTGGGCGTATTGCTCTTTGCACTCTTGGAAGTATTAACTGGGGTGCGTTCCGTAATCCTGAGGACATGCGCCGTGCTTGTCGTATCCTTCAGCGCAGCCTTTGCAATATTCTCGATTATCAAGATTTTTTAAGTATTCAAAGCCAGCTGAGCAACGAAGAGATACAACCCTTGGGCATTGGTATCACCAACCTGGCCTACTGGCATGCCAAGCGCGGCCTTGAATATGGCGAAGCCGATGCCCTGCAAGAAGTCAAGACCTGGATGGAACATCAGGCCTACTACCTGACCGAAGCCACAGTGGAACTGGCTCGTGAGCGTGGCGCCTGCAAAGATTCAGCTCGCACACGCTATGGCCAAGGTGTATTTCCCTGGGAACTGCGTGCCAAGGCAGTCAACGAGTTGGTCAATTTTGAACCCGAGTTAGACTGGGAAACCCTGCGCATGAACATGCAGGCCTATGGTGTTCGCAATGCCACCTTGATGGCAGTGGCCCCGGTTGAAAGCAGTTCGGTGGTAATCAATTCGACCAATGGTATTGAAATGCCCATGAGCCTGATCACAGTAAAAGAAAGCAAAGCCGGTAGTTTAATTCAGGTAGCACCTGAATACAACAAGCTCAAAAATAAATATCAACTCATGTGGGATCAGAAAGACTGCGAGGGTTATCTAAAAACGGCCGCTGTTATTGCGGCCTATGTTGACCAAAGCATAAGTACTAATACATTCTATTCGCCGAGACATTTTGCTGATCGTAAAGTACCATCAACACTTATTGCTAAGAATTTAATGTTAGCTCATATGTGGGGTCTTAAAACGATGTATTACTCATTAATCGATAAACAAGGCAGTAAATCTGATAAATCAGATGATGCTGTAGCATTAGAAGTAATCGATTTTGACGAAGGCGAAGATGATTGTTTGGCTTGTAAACTTTAAGAAAGTATGTTACAATAGAGTATGGATTATCAAAAGATTTACAATAACTTGATAGATCGTGCTACACACAGGATCAGCGAAGGCTATGTTGAAAAACATCACATAGTCCCTCGATGTCTCGGCGGTGACGATAGTAAAGAAAATATTGTAAGTCTTTATCCTGAAGAACATTATCTTGCTCACTTGCTGTTATGTAAAATAAACGAAGGTAACCAAAAGTTATTGTATGCCGCAATGAATATGACTACTGGTTCTATGATTAATAACGGTAAGCGAAATAATAAAGCATACGGATGGCTTCGCAGACAATACGCACAATCTATGTCAGGTGATAATAATCCTAATAGACGCAATCCCGAAATACAAAAGAAAGCGGCATTAAAGAGAGTAGGACAAACACGCTCAGAAGAAACAAAAGCAAGAATGTCGGCGGCACAAAAAGGTAGAACATTTACAGAAGAAACAAAACAGAAAATGTCTATAGCCGCAAAAAATAAACCCCCAGTTAGTCTTGAAACTCGAGAAAAACTATCAGTAAAATCTAAAGGACGAGTCGGGCCGTGGGCAGGCAAAACTGTACCTCCAGAACTTGTAGCAAAAAGAGCCGAAGCAAGACGCGGTAAAACAGATACAGAAGAAGTTAAGCTAAAGAAATCTCTTGCCGCTAAAGCGAGAGAAGCAAAGAAAAGAGAATTAAGAAATATTTTAGGAACGGATGGGTTCCTACAGAAGATTTAGAATGGAAAAAATTGAAAGAAAAAGAATGAACGATAAAATTAAAGAACTGACTAAACAAGCCGGTATCACGGACAATAATTTAAGTGATGGCAATATGTCCTACAACGATTTAGAAAAATTTGTTGAACTGCTTGTTAAAGAATGTGTGGGATTTAAAGCGTTAGTGACAGAAGTTCCTACTGAAGAATATATCGATGGCGTTAAAACTAATCCAGATGTGGTTCGTGGCATGAATCTTGGCATATTACTAGCGTATCGCTACATTGAAGCGGTAACTGGAGTTAAATCATGAGTCAAGCACAATATAACTTATCAACAAAAACAGATTACTTACATCGTAAAATGTTCCTTGACCCTGCGGGTCCTGTAACCATACAGAGATTTGAAGAGGTAAAATATTCGAAGTTAACAAAGTTTGAACAGGAAGCTCGCGGCTTTTTCTGGGTGCCCGAAGAGATTAGCTTGACTAAAGATGCCAACGATTTCAAAGAAGCCACCGACACCGTGCGTCATATCTTTACTTCAAACCTGTTACGTCAGACTGCCTTGGATAGTTTGCAAGGTCGTGGGCCCACACAGGTGTTTACACCAGTGGTATCCATTCCCGAGTTAGAAGCACTCATGTACAACTGGGGCTTCTTTGAGACCAATATTCACAGTCGTAGCTACAGTCACATCATTCGCAACATCTACAATGTGCCCAAAGAAGAATTCAACAAGATTCACGACACTGCGGAAATTGTTGAAATGGCTAGCACCATTGGGCTCTACTATGATCGCTTACACATGATCAACTGCCGTAAAGAACTACTAGAAAAGTTTGATGAGCAACATCACATCAAGGCCATCTGGTTGGCACTCAACGCTTCATATGGTCTTGAAGCCTTCCGCTTCATGGTTAGTTTTGCTACAAGTCTTGCCATGGTTGAGAATCGCATCTTTATCGGCAACGGCAATATTATCAGCCTGATCCTACAAGATGAAATTCTACACCGGGACTGGACAGCTTGGATTATCAATCAGGTGGTCAAAGAAGATCCACGCTTTGCCCGTGCCAAGCGAGAATGTGAAGCCGAGGTGTATGCCATGTACCTGGATGTGATCCGTGAAGAAAAACAGTGGGCTGACTACCTGTTCCAAAAAGGACCGGTAATTGGATTGAATGCACAGATTCTGAAAGATTTTGTGGACTATACCGCAGTAGGCGCTCTCAAAGAGATCGGAGTCAAATATCAGGCTCCTGTGCCAAAAACTACACCTATTCCTTGGTTCAACAAACATACAAATCTGTCTAACAAACAGTCAGCACTACAGGAAACTGAAAGTACTAACTATGTAATTGGTGTGATGAGCGATACACTTGATTACGACGCATTACCAACATTATAATAACAACAAGGAGAATTACAATGAAAGCAATAGTATGGAGCAAAAACGCCTGCCCATTTTGCGTACAAGCCAAAGCACTGTTAGAATCACAGGGCATTGATTACGAAGAACGCAATGTACAAACAGATTGGACACGAGAACAGTTATTAGAGGCAGTACCTACAGCAAGAACATTACCACAGATCTTCTTGGACGATAATTACATTGGCGGATTCACAGAACTGCGAAAACATTTACAAGGATAACATGAACATAGAAAAAAACCAGGTTTACACATTTAAATTGACCAATGCTGACGAAATTGTTGGTAAAGTAGTAGATATTACCGATGCAACCTATATTGTTGCACAGCCACTTAGTGCTGTACCTACTGAAAAAGGTCTACAGTTAATCTATACTGTGTTTACTGGAGATCCCAATGAAAATGCCACTATAAATAAAACAGCAGTAGCAATGATTTGCCAGACTCGTGCGGAAGTCGGCGATCATTACCTAGAAGCAACCACTGGTTTAAAACCAGTACGCAAGACATCAATTATAATGGGATAACATGGGTCAAGCAGTACAACGAGTTGGAGATCAAAATACAGCCGGCGGCATAATACAGCAAGGTGATTCGTCGGTGTTGATCAACGGCCGTGCTGTGGCCGTCCGTGGATCGTCAGTAAGCCCGCATCCCTGTTGCGGTCATCGTGGATGCCCGCCTACACATTGTAATGCAAAAACTCAGACGGAAAATTCCACAATTTTGGTCAACGGTATACCTGTAATTGTAACCAACGACAAAGACACTTGCAGTCATCCTCGTGCCGGTGGTAGTCCTGATGTGATAATAGGCTAATCATGGCCACAACTATTAGTGTATTAACTCCTTTACAACTGGATGCTGCAGCCGGCCTGTTGCAAAATCAAGGTATTGGAATCAATGCCAATTTGACCGTAGCCGTTGCATCATATGCCAATACTAGCCTAATCTCGCCGTTTTTAAACACAATCGCTGTAGGTAGTACAGGCAATATATTATCAGCCAACACTCTGGTCAGTCTTGAAACCTTGGCTGCCAACGCCTGTCCGGCTCTAAGCGATAGTTTACCAACTGCCTATAGCAATCTTGGCACGCAAATGATTAAAGTGATCGATGCTCAGGCTGTTCGCGACATCTGCGGCAATAATACTAGCAAGTTGGCACAGGCTGTTAATCAAGCCGATGCCTATACTAGCCAGACCAGTATTTTTATTTCTAGCGCAGTAAACAGTCAGACCTATCTTGGTAATACATTTACCACTATGAACAACATGATCACTGGTGGCATCACTGAAATTAATTTGAATACTACAGCGTTTGGTTCTGATCTTGCTAATCTTGGTCGATTGATAAATTTAAACAATCTCAACAATCTTGGTAGCCCCTTGGCCCTAGTACGACAACTGTATTCGATCAGCAGTACCATCCCGGTTGTATCATTTGCATTCATTGCAGGTGGAGTGCCGCAACAAGTGGTGTTAACTTTGACCAATCCAACAGCCACCGTAGCTGATTCAGCACAAGCCCTCATGTATCGTGCCATGACAAAAATTGTTGGCACTGATCTACAACAAATTCTGTCGGTGTTTGGAGTGACCACAACTGGAATTGCAAACATGGCTGACCTGTTAAATCCGGTGCGCCTGTTTCCTAACAGTTTTCAAACCTTGACTGTGCCAGCAGCACAAAAAAAACAACCTGTGGCTATCTATATCAATAGTAGTGGATCAGTTAATACGGCCTTGACAACCTTGTTGCCGCCCTATGTCATGAGTTCTACAATATCCACAGTAAACAATCAAATTGCTTACGACCGACTCAGTCAGATTATACCAGCAGACCAGGCCCTAGCTAACAAGGCCTTAGCTACCAGTTTGCAACAGGTCACCAACATTACTAATATGTCTTTGCCAACTTTAGCTAACACAGTATCAAATTTGCAAACTACTAGCAATCTTGATCAAGTGACTGCATTAGCTCAGGCGGTGCCTTCTGCAATAGCCAATACTATTTCCAACATAGCTGGTACTAATGGCAACACAATTGCAGTTTGTGATGTATTGGGCATTGCCGCCGGATATCAAGTGACCGATTATTTTAACAACACCGTGTCAACTTTGGCCAATATTAATGTAGCCTACTTAACCACTATATATCAGACTATGAATAGTGTAGTTGGCAATGTGTACGGAGATCCTATAATGGGACCGGTGACAATTCCCAATGGAAAACCAGCCGCTGGCGTTTACTATGCCGATTTACAAACCAGCAATACAGGAAATACAGGAAATACATCAAATGTAACATTATTTACAGCTGCTGACATAGCATTTAGCGGATATAACGATCCTGACAGTGAAAACCCACCACCCACAGGTCCTGGATTATTTCCGGTGGCCACTGCTGAAATTGGAAACATAATAGTGGCCAATGCTGATCAAGTAGCTAATCTTAATAGTTATTTTAATTCTATGGCCAATCAGGTAGCAACCGAACAATTTTTACAATCCAAAGCTCAGATTGATTTTGCAAATCTCATTGCCAACAACAGTCCCACTGTTTACAGTTTGATTTATAGTTTACCTACATATGGTCAACAACAGGAACAAGGTGGTCAAGCTCAGTTTTGGCAAGGTGTGGCCAACTTGTCGACCTTTACCGGTCAGTCCGTTGTAGCTGCCATGCGAGAAGGTATTAATAAAACAGTTTTATCCAACGCTGGAATACAAACAAATTCTACCATACCGGCAAATCCAAACCCACCACCCCCGCAGGCCAACCTGATACCTGCTACCTATACCAATCAACAAGCGGCCAACGCTATCATCACCTAATCTGTTGTAAAAACACCACATCCAGTTTGACTCAAAAAGCCCGATAGCTTATACTAATAACTTAGTAAACTATCAGGAACTGCCGTGATTTCAACTCGCGTAACAAACATAATTGGGTTGATACTTCTGTTGCTCTTGTTGGTACGCCAGGAAGTACGCATGGATCAAATAGAACAAAAGTTAGATCAGATAGATTCGGTGATACAAACCACCGAAAGACTTCGTTACACACGATCTGAGTTAGATTGCCTGACCCGCAACATCTACTATGAAGCCGGAGTCGAAGCGGAAAAAGGCAAATATGCTGTGGCCCAGGTCACAGTCAACCGACTCAAAACCGGCTATTGGGGTCGCACAATCTGTGACGTGGTCTATGCACCCAAACAGTTTTCATGGACCATGGCCAAGATCTTGACCAAACCCAACACAGAATTGTGGTCTCAGAGCGAACAGATAGCACGCCAGGTCCTGGAAGGGCACCGTATTCCACGTCTGGCTCGTAGCTTATATTACCATGCGACTTACATACCCAACCCGAAATGGGCAGATCCTGCCGCAGAAGCTGGGCAAATAGGAAATCATGTGTTTTACGACCGTGCTAAAGGGTCAAATTTGGCAATTTAAGTTTGGTTGACCAAAAATACCCAATTTGTTATAATATTATTATAGTAAATTAAAGGAGCAGGCAAATGGCATACGAATACTTGGACAAATACAGCGTCGAAGAATTACAAGGTTATTTCTCAGATTTCCACAAGGACTTTTACGGTAGCCGTCCTCGTTGGGGAACTCCTGACGAGTGGCGCAATCGCGCTTGGTTGGTTGTCAACATCGATGCCATCCATACTGCCATGGATCGGATGAAAGAGACCTACTCGGGTCGCGAACAGCTTCGTATTCAAGGGTGGGTCGTCGACGAAGCCGAGTTCAACGACATCATTGACCCAGAAGAGTATGCCAACTGGTCTGCTGATCAAGATGCTGTCTACTATGGAGCATGATGTGATGACTACAGATGCTCACAAGTGTACGGTATGTTCATGTGACTATACCGACGACGAAGGTGGCATACAAGGTTACTTTGGTATCCTGCCTGTAAGTTTTTGTCCAACCTGTTTCGGTTGCATGTGCGACATGGCCAGTCAGTTCATTACCGAGGAAGAATAATGGATTATAAAAAACTGTACAACATCAAAATGACTATGAGTCCCAAAGACATTATGACTTTTGTATCAGGCTTACATGATGTACAGATGGACATGATCGAAACTGTGGTCATGCGCAAAGAGCGTGAAGGCTTTCCAGAAGCTTCGGCAGTGATTCAGCACATCATGGAGCTAAAATGATTAAAAAATCTTTCCGGCATTGGTGCCAAGAAAAATGGTTTGATCACAAAGACGAGCTAGAGTCGTATCATCAACCATTGGACCACACTGCACAACAATATTTTGAACGATACAAATATTGGTTAAAACGCGAATATCGTCATCAACAAAATGATTAAACAGTCGGTCTTGCTTGTTGTAATTTTATTAGTTGGCTGTGCAACTCACACAGCCTATCAACCTGTTGACATGACAACCTTTGTAGCAAGTTGTCCAGATGCTAAACGTCAAATTGATTTTTTAACTATAAAAATTGACGAGTATAATCAGTATCATCAAACTAATCCTCCTACATTGGAAGATCGTAGATACTACAGTAAGTTAAAAAATAACCTTTGGTCGCTTAGATCAACATGCTCCGCAAAATACCTTTAATACTTTTGTTTGCGTCAACCGCAACACATGGTGAATGTTATGTGCGGTCGGCTGTGACCAATCAAACAGCCATGTCCATAGAGGCCGTTGCTGATGTAGATCCATTTGTAATTCCTATCAGCCCAACGCAAAATAAGTGTATAGTAAACTTTAGAGCACAAGTTAATGGCAAATGGATCACAGCCGAAGGTGAGCGGATTGGTCCAAGAAGCATGCCCGAAAAAGAGCTGTGCGATGGTGCCATTGATAGTGGACGCATACAAATACTAAGCCGCGCCAATGGTGGGCGCATGACTGTAGAACAAAACATGGTCTGTAATGACCAACCCGAAATAAAGGTCCGGTCAGTAAGACGTGGTGAAATGGTTCGTGAAAGCGAAGTTCGTCCACATCCAAACTTTCCTCGACCTTTTACATATCGAACCAGCCAATGTCGTTGGTTTATTGAGCCCGAAGTGCATCCTGGTCGTGATTTACTACAACGCCAGGGTATTATTTGTCAAGTAAATGGTAACGAATGGCAGGTAGTTGACAAATGGTAAGGATTGTAGTATAATGTTATTATTGAAACTAAACCCTAAGGGGAACAAGATGAAAAAAGTATTGATTGCAACAGTTGTAACTGGTATGTTGACCGCATGTGGCACCAGTGGGACCAATTATAGTGCTATGTATTCTGGACAAGATAGTTTGAAAACAGCACAAATGAACTCGGCTATCGAGCAGGCACCTGGCTGGATGAGCAAGTTGCCCAAGGCACCCGGGTACATCTTTGAAAACGGTACGGCCACTTCAAGCGATTTTGGATTTGCTGACATGAAAGCCAAGGCCATGGCCTATGCCAAGATTTGTACAGCCGCAGGCGGCAAGATCCGTCAACAGACCAAGATTTTTAAATCTGATTCGGGTGATGTCAGTGTAGATCACAGCGAACTGGCAATCCGTAGCATGTGCGCCGATGTAGACATTACAGGTGTAGAAACTGTAGAAATGAAACATGTGAGTGAAGGCAATCGCATTCGTACCTATGTGCTGGTAACACTACCCCTTGGTGACAAAAATGTGTTAAAGGCCACCAAAGACGCACAGGCTCGTGCACCAGAAGCATTTAAAGAGCTAGACGAAGTTACCTCTGGTAAAAAGGCCACTGAAGTTACACCAGTGACTCCACAAAAAAGTGATACCGTCAGTGTAGCACAACCAGATGGCACTACCAGTACGCTCAACTTGATGCCGGTGGAAAATGCTGAATACCGAGCTCGTCGTGAAGAAGCACTGAAAAAGCCCGGAGCCGTAATCGGACAAGTTTCAGTAGCTAACTGATCGAGTAAATAAATGAACACCATAGACTTCAACGGTGATCAATTTAATGAGATCAAAGTGGCCGCAGACTGGATACGTGACTTAGAGAGTAGCGACAGTCGGTTACACAAAGAATCAGTGATTGAGAAGGCCCTGATGGCAAGTAAGTTAGGGTCAGCTAATGCTCAATGTTTCTTGTTTAACTGTTATCAAGCCTACAACCCCTATTATGTGTTCGGTGTCAAGAAAGTGCCCGAGACCGCAGGCTTAGAAAATCGACCCAATCCTTGGCCCAAGTTCTGGGCCATGCTAGAAGGCTTACGTACTCGTAGCCTTACCGGACACAATGCCAAGACCGCCATTGAGTTTATGAGCGAACAGTTTGATAGCGTAGAGTGGAACGGTCTAGCTCGCAGAGTCATCATCAAAGACCTACGCTGTGGTATCAGTGAAAAAACACTCAACAAAGTTCTTGGTAATACCGAATGGAAGATTCCGGTATTTACTTGCCAGCTGGCACAGGATTCTGGAGACCATCCTAGCAAGATGAAGGGTACTAAACGTCTAGAAGGCAAGTTGGATGGTGTACGGGTCATTGCGGTGGTATCTAAAAATACGGTAAATTTATACAGCCGTAACGGCAAGCCATTTGAAAACTTTCCACAGATCGAACAGGCCTTAGATAGCATCGGTCAAGATCTAAGACGGCAATTGAATGTCAAAGGTATCCTTGTGTTGGATGGCGAAGTAGTGGGCAAGAGCTTTCAAGACTTAATGAAACAAGCACAACGCAAGACGGATGTCAGCACTGATGAAATGGTGTATCATATTTTTGATTGGATGCCATTTGAAAACTTTAGTGAAGGTTTTTGGAACGCCCAACAGCGTAAACGCACACAAGCGTTAGAGTCAGTTCGCGAAACCGTTGAACAATACGATTGCTTGACAGTGACCTCTGGTATCCTGGTAGACTTAGACCTAGCCGAAGGCCAGGATCAGTTGCGACGCTATGCCGATGATGCTATAGCCCAGGGGTTAGAAGGCATAATGATCAAAGAATGGGAAGCACCATATGAATGTCGTCGTAGTGCATTCTGGATGAAGTGGAAACCCACCATTACTGTGGATCTCAATATTGTGGGTTTTGAAGAAGGCACTGGTCGCAATACGGGCCGCCTGGGTGCTATAATATGTGAAGGAGTTGACAATGAAAGAACTATTAGTGTCAATGTTGGCAGTGGCCTTAGTGACAGCAATCGTGATAGTTATTGGCTTGCCCGCAATCAGCTGGTTGGTCAAGTGGTCGAAGTCGAAGCTGATGCGGTAACTCAAAACCAAGACGGTACTTACAGTTTACGTTTCCCCCGTTTTATTCGTTTTCGTGGATTTGAACCTGGAGAAAAATTATGACAGCATGGATGATGGAACACTGGTTTGTTGAAGCAGTATTGTGTATTGTAGCAGGATTTATCTTGGCTCGGATACTTTGCGTAGTGGCAGAACTCATGGATCGCAATGACTGATGTAAAGTTTAAAGTCGGCGGAGAGGAAACACCCAACACCACTACATTTTTTTGTGGCGGGGTCGAAATGTTGCGGTTTAGTGACAAGGGCTTCTGGGTCCGCGGAAAGAAGATCCGCCAGAGTGACAAAGAAGCACAAGTAGTGTATAATAGCTTCAAAGAGTGGTTAACTTGGCAACACATTAGCAGATAAAGGACGACATGGCAACACCAGAACAAAAACAACAGTTAATTGACACACTCAAGTTTACACCCAGAACCTATCGTATCTCCATGTGGGGCTACGGTGGTGAAAAGGTTATGGGTACGGTGGATCCCAAGGTTTGGGACTACTGTATGGAACACCAGGTTGATCTTAGTGATCTGGCCTGGGACTCAGATGCCGCTGAGAACATAGGGCTTGATCCAGATCAGTTACCGTTCTACCCCGGCTCGTGGTACGAGTGCGACAGCATGGGACATGTTCACGGTGTAAATCGCGACGCTGGTACCTTACAGATTGAAGATGAAAACGGTGAAACTGTTCTTGAGAAAGAACTGGGCGAATTTGATGGTTGCGACGATAGCGCACAGCTCAACACCGACGATGAAGTTTGGATTGGAAGTCGTAAAAAAGGTGAAGTTGTATTTGTTGGAAGTTCAAACGAAAAGGGAACTTTCTTTGAAGCTGACTTAGAACTGACAGCACCATTTGATATTGAAAAGTTAGAGCTACACATTTCGGACTTTGACGGTGAGGAAATTGTGCATGGCATCAGTTACGATGGTGAAGACATCGACAACTGGGGCGGTTCAACAGATGGTAAGAGTTCAGACTTTGTCATGGTGCGTATGATCGACGACGAAGGCAACTTTGAGCGATATGAACCCGGGGAGAAGGACTGGGGTCACCCCGAATACGGAACCAGCCCCGATAGTTGGGAAAAAACTGTGGAGTTTAAGTTTGCCAAACACAAACCGGTACACCCGGGCTATTACAATGCTGTCTACAGTAACTTTGGCACTACCTATGGTAGCTTATATTGGGATGGCAAAAACTTTGGTGAGTGGGAGTTTGGCAAGTTCAAACCCATTGCTGGCGTAGATCGTTGGTCCGGTTATAACTGGGACACCAGCTCATGGTCTAATCGTCCGCCCGAGCCACCGAACCTTACATGTGATAACAAAGAGTGCAGTTGGGTAGGTATGAGTGAAGAACGCAATACTGACGACGATTACACGGATCATTGTCCTGAATGTGACGGTACTGAGTTTAGCTGGATTGATTATGATCCCAACACCAAAGAAGGCCGCGCCAACCGTAACAAATATTGCTATACCGGTGATGTAGCGGACTTGGAAAAGGCATTGAAAGAACTCAAAGCAGAATTTGAAGCACTGTGTGAAGAAGACTGATTGGTATTTGGCCAGCATTAAACCTGTCCGGGTGGGTTGGTATGAAGTACGATTACGCACTTGGCCTTGGCCTGTTATGATCAAGTGGACTCGTCGGGGTTGGAAGCACAGTATCATACACGTCAAACAATGGCGAGGACTGAAAGAGAAAATTAAATGAGCATTATATTATTCATGGCCGCAATGTTTTGCGGTTTTATAGCCGGTCGAGTCAGTGCAAAGAATGAGCCACTGCTGCCTACGGACAACGAATTACAACTCACAGAAAAACTTACTGTGGCTCAAAATTTAAACAACAGTCTTTTGGTAGATTTACAAGAGGCAAAACAAACTATTTGGAAATTAAAAAATGCAAGTTAGAAAAACAGCGGACGGCAAAGTGTTTGCCTTGTGTGGGTGTGGTCGTAGCCCGACAGGCGATTGTATTGGATGGCACTCGCTTACAGAAGAAGCTTATCAGGCCAAACGGGCCGAACATGAACTAAATGAATATCGAAAACAAGCCGAGAGTCTTTGGTTTGAAGGTGGCTCGTGTACCGGAGGTCGATCTGAATGAATACTATTAAAATCCTAGCCGAAACCATTGATAACCTTTGGTTTTGGACTTATGGTATTGTAGCCGGTTGGGGTCTTACTGTTACTGTAGTCATTGTGGCCTTGGTAATCCTAACTGTTCGCACTATTAACTTACAGCGACGTATTGATGCGTTAGAATCAAGACTCATACACGCCGAACGTGATTACAACCTTACTGTTAACAACTGGAAACACCGATAAATATTCTATTATGCTATTTGCTTATTTTATCCTGGCTGTTGCGCTACTGATCGAAACAGTTGGTGCTTACTACAGTATCACTGGTCTGGCCGCAATTTTTTCGGGTGCGGTTATCCCAATCATGATCATGGGCGGTAGTTTAGAGTTAGGTAAGATTACCGCCGCAGTCTGGTTAAAGAACAACTGGAATCGTGCCGGTGCTACCTACAAGATGTATCTCCTGCCCGCAGTGGCCATGCTGATGTTGATCACCTCAATGGGTATTTTTGGCTACTTGAGCAAAGCTCACAATGATCAGAACTTAGTAAGTGGCGACATTCAATCAAAAATATTGATTTATGATGAAAAAATTAAAACTTCTCGCGATAACATTGAAGCTGATCGTAAACAACTGCGCCAGATGGATGAAGCAGTAGACCAGATTATGTCACGCTCGACTACCGAAGGTGGCGCCGACAAGGCCAATGCTGTGCGCAAGAGCCAGTCAAAAGACCGTAGCGCACTGGCCCGAGACATTGAATACAACCAGAAACAGATTGCCACTCTTAACGATCAAGCCGCACCCATCCGTGCCGAGAATCGCAAGGTTGAAGCCGAAGTAGGTCCAATTAAATATATTGCCAAACTGATTTACAGTGACAATCCTGATGCCAACATATTAGAAAAAGCAGTGACCTGGGTGATCATGATCATTGTGGCTGTATTTGATCCTTTGGCACTTGTCTTGATTTTAGCGGCACAGCAGAGCATACGTTGGGCACGAGGAAAAGATCAGGATAAACCAGAAGAGTCAGTAGAATCATGGTTCGAGCGTATTCAAAAACGTGCTCGTTTTTGGAATCAACAAAAAAAACTCGATACTAAAGAAGAGATAGATGAAACTCAATACTACATTGGCAATTTAGAGGATGCAGAACCAGTGGTAGATCAACTTGTCGACATATCCCCGGAAGATTATTATTGTGCCATGGGTCTGTTTGATCGACACTACTATCAAGATCCTGGAATTAATGATTCTCTTACTAAAAATGTTGCTGACCATGCGCCCGATGATGGTCTGCTAACCAAAGATCAAATTGCTCAAATTCGTAAAATATCCAATAATGATTTACCGACAGGTCAAATTATTGCCAAGGAATTGATATTTACAGACCTTAGAGAACAGAATTCAGAACTGCCTACTTTTACCACTATTTTGGATAACAATACGGTACAACTATCAAAGGAAGATCCACGGACGCTTGCAGAGTCTACTCTGGAAGAAGACGAAGCCTTTGATGAATTGACTAAAAAACAAGAAATCAATACTCAGTCACAACCTTCTGGTTGGATGTTTACCGAAATGCCACATCCTACATCCATAGTTGAATCAACAACAGATCCCTTAGCACATATTGAAATACCTGAAATACATCCTGACGATCATCTACAGCGATTGGCTAAAAATTTATTCATGTCGGGCAATGCCGATCAGGATGAACGAGTATTTCATGCACAACATCAAGCTGGTGAAATTGATCAACTGCCATGGCTCACTGAAGAACATATCAACAACATGCCAATCAGTGATGGAGAGCGCAAGCATTTAACCGATAGATTTGTCAAAACTGCAATACCCGTACCTGAATTGGGTCTGGAACCTGACAACGTAATGGCTCGACTTGCTGGCGAAGTGCGTGGGTTTGGCATACAGTTTCCAACCAACGTCAAAAAGGGCGATATGTTTTTACGAGTGGATCGCTTACCCAGCATATTATACAAATACAACGGCGTCAACTGGATCGAAGTGGACAAATCTCTTACCGACAACCACGCCTACGACGAGGCCTATATTGACCATTTGATTGCCAAAATTGATTCAGGGGAGTATGATCCTGAGCTATTAAGCGACGCCGAGCGTGACAGCATTGAACGACGATTACAACAACTATGACCAATACTTTAGTTCATTGTAGTTTTTGTGTCAAACACAAAGACCAGGTGGGTAAATTAATTGTAAGCCAGGACGTAGCTATCTGTAGCGAATGTGTCGAACTTTGCAACAATCTACTCAAAGACAATCGCAAGCCCGTACTTAAATCTAGATCTGATCCATCTGTTCCGGATCCCTTGGCAATAAAACAATATCTTGATCAATATGTGGTAGGTCAAGATCAGGCCAAAATAGTGCTTAGTGTTGCAGTAACCAATCATTTTAAACGCATTATTCGTGGCGGCACTGACCTACAAAAAAGTAATGTACTCATGATTGGGCCAACTGGTACCGGAAAAACACTCATGGCTAGCACTGTGGCTCGTTACTTAGATGTGCCATTTGTGATCGCTGATGCTACCACATTAACCGAAGCTGGCTATGTAGGCGATGACGTGGAAAGTTTAATTACTAGATTGTACACTGCTGCTGATAGTAACATTGAACGATGTCAACGCGGTATTGTGTTTCTGGATGAAATTGACAAGATATCCAGAAAAAGCGAAAGTGCCACAGTAACCAAGGATGTATCGGGCGAAGGAGTACAACAGGCTCTGCTCAAATTAGTAGAAGGTACACGATGCCGCATTTCAACACAGGGATCAAAAAAAACCAGCTCAGCTGACACTGTGGAAATTGACACTACCAATATCTTGTTTGTAGCCAGCGGCGCATTTGTAGGCTTGGACCAAATTGTACAAAAAAGAAAACAAGGTACATCTATTGGATTTAATTCTGGCATAGCCAATAACAAAAATGACAATCTTACCGAAGTAGTACCGGATGACCTGGTCAGTTACGGTATGATTCCTGAATTTGTAGGACGCTTTGGCGGATATGTAAGCCTACATGGGCTGGACAAAATGCAACTGATTAGTATTTTGACTCAGGTTAAAAACAATTTTGTAGCCCAGTATCAATGGTTGTTTGATCAAGATGGTGTAAGTTTAGAATTTGATGCAGAAAGCTTGGATCTTATAGCCGAGCGTACACTTGAGACTCGTACTGGTGCACGAGGTTTGCACAGCGAATTAGAACGCATCCTGTTACCACACATGTTTGATCTGCCACGATATAATCGGCAAAATATACTGAAAATTATAATCAACAAGACCCAGGTAAATACTCCTATGACACTACTATTACAGGAAAATTTGTGAAGCACTACGGCAAAAAGGTACTGGTCACTGACGGCAATGTAGAAAAAGCTCTGCGCAAATTCAAGAAAAAAGTCTTGGAATCTGGCCTGTTGGATGATCTCCGCGCCAGAGAAACCTACGAAAAACCCACCACCGAACGCAAACGCAAAAAAGGTGCTGCTCGTGCCCGTTGGCGCAAACAACTCCGTAGTCAACAGCTTCCAAAAAAACTTTACTAATGTATCTTGAGTTTCAACTGCCAACCGATGGCGGGTATGATGCCACTCTGGCAGCATATAAAATAGCCATATCTCGCTGGGCAACAACACAAGGGATTAATTACGTAGATAAAAATATCAAATACAAGTATCGTATTACTTTTAATCAAGATCAACACTATACTATTTTTACTTTAACCTGGAATGGTCAATTTGAATATAAAATAATTGACAACAAGTGGTAAAAGTGTTATAAATATACAAGTAGATGCCCAGGTGGGGTCTACTTTATTACTTGCTTATTTTTAAGGAGAAATTACATGTCAAAGCAAATCTATCTGACCTAGCGTCACACTCCCAAAAATTTATTCAATTAACAACATAGTTGTTGACACATTCCTCTGTTTGTGTTATACTCTATTGTTGTAGCATTATCATTTTACATTTAAAAGGAGTTGTAATGAATTTAAAACCTATTCGAGATCGTATCGTTATTCGATTAATTGAAGCAGAAACTGCTACTAAATCTGGAATTATTATTCCAGATGCTGCTACAGAAAAACCCAGTCAAGGCACAGTATTGGCTGCTGGCCCTGGGCGTATCACTGAAGATGGCACACTAATTCCAACCGAAGTAAAGATTGGTGATCAGGTGTTATTTGGAAAACATGCCGGACAACCAATCAAAGTTGGCGGCGAAGAACTTCACATCCTCAAAGAAGATGATGTAATGGCAATTGTAGAATAAGGAAAATATTATGACAGCAAAACAAGTAGTTTTTGGCGATAATGGTCGCAATAAATTGGTCGAAGGCGTTAATGTATTAGCAGACGCAGTTAAAGTTACTCTAGGACCAAAGGGTCGCAATGTAGTGATTGAGCGTAGCTTTGGTAGTCCGCATGTGACCAAAGATGGCGTTACCGTTGCTAAGGAAATTGAGCTAGAAGATAAACTTGCTAACATGGGCGCACAGATGGTCAAAGAAGTAGCCAGCCGCACAGCAGACAATGCCGGTGATGGAACAACTACCGCAACTGTTTTAGCTCAGTCGATTGTGCGTGAAGGCATGAAGTATGTTGTATCAGGCCATAACCCAATGGATTTGAAGCGCGGTATTGATCAAGCGGTAACTGCTGCAGTTCAAGAACTCACCAATATCAGCAAACCTTGTACTACTACCAAAGAAATTGCTCAAGTTGGTAGTATCAGTGCAAACAGTGATGCAGACATTGGCAATATCATTGCAGAAGCAATGGAAAAAGTAGGCAAAGAAGGTGTTATCACTGTTGAAGATGGTAAAGGTCTACAAAACGAATTAGACGTAGTTGAAGGTATGCAGTTTGACCGCGGTTATCTAAGTCCATACTTTATCAATAATTCAGACAAACAAGTGTCGGTGCTTGATAATCCATTTATCTTGTTGGTAGATAAAAAGATTTCAAACATTCGTGATCTGTTACCAGTATTGGAAGCGGTAAACAAGGCAGGTAAACCATTGTTGATTGTTGCCGAGGATGTTGAAAGTGAAGCTCTTGCTACTTTGGTAGTTAACTCAATGCGTGGTATCTTGAAGACCTGTGCTGTTAAGGCTCCAGGCTTTGGTGATCGTCGCAAAGCTATGTTAGAAGACATTGCGATTTTGACTGGCGGACAAGTCATTGCCGAAGAAACTGGACTTACACTTGAAAAAGCAACAGTGGAGCATTTAGGTATGGCTGCCCGTGTGGAAGTCAACAAAGAAAATACCATCATCATTGATGGTGCTGGTGATACTACTGCAATCGAAGCTCGGGTTAAAGCAATCCGCACACAAGTTAAAGAAGCCACTAGCGACTATGACAAAGAAAAATTGCAAGAGCGTGTTGCTAAATTGGCAGGCGGTGTTGCAGTGATTCGTGTTGGTGCTGCTACTGAAACAGAAATGAAAGAAAAGAAGGATCGCATCGATGATGCTCTTCATGCTACTCGTGCTGCTGTCGAAGATGGTATTGTTGCTGGCGGCGGTGTAGCGCTCATTCGTGCTAAACAGGCTATTGTTAACTTGAAAGGTCTAAATGCAGATCAACAAGCCGGTATTAGTATTGTAGCTCGTGCCATGGAAGAGCCTGCTCGTTGTATTGCTTTTAATGCTGGTGATCCTGCAGATGTAATTGTTAATGAAATTGCCAGCAACTTTGGCAATTATGGTTATAACGCTGCAACAGGCACCTATGGTGATATGGTAGAACAAGGTGTTATTGATCCTACTAAAGTTACTAAAACTGCCTTGATTAATGCCGCAAGTATTGCTGGATTGATTCTGACTACCGACTGTTCAATTGCACAAATTCCGCAAAAAGAACAGCCTGCTAGCCCGAGCATGGGTGGTATGGGTGGTATGGGCGGCATGATGTAATTGATAGATTAAACAAATCTATTATAAATAATAGTGTGGATGCCGATGGTCGGGTCCACACTATGTCACTTCGTTTATTTTAAAGGAGAAAAACTATGACAAGACTTACAACTATGGATCTCAATCCATTCTATCGCAATTCTGTTGGCATAGATCGATTATTTGATCGTTTGATGCACCAAGTAGACACTGCCAGCTCAACTAACTATCCGCCTTATAACATCTTAAAAACTGGAGACAACAGTTATAAGATTGAAATTGCTGTGGCTGGATTTACACAAGGTGAAGTTACCGTCAGTGTAAACGAAGGCAACTTAGTGGTCACTGGAGAAAAAGCCGACACTGCATTACCTCAAAGTGTTACCTACGAACATCAAGGTATTAGTGCCCGTCGTTTCCTGCGCTCATTTACCTTGGCCGACTATGTGGAAGTAACCGATGCTGTCAGCCGAGATGGTATTTTAACTATCACTCTTGAGCGCCAGCTTCCTGAAGCAATGAAGCCTAAAACCATTGCGATCTCATATGAATCGTAATACAATAGTGTAAATACAGTGGAGGGCATACAGCTCTCCACTATAATAAAGGATAAATGATGCCGAACGCCGGAACAGTTGCACAAGTAAAAATCAATCACGAGCTCAAAGAGCCTCCTATGTTCAAGATCATCTATTTAAATGACAACCAAACTACCATGGAATTTGTAATTGAAACCTTGTTGAGCTTTTTTGATTACACCGCAGACACCGCTTTAAAAATTACTCAAGACATACACGAAGCCGGTTCGGCTGTGGTAGCGGTACTACCTTATGAAGTTGCTGAGCAAAAAGGTATCGAAGTTACAGTACATGCTAGATCAAATAATTATCCGTTACAGATCAAATTAGAACCTGAGACAGTCTAAAACTTAATCTCTATTCGTTTAGGGTAGTAGGCAGATTGACAATATTCGGTGTCGCCGCGACCACGACAGTTGTTAACATATCGAACGCCAGCGAAATTTCTGTCAACTGATCGATGATAGTGTCCAAAACACCAGACTTTGATTTTACATTCGGTATCTTCTTTTAAAGCCTGTTCGAGGTGACGATTACCCATGCAGTTAAATCTCCAGGTTCCAATTAAATCTATGTCATGGTCAATGATCCATGGTGCTGGTACTGTGTGACTGATTACCACAATAGCTCGAACTTCGGCATGTGTCTGTAATTGGTATACACTATTGATCATGTAAGCAGCATCATGGTAGGCCACACCGTTTATCCCCATAGCTTCATTATGTGTGATACCGTAACGATTTCGATACCACTCGATTGATTGCTCCAGATCTAATGAGGAATCAAAATCATAGCACCACCAACCATTGGTGGCCAAAAAAGCCACGCCGTTTACAATAACTACATGGTCCTGCAGGTAAATCACATTAGGAATATTAGAAATTTCTTGAGTTAACTCTTGATAACTAGCACCTAGATCGGTAAGAAAACAACGGTGTTCGTCATTACCATCAATGTAAAATACGCCACCAGGATAGCACGTACCTAAATGTGTTAAGGTATCGATCAATTGAGACCGATCCTGAGCTATATCACCGGCTATCACACAATATGGGCTGGTAGCCTGGTCGGTCCAGTCAAAGGTGTCCCAGGTATCGACGTGTAGATCGGAAATTAAATCAAAGGCAAAAGTCATGATAACTATTTACAGGAGGCAACACAATGCATATTATTTTTGGTAAACTACCCGAGCTGGAAGAAAAATATACTGTATTAGAATTAGATACTATTAGAATTGGACCAGAAGGGCCCAAACGTACAGCCTATTGCGTGATTGAAAATATTCCCTTAGAAGAAATGCCCGCAGTCAACACTCTTAGAGATTTACATGCTGGACTAATGCTGGCATACCAAAATCAAGATTGGGCACAATGCGAAACAATAATTGGGCAACTCAAAGGCAAATGGGGCGGGGAAATGGATAGCTTTTACATAGAACTAGCCAGTCGTATTGGGGTATTAAAAACTCAAATACTTGGTGCTGATTGGACTGGGGTTATTGAAAAATCTTAAAAATTATTAAAGATTTTTAATTGTTTTTAAAACCCAGTCGACTTCAGATTTTGTAACCAATCCTACAGATTCTGGATTTGCAATAGACTCTAAATCTGCCTGTTCGATACAATCTCTAACTTCTTTAAAAGTCAATAAATACTCCAAACGATTAACGAACTTATCAGCATGTGATTGAGATTTTGATTGACTAATACCTATTATTAAATTGTCAGTCAGCTCTTTTGTGATTGAATCAAAAAATTCCTGGCTAAAAAACCATTGCCGATTGTAATCCGCAATTTCCTGTGCCTGTGACATTTTGATTTTTCGTTCATCTAGACTCCAATTAGCAATGTGTGACATAAGATCTGTAACGGCATGTAATCGTTTTTGAGGATCTTCTATAGAATCGTAATTTTCATCCCAAATATTGCCAAAAGTTTTAAATCCGTAACTGTGTAAATATTTAAGACTACCGTGTGTTCCAGCTAGTATAAACGGTTGCCCACAAGCAATAGGTCTTAGACTTTTTTCAGTTAAATGTAGTCGATCGTCATCAAACAAGGTTTCTAGTACTACCTCTATATCAGTGGATTCGTAATCTTTTATATCAAAATCGGCACTGTAGTTACTTGACGCTGTGCTAGTATTAAAATAATTTTCTAGTATGGATTGAGGTGTCCAGATTGGATTATCAAATTTATGTTGGGCGTAATGAGTATTTGTTTCGGCATCAATTGGATTGACCCAAGTCTGACATAAATCTTGCAAATTTAATTTTAACAATAATTCAGAAAAATATAAACGATATTCGCGAGTACCAGTCCACGCCCGATTATAAATTAAAAATATTTTTTTAACCTGTTTGAGTTGTTGAATATGTTGAGCAAAACGAAACCAATCCAGTGCTATTATTGCGTGACTCCAGTAGTAAACCAATACACATTGGTCATTTTGATATTTAACTAGATTTTTTGATCTTTTTTCGCTATGTACTATACAACTTTCGTATATACCATAATTTCTTTGAAGATTATTTGTATAGGGATTTCCTATTAAAGAATCTGTCAATTTTGCTAGACGATAATTTTTCATTTTGTCAAAGCGATTTTTTGATTCTTTTTCACCCTGATACAGATTGTAATTTAAAGGTTCCTGATCGTGGCAATAAATTCCCACTCTCAGTACTGCATTAGACCAATTTATTGGGCCGTTTATTGGTCCTAAATTTTCTATTTTTTTTGAACCATGTGGCCAAAAACGATAAATTACTATATCCTTATCAATTTTTTTGGCAATACTTTCAATATAATGATATAACCGATCTAATGGAATAGTCATAGGAAACTATTTAGTTTACAGATCAATTTGCAATAAAATATGACAAAAAATACTATAATTAAATACAATCTAGCAGTATTTTGGGACAACGAGTATAAACATCTCAACTACATAAACGAACCCTTTAATGATATAATTAGCACAGAACGGTGGATACAACAAGGATATTCGGGCAACTTTACCGGCGATATGTGTGACATGCGCAGTCAACAACCTAGATGGAATAATCAATTTATTAAACATTTTGAATTGCTGGGATGGAAAAATGTCGGCACTAGTTACTACAGAATGGGTACTGGAACAATATTACCAACTCATGGAGATTTATATCTAAAATATATAGATTTATTTAATCTTAAAGGTCGGGAACATGCAATCCGTAGAGCTATTGTGTTTCTTGAAGACTGGAAATCGGGTCATTATTTTGAAGTCAACGAGGTTCCTATAGTTGATTGGTCTGCCGGTACAGTAGTAGAATGGACTTATAATACACTACACATGGCAGCCAATATTGGTTTAGAGCCCAGATATACCTTACAAATAACAGGACATGTATGATTAACAGTTGTAACGAGTGGGATCCTTTAGAAGTTGTTATTGTAGGAGATGCTACCTCAGCTAATTGGCCCACGACCGATCCGGTGTTTGCTAAAGAAGCACATAACAGCTTATGGAAAGAGACTCCGGCGCCCTGTGGTCCGGTTCCGCAACCAATTGTTGATCAGTCAAATTGGGAATTAGATATTTTATCTGAAACTTTGATTCGGTATGGTGCTACAGTTTATAGACCCAAACCAATGGACTTTTCTAAACGACAGGGCATGTACAATTACTGTCCGAGAGATCGGTTGTTGGTCGCTGGAGATGTTGTGGTAGATGTTAACATGATGTATCCGTGTCGAGACCAAGAGATAGAAAATTATGGCCGTATTTTAGATCAAGCTAAAACTGTTTTAACCATGCCCAAAGATCAGGGAATGACCTTGGATGCAGCCAATATTTGCAGACTAGGCAGTACCTGGTTGTTTTTAGAATCAGCCTCGGGCAACAGAGCCGCATATGAATGGTTGTGTGCGCAGTTTCCCAAGATTACAATTGAGTTGGTAAATTTTTATGCAGGTGTGCATATTGATTCAACCATAACTCCTTTGCGTGAAGGACTGGTCATGCTGAATGCTAGTCGAGTTACGGAATCAAATTGTCCCCAGGCATTTAAAGATTGGGAAAAAATTTGGGTCACAGAGGATCAGATTGTGCCACAGGATTTTTATCAATATCCTTATGCATCAAAATGGATTGCCATGAACATGCTGGTATTAGATCCAGAAACAGTAATTATCGATGCTGCACAAACTGAACTGATCAACATATTAAACTGTCATGGCATTGATTCAATCCCGCTTACTTTAAGTCACAGCCGGACCTTGGGTGGAGGATTTCATTGTGTAACATTAGATACTCGGAGACGGCATGAATATTAATTGGGTATTGTCGGATTCCGTGTCTATTGGCCCTGAAATAGCAGTCGAACAGCTTAAACGCCTCGGAAGTTTTTGGGGCAGTTGGCGAACCTGGAGGAGTTGTGGAACTGACAATGTGGTCTGTAACGATCTAACACGTGCAAGCGAACTAGTAAAACGAAATTTTCAATCAGAATGCAACCTTTATCTACCGACCAACAATTATCAAACTCTAGGTCGACCAGTCGGTGTACGCCTGTATGAAGGTGAATTTGTGCATGATGTTGACCACCAAGAAGAAATAGTGGCCATGCATCTAGTTGCTGGTTTCAGCGACATAGTGCTATTGTTCGGATTTGATTTATCAGAGCCCGCAATTAACACAGACAAGATATCAGAAATCCGTGCCAGAAATTGGCGTGGACTGGTGCGGCAGGCCATTGTAGACAACAGCCATGTACAATGGGTATTGGTAAATCATGACAAACCGGTTATGAAGGCCATGAGCGATTTAGAAAATCTTACAGTCGATACCATGTCGGCGGTGTTGGCTCTAAACGAAGAATAATTTTAATAAAGGAAATCAATGACATATTTTTTTACCAGTGAAAGTGTAAGTGAAGGACACCCGGATAAAGTAGCAGATGCTATCAGTGATGCTGTTTTGGATTTGGTTATGCAAGAAAAAAATACAGCACTGCGGTGTGCATGTGAAACATTGGTTACAACCAATCGCGTGGTAGTAGCCGGCGAGTACAAGGGTGTATTAGATCAAGAAGAAGTTGATGGTGTTATCCGTAAAGTTATTAAAGACATCGGGTACGAACAATCAGGTTTTGATTGGCGTACAGTGGAAATTACTAATCTGCTACATGGACAAAGTGCAGATATTGCCTTGGGTACAGACTCTTTTGGTGCCGGCGACCAAGGACTCATGTTTGGATATGCTTGTAACGAAACTAACGATTACATGCCCAGTGCTATCTACTGGAGTCATAGAATTGTAGAAGGACTTACACAAGTAAGAAAACAAGGCATACTTAATTATCTTGGCCCGGATGCCAAGAGTCAAGTCACATTCGAATACAGCGACGATGATAAACCAGTTCGTATTGCCAAAGTGGTTTGTAGCACCCAACATGCGGCTGATGTTGACATCGAAACTGTAAGGAAAGATGTGGGAAATATTATTCGTAACATATTGCCAACAGAATATATTGACAATGCAACAGAATTTTATATTAACCCTACTGGCAGATTTGTAATTGGGGGGCCAGATGGGGACACCGGCTTGACAGGTCGCAAGATCATTGTAGACACCTATGGTGGTTATAGTCCACATGGTGGCGGTGCGTTCTCTGGCAAGGACCCTACCAAAGTAGATCGTAGTGCTGCTTACTTAACACGCTATTTGGCCAAAAATATTGTAGCAAGTGGGCAAGCTACCTGGGCCACGGTACAGATCAGCTATGCCATTGGCGTTGCCGAACCAATGAGTTTTTATGTAGAGAGTAACGGCGATAGTTGTGGTTTGACCAAATGGATACAGTCCAATGTTGATCTGACTCCAAAAGGCATTATTGAGCGTTTTGATTTATTCCGCCCGATCTATACAAACACAACCAATTATGGACATTTTGGTAAAGCTAATTTGCCGTGGGAAAAGATTAATTTGTTTGATTGACACAAAAAGCCTTTAGTTGTATAATAGCTGTATGACTACACTAAAGCGTATTGGTTTCTGTTGCAAGTGGCTCAATGATCCGTCTGAATGTGGCGGCATGAAGGTCAATGCAATGGATCGTGATCTCAACGGCCGTAGCACTACCATGCGTTGGTTGCGAGAACATCCTGATCAAGCTGAACAGCGTCAGTGGGATATCATGAATCACAATACGGCGGCCGCTGTGCGCTTGATTGAACGTGTGGCCACCTTGCCGCCTGAACGGCGTATGGTGCGACTAGGTAGTGAAATGCTACAAGGCTATACCGAGAAGGACTGGAAAGCCTGGTGGCAACAAGCAGATGTGCAGAATCACCTGGAGCAAATCTTTGCACCCATCGGTGAAACAGCTCGTAGGCTTGATGTGCGTCTCAGTTTTCACCCTGGACAGTTTTGTGTCCTAGCGTCAGAGAATCCTGGTATTGTAGAACGAAGCTTAGAGGAGTTTGAATATCATGCGGATATGGCCAGGTGGATGGGTTATGGTAAATCATTTCAAGACTTCAAGATCAATGTTCATATTTCAGGCAAGCGTGGTCCCGAAGGTATTAGAGAAGCCTACAAGAAGCTGTCGCCTGAAGCTCGTAACTGCATCACTATCGAAAACGAAGAAAACTCATGGGGGTTGAATGATTGTCTTACCATTTCTGATCTTGTACCTATTGTGCTCGACGTTCATCATTATTGGATCCGCGAAGGAGCCTATCTCCAGCCAGACGACGAGCGTGTTAAACGAGTTGTTGATAGCTGGCGTGGTGTTCGCCCTGCTATGCATTATAGTATCAGCCGGGAAGACATACTTGTGGGACATGATGCACATCAAGCCCCCGACTATGCGGCGCTTTTGGTAGAAGGCCACAAGAAGCAAAAGTTACGAGCACACTCAGACTTCTACTGGAATCAACCGGTCACTGACTGGGCACTCAGCTTCTGGAACCAGTTTGACATACAGTGCGAATCAAAATCTAAGAACCTGGCCAGTGAACAGGTTTACAATCGTGCAGTAGAACTAGGTTTGGTATAATGGATTTTATTTTTGTAGGTGCAACCAATGCTTGGCAATACATTAGAAACGATTGGCAAAGCAACCGTGTACGTTTTTGTGCCGAAGTGTTTGCCTGGGCCTGTAGTGTTACAAGTGCCGTGATATTTGCGGTCACGGTGCCCAATATTCCGGTGGCGCCACTTTATACCATTTTCATCTCGGGCTGTTGTGCCAGTTGCTGGGCTTGTTGGACTCGACGCAGTTTTGGCTTGATGGCCAATTCTGCGTTTTTGGTCACAATTGATGGAATCGGTTTGATCCGATTCTTATTGCATTAGGCCTTGGGAGCCTTGGGAGTTCTAGGCTTGCGTGTCGCTTTTGGCTTGTCTGCAACTACTGATTTTGCCTTGGTAGCAGGCTTTTTAGTTGGTTTAGGCGCTGGAAATGGCAGAGCTGGTTCGCTAACTGCTGTTTCCACAGGTGTTTCTACCTTGTAAGGTGCCGTAGCCAGTGGCTCTTGTCCAATTCCTAATAATCTTTTAATATGCTTTAGCATGGTATATCTCCTTGTATATTATTTACCGAATTGACACAGGTGTCATTAAACTTTAATATTATTGCGGCGTCGCAATGATAAATATCTCAGTAGAAACCATGAGATTCTACACAATCAAAGGAGACACAAAATGTCAACAGTATTCAAACGTATCAAAGAGTTTTTTAGTCTAACGGGTAGCGTAAGCCGCGACCTAGAATCTTACATTGCCAGTAAGAATCCACAATCAATCAATGATGTAGAGCGTCTAACTAAACTCTACATGACCGGTGGTGTATGCAGGAGAATTGTATAATGTTATTGTTAATTTCAAAAGTTGCAGAATTTTTAAGTAAGTATGCGGCCAAAACCAGCCGTCACGAATCATACCTAGGAGGCCTATAATGCGCGAATTTATCAAAGAAATTATCGAGGCTTGGCAAGAAGCACGACAGGCTTATGTAAAAGCACACATGGTAGATGGCCACTGGCTCTAACATGATTACTACTCAATTCCTCCCAGTTCAGGACTATTACAAGTTCCAAGGCTGGCTGGAACAGCAGGATGAAGAGACCCGCCAGTTATACTTTGGTATAGCTGGCAGTCAGCATCTAATTCAGTCCTTGGTAGAACGCATAGTAGAAACGCCTTGTGGGCACCACTTCCTGGTGGCCAAATCTGGCGAAAATTGGGTAGGCACCATACACATTGCCGCACATGCTGACTCTGTTGAGTTTGGCGTGATTGTGGGTGCTAAACATCGTGGACAGGGCATAGCTGGTCGCATGATGGACGAGGCCTTGATCTGGGCTCGAAACCGCGGTTACAAAAAACTGTACATGCATTGCCTGGGGTGGAACAAGCCCATACAGCACCTGTGTCAAAAACACGGGTTACAAACCACCAACATGCTGGGCGATACTGAAGCTGAACTGGCTTTACCACCGGCTACCTGGTACACAGTCAACCATGAATATATGACTAAGATAAAGTCTTTTTATCAAGCCTGGTGGAAAAATACTAGTATGTTATACCAAGAAATCTACAGCTAAGTAACTGTATGAACATAATCGTCGCCACCATGGTGATGACACACATCACCATAATGTGCGTCACCCTATACTTGCATCGCAGTCAAGCACATAGAGGGGTTACTTTTAACCCCGTCATAGCACACGCCATGCGTTTTTGGCTTTGGCTTACAACTGGCATGGTTACCCAAGAATGGGTAGCCACGCATCGTAAACATCACAGATACACCGAAGAATCCGGAGACCCACATAGTCCACATGTGTCGGGTTTTTGGACGGTAATGATCAAAGGTGCCCTGCTATATAAACGGGCTGCCAAAGACCGTGCTATGATCCAGGCCTACGGCACCGGAACGCCCATGGACTGGATTGAGCGTAATTTATATTCCAAATACACAGTCTTGGGCATACATTTCATGCTGATCATAGACCTGTACCTGTTCCAGCTATGGGGTCTGGTGGTCTGGGGCATACAGATGTTGTGGATTCCGTTTTGGGCAGCGGGAGTTGTTAATGGTTTGGGTCATTGGTGGGGATATCGCAATACCGATACCGCCGATCAAAGCCGTAACATATCACCCGTTGGCATCATAATTGGCGGTGAAGAACTGCACAACAATCATCATGCCGAGCCTGGCAATCCAAGACTCAGCAGAAAATGGTGGGAATTTGATATTGGGTGGATGTATATTACCATCTTGCGCTGGTTGGGGTTGGCCACCATACGAGCAGAAATTTAGCCAAAATCCGTAGGAAAATGTGCGGTCGCACAATATAATACTAAATAATATTGTTGCAGTACAGCAATTTAACCCAAGGAGAAAACCATGTTTCAATTTAAATCTGTAGTAGACCAAGTAGCACAAGTTTCCAAAATGCCTTTGACCTTTGTTGAAGACAAGACCTTACGCGGCAGCTTAGAAGCTGTAGTTGACGCTCAAACCAAATTTGTAAAAAGTTTTTACGATACCAATTTGGATTTGGCCAAACAAGCTGTTGAAAAAGCCAAAGAATACGATTATTCCAAGCCATTTGCTGAATTAGCGTCTGAATTTTTGGTCAAATAATAGTAACATATCCTGTATGCCTCTCTAAAGAAGCACACTTTATAGGATCTTCGAGCCCGGGCAACCGGGCTTTTTCTTGCTCAAAACTATGTAGCCATAAATAGTTGTAGAAAATTATAGTTCTTGCTATAATATATGTAGTTAATAACACTGTTGAGATTATGGCCCTACTTCCCGAAACAGATACCTCTGAAAAAGATCACTCCAAGCTCTTGCAAGATGCTGGCATGTATGTTTTCATGGACGAAGTTACGGATGAAACCATCAAGCCTATTATTGAATGGATCCTGGTTGAGAACCATGTGACCAAGAAAAAGAAAAAAGAATTGTTGTTAATGATTTGCAGTGAAGGTGGAAGTGTAGAAGATGCCTTTGCCTTGATCGATGTGATGAAGAGCAGTGCCATTCCAATCAAGACTGTGGGATTGGGTTGTATCGCTTCGTCGGGTCTTATGATATTCTTATCTGGCACAAAAGGTCGACGCTACTTGACCCCCAACACATCAATCATGAGTCATCAGTACAGTCACTATGCTGATGGCAAGCATCACGAATTGTTTGCCATGCAAAAAGAACACAACTTGATTCAAAAACGCATGTTGCTACACTATCGTGAATCAACCGGCCTGGACGAGGCCACTATCATGACCAAGTTGTTGCCAGCATCAGACCAGTATCTGTCGGCAGAAGAGGCTCTTGAGCTACACATCTGCGATGCCATTTCAGATTTGAAACGATAATTAACCGCGACGCCGACGGCCCAGGCTCTTGTCAGTGCCTAGCCGTTCGGGTTCTGATCCGGCCTTGACACCGCTGCGTTGACCCGACACCTGATCTAACTGGGTGGCAGATAGCTCGGCTTCGGGTTCATCTGCCTGATTGTCCACTGGATCTAGATCCGAATCTGTAGCACCATTCTTTAAGATCTTGAATGTAAAGTTGCCCTTCCCTTGGGTACTCATGTAGGCCTTGCTTGCATCTAACAAGACACCAGTAACAGTGGCACTGGGATACACAGCACGGAAGCCGGTAATGCTAATCGTATCTGCAGATTCTGTAGCTTCGGTATACATTTGAACCAGTGCTGAGTGATTTAAAATTTCAGAAGCCGCTTGTCCAAAGTTTGTATTTTCATTGACATAGTCAGCAACCTTATATGCTACAACGCTGAGCATGTGTTCAAACGGAACAATTTTAGCCCAGTCCTTTGGTGTGCGACTTTGATATAATGTGTTTAAGTTTTTATTCTTAAAGTTAATTTTATCTTGTGGACCTTTGTTAGTCAAGCTCATTATATCGCGGGCTTCTTCTGTGGTAATAATCTTATACTTTACACCTAACTCTAATGCGGCACCAGCGTGACCACCGTTACTGATTGTTTTTAAAATTTCAATAACATCTTTATGTTTTTCTAACAGCTTCTTGCCCTTAGGAGCCACAGATAATTCTTGAATACTCTTTAACAAATTAACTACACTTGCATTAGCACCGCTCTTGCCTTTACTTGACAATTTAATCTGCTTACCGCCAGGGCTGACCAACAAGCTATCGTATAAGCCGCCAGTGACATTATTGTTAAAACTGATAGTAGCATCACCGTAGCCCGAATCAGGACCAAAGAAAATAGTAGCCGCTTCTTGAGCATTGCCTTTAATAGGTTTACCCATTACTAAGGCCACTGGTTGTAGCATTTCGCAGAAATAGTCACGGAACGCAGTAAAGTTAATCGAGCCTTTAGGAAAAGTAACAGGGAACTTGGCGGCCTGCATAAACGTAGCAGCCGCAACTACTTCGTCACTGCCTTCACCAAACTTGGCCACAATTTGTTCCATGATTGTTTCGGGGGTATTATTTTGGAATTGAGTTAGGACTTCACTGGGCTTGTAACCTGTATTTTCTTTTGCGCCCACTTTACTTGCAAATTTGAATCCGCCTGGAATATATTCGTGGGCAAAATTGTTCTTTACTCGATTGGGACTAATGTTTTTAAACCAGCGACCCAAATAGTAGTTTTGGTTGGTAGCTTGATCGGTAAATCGAGCAATACCAAAGCCGGCATAACCACCGCCTTCGTCGGCTAGCTGTCTACGTGCAGGGGGCTGATTGGTCCAGGCTATTTGTTCTGGTGCAATACCAAGGCCCGTACACACTTTTGCAACTGCCGCGTTGGCATCTGTTAAATCCTTGTAAGAACCTGAATCTGGATAAAAATCCAAACTTTGAAACGCAATAACATCGCCTTCGGGATTTTTAAATAGATCACCTGGCTTGCGATTGGCAAGCCCAACACCTTCGGTTATAACAACAGAGTCAAGTAAGTTTAGAATATCACGCATATTGTTTACTTATCATTACTAGAAGATAAAACTATTGCTTTCCAGCCCTTGTATGTTTTGTTATTTTTTGCAGTGGTTATTAAATTAGCATACTGTAAATTGTGTTCTCTGCAAAATATTTTTAATTCACGACTGTAAATTTCAGTCTGATTTCCTATTGGATCAATGATGTTATACAATACTCTTTGTGCTAGATAAAATTTTTCCTTAGCTTCGGCTGATCTAGTTTTATTTTTTTGTTGAGCTAGCTTCATATTTGCCCGAGCTTTTTCTGTTTGTTTTTTGCCTTTGCGTTGTGCAATATGTTTTTCAACTCGTGCTTTGTTATCTTTCCAAGTTTTGCCGGTCATCTTTGCTGATATCTTGGCTGCTACTTCGGGACGCTTGGCCGGATTTTTATCCCCTTTCATTCTTTCGCTAGCATATTGGAAATATTCTGGGCCGCGCTTCTTAGTCCAATCTTTTGATAAGTTTGCACGATGTTCTGGGGTTTTAGAAACACCGGTCATTGTTTTGCTTTGTTTTTGTCTTGATTCTATAGTCCTTTTGATGCCAGCATTTGAATTAGCAATCTTACGAACATTAAATCCGCGACCTTCATCGGCGAACGGGCGGATTTTATTCAGCCATGATTGTTCTTTTTCTAGCAATAATTCTGGATCGCACTGTTCCAGTATTATCCAATCAAAATTGTCAGGGCCATATTTTGCCAGGGCTCGAGCTATAACTTGTTTAGGGCCAGAAGAAACAGAGGCCTTACGATGATTATACCACCGTTCTTTTATACTCAATGCGCTACCAATATAGGATCGCCCATCCTCTTTTAATATAATTTGGTAGATACCAGAATCTATAGACCTTTGTGTAGTTTTCATATATACTATTTATTACGCAGACAACACACTCTTTCAGAAGGCAAATAGCATGAATTTAGTTCCGATGGTAATTGAAAAAACCGCCAATGGCGAACGGGCAATGGATATCCAGTCCAGACTGCTTAGAGACAGGATCATTATGTTAATGGATGATGTTAACGAACACTCGGCCAGTTTGATTGTAGCGCAGATGTTGTTTTTAGAGTCAGAAGACCCTGATCGCGATATCTTGTTTTATATCAACAGCCCAGGCGGCGTAGTCACAGCCGGAATGGCTATCTATGATACCATGAACTTTATCAAGCCCGATGTTTCAACAGTGGTCATGGGTCAGGCCTGCTCTATGGGATCGTTATTGGCTCAGGCTGGAGCTGCAGGCAAGCGTTTGATTTTGCCCAACGCACGACACATGATTCATCAACCGTCAGGCGGTGCAAGAGGTCAAGCAACAGATATTCAGATTCAAGCACAAGAGATCTTAAAGATGAAAAAGTACCTGACTGAGATCTATGTCAAACACAACACAGCTGGCAAGATCTTCGACGAGCTTACAGCTGATATGGAACGCGATTTTTTTATGAGTGCGGAAGAATCTGTGGCCTATGGCTTAGCTGATCGGGTTATTGCCAAGCGAGTGTAGTACTGCTAAATATTGTCATGTCAACTATTGAAGTAATTTCCCCTGTGTCCATGCGCATCAACCAGGATTGGTCCAAGATTATATCGATTGCTGAAGATTTGATTAGCAAAAGTCGAACCAGATATTCAGAAATTGTACCCTATGGTAATGCAACATTTTATCATATAGGGCTGTTGGGTAGTGTAAGTCACCATCATATCAGTGAAAATTGGCACAATGTTTCGGGTATTTGGATAAACAAATATATTCCTTGGATCAAACAAATGGAAAAAGACATGGTCGAATTAGAACCTACTTACCAGATGAGTATCATGAATGGCAACGGTGCCGAGCACGTTGATTTTCCTAATCTTCCAACGGCACTTAACTATCCTATTGAAACCACAGATGCTATATCATACGTGCTAGTTGATGGTATGGAACACACTTACCCAAGTATTGCCGATCAGCCGTGGTTACTCAACACCCAATATCCGCATGGTGTTCGAAATACACAATATCGACTGGTGTTTAACATGCATTTTGGACGGCCTTATGACGTGGTCAAATCATGGTTTAATGCTCATCCCGCCTTGGTTTACGGCTAAGTTAGTACATACTAACCTACACAACTGAAATCGGTTGACCCAAAATGCCCAATTTGCTATAATACTTGTATAGTAACTAAAAAGGAGTAGCAATGAAAGACCCAATCATTTACGCAGGTTATAGCCGGTTGGCAGATGGAACCATAAAGTTTCGTACTGCTACCAACGAAGCACGAGTTAATCAGCTAGTCTCATTTGGTGAAGAAGTTTACGTGATTCTGATCAGTCCGGTTTACTCAAAGTCAGCAGCGGCCAAAGAACTGCTTCGCTTGGATCATGCCAACGGTGCCAAAGAGTTGGAACAGTTTTACAGCCGTCAGGTTCGTGATGAGAACCCGTTCCGCGTGGTCAAACTAAAAGTGCCGTCAGTGGCTATGCAGGAGTTGACCGGCGCCAAAATTGAAGAAGAGCCCATGACTTGCAAAGAAGCCGCTCGCCTACGTGCTGAGTGGAATCGTAAACACGCTCATTTATCTTATGATGGAGAATAACATGTCCAAGTATCGTAAAACCGATTATCAATCCATCGTTCGCAACATGCCTATCCAAGAAATTGAAGGCCTGTTCGAAACTTTCCAAAACAGTACTACTCGTACCGCTTTAGAAACCGAAATCATGAACATTCTCGAAGCCGAAATTGAGCGCAGAATCGCCAACTGGGAAGTTGCGTATGTCTAACAAACCGACTTAAATAACCGTATGAAAATACGGTTGATTGGTCAAAGAAACGACTCTGGTATAGGTAACCACTATGCCAGTTTTTGTGATGCCTTGCGGCAGGTACGGGTGATCGGTAGCATGGTAGAAGAGGTCGATGCTGAAGATCAAACTTCTTTAATGCAGGCTGTGGCTCAAAGTGAGTCAGGCGACATAAACATTTCGTTTGTGGCCATGAACATACACGAACATTTTCGCGGACACAACATACAGTGGATTGTGTTTGAAAGCACTAAAACACCCAGCCATATCTTGCCAGTATTGCAGGGCGCCGACCAGGTCTGGGTTCCCAGTCACTGGGGCCGTGATATCCTAATCAACAACGGTGTCAACAGTGACCGTATTTGGATTGTGCCCGAAGGCATAGATGGCAAACAGTTCCATCCCTACGGTCGTGAACTGTACAATCAAAATCGCCCATTTCGTTTTCTCAGCGTGGGCAAATATGAACTTCGCAAGAGTTTTGACGAAACCCTGCAGGCCTTTGCGCAGGTATATGGCAACACACCTGGAGTTGAATTGGTCATCAAAAGCAATTATTTTGTTGACCAAGACATAAAAAGTCAGACCTTGCAACGCAAAATTGATGATCTGGGCTTGACCAATGTTACAGTAATATGGGGCACTGTAGAACATGACCGAGTGGCTGATCTTTACCGTAGCTGTGATGTATTTGTATTTCCGACCAAGGGAGAGGGCTGGGGATTCCCCTTGATTGAAGCTGCTGCCAGTGGCATGCCCATCATCACGGTTCCTTATAGTGGACACACTGAATTCCTAAACACCATTCCGGATTCGGTGCTGAATGTGGACTATGTACTGACACCCATCACCTGTCCTGAATATCAGGTCTATTATCCTGATGCCAACAACCAATTTGGTCTCTGGGCCAGACCCGATGTCTACAGCATAGCCGAAGCTATGCGCCAGGCCCGTACCAACCATGCAGTATTGGCCGAACGAGCCTTGAAAAACAGCGCACAAATACGCAATCAGTTCAGTTGGACTCAAAGTGTGGACCAAGCTCTAGTGGCCATGGAAGCTCTGGTCAGCTTTTAATGTGGCATAAAAACAACGGTTTAAACCCCCGTAACTGGGGGTTTTTTCTGGCCTGTCCAAACGGTTGACCCAAAATGGCAGACCGCTTATAATCTATGTATAGTGATAATAAAGGAGCAAAAAATGAATTTTACAGTTATCAAAGGCGACGTAATTCGTGCATATGACTTCAAGCCAATGGCAGGCCGTGAAGACTGTTTTATTGAAGGCGAAGTGGTTGATGCCCACAATACTGAGCAAGGTTACCAAGCATACAAGATTGTGGTTACTAAAGATTCATGGTCCGATGCCACTGACAAGGGTCGTGTTGGTATTGAAATGTTTGTTCCCTGGAGGGTATCGTTTAACGAGTTCCGAGGCCGTATCATGAATCTGAGCAGATAAGGAGTGGGAATGAAAAGTATGTATAGCTACCTAGGCTATGAATATTGTCCTTGGGACGATGTCGAGGAAGACAATATCAAGATATTCCACGAGTGTTACAAAGATGGTGTTCGTGTCAAGATGCCTGAAGCATTTTACTGTCACAGTCCTTATGATCTTGTGCCGTTTGAAAAATTTGTCAAGTATGTTCAATCCATAGAAGTGTTTATTCAGGGATGAAAGCACCAATTGAACATTTTGACTTTTTAGGCCAGCCTATCCGGGTTGGTGATTATGTTTCGTTTACCTGGGCACATTGTCGTGGGATTCGTGTTGGGGTTGTAACCAAATTGACCAAGCAACGAATAAAAATGACTTGGTCTAATTCTTATGCTCATGATGGGGTTAAGACTTATTATACAGGTAACCATATTGCTCGTCCTGCTGATTGTTTGGTATTGGGCGATACGCTACAGCAACACCTAACCATGGCCGCACTACAGAAAAAGATATGATAGAAAATAAAGCACCCTGGTATTATCAATACCTTGATTTGCCCAAGGTTCCAGACCAATTTGTGCAAGAGGCCCTGGCGCTTGCACACAATAGTGAAAAAAATAAATTAGAAAACAGCAACGATTTAGACGTGTTGCCGGTCTACAATAGAACCATTTATATAGATGGAAAGCCAGCCAAAAGCCGAATGACACCACGTTGGGATTTAAGTCAAGAGTTTGTAAACTGGGTGCGTGATAATATCTGTGAAGAATTTATAGATGTTGCGGTTAGCATCAGTAAGGGTGATCCTGATGCAGTCAACACAGGAGTGCATACCGATAATGTGCGTCATTACACCTTGATATATCTATTAGAAACCAGCAATGACGATCAAATTACAGCATGGTGGCAAGAACCAGGTTTTCCTATACAGCGATCCGAAAGAGGTTATTATAAAGAAAGTTGGGATTCGCTTGTTCCCTTGGAAAAAGTAGTATTTCCCAAATTTACTTGGTTGGTTTTCAATGCAGGTATTTTACACAGTATTCACAACATTTACGGACATCGTATTGCAATACATGTAAGTTTGCCTTATGATCCATTTACCAAAGACAACTACTTTAAAACTAAACAAAGAATTGATGAATGATTTATGAAAGCATTTCAAGAAATTACCAAATGGGCAACAGAGTTTGACATGCCCAACCATGTTTACTTTCTAAGTGACAGCAAAGATAAAATGTATGGCTATGTTAAAAGTAGCACTGGTGAGATTCAAGAAATGACGACTCCATATAAGTTCAAAGCTGGTGGTCGCAAGTTCAAAGAAGTCAATAACATCTGGGGATTCTTCCCCAAGGAGGAATTGATCCTAGTTGGTGAAACTTTTAAAGTGCCTGGTAGTAAAGGTGCTGTTTATACTGTGACTAATGATCGCGGATCATGGACTTGCACTTGCCCGGCCTCAAAATGGCAAAAGGGCGAGTGCAAGCATATTAAAAATCTACAGACTTCTTAAATTTATATCCAGCTCGTTGATCCAACAAATATCAGGAAATACAATTAGGTAGTTGGGAAAACTGTGGCTTTGAACAGATAGATATAGCCAGGCTCAAAAGAACCAGTGTCAACAGAAACAGTACCGGCCGCATTGTCAATGGCAGTGACCACAGAATTGAATGCGCCTGGGCCCCATACATACCAACCGACCTGCACATCATTCCAGCCTGGTGTAGTAGTGCTGTTGGCAGCTGCATCTGAAAATAAACCGTCGCCGCTTTCAGTGGCATAGTTGTTGAAACTTTGCGTAGAACCAGCCTGTTCACTTTCAACTGTGGTACTACCGTCAATAATAAAGCTCATGGTGTTGCTCCTTTTTGTTGATATATTATTTATTGCTGAAAGACTGGAATATGCGGATCACAGGGTCTAAATCCATGGTTACGGTCTGGAACACCAAGTTATCCATGGTGCTCTGTTTAATCTCTAAGCCCATGGCCGCATAATGATCTTCAAATTTTACATCATCACCGGCCAAACGGTCGCCAAACCGTACCCAGGCCGCTGGTATGCCGTAGGCATTGGCACAGATCAGGCCGTGTAGACTACTGCTGATCACTGAGCGACACTTGGTTATTTCCTGTGCCACTTTCAAAGGATTCTCATTTAGTAGATCCACTACAAAATAGTCCGGATACTGAGCCCGAACTTCTTTGTAATCAATGTAGTGTGGCACTATGCCCACATCATATTCCTTGGCACTTTCTTCAATCAACAAGGGCAGGAGCATGCCAGGGTCACCGTAGATTTCAGGACATGAACCGCCCATGGCCAGGATGCGTTCTCTAGTTTTAGGACCACGCACAAAACGCCAGTCAGCCTCAGGGTTGGGTCGATCGGTTCGGCTCATGATGCCGGCACCCAGCACTGTAACACCGGGTCGAGCATGATCGGCTATACTGCCAATACAGATCATGTTCCAGTCTTCATACACCTGTTGATAAGCAATACCAAAATGGTCTAAGATCTTGGGAGTTAACACATCTCCAAAGTTGCCTGGATGCGGCGCATAGGGCCAATATACTCGGCGGGTCATTCTATCACCTCTAACCAGGCGTCAATTACTTTACTCCAATCGTAGTTGTCTCTGGCATACTGCTGTATGCTTTCACACTTGAGTCTATACTGGACCGGATTGTCTCGGTAGTAGGACAAGTGTTCTTGGGTCTTGGCCACAAAGGCCTCGGGTTCAACAGGAACCGTGATGCCACCGCCCTGATCACCGTTGTGTTCAAAATAGCCCACCGGTGTGCCGATCACTAGTCGTCCGGCCGCAGCCGCTTCCATAGCCGGGAGTCCGCCGGCTTCTTCACTGGAGCTGACCACCAGGCCGTCTATGTGTTTGTAGTAGGCCGGCATGCATAAATGATTGTAGAAGCCGTGTGTTTGTAAGGTCAGGCCGGCCACACCCGACACAGCAGTTTCTACCAGGTGTCCACGCTTGATGTCTTCACCGGCAAAGTTGGCACCGGTAGGTGCGCCAGCATAGCCCACAGTTCTCAAGGCCGGAGCGATGTCGGCACTGAACATGTCAGTGTGTATGCCCAAGGGAGTGATCTTAGGTTGTCTGACTATGCCTATTTCGGCGGATTTGCGGGCCAACACATCACTGATGACCGCATAGTTTCTGACTTCACTTAGGAACTCGGTGCCACCTTCGGCCTGGGCCTTCAGTAGATCCCATTGGGCATGTGCTATGACCACAATCTTCTTGCGATCGAATCCCCACTTGGCCAAGTATAGTTCTACCGCCTCAGGGTTGGTCACTATGATGTCATAGGTGCGATCTATTAAGGCCAGTTCTTCCATAGAATAGTGTTGCATCCAGTCTAAGAGATTGGCATAGATGCCGTGCTGATAAAGTTCTTTGCAAAGGGCATGATGGATAGAACCAAAGGCCCAACGGTTCTGTGTGTAGAACAAGACTCGCTTCATGGCATACGAGGGTAGGTTCGGGACAACCAGTTGAGGTTTTCTCTTTCAGGATGACGCTGATACCAGCCCTCACCGCCATGCACATCTAATACGGCTTGGAAATATTCTTCATACATGGGTGCTACTCGTTCTAGGCTAAAGTTTTCACCCCAGGTCCTGCAGGCTTGCGGATCGATATTTGAAATATTTTCGGTGGCCCACACAAACTGATCAAAGGTTCTGCAACGATAGCCGGTTACACCTTGTATGTTGTTTTCAGGGAAACTTCCCCAATCGGTGGTGATGGTGGGTGTGCCGGATAGTAGCATTTCAATCTGCACCCCACCAAATGGTTCCACATACTGTGATGCTACAAAAGCACCCTTGGCGCCCGACATCAGCTTCTTACGCTTGGTCACATCGGCATAGCCCACAAACTCCACATGGTCGGGGAAGGTTCGGTTCTCGGGATTTTGTCCGGCAATGATCAAGCGTTCGCCGGCGGCTTCGGTGGCCTGTATGGCAATGTCGATACCCTTGCCCACATACACACGACCCAGGAACAGGAAGTAGTCTTCTTTCTTGACCTGGAACTCAAAGTCATCCAGATCAAAATAGTTGGGTATGACCGCATCATACCAGTCTTGTTTGCAGGTGCCTACGGCTTCGAGTCCGCAGTAGGCATGATAGATTGCATAGCTCTCAAAGATCTTCCAACGGGCCCAGTGGCCGCCAGCATAGCCAATGCCGGGCTCTACTGTGATTAAGTCTGGATGTGCGTCACAAATGGGTCTGACACCTGATCCCCAGAACGGCAGGATAAAGTCGTTTTTCTGTTTGCGTAGACCAATTTCACGGATAGCGTTGGCGTAGAAAGTTTGATAGGCATGATCGGCCACATCATACTTGAAAAAGTTGTTGCGCCAGTCATAGTCACCGTAGGCCTTCTTCCAGTCCGCGTTAGTGATCACTGTCACATGTTCATCACACACCAGGTCTGAATCTTCGTGTCCGTAGTGTATGATGGTGTGTCCGCGGTCTCGCATCATGCGGCCGAATTTGACAACTTTTTGGGTGTAAGCACAGGCATTGAATTCCTTGCTTGTTACTGTGTGGGGGAGTCCTAGGATATGAAAGCGCATCAACTACTTATTTTAGCGCAGATCGAACAGGATAATTTCTAATTCAGTAGGGCGGGTGATTTCTAAAAATGTTTCGGATTCTATAGCTAGTCCATCACCTTCTGTGACTGCGGTTCCATTTATGTCTGCAGATCCCAACACCACATAGGCATAGTAGTGTCTGGCCGGATCCAAGTAATAGCCAAAGTAATCGGTAAAGATACCGGCTAAGAGGCGGGCATCTTGACGGATGGGTAAGCGTTCAGTGATATTGCAAAAACGGTTTAGTTTATCCTCTCTGCTAAACTGATGCCACGCATAACCAGGTTCTGTATCAGTTACACTAGGACGGATCCATAACTGTAGGTAACGATTTGGAACATTGCTGGTATTGCCTTCGGTGTGACTGATGCCCGAACCACAGGTCATTCTTTGCACAGCACCGGCAGGAACTTCTACATTGTTACCAAGACTATCCACATGATGGCTAGATCCAGAAACCACATAGCCAAAGATTTCCATGTTTTTATGTTCGTGCCAGGGCACTTGCCAAGCATATTGCACACGGTCATCATTGATGGTTTGCAAATCGCTGTAGTTTGTATAGCGAGGATCGTGATAGCCAGGAAAGCTGAAGGTTCTGCGACTGTCTATAAAGTCGGCTCTAGGATTACCGCGTGTGTCGGCAGGCCTTAGGCAGATCACTTAGCACCATTGGGTAGGATCGCCGATAGTTGGGCTGATCAGTCTAAAGGTAGCTGGGAAGTTCCAGGTGCCAGGCAAGGTATAGATTGGCCCATACTGGTAAGTGTTGGAGCCCGGAGTCTGCCACGCCGTGGTGTAGGTATTGACCACGCCCATGTTAAAATATACATAATCGGCATTTTCATACCACATGCCAACCAAGGCCACACCACCGGTCAAGGTGCTACCCGAGCCCCAGGTCACATTGAACATATAGACCGTGTTGTTGGTAGTGTCCAGACCGTGCGTGTCAAAATAAGCCTTGATTTCGGCCAGTTTGGCTGGATTACCACCTTGTGCTGCGCCCAGTAACGGAGTGTAAAATTCTCTACCAGGTCCGTATGTGGGTTCTCCGGCGGTGGCAAATCCCAAGTTGCTGTTGGGGGTAACGCCGCCACCATTGTTCCAGGCAGTAAAATCCGAGGACGACAGCACAAATCCTCTGGTGCCGGCTGTGATGTTGGCCGGACCATTGGACTTGAGTGTGACGCCGCGGGTAGGGTCTTGTTGTGCTAGACTGATTCCTTGATTGTTTACGCTCATTGTTTATCCTTATACTCCAAAGAATCCGCCAAACTCCACCGCACGATAGCGATAGTAGGCCGTGGATGCTGTGGCATCTGTTGTGGCATATACCTGTAGTAATCCACTGCCGTTGACATTGGCAGTGTAGGTTGCATGTGGTATAGATCCACTTGTAGTAGATACTGTGCCCACGGCCACATTGGCAGTGCCGCCTTGATTTTTAGTAACATAAATCGCGGCCAGTTCTGTGTCGCTGTCACTGGTAGTGCCGTATTGGTAGTTGATTCGTAACTCCAAGGCTATAATGGTAGGGTCACTCACAGTATAGACCAAGGTCGGCGTGTTGACGCCAATGGTAGGATCTACACTCTTGCCCGGAATAATGTCGGCCACACCGGCGTTGCCATTGCGGATAATGGTTCTGCTGATATAGATATTGCCAGTGTCGCTGGGTGATCCCAGGCTGAAATCCACAGCAGTATTAGCTGTGGTAATACCCGGAATAGGCAAGTCATTGGGTTGATCACTAACAGTTAATCTACCCACAAATACATTCTTGTCCGCGGTGATTTCACCGCCTGTGGCATATAGATTGTCAAACACCGCATGTATGGTGCCATCCACTGTCAGGGACTGTGTAAAATCGCCACCCACGCCCACAGTCACATTGCTGGTAGTGCTCAAGGTGCTGACATTGCTGATGTTGTAGCCGTTGCCATCCAGGTTAGCAGTGAGTGTGCCGCCAAATGTGCCGGTTGGACCGGTGGCACCTTGTGCGCCAACTATGGCCAGTTGCCACGATGATGTTCCTGAGTCCCAATATTTTAATACTGACATTTTGTTTTCCTATTCATTAACTGTTTGATATGTAGGTTATGGTTCCACCTATGCTGAGATTGGCACCCAGATCCGCAGCCGTAGCCCGTTTCAACTGCAAACTACTGCCTGTTACATAGTAGGCATACAGGGCAATGGTTGAGCTGTTGCTTGCAATAGTGCCGGTATAAACTTCAAGTTGCCCGGCACCAGCATAGTCCACACTCTGTAACGATCCTTGATAGCCGGGTTGATTGGCTGATGTAAATGGCAGTCCAGTGATGGTGGCATTGCCCACGCCTGTATTGACACTGGTAACAATATCAAAGTTCAACACAACCAAGTTACCGGTCTTGATATAGTTACCAATCTGTGTGACATAGGTCTGGCTTCCTTGTGTGTTTGCAAACTGTAAGGTTGGTGTCCACGAACCTTGACTTTGTGTGGTAGCCGCGGTATATTGTGTGGTAGCATCGCTAAATGTAATAGAGTTAGCTGTGACAGAATTGATGTTGCTGATACTGTAGCCTTGGCCATCTATGTTGGCAGTCAATATACCATTAAATGCGCCGGTTGCTCCTGTGGCACCGGGTTCACCTGGATTACCTTGGACGCCAGTAGCACCAGTTGCGCCATTAGTTCCGGGTGTTCCTGTGGCTCCAGTAGCACCTGTAGTTCCTTGACCACCTGGCAAGCCCGAAGGTCCTGTGGCACCTGTGGCACCTGGGTTACCAGCCACGCCAGTGGCACCTGTAGTGCCCATTACGCCTGTAGCACCTTGTGGGCCAGTAGCACCAAATCCACCTGCGGTCCAGCTCAATACGCCTGTGCCATCTGTGGTCAAGACCTCCCCGTTGCTACCTGTATCAACCGGCAGGGTCAATGTGTAGCCAGCTGTGCCCGCGTTAGGCTGTAGCACAACATTGTTAGATCCTAGGCCAGTGCCAATGCTTGATACATTGGCTATGGAGAAGCTTTCACCATCCATGTTCTGTGTCAAAGTGCCGGCAAATACTCCAGTGGCACCTGTTGCGCCTTGAACACCTGTAGCGCCTTGAACACCTGTTGCGCCAATAAAGCCCTGTATGCCAGTGGCTCCATTAAAGCCCTGTATACCAGTAGCACCAACAAATCCTTGAACTCCAGTGGCTCCATTAAAGCCCTGTATGCCGGTAGCACCCTGAATACCCTGTATGCCAGTGGCACCAACAAATCCTTGTATGCCTGTAGCTCCATTAAAGCCCTGTATACCAGTGGCGCCCTGAATACCTTGAACTCCAGTTGCTCCAGTAGTTCCTTGAATTCCGGTCGCTCCAACAAAACCTTGTATGCCAGTAGCTCCCTGAATACCTTGTATGCCAGTGGCACCAACAAATCCTTGAACTCCAGTAGCACCCTGGAAGCCCATTACACCAGTAGCACCATCGAGTCCTGGCAAGCCATCATTACCAGCATTGCCCATAACACCAGTGGCTCCCTGGAAGCCCATGATGCCTGTAGCACCTGTTGTGCCCATTACACCTGTTGCACCTGTGGCACCAATTCCGGTAGCACCAGTGGCGCCTACTGCGCCCACTGCGCCATCCAAGTTCACTGTCCAGGTTGTGGATGGTGTGGCTGTGGCATGTGACGCATCAGTTATTATAGCACTCAAAGCGCCAGTGCCTGAATCGTAACTGCTGATCGTGCCTACTGTGTAATCGGTGTAGTCATATAGATATGCAATCACGATGCTCTGTGCTGGTGTATAAGCAAGTCCAGTTTCAACAGTCAAAGTAATGGTGGCTCCATTTACATAATCGCTCAAACTCAAAAGTGAGCTTGAAGTGGTTGAATACTTGTCACCATTGGTTCCAGCTACACCTGTTGCACCAGTGGTTCCTTGGACTCCGGTAGCTCCCTGAACTCCGGTGGCTCCAACGAAGCCCTGTATGCCAGTGGCACCTGTAAAGCCTTGTATGCCGGTTGCGCCAACCAAGCCTTGAACACCAGTTGCCCCTTGGAATCCTTGAACTCCAGTTGCCCCAATAAAGCCCTGTATACCAGTTGCGCCAACCAAGCCCTGTATACCAGTTGCGCCTATAAAGCCTTGGATACCGGTTGCTCCTTGGATACCGGTTGCTCCTGTAGTTCCGTTTATGCCTGTAGCACCTGTTGTGCCCTGAATACCCGTTGCACCAGAGAATCCCATTACTCCAGTGGCACCAGTTGTGCCTGAGATACCAGTGGCACCAGTTGTTCCATGTATGCCAGTAGCACCCTGGAAGCCCATTACTCCTGTTGCTCCAGTAGCACCAGCACCGGTAGCACCTGTGGCTCCTACTACACCTGTTGCTCCTGTAGCGCCAACACCTTCGATGCCAGAAATACTAGTATCAAGCCATAATATATTGTGGTCAGCAGGTGCTGTTGATTGAGCAACAATACCCTGATCTCCAGTGGCACCCGTGGCTCCTGTAGTGCCTATGCCAGTCGCGCCAATCGATCCCATAACACCAGTAGCACCAGGGAATCCCATTACACCGGTAGCACCTGGGAAGCCCATAACACCTGTTGCACCTGTAGTGCCAGCGATACCTGTCGCGCCAGGGAATCCCATGACGCCAGTAGCACCAGTAGTTCCTGCTACGCCAGTGGCGCCTGTTGAACCTATGCCAGTTGCACCAACAAATCCTTGAACACCAGTTGCTCCATTAAATCCTTGAATGCCTGTAGCACCTGAGTTTCCTTGTATGCCGGTAGCACCTGTTGTGCCCATTACACCGGTAGCACCTGGCAAGCCCATCACTCCAGTGGCACCCGTTGTTCCTTGTGGTCCTGTGGCACCTGAGAATCCCATCACTCCCGTGGCACCTGAGTTTCCTTGTATGCCGGTAGCACCTGTGGCCCCTACTGATCCCCCAATACCGGTGATGTTTGAACCGTCACCATAAAGATAACTTCCTGCGGTACCTATTACATTGCCTACAATGTTACCGGTAGTGCTAAACCCGCCGTCCGAGTTGAATGGTGTTATGTTTGCTGACATTTATTTGTCCTTAGTCGTATGTCTGGTTAAATTCTACAACATCAAATGTAAAGTAGTATGATCCATTGCTGGCTGTTCCGTTACCAGTAGCAGTGGCATTGATGAACATGGTGCCGTAGATGGGATCATAGGCAGGAACAATCACCACATCATCTTCGGTTGGATCTGTTTTGAGTCGATTGGTTATGCTGTAAGTTATGTCGCCAGAATCATTTCTGGCGGCAAAAATATCGGCCATCTGCATGTTTTGTGGTGTGCCGGCTCCGTGTTGGATACGCATGGTCATCCGAAATGCCCAGACCTTTGCGTTGTATGCGGTGTAGACCACCTGTGGAGAGCCAAAATCAGCACTCTGTATGAGGGTAGAAATTGTAACTTGATTGGTGCTGCCCGAGTTAGGTGATATGATTCTGCGTGTGCCGTATAGGCCCAGCTGCTCACCTTCGTAAGGGTTACCTGGATCGTAACTATTTTCTGTGCCAATCTTGACTGCGGGCAATATTACCTGACCGGATTCGTTGAACACGGTGGCTTTTGAGTTGACAGTTAGAGTTATATTTCCCCAGTCACCGTCGCCTTGCCCGGCATTGATTAGCACACTACCACCTACGGTCGCACAGCCAGTTGCGGTGCCACCATTCAATACCAAGGCTCCACCGGCCGAAGGAAGTCCACCTATACCGTTGGTTGTGCTGCCGCCACTCAAGACCAATGCACCAGCTATACGGTCAGTATTGGCAGTTGCCCCAGTGATATACATTGTATTACCAAAATTGTTGCTGGTGATATTACCACCAACATTTAAGGTGCCGGTATTATCAAACTGCCAATAACCTTGTGATCCAGTGCCATCACCATAGGTTGTGATATCAATATTACCATCTGGATAGGCTGTGAGACAACCAGCATAGTTTCCGTTGGCATAGAAACTGGTAAAGCTGGTTGGATTACCATTGCCACCATCCAGGCCTGTCCAGCCCTTGCCAGCAAAGCCTAGGCGGCCGCCACTTGGTAGGTATATCTCGCCATCTGCACCAAAAGTCCAAAATCTGGTTGTGGTATTGGCAGTGTCATAAGTTTCAATGACAACATTGCTCAGGGTATTGACTGTGCTGATTGTGGTATCACTAAAGGTAATATTGCCAGTGTTGGCTGTGCCACTGCCCAGACTGACCTGAATGCCGTTGGCATAGTTTACAGCAAAAGTGTTGCCCGGTAATGTTAGGTTACCGGTTGGGTCAAAGGCCCAGGTCTTAGGGCTGGTGCTGTTGCCGGTAAGGACCAAGATGTTGCCATCGGCATATGAGTTGAAATCTATGGTGGCTATGTTGCCGGGACTGAAGGCATTGGTTACCCAGCCTACAGTGGCTGAAGCATTGGCACCTGCACCATATATTGCTAATACATTTCCATTATTGATCAACACTGATCCTGGTGCAATACCTATATCTCCAAGGTAGAGATTACCGTTGGTTTGGAATGAGTTGGCTGTGATATTGCCAGTGGTGCTGACGGAGTTGCTACCAAATGCACCCAGCAAGGAAACCACATTTGAATCACCGTAGTTGCCGGTAACTCCATTCAAAATACTAACACCATTGGCATAGTTGATATTGCTGGTATTCAATGGTAGGGTTAGGTTGCCGGTGGTATCAAATGTCCATGTGTTGGCTGTACCGGCTTTGTTGCTTTGGATGCGCACATTGGTGGCGGCCATGAAGTCGGAGTTAGTATCAGTGACAGCGATTCTATCCTGACCAGCTCGTTTCACATAGAAGTTGGCCGCGGAATTGATCGTCATGTTGGTTCCGCCATCTACTTTGATGTAACCGTTGTTGGTTGTACCGCCATCACTGCTGAATACGATCTGATCAAAAGCATCGGTATTCAGTAAGGTGATTGCGTTGGAGAATACATTGCCCACAACACTCATGACAGCTGGGCCACCAGTAGAGGCCACAATAAACTGTCCATTGTAGGGTGATAAAGTTACAACACCAGCTTCAGATTCAAAAATCGTGCTGCCACCGCCATCCCAGACAATAGCACCACTGGTAGCACCGGTGTTTTGACCGATATGCACATTACCGGCACCGTCAAAGGCCAAGTAGTTGATATAACCGTCGTTATCTACACCGTTGACAAATCCTACCACATTGCCTACGCCTGACAGACCGCCTAAGCTCACATTGCTGGCCACCAACTGAGCACCTGTTAAGTTGAAGTTAATGTTACCGGTGGTATCAAAAGTCCAAGAATAATCTGTGCCTGCATTGGTATTGATTGTGACATTGCCGTTGGCCATAGGAATGGACACATTGCTGAGACCATTATAAATTGTGTTGGCTGTGCCGCCGCCTGCTGGTCCATAAGTTAATTCGTTGGTCGTGCTGTTGAAGTAAACAGCATTGGCAGTGTTGCTGGTATCATTGCGAACAGGATTAACATAGAATCCTGAGTTAGTTGGGTTTTGTGCCATAACAGCACCAGAGCCGTTTAATACAATGCTGTTTGCTGGTTGATTTGTGTAGCCAGCATAATATCCAATGGCTATAGCATTATCGCCTTGAGTTTCACCGCCAGCATAGTTACCAATGGCTATGGCATTGTTGCCTTGCTGGTCATAGGCTGCTGAGTAGCCAATGGCCACAGCAAAATCATGTTGGTTAGTTTGACCGGCGTAAGGACCAACAGCTACTGAATATTGTCCTTGTCCTTCGCTACCAGCACTATCACCGACAGCAACACTGCTAGCACCTTGATTATTACCAGTCAAATAGCCAATGGAAATATTGTTTGGACCATACAAATTGTTGATATTGCCAATATTGGCCCAGGCTACTGAAATTCCTGTGAGGTTTGAACCGTCGCCGTGTAAGTAAGCACCAACAATGTTGCCAGTGGTTTCTATGTTAGCACTTCCTGTTAATGCAACATTGCCGGTATTGATCACCCATGGTCCAGGACCACTACTGTTTACATCGAATTCGATATTGCCACCGCTGCTACTGATGTAAAGAGTTGGAGTGGCATCAAAACCAATATAACCTAGATTGTTACCATTTTGAACAAAATACAAATCAGCATATGGGTCAACATACACACTGGCTGAAAAACCAGTTATGCTGTTAGACAAAGTAGAGGTATTGCCCCAGCTTAGTATGCCTGTGCCATCTGTAGTTAATACCTGTGTGTTGCTACCAGTATCAACTGGAAGTGTAAGTGTGTAGCCTGCTGTGCTAGCATTGGGTTGTAGCACTACATTGTTGGTGCCAAGGCCTGTGCCAATACTGCTGACATTGGCGATTGAGAAACCTTCACCATCCATGTTTTGAGTAAGTTGGCCACTGAATACTCCAGTGGCGCCTGTAGCACCTATTCCAGTGGCTCCAGTTATGCCTGTAGCACCTGTAGTTCCTGCTACGCCTGTGGCACCTGTAGTGCCTTGAATACCTGTAGCACCAGTTGTGCCCATGATACCTGTCGCGCCCTGGAAGCCCATGACGCCAGTAGCTCCCTGGAAGCCCATAATACCAGTTGCACCAATCACACCTTGTATGCCAGTGGCTCCCGCAAATCCTTGTATACCAGTTGCACCTTGGAAGCCCATGATACCAGTGGCACCAGTAGTTCCTTGAACACCAGTTGCACCAGCAAAGCCCATGATACCTGTAGCACCAATCAAGCCCTGTATGCCGGTGGCTCCCTGAATGCCCTGAACTCCAGTTGCACCTGAAAAGCCCTGTATGCCAGTAGCTCCCGTAAATCCTTGAATACCTGTAGCACCGGTTGAACCTATGCCAGTAGCACCAGTAGTTCCTTGAACACCAGTAGCACCTGTTGAACCAGTTGGCCCTTTGATTGTGCCCACATCAGTCCAGGTTCCGCCAGCATATACCCATAGGTCGCCGGTAGTTTGATCTATAACGCCATCACCATTGACTGCACCTGGGAAAGCGGCGTTTAATGTTGCCTGCGGATCACCGCCCACAGTGGGCACCGATCCAATAATTGTTACACTGGTTCCTGTAGCACCTACAGGGCCAGTGGCTCCACGCACACCTGTAGCACCAGTAGGTCCTGTAGCACCCGAAGCACCAATGCCTGTGGCTCCAATAAGGCCGGTAGCACCTGTAGCACCTGTGGTGCCTTGTGGTCCTGTAGCACCTGTTGTGCCAACTCCAGTGCTGCCTGTTGCACCACGAATGCCTGTGGCACCAATAAAGCCCTGTATACCAGTGGCACCCGAAGCACCTCTAACGCCTGTGGCACCAATAAAGCCCATGATGCCCGTAGCACCCGGTGTTCCTTGTGGGCCAGTTGCTCCAGTAGTTCCTTGAACACCTGTTGCACCCGAAAATCCCTGAATACCAGTGGCTCCCTGGAAGCCCATAACGCCAGTGGCACCTGTAGTGCCAACTCCGGTAGCACCTGTGGTTCCACGAATGCCTGTTGCTCCTGGTGTGCCTTGTGGGCCAGTGGCTCCAGTAGCACCAACTCCAGTTGCTCCTGTAGTTCCCGGTGATCCAGTAGCGCCAGTGGCACCTGTTGTTCCCTGTGATCCTGTAGCTCCCGTGGCACCTGTGGTTCCACGAATGCCTGTTGCGCCTGTAGCACCTGTATATGAGGGTCCAGAAGCACCTGCTGCACCTGTAGCGCCTGTAGCGCCGGCTGAACCTGTGGCACCTGTGGCACCTGTGGCACCATTGACACCACCTGTGGCCACCCATTTGGTGCCGTCATAAGTGTAGGCCACACCATTCGAGGCAGTATACATGTCGCCTGGGTTGGCTGGGTAGGGAAAAACGATGTTTGTAGTCATGGGACCAATCCTGTTATCTTGTATTTAGTTTGATTCGTATTACACACCGTATCTACTCCTTACAGCGGTATAATTTTGTTGTATTTCTGCTGTGGTCAAGGCACGATTATAGATCAAGGCCTGGCCAATTTTGGCATTCAAGTATTCTGAATTGTTGGTAACGCCAATGCCTAGGGCACTGGTAGTAACATTGTGACTGCCGCCCGGAGTGTCAGACGAGATCTGTGTGCCGTTTACCCAAAGGCTACGAGTAGTGCCGTCAAATTTGGCCACCACATTGAACCATTGTGTTACTGGGCTGAGACTACTGCTACCCACTAAATCATTGCCCCACCAATAGTTGTATAAACTATTATTTCCATTGTTTCTGAGTGCGTTTACCAAGTTGGTGTTGCCCCAGGCACTACCAATACCAATGATACCGCCATTACCCCAACTGCCGCCCATTTGAATCCAGGCACTCAAAGTATATGAGCTATTACCAGTGGGAATTCCAGTGGTAGTGGCTTTATTAAAGTAGCCGTTACTGGTTAGAGTAAAGTAGCCGCCGCCCGAAGCGGTATATGTGATATTACTGGAATTCTGCATGACCACATTGTTGTTTTGACCACTGAGATCATACCAAGTGGTGCCAGATCCTGGGTAACTTGCGGTGCTGTTGGCGTCAAGATACAACTGTAATCCACTGCTAACCGTGCCAAAATACTGGTTGTAAACAGCGTTGTAGTTTTGCTGTATTTCACTGGAGTTCAAGGCTCTCCCATAAATGGCCACAACGCCAATGTCACCATACCAATAGTTATCAGACAGTGCCACAGCTTCCCCACCGTTGGTGGCCCACTGACTCAGTGTCTGTCCTGGAGTAGTTCCCACAGCTTGTCCATTCAGGTAATAAGTCACCAGTCCAGCTCCAGTTTCAGTTACAGCTACCACGAACCATTGATTGGCTGTAATTGAAATATTGTTAGATAATCCTCCACCGCCAACTGCACTGAAATGTATTTGATAATTGTTTGATGTGTCGTGGTGTATATAGGTATTGAAGTTCCTGTTACCGCTGACCGAGCCAAATAAACAACGATACTGATCAACACCTGCGGTCCAGGCACTGGCGTTCATCCTGGCCACAATAAATGTGGTCTTGCCTGTATAGGTTTGATTGTATTTGGCAGTAGGGGTGCTGGCATACTGTGAGCTAGTGCCATTGAAAGAGAAGTAACTGGCTGTGCCAACATTGGTAAATGCAGGACTTCCGACCAGGGTGGCATTGTTGGTGTTGGTTGACAGATCAGTCCAGGTAGTGCCTGATCCGGCGTAACTGGCTGTATTGCCAGCGTTTAGGTATAACAGAGCACCGGCGGAATTAAACGATGAGTCATACACATTAAAGCCTTGTATGTTTATACCTTGAATTATTGTTGTCATACGCCAAATCTACCTTTCAACCCATAGTAGTTTTGTTGTATCTGTTCTACTGTGAGTTTGGTGTTATACAGTTCTAAATTGGCCACATAGCCCCAGGGCTGATCATTGGCCGTTTGTATATTACCCCAGGCATAGTGATACTGCCCAGCCACTGATTTGGCCACACTGGATCCAACCTGTTGGCCGTTGATATAGAATGTCTGACCTGAGGCATCGCCTACTGTGGCAAATTGGGCCCAGACATCACCATAGGCCGCCATGTTGTAGCCCGAACTGTTGAATCCAGTGTTAGCAGGAAGATTATCCCACATGCCCAACAGATTAGTCCCTGAATTAACAATGATGGCGTGACCGCCTGTTCCATAACATCTTAGCAGGGTTCTAAAAGGTGTTGTAGTGGATCTTACCCGCACCCAGCTGATGTAGGTAAAGTTTGTGGGTATCTGTATTGTAGTTGAGTTGGCTAGGATAACCTGCCCAGTGGCACTACAGTTAAAACATTTTACGCCACTCAGCGTAGTATAAAGATTACTATTGCTCAAGGTATGTGTGTAACCATTTCCTGACAGGTCGTTTACAGTAGTTCCTGTGCCTGAATAGCTGGCAGCATTGTTGGCATCGAGATACAGAACCAGCCCAGTGGGCATGACGCCACCATCCACAACTCTTATTCCACGGAGTGCGACACCTTGTACGATCATAGATACTCTAGGGCAACATGACAACACAACTGGCTGGAAGTACTACCGCCAGTTGAAGCACCTACAGCAATCCAGGTTCCTGCTGGAGTCCAACTAGTAATATCAATAGCATTGTCACATACTCCGGTGTCGCCAGTATACACATAGGCATATCGCTGTGCGCCTACTTTTCTAACCATGATACGGCTGGTTTGCCAGACGCCTTGATACACTACACCTGCTCTAAAGCTGACAGCGTTGCCGGTGGTAGCACCATTGCTATACCACTGTGTTCTAAGGTTAGTATAAGTCAAGTATCTCAAGCCAACGGCACCGTTGGTTACACCTAATGGTTGCGAGGCACCGCCGTTGGTGTTGCCACCAAATGTGGCCCAGACACCATCTGCTGGATTAGATCCGCTATTGCTGGTAAACCAGGACCATTCCATGACAAAATCTTTGGTAAAATCAAAAGTAGTGGTATTCCAGGCCACCGAACCACTCTTGGCGGTGGTGTTGGCGGTGAGTTGAACACCGTCACTGAAGTTTGAGTAAGTAGCATCACCTAAGATCGATCCTGTAATTGACCCACCTGTGGCAGGTGTGCCGTGAATCATTGCAGTCCAGTCAAACTTGCGTTGATTAGCAAATATGGCCGGAGTGCTTGAAGACAATACAATATTACCAGCAGTGGTAATGATTGATTGGGCGTTGCTTAAAACAATATCACCACCGGCCGGTATGGTCAAATTACCGGTATTGTCAAAGGTCCAGGTATAACTGCCGGCTACAATGCCCACATTGGCCTGCGATCCTACAATATTGCCAGCGGCACTGTAAGTCACATTGGTCAGGCCAGCACCATTGCCAATGAAGTTACCGGCTGATATGTTACCTGTGGTAGAGATGCTGTTACTGCCAATATTGGCCAAGTTGGCATTGCCATAACTGGCTGGTAATCCAGTAAGTTGGCTACCATTACCTATGAAGTAGTTGCCGGTGATATTACCAGCGGCACTGATCACAGACTGTGTGTTGGCCAACAAGATGTCGCCTCCTGGCGGAACTGTTAGGTTGCCAGTGTTGTCAAAGGTCCAGGTATATGCGCCTGCTACCAGTTGAACATTGGCGCTGGTTCCGGTCACATTGCCGGTGATGTTTATGTTGCCAGTTATGTTGCCGGCTGTGATATTGCCTGTGGTGCTGATCGTGTTGCTACCGTAGGCGGCCAAGAATGTTGCCACATTGCTATTGCCATAGGTAGCTGGTAATCCAGTGAGTTGGCTACCGTTACCAAACAAGTAGTTGCCGGTAATGTTGCCAGTAGTGCTAATCGTGGCCACATTTGAGATTGAGTAGCCTTGCCCATTGAGATTGGCAGTTAGGTTACCACTGAAACTTCCTGAGGCACCCGAGGCACCTGTGGCTCCTATGACACCTTGTAATTCTGTAGCACTAATAACTGGAGCAGTGCTTTCGCCCCAAGTAATAGTGGCACTTGCTCTTGGCATTTTCCAAGAATATGTGTATGTGCCAGCCGGTGGGTTATCTATGAAAACTTGGCATACGCTTTGATTTTCGTTGGCTGCGCTGGATTCAAAGAATTGTGGATTGCCCAGGGCCACAGCACCACGATACCATTGAACAGTTCCAAAAAATGCCGCAGAATTATTGACAGCATCACCCGAACCTACCAGTTCAACTGGACCGCCGGTGGTTGTGATGGTCAGGCTCAATATTGTGCCATTGGCATTGACCACCGGAGGACTGGAAACATTGCCCAAGACCTGAACATAGTTCAATGAACTCAATGCTCCGGCTCCGGTTGCACCGACTGGTCCTTGTAGGCCAGTTGCTCCGGTTGCGCCATTTGCGCCCGCTGTGCCAGTTGCACCTGTGGCACCCGAAGCACCAGCTGAACCCGAAGCACCTGTAGCACCATTGGCTCCTGCTGTGCCTGTTGCTCCACGAGCTCCGGTGGCACCTGTAGGACCAGTTGCTCCTGTGGCACCTGGTGTGTTGGGTGCGGCATCTACCCATTGGCTGCCTGATCCATCGGTATACCACAGGTATAATCTGCCAGAAACTTCATCCCACCAGAGTGTAGATGCTGTGGGACTGGTTGGTGCTGTGTTGCTTTGTATGATACTGCCCGAACCGCCACCTCCATTGCCAGTGCCCGAAGGTGCGGCCTGCACCCATTGGCTGCCGGACATGTCGGTATACCAAACAAAGAATGTGCCTGATACAGTGTCCCACCACAAGGTACTGCTGGTTGGTGATCCTGGCGCTGTATTACTCTGTATGACTCCGCCGCCGGTGCCGCTGATGTTGGTCAGTTGACTGCCGTCGCCGATAAAATAGTTGGCTGTGATGTTGCCTATGTTGCTGATGCTGAAACCATTGCCATTGATGTTGGCAGTGAGATTTCCGTTAAACGCACCAGTAGCACCTGTGACGCCTGTGGCACCAGCTACACCTGTAGCACCTGTAGTGCCAGCTACACCCGTGGCTCCAGTCTGTCCATCAACACCAGTGGCACCTTTAACGCCTGTGGCACCAGCTACACCTGTAGCACCTGTAGTGCCAGCTACACCCGTGGCTCCAGTGGTGCCTTTTACACCTGTGGCACCTGATGCACCTATGCCGGTAGCACCTGTAGGGCCTTGAACGCCTGTAGCACCTGGTGTTCCCTGTGGTCCTGTAGCACCAGTTGATCCACGAACACCTGTGGCACCCACAGTTCCTGCAACACCTGTAGCACCTGCGGGTCCTTGTGATCCAGTGGCACCGGTTGATCCACGAACACCTGTGGCTCCTGGAGATCCAGTGACACCTGTAGCACCTGTGGTTCCACGAACACCCGTAGCTCCAGTAGAACCTATGCCAGTGGCACCTGTGGTTCCTTGTGGTCCTGTGGATCCCTGAACACCAGTAGCACCAGTTGTGCCAACACCAGTGGCTCCTGTGGTTCCACGCACACCTGTAGCCCCTGTTGCTCCACGGATGCCCGTAGCTCCTGTGGGTCCTTGGATACCAGTAGCACCTGTGGTTCCTTGTGGTCCTGTGGCACCCGCTACTCCAGTTGAGCCTTGAACACCTGTGGCTCCTGTTGGGCCTTGTATTTGCCCCACATCATTCCATAGGGCACCGTCATAGACCCAAAGATGGCCAGTGGTTTGATCCAGCACACCGTCGCCGGCTACTGCACCTGGGAATGCCGCATTTAATGTGGCCTGAGGATCACCACCCACTGTGGGTACTGATCCAATGATAACAACACTGGTTCCAGCTGGTCCAGTTGCTCCTGTAGCACCTGGCACTGTGCTATCAGCACCGGTTGCACCTGTAGTTCCTTGTGGTCCTGTTGCACCTGCAACACCAGTTGAACCTGTGGCTCCCATGACCCCTGTAGCACCTGTAGGGCCTGTGGTGCCTTGAACACCAGTGGCACCAGTAAATCCTTGAACGCCTGTGGCTCCTTGCACACCAGTAGAACCAGCTACACCTGTAGCGCCAATTCCAGTAGCACCTGTGACACCAGTAGCACCACGAACACCGGTTGCTCCAGTGTCTCCTTTTAATCCTGATGCTCCTGATGCTCCAGTAGCACCACGAACACCTGTGGCTCCTACCACACCTGTGGCACCAGTTGCCCCTTCTAGGCCTGACGCACCTGTGGCGCCAGTTGATCCACGCACACCAGTGGCACCTGTTGTACCAGTGGCACCTGTGGCACCTTCTATTCCTGTAGCACCTGTAGCGCCAGTTGTTCCTGCGTTTCCTGTGGCACCTCTTACGCCTGTAGCACCAGTGGCTCCATATATACCAGTTGCACCTGTGGTTCCTGTTGCTCCTTTAACTCCGGTAGCGCCTTGCACGCCAGTAGCACCAACGGCACCACTTGCGCCTGTGGCACCGGTTGATCCCAATGATCCTGTGGCACCTCTTAAACCCGTTGCACCTTGTAGTCCCGACGCACCCGTAGCACCTGTAGCACCTTGTAATCCAGAAGCTCCTGTAGCACCTGTGGCACCAAATCCGGTAATTGGCGTGCCATTGGCATAGTTTACTGCAAATGTATTGCCCGGAAGTGTCAGATTGCCGGCGGTATCAAAGATCCAGGCAGCACTGGCGCCGCTGTGGATTTGTACATTGCCATTGGCAACGGGAATAGCCACATTGCTAGTGCCGTTAAAAATGGTGTTGCTGGTGGTATTGATACCGGTCAGTTGACTACCATTGCCCAACAGATATGCACCCGAAATATTGCCGTTGGCAGTGATGTGTCCACCAACTTGGATGTTGCCCGGAATGGTCAGGTTGTCAACAGTGATGTTGCCGCCGTTATAGTCTACATAATCGGCATAAACGGTATTCCATCTCAGGGCAGGAGAACCCAGATTTCTTATGTGTGCCTGATCGGGCAAGACATGAGCATTGGCTATGACATTGCCAATTCCGTTGGGATTCAACACCAAGTTGCCGTTGGTATTGGTGGTTTGAATGGTGTTGTTGGCAATGACTACATTGCTCAAGACCGGACCTGCGGCAAAGATCTGGTCAAAGTTCACATTTACGGCAGTGAAGGCTTGATTCAGTGATTCACCGGGTGGCACAGTGGGTATGATCTGTTGACCGCCTTGATTGATGGTGGCCAACATGGTGCCCGAACCGTTGGAGACCGCATAGGTGCTGCCGCCAGGCAAGGTGGTTAAGGTGATGTTGCTGGTAGGGTATCCAACTGTGATGTTACCGATATAGTAGGTGGTATTGGCAGTGATGTTGCCAAATGTTGTGCCGCTGAAAACGATCGGCAATCCTGGGAACATGTTGGCGGTGGATGCGACAGCAACGGCGTTTCCAATTGAAAATGTGGCTGTAGCCGTGGTTGTAAAAATATTCGAACTCATTAGGTATCCTGGTTAGCCTTTTTAGTTATTTATGGCTAAATGCTTATCCAAACCTTGTTGCGTATTGTGCAATCACATGCTATACTAGCATCATGCTGTTGTTAAACAGCGTTTAACATAGAAAGGTATCACATGAAACATTTTAATCCAGAAACAAAAACTTTTAAAGTATTTTCCGCATTGCAATCTGGCAAGGCTTTGACAGCTAGCCAGGCAAGCAAATTAGGAGTTAAGAACTTATCAGCTGAAATCACCCGTATCCGCCAACATGGATTTGCTGTCTATACGAATTCTCGTAAAGCTGGCAACGGTGTGCAGGTCACAGAATATGTGCTTGGAAAACCTTCAAGAAAGATCGTAGCCGCCGGTTACCGTGCCCTTGCGTTGGGTCTTTAATCTAACGCAGTAACACTCCGTTCGGTAGTGTTACTATGGCCCTCGTGCAATGCGAGGGCTTTTTTACGGGCCCAATATTCCTTCATTGTTTGACTTGTTTTTGTTTTGTGCTCTTCAGTCATCTTCCGACCCTTTAATGCGGCACTTAATTTGGCTCTAATTTCTGGAGTATTTTTATGCCCATGACGGCCTTTTCGTGTAGCACTCATCTTGGCTCGAGTTTCATCCGTTACTATTCGAGTGCGATTTGCTTCACTAATCTTAGCTCTGGTTTCTTTGCTTAATACACGCCCTTGATTTGATTTGCTTATTTTGGCTCGAGTTTCTGCGGAATTTATCTTACCTTTACTAATTTTACTAAGTTTAGATCGAGTTTCTGCGGTATGAGTATATCCAGTAACACCTTCGCCGCCATCGGTCATATTGCGTAAAATACCAGTTTGTAAATCTTTTCGCCCATACCAACGGATCATTCTGCGTTCAATAGCAAATGCACCCAATTCAGTTAAATTGGTTTCAAGCATAACAATCCGTTTTTTATCTTTAGGAACTGGAATATTTCGATGCCAGTCCCAAGCACGATTACCGTGCCCTTTTCCAATATAGTAAGGTGTGCCATCTTGTCTAAGGTAGGCGTAAACATAATAAGTATTGTTCAAGCTGATGCTCCTCCTGAGCGTTAGAGTAGTTGGGGTTCCAGCCCGCGAACTACACCTATATTTACCAGTTGACCAGTAAATCCATTTCAAGTATAATAGTAGTATATTAAAAATTTAGAGGTTGTATGGATATTACTTCGTCAATTTATATTGTTCAGACTTATGCGAAAGATCAGGGTTTACGAATTTCGGAAGCCTTGGCAGAATTAGATCATTTGGCCTCGGAGGATTGGATCAATACCAGCCCCGGAGCCCCCAAAGGATATCAACGCAAAACTACTTTGGCTCAGGATGAAGCAGTTACTACTTTCTGTAAAAATAGAGCCAAGTGGAGAAGTCAAGCTGTTCTTGCTGGGTTGGATCTTAGCGATTGGACCTAACAAAATTGTTTATTAATCTAAAATAAGTAAGGAGTCAACATGCCCAACTGGTGTTCAAATCGTGCCACAATCACCGGACCTGAACCGGTAATTGACGAAATCAAACAAAAATTAACTCAGGACAATCCAGAACTCTTGTCTTGGATGGTTCCACAACCAAACTTTGAAGGTGATCAAGACTGGTATAGTTGGAATATCAACAACTGGGGCACCAAATGGGACATCTGTGATGTCTACATCGACAATGCGGCGGAACAGGACAGCGTCAGTTTCAGTTTCAGCACAGCCTGGGCTCCACCCATACAGGCCTTTGAAACCTGGGCATTTGAGGATGGGCGTGTCGAGTTTGAACTCAGCTACTGGGAACCCGGTGCTGGTTTTGTAGGAACCACTAGCTATGATGGTGAATACATGAATACCGACGAATGGGACTGCGGCCGTGATCCAGATCGCTATAAAGAAGTGGCCTCCGCAGAATGGGGCTACGAAGAATGGGAAGAACCCGAACCGCTTACTGAATGGTATACCCAAGGTGTCACAGACAAGGGTCTAGCATGATTGAACTTGACGTAGGAGCAGTGGTCATTGGCATGGTTCTTGGTGTAGTGCTGATTGGTGCGGCAGCCTGGTATGAAGTGCATCGTTTTGAACGCCAGCTGACACGCATGATCAAGACTGCCATGAAAGACACCATGTTTGGTCTGGAAGTTGAACAGGATCACGGTGTATTTTTCTGCTACAGCGCCGAAAACAAACAGTTTGTGTGTCAAGGTGCCGACCTGGAGCAGGTGAGATCTGCGTTTAGACAACGCTACCCAGATCGTGTGGCTTATATCGTAGGTGGTGATCCTGCCGCAGTAGAACAACTACAGGCACAAATTGCTCAACAGGAATCCCATGAAACTAGCCCTAGCATCTGACATACATTTAGAATTTGGTCCTATCACCCTGACCAATGACGAGTCAGCTGATGTGTTGATTCTAGCTGGCGATATCTGTGTGGCTCGACACTTTGCAGATGGCAAGCCCACTTACCAGCAAACCTTGGCCAAGGAATATCGTGCGTTCTTTGACCAAGTCACTCGGGAGTTTCCGCAGGTGATCTACATCATGGGCAATCATGAACACTACTCGGGCGATGTGGCTAAAACATACGCAATTCTACAGGAGCATTTGGACTACCCTAACCTGCATATTCTTGAAAAAGAAACCTGGAAGTATCAAGATGTAACATTTATCGGCGGAACCTTGTGGACCGACATGAACCAGCTGGATCCACTCACTCTAAACTACACACAGGGCGCAATGAACGACTTCCGTGAAGTCGTCAACAGCAATAGAATGGTAGTGCGCAATGTTCCCATCTATGAGCGCAATCCCTTATGGACTGCGGATGGGCAGAACGGTGGACAGTATAGCAAGGATGCGACAGGGGCAATGATCAATATCGGCTACAAGAGCAAAGAAGAACCGGCTAGGTGGACTCCTGAAGACAGTGCTCTTGATCATGCTAAAATGTTGTCATACATTGATCATGTGACTCGCGATCCCGGTAGCTACATTGTGGTCGGCCATCATTGTCCTAGTGAACAGAGTGTAGCGGCACAATACAAGGGCGACCTGTTGAATGGTGCATTCCGTAGTAAACTAGATGATTTTATTGAGGCTCGTCCACAGATCCGGTATTGGTTACATGGGCATACGCATCACAACTTCAACTACTGGATTGGTGAAACTCGTGTGGTATGCAACCCACGCGGCTATGTGGGCCACGAGTCCAGTGCAGATTTTTTTAAATTGCAGTATTTGGAGGTATGATGAACTGGATTCGCTACTCAGGCATCACGGTTAGCCTAAACTTAAATCCACTTCACTGGTACTGGCGTCCTATCGCCCGTGCTGAACACAACTCAGAATGGGGATCACCATGGCGTCAGTGTCGAGCAGGTTGGTTGTTTATAAGTGTTCTGTTATACTTGGATGATGGGAGTTGGTAATGATTGTAGGTATGCAACATGCAGGTGAAGAACATAGGTGTAATGTATGCTCATGTGAGTTTACTGACGACGAAGGTGGTGTGGTAGGCTATTTTGGTATCTTGCCTGTGGCCTTTTGCCCAACCTGTTACAGCAGCATGGTCGACATGGTGCAACAAGATCTTGACTCCGGAGAAGAACTGTGCGAATAGAATCGGCCGACGGCCAGGAAGGTTATCTAATCTGGTGTGGCGGAGATCGCTATGTGTTTAGAATCTACAGCAATGCGCCGCATGACTTTGTTGACTACGACCTGCGACATACCGACATGAAAGTTCGGATTGTAGACTCAGATGCGTTCTTTTATAGCGACGACAAGGGCGACTGCATTGACCATAGTCCTGCAACATTAGGAATCAAATCATAATGGGCATGTTTGATCAACTGTGGTTTGAGGGAGAGGAGTATCAAACAAAAGATACTCCAAGTCAGCTGTTGGATAATTACAAGATAGAACAGGAACCGGTTTCAGGTAACTGGTATCTGTGGCATGAAGAATACGACACCGACTGGGTCGAACAGCCCGGTCGATGGAGTAGCGGATACCTGAAACAGTCAAACCAGCGTTGGGTCCACTGTGCGGACTTTACCGGCACCATTCGCTTTTATCGTAGAGATAGTGAAATCGAACAGTGGATTGAATACGAAGCGGAATTTGTTGATGGTGTCAAGATTACAATCAAACCTGTGTATGATGAACCGTTCACACGCTGGTATGAGGCCGGCGTAAAAGACAAAGGACTAGAATGAACGAACGGATTAGACAACTTGCTAAACAGGCTGGACTATTAGGTCCTAGTAGCCGAGTAGGAAATTCACACGAAGCCACAGAAAAGTTCGCCGAGATGATTGTTAGAGAATCTGCCCATGTTGCTTTAATGAGTAACGGAAACAATCTACATGTCTGCGAGTTGATTAAACAACATTTTGGAGTTGAAGAATGAAAATTTGGACCTCGAAATACAGAAATCACTGGATCTCACCGTATGTGATCCTCAAGACCATTTGTTTTTGGGAGAAAGACGAAGATCGCATCTACAATCTCACGGATGACCCCAGCAATCCATACGACCGTTGGGTCAAAATTCTAGATCCCATTTGTAAAGGAATACAATGGTTCCTGGATCGAATTCACCCACGCTGGACTTATGTTCGCGTTGATCCATGGGATACCTGGAGTTTTGATCATACCTTGGCAGACATTATCTTACCAGGACTAAAGCAGTTACAAGCTACCAAACACGGTGCACCACACACCGATGATGAGGATGTGCCAGAATACTTGCGTAGCCACATGGCACAACCCAAGGAAAATGAGTGGGATACTGATAGTCTTTGGTTTATGCGTTGGGACTGGATTCTTTCGGAAATGATCTGGGCCTTTGAGCAAAAGGTCACAGATGATGCTGACAGCCAGTTCTTTGATCATTCGGAATGTGGTGATGAAAAATTGCCATGGAATCGGGATGGTCAGTATGTGAGCAAGATCAAGTATGATCGAGAAGGACATGCGGCATGGCAGGCTCGCAAGGACAACGGTTTCCGCCTGTTTGGAAAGTATTTCGAGGCGCTTTGGACCTAATGGCCAAAAAGAAAAAGCCCAATTCAGCCGATGGTCGCGACAGCTACGACTCAGAGTCCACGGGTGAGTTGATCCAGTTCTTCAACAAGAATGTCACACCTTATCCAACCGAAGTAGGTGGCCCTAGTTTTGATCTCATACCGGTTGAGAAGCAAAAGGACATCATGGTCAACGTGGCCCGCATGCACGGCCACCAAGAGTATAATCGTATCATGGAACTGGTAGCAGTGCTACAGCGCCAGGCCGATGATGTGCGCCGTCGTTTAGATATAACCGATCTGGTGCATGCGGCCCGTTACCAGTTTCAAATCTATCATGGTCAGTGCTATTGGCTGGCCTTGGATCATAGAAAAGGTGGTAGCATTTTGGTCCAAACCGGACCGACCGAATGGGCCACCGGAATACCTGAAGGTTATGAGTATATCTGTAGAGTAAAATGGTTGGGTGATTACACCTGGATTGAGGTTGATCTAAATGGCGAAAGTGTGTTAAAATAATATATGACAAGAAAAACCGCAATGGAACAAATTGTAGCTTTTGCAGATCGAACAGATCGAGTTCATGAACCCGTTACCCGAGAGGCATTTGAGCAATGGAAACAGGACTTTACCTTTGAAGCCCTGCAAGGACAACGATATGGACAGAGTTTCTGTAACACCTTTGGTATCACAGACAACTTACTGTATTATACTCAGTGGCCCGCAGATCAGGTCAACGACTACATTGTGAGATATTATCTTGCAGGATAGAACACTCTACCTGGCCTATGGGGCCAACATGCACCCGGCGGCCATGTCATGGCGATGCCCTAAGGCTCTGGGCGTAGGGTCATTTGTTCTGCGTGATTGGGAACTACAGTTTTACAACCATGCTACCATTGAGCCCAAGCGCGGCGCGGCCACACACGGAGTCTTGTGGGCCATCACCGAGGAATGCGAAGCTCATCTGGATGCGTTTGAAGGATTCCCCAGTTACTATACCAAACGCACCTGGATACAGGATGGCCAACAGTTTTTCTTTTACGAAATGACCGATCCCAAGTCAGGCCGTCCCAGCCCAGGCTATGTGGCCGACATCAAGGAAAGCTATGAATTCTGGCAGATGCCTGTACAGGCCTTATTTTCCGCACTCAATGAACCTGCGTAGAGAAACCGGACCCCTGTTAAAAAGTCCCATGGACTATATGCGGGATCGCGACAGCTTTCCTTATGCTCAGGAAATAGTCAAACCGTTTGGCCAGATAGAATCGATTCTGGACTGGTGCAAGGAAGAACTGGTAGCCGAATGGCGCTGGCAGTTGATCAGTGCCAGTACCGATACCCGCCCGGGTCGCTACTGTTTTTTCTTTGATTCCGAAAGAGATTGTCTAGCATTTACCATGAAATGGGCCTGATTGACCAGTAATGATTTTTTTGTTACAATACATATACTATGAAAAATTACAGATACCTAGGTGAAACAGCAGAAGTTTTGGGCAATAGATTAGATGCGGCTCGTGAGGCTAGAGATCGAGCTCGATCAGTCTGGGCCCGTAACTATTGGAATCAGGCCGTGGAACGACTCTTGTTCCAGTGGCATCAATTGCCCATCCTACATGATGCAGACGCCCGCATGACCATCATTCCTCGTTGGAACATAGACTACAATTTTTATGAAGGTGACTATGGCAACGAAGGCTATGGCATCACTGACCGCGTGTTTGAAAAATTATTTAAACACGGCAACGACCTGACCGCAAGTTGGGAACGCAACAGAGAACGCAGATTGGCACGGGCACAATAATGACATATACTAAACAAGCAAGATTTACTTCAGCTGACGGAAAAATTTTCCTAGTAGATGAAGTTGTACAAGGACCAGCCGGTCTTACAGTGTACTATCACAACGAGGCCACCGAGGAACAATACAGTTGCCTGTTGGAAGCATTCGCAGAACGATTCCGAGAGCTGGTGCAATGACCGACGATCGCCTCATGGTGGTACAGGCTGTGTTTGATGGTAAATTGAGTCAAGACTATCTTACACAGGACGAAATTGACGAGTTTGCTATCTTGGTTGCAGACGTGGCCATGGAACAGCTCATGAGCGAAGCTGAGTCTCGTGGATGCAGTGTTTTTGAAGGTATAGATGGAGATCCTGTACACTAGGTTGACACAGTAATAGTTTTGTTGTAAAATAGTAGTTAATTGGCAATAGATGAATAAAAACTTGCGCCAAATACAATTTGAAAGAAAATAAAATGCAATCAGTAAGTAATCTTGTCGTAGATAGCACAACAGCGCCACAGTGCGTTCCTCCACAGACCTATGCTCAAAAGGTCAATTCCAAATACAGTAATTCAGACTCATTCTTTGTAGATCTCAAGAAAAGAATTGACGATACCATAAACGGATTACCACATTTCAAACAGATAGGGTTGCGTGGTAGCCTAAAAAATGCCATGGATATTTGGCAAAAAAACTTTTCTCATATTAAACAGTTTTCAGATTTGCAATTGGTCAATTGTCACTATCGACCTCTCAGCGATATATTGATCGATACAACCATGCAGAGAAAATTAGATTTATCCTGGGTCATGTATTTGTTGAAAAAGTTTTGTGAAGTGCAGGCAGTACCAATTCAAGTCTATCAAGTAATCAAAGGTGAAGCTGAACTAAATTACTGTCCTGTAGGCGAAGAGTTATATGCTAGCTGGGATGGTCAACACACCGCTGTGCTATTTTATTTCATTGCTGTTTGGATACTGGGTGAAGATCCTACCAAAGTTATGATTCCAGTAAACATTTATCCAGTTAGTAAAAAAAGCGTAATCCGTCAGGTGTTTGTTGGCAATAACAGTAGCGATGGCAAAAAACTTTTGGAGGAAATCGACCTATTCCAGCAAAAAGTCTATGGTGTCCGCATTGACGAAAACAACAATCCAGACTGGGTGTCTGCCGAGCTCAAGCAACAGTATCTTGAACAGGCAGATTTATTTGTTACAGCAGAAAAATTTGGAGATACCCAAGAACCCGGAGCTATCAGTCGTATGCAAGAAATAAATGGCTATTCTAGCGACATCATTCGTAAGTTTGCCATATACACCACAACCATTCCAGTAGCTCGACCAATTGCCAGTCAGGAAATAGAGATCATGTGTCGTTTCTTTGATGTTGCCAAGTCCAGTGCAGTAGATTACACTGACGAGGAAATAGTTGATCTAGGACAACATTTGCATGGATTGTTTGACGCTAATTTTCACGAAAGTAGTCCGCTTTGGGACAAAGTACGCACAGCCTACAATAACTGGTGGGATGATTTTTATGACGGAATTCCAGAGGACCGTAAACCTACTCGCAGTCGTGTTAGCAAGAATTGGACCACAGGAGGACCTTTTTTATGGCATCAATTGAAAAAAACTTGGGATGGCCGTTTGCCAAGAATGATCAACAGTCCATTTCAACCATTTGCTAAGGATCTGTATTAACATGAAAAATACTCAATCCTTGGTGGAAGGATTTGTCAAACCCAGTAGAGGACGCGGTGTCAAACGCGACGATTTGGCTTATGAACAGGCCCTAGAAACCACAACTATAGAATTAGAGCGACTATTAGATATCTATCGCACCACTGTATTTGTGGAGGACATGCGAGCCCGATTGTATCGCGATAGCATTGATCACTGGATTCGTCGTTATCACGGTTATGCAATTGAAGGAAAAATTAAAAGTCATTATCGCGAAATTGGAGTAGACGAAAAAGATTCGGTATTTGAACACGTGCTACCGGCTAGTAGTGTGGTAGACATGCTGATACAGGATCGATTGACCATTAATCAAGCTCTGAATACCCCGACCTGTCTGATCAAAAAATCTAGTGACCTAGTGTTAAAGGACAATGGTCTGACCAAACAGAGCCCAGATAATTGGCGTTTTTTTCGACGTTATTCAGTTTTAAATTCTAGTTTTGTAACGTATGACGGGAAAGCAATTACCAATATCAATGACTGGACATTGGATAATCACTGGAATTTATTTGGAATAACACTATGAGCTATCTGGACGAAATACGAAAAAAGTACGACATACGGGACCATGTAGAGTCCCCAGTAACCATACCCAATTTGCCCAAGGAAGGAATCGTACTGATTGTGGGTACTTCGGGGTCGGGCAAAAGTACTATACTACGCAACCTAGGTATTGCTAAGTCTCCGGTGGTAAACAATGACCGCACAACCATTGAAAACTTTTCCTCTCCCGAGCGTGGTGAAGAACTCTTGTTGGCCTCTGGGCTTAGATCAATACCTGCTTGGTTCAGACCTCCTGGCACCTTGAGCAATGGTGAATATCACCGCTTTGAAATGGCTCTGTGCCTGGACCAAGGCATTGGTGTGGTCGATGAGTTTACCAGCGTGGTTGATCGAGACACTGCCAAGAGCCTGGCCTACAGCATGCGCAAGTATTATGATCAGCGTGGCACTGACCAGCCCTTGTACATAGCATCATGCCACAGAGACATTATTGACTGGTTAGATCCTGATTACATCTACGACACTGACATGCAGGAATTAACTGCAAGGGGGTCGCTTCATCTTCGATTGGGGCGAAGACCCGAACTCACACTCACCATCAAAAGCACAAGTGTCGACCATTGGCGACATTTCCGCCGTCATCACTATTTAGATACTGCTATCTCACGAAGTGCTCACTACTATGTCCTACTGCTGGGTGACAAGCCCATCGGCTTTCATGCCGCCATACACTCAACCAACAGAGATATTCACTCCTACTGGCGTGGGCATAGAACTGTGATCCTGCCCGAGTTTCAGGGTATGGGCATAGGTACTGCCTTCTCAGATGCCATTGCTGAGATCTATGTGAGTCACGGATTTAGATACTTTAGCAAGACAGCACATCCAAGTTTTGGTGAACATCGTCAAAAGAGTCCGCTCTGGCGAGCCACCAGTACCAACTTGAAAAGTCGCTTAGGCAGTTACCTGCTGAAAGATGGCACTGCTAGAAAGATGCCCGGCTATGGTGGCACCACTACTGCCAGAGATGCTGGTCGACTTTGCTACAGCCACGAATACATTGGCAAAAAATCCTAGACCTCTATAAAAAAATATTCTTTGCAGTATAGATAAAATCTATTAAAATTGTTTGACAATAGAGATATATAATTATACAATAAACTATCAGTACAAACACTGATCCACCAATTTTACTTTGAAAGGAAACAAGCATGAAAACAGTAGGACACAAATTAGAAAAGTTTACAGTAACCGGCGTTCGTCCAGGACAGCCAGAGGATGCATTTTTTGACATCACCGACGAGTCATTCGCCGGCAAGTGGAAGGTAATTGTTTACTATCCAAAAGATTTTACATTCGTATGCCCAACTGAAATTGTTGCATATGACAAATTGAATCAGGACTTTGAGGATCGCGATGCAGTCCTGTTGACAGGTTCAACCGACAACGAGTTCTGTAAGGTCAGCTGGCAAAAGAGCCACCCAGACTTGATTAATATCAAGCACACACAGTTTGCTGACACACAGCGTGGCGAGTTATCATTGATTGAGCAGTTGGGAGTATTCTATGCTCCTGCCGGTGCCGCACTTCGTGCCACATTTATTGTTGATCCAGACAACACAATCCAACACGTTACAGTCAACAACTTGGATGTGGGTCGTAGCCCAGAAGAAACACTTCGTGTGTTGGATGCGTTACAAACAGGCGAATTGTGTGCTTGTAACCGCACCGTAGGCGGAGCCACTTTATCGTGAGCGATGATGCTGTACGCAGTCTGGCCAAGGCCGTCAGTTGGCGGGTCACCGGAACCATTGATACTTTCATTATCAGTTGGATCATAACCGGTGAACCCTTGATTGCCAGTGGGATTGCGTTTACAGAAATCATGACCAAAATAGCATTGTTTTGGGCCCATGAACGGGTCTGGAACCGAATACAATGGGGAAAGAAATGAGTTGGATAGATACTATCAAGGAAGCATTACCAGATTATGCCAAAGACATAAAATTAAATCTGGATTCAGTTATTAAAAGAAGTACCTTAACAGATGAAGTTGCTAATGCGTGTGCGTTAGCCGCGGCGTTTGCTACAGGTAATGGTAAATTAATTACATTTGTTAGCAGTAATTTTACAGACGAACAAACTGTTGTTCGTGATGCCGCACTTACAGCGGCAAGTTTAATGGCAATGACAAATAGTTGGTACCCCTATGTTGAAATGGCCGACGATCCTGCGTTAAAAGGCTTACCTGCTCAACTCAGGATGAACGCTATTGCTAGCCACGGTGGTACAACTAAGGCTAATTTTGAAGCATTTAGTTTGGCCGCAAGCATTGTGGGCAAGTGTCATTTCTGTGTCAAGGCACACTACGAAGGTCTCAAAAAGATGGGTTACACAGTAGAACAGTTGCGTGACATTGGTCGTATTGCCGCGGTAATCAACTCGGTGGCCAAGGTGTTGAATTCGTAACACAAATGTAACAATTGGGTCGTAAATACCTTATGGTACTAGAAAAAGATCACGACCGAGTAGCTCGGTGGAATCACGACAACAATTGTTGGTTCATTCAAGATCGTATTATCTATCGTTGGTGCGATCTACGAGGTCGCAGTGTCACCGATTGGTATGATAATCTTTCGGTGGCGTTAGAATACGCTATAAATCGGGCACAAGATAAGGTGAACGCTGGATCCGTAACCAGCACTAAAGAGCCGTAAGGCTCTTTTTTTATTATCATAATTTTTGACTTGCTTTTTGATATATAATATGTTACAATAATATTACAAAGGAGACGCCATGAAGGTTAAAAAATTAATTGCAAAGCTATATCGTGCTGAGATCGAGCACAACATGGCCCAGGCCAAGAAGTTTTGGTTAAAGCTATTGAAAAAGAGCCTTAAGGGCAAGCACACCGAAGCAGTCAAGTAATACAGTATTTTGATACCTAAAACCAAGGTCGGTAAATATTGGTATGAGTGTAATCATACTGACAAAACTGGATCGTAACGAATACGAATCGACTCGTTTAGTTGAAAGTTTTGCGGCCAAGGGCATTGAAGCTCGTATGTGCCATCCCGACGACTTTGATATCATTGTGGATCTCGACATACATAAGGGCATCAAGTACAAGGGCGAAGATCTAGAACTGCCCAAACTGGTCCTGGTGCGGTTGGGTGCCGGCATACTGCCATTCCAACTGGCAGTGGTGCGTCATTTTGAACAGGCTGGGATTCCTTGTATCAACGGTAGTTTGCCTATAGAAACGGTCAAGGACAAGTTGCGTAGTAGCCAAATCTTAAGTCGATCAGGTATTCCTATTCCCAACACCATGATGGTGCGATTACCCATAGACGATGGACTAGTGGAAACAAACATTGGCTTTCCCTGTGTGGTCAAGGTTGTAACCGGTTCGTACGGTGAAGGTGTTTATCTTTGCGAACGAAAACGCGACTACAAGAAGTTGATGGAGTTTGTGGACAACCTGGGCAACAAAAAAACCATGATAGTGCAGGAATACCTGGGTGAACGACCTGGTGAAGACCTGCGAGTCTTGGTCATAGGCGGCAAGGTCATAGGTGCCATGCGCCGTACCGCACCCGAAGGTGATTTCCGTGCCAACATCACCAACGGCGGCACTGGCGAAAACTTTGAAGTCACAGAAGAAATCGACTACATTGCCAGAAAAACAGCTCGATCTCTAAATTTAGACATTGCTGGTGTTGATTTGTTGTTTGACAAGCGTGGATTCCGTGTGTGTGAAGCCAACTCAAATCCTGGTTTTATTGGCTTTGAAAGATTCTGTGGCGTAGATGTAGCAGATTTAATCACGGAATATATCAAGTTCCGCACACAGTAAATCTATAAACAACATCAATTGACCCCGTTTAAACGGGGTTTTTGTCTATTAACTAAACGGTTGACCCAAAATGATCAATTTTGTATAATACAATATACAATCATCGGAGTCATAATGAGCAATACGGCCATAAAAAATATCTTGATTGATTTAAGGACCGATCCAACCAACACAGCAGATGTAAATGGCATTGCCATAAACTCACCTGCACAGATTAATCCCTTACTCGATCATCTCAAAACAGCGGGCTACAACACAGTAACCTTCAATGTGGATGTGGGTATCGACATGAACACCGGCAAGATCGATCTGAATCCAAGTCCTGGGTTGAACACTTTGCCATCGGCACATCTTTGGCAAGACGTGGCCTACGCTCATAGCATTGGACTATCTGTCAATATTTTGACAGTGCCCACAGTGATCTATAATGCCAACGGAACTCCAAATTTTTCAGATACACCGATTTCATCAGCTACACCCTTGGCCGCAGGTGTTAGCATCGATACTGTATTTAAAAATATAGCCAGCTACGAAACTACCTTAGCTACTCTGGCTCAACAAAATCATGCGGAAACTTTTTATATAGGTAGCAACAATTTTGGATATGATTCTGCAACCTACGCACCCGAGTGGCAACAAGTAATCAATGCAGTTCGATCTGTTTATTCTGGAACCATCGCCTATCAGGCCTGTTATGATAATGCAGTATTTGGCATGGTTAATCAAATTGACTATTTGCCAAATCCTGTGGTTTCAACCACACCAATTTATAATTTGGCCCAGATTGTAGAAGGGTATTATCACACACCGGTATGGACCAACGGGCCCACGTATTTTCAAGAAATTGCCGCAATGGTGCGAGAGTATGGCGCAACGCCAATTGTATTGGATGCTTTTCAGGCACAGGCTTCGAATACCGGTATAGGAAATCTGACCTATGCATTTTCCACATTGATGGACAACGGATCCAATGCATTGACCAGTCTTCCACAACCAAATCATGTTGAACAGGCCCTGGCATATCAAGCATTTTTGTATGTGGCTCAACACTTAATGGCTTCCCAAGTGTCCGGAGTTGGCATAGACGGCTACATGCCCTGGGCACAGGCTGCATGGTTACAAAATCCTGGAACTAACACCAATGGACAACTTTGGAACTTAATGAATCAACTTGGCAATAATCTTTGGGGAGATTCCACAGTCGAAGCCGTCATTGCCCAATCTTTTGCAAACAATCCATTGCCCAATTATTTTTTTAGTACTCCAGCGAACGATACTGTCACAGGTAATCCCGGAGTAGTTAACACCGAAGTCTTCTATGCCAGTTCAACTGCAAGCACAGTTACCAAGACTTCTACAAGTCTCACAGTCACTACACCAATGGACGGTACAGATACACTTGCCAACATCCAGCGACTTGAATTTAGTGACACCGTGATTGCGTTCGATTCGGCCCCGGGACAGATAGCCGGAGAAGCCTATCGTTTATACACCGCTGCCCTGGGTCGCACTCCTGATACCGGAGGACTGGGGTTTTGGATCAATGCCTTAGATAAAGGTGAATCATTACATGACGTGGCTGGCGGTTTTGTAAACAGTCCAGAGTTCCATAACAAATTCTACGGTGATGGCTCCAATGGTGTTTTTGTTACAGCATTGTACAATAATGTGTTGCATCGTGCTCCGGATGTGGATGGTTACAATTTTTGGGTTAACAGTCTAAATCACGGTGCTGATCGCGCAGATATATTGGTTGGATTTTCTGAGTCTCCAGAGAACGTAGCACAAACTGTTGGCCTTGTGGGGCAAGGCATACACTATGATCAATATTTGGGTTGATCTGTTGCCAAAAAACAACATCTTTTGACCCCGTAAAAAGCGGGGTTTTTACGATTTTACCAAAAGGTTGACCAAAAATGCCCAATTTGTTATACTATTATTATAGTGAACATAAAGGAGCAGAACATGTCAAAACTTACAGCATACACAGTAGAAATTTATAAAGCAGATCGTCGTGTTACCGCGGGTCGTAGATTGGTTGAGAAGCGTGACTTTGATCCGGTTACCCGTGACTATATCGACACAGTGGTTGAAAAGCTTCAAACCAAAGGTATCACAGTTGAACTACACGAAACCTTTGTGACCAAAAAAAACCTAATGGGCGGTCGAGAGTTTACCGAGCGTTACGACACTCCGTATTTTTGCTCGCCTGCAAGTGAATCTTACTGGAGCATGTAATTCGATTGACCAAAAATACCCAATTTGTTATAATATTACATATAGTTAGAAATTAGGAGCAGATATGACCCGTAAACATTTCGTAGCAATGGCCCAAGAAATTGCCCAAATGCCAGATCGTGAATCAGCTCGTATTGCAGCCGAGGCCTTTGCGGCAGTGGCCAGAACTGTAAATTCTCGTTTTGATACCGAACGTTTCTTGACCGCGTGTGGAGTTTAATATGAACTATACTGTAGACCAAATTAAAACAATCGTAGCCGAAGCTCGCCACGAAGCATACCTAGCCGCAGACAAGTTCTTTAAGGACAAGCTAGGTGGTCAAGACAAATATTCCTGTGGCTTTGCCTGGGTAGACATCTTTGGTATCAAAGGCAATACTCGGGTAGGTCGTGCCATGAAAGAAGCCGGCCTTCGCAAGAGCTATACCGGTAGTTACCAAATTTGGAATCCAGCCAGTTATGCATGTCAGAATATCGACACTCTTGAAGCAGGTGCTGAGGCAGCTGCAAAGGTATTTGAACGATATGGTTTCAAGGCCTACGCCGGATCGAGGTTAGACTAATGACCTTAGATCAAGCCTGTGCTAGAATTGTTGCCTACAGTGTGGTCAACGGTATTGAAAGTCTAACAGCGGTAGAGCGTATGGTCAAATACTATCGACTCTTATCCACCGAAGATCAACAAGCCGTTACAGTATTCATGGACAAAACAAAGGAGACAGCATGAAAGCATTCGTATTAGGAACCGTTTTTGGTATTTTGATCTGTACCGTTGGTCTATCCGGAATTGCCAAGATGCTAGACAACGGAGTAGCCAAGGTCCAGGAAGTATCCAAAGAAGCCGCCAAATAAGGCTCTTTTGGATAACCAAATATAGCAATTATGGTTGACTTCAAACCCGAATTCAAGTATAATAGTTATTGTAGTGAGAAGTAAAGGCAGTTTAAATCAACTTAATAGGCAACTTAGAAAGGCAACACAATGTCACAAGAAAAATTATTTACAGTAGCAGGTACAGCAACTAACGCCGATGGCACAGTTAAGGCACGTTTTGCAAACGACTTGGTAGCTCGGATCAAGATCCTAAACAAAGCAGGTTGCACCAATATCAACCTTATGGAATTGCCACAAGCAATGACCAAGCTCCAGGCTCTTCAGTACCTGACAGAGCAGGGTGTCACAGGTGATGCGGGTTACGCAGTAGCCAACAAACTTGCAGAAAAGACCAAGATCGCTAAAAAAGCCGAAATTAAGGTTGCAGGTAAGGCTATTAAGTCTGTTAAAGTAGAAAAAGTAACAGCCTAATAGGTAGTGGGGCAGGTGCAAACTATAAGTCCCCTAACTTATATCATGACAAAGATACTGACCGTATCTTTTCTCTTTTTATTATCCGGTTGCGCAGCGGCTCCGTTGGTATTAACCGGACTCGGAGTCACTGGTGTAGCAGTAAACGAAACCACAGGCAAAACCCTTACAGATCATACAGTAAGTTCAATCAGCGGGCAAGATTGCAGGATTGGTAGAGCATTTAAAGAACAATCGGTTTGCCAAGATTTGAATCAAGCTCAAACTCAAATACAAATAATCAATACTGGCACCAAACCATCAACTGTAGAAGAAATTCAAGCTCGTTATCGCTGGTAACTTGGCCATTTTGGCTAAGTATTTTGATATGTTTGACGAACTTGATCTTACCATTAGAACTGCAATTCATAATCTCATGCTGGTCTTATACGATCAAGGCATCACCGAAATCCATACCGGCGGCCTCATGCGCCTGTTGGGTGTGTCCAATGATGTAGCCCAGGAGTATGATGATGAACGGGTGATCTTGGATGATAATTTTGTCAGATATGTGGAAGAAATCAACACACCAAGACCGCCTGATCAGCTCCTGCATTAATGACAGTACCTATTTTCAAAAACGGAGATGCCCTTTATACAGTAATTCTGCGAGAGTCTGATGCTCGAAATCGATTGGTTAAATGGTCCACTTCCAGTCGTAGTATCCAAGCTCGTGTTGACGAAAACAAGATGCATATCTATGATCACAATACCCTAAGCCTGTTTATAGTGACCTGGACACACGGATGGGATAATGTAACAGTTTGGGATCCTTGGCTCAAACGGCATATTACAATTTGACAAATGCAATTTACACTGTATAATAACAGTATGGATCCTAAAGATTATACCACATTTGAAAAAATATTAGACAGTTCGATCGCAACTGATTGTATCACTATTCCTAATGGATACGGAGCCGAAACGGTTACAGTAAACAATGCCATTGACACAATCACTTTGTCTGAGTTTGACTTCAATTTACAAAACACCATGTCTACTTATAGTAATGTTACTGTCACTAGCCCATACATTGTAAGTGGTGGCACTGGTCTTTATACTACAGGTACAACTGCTTCTCCGTGGGCTACTACACCCAGTTCAAAGATCCAACTGAACGGCGAAGACGCCGATATCGAAGTTAATGGATTAAGTCTAATGGATGCGATACAAAAGATTGAAGAACGCTTAAACATACTACATCCAAATACTGAATTAGAAGCGGAATGGGCAGAACTACGCGAATTGGGCGAGCAATACCGCAAACTTGAGCAACACATCAAGGACAAACAGGCTACATGGGACCGTTTGAAGGCCATGCCACCACCGGTGACTGATCAATGACAACCTGGTCTGATTTTTACGATCAAATTAGAGATTCTTCCTGGCCCGACTGCACAACTGAAGATCAGTTTGCCTTGTTGCCTGAACACATACAACAAGAATGCCAAGAAAAATTTGGCTATGTGCCTGGTGCATTTTCCAAGATCTCCAAATTAAAAAATCAAGTTTTCCCAATAAAAACAGCCACGGCCTGCCAGCTGAAATGGAATTGGAGTACCGTATTTCTTACTACAGAGGAAACCGCCAGTTGCCATAGGACCAATCATCACAAGTTTGATACCGATCTATTTGATTTTCATAATACTCCATCAAAATTAGATGATCGAAATCGCATGTTGGCTGGCAAATGGCCTCAGGAAGGATGTACATATTGTCACAACATTGAACAAGCAGGGGGGCAGAGTGATCGTATGACCAACCTGAACTTTTCGGGTATACATGCTCCGCCTGAATTAGACAATAATCCTCAAGCCATACAAGTTACCCCTAGAATTTTAGAAGTGTATTTTGATAATACCTGTAATTTGAAATGTCTCTACTGTGGTCCACATTTTAGCAGCCTATGGGATGCCGAAAATCGACAGTTTGGACAACCGGCCTTTATCAAAAGCAAAAATATAGACAAAAACAAACAACAAATTTTTGCCTGGTTACGAGTCAACGGACAGTATTTGACCAATTTCAATATACTGGGCGGGGAACCCTTGTACCAGAGCGAATTGGAAGAGTGTTTAGATCTGTTTGAACAGTATCCTGCCTCAGAACTCAAGTTGCAAATTTTTACTAATCTTAATACCAAACTTGATCATTTAAAAAAAATAGTTTCCAGAGTCAAACAGTTAGTCAATCAAAATAGTATTAGAGAATTTGAAGTTACAGCCAGCTTAGACTGCTGGGGTGCGGCACAGGAGTACGTTCGTTATCCTTTGAATTTGGAATCTTGGCAGAAAAATTTTGAATATCTACTGTCAGAATCCTGGATCAATTTGATTATAGGCAGTACCGTGACACCGTTAACTATAAAAACTCTGCCAGATTTATTGGAAAGGATCAATCAATGGAATCAAGTTCGACCAGTTCATCATTATCAAAACAGTGTTAATGGACCCAGTTACATGTTTATTGATATGTTTGGTGATATTTTTCAGTCAGATTTTGCTTGTGCATTGGAACTCAAACCCGATGCTACCCCAGAACAACAGGCCAGCAAAAATTATCTATTGGGCATTGCCAAGCAATCGGTTGCCGGCGCTCCAAACTTGCCTGAAATAAAAAAACTGTTTGATTTTTTGAATGAAATAGATCGTCGTCGAAAGACCAGCTGGCCCAAAGTATTTCCTTGGTTAGTTTTGGAATTTAGCAAACATGGATTTAATATACCTACTTAATGGCAAAAAGTATCAAAAATTGTAGATTTTAAACCAGACAAGTTATATAATACTAAGTATTTTAGAGAGTAGAAAAAACAACCAGGCTAACATTGCGTTTAGCGGAGGATTACAAATCAAGATCTACTCCACAACGGACGGGTCAGTGCCGCAAAGCTGACCGGTATTAAAGAGGACTTCGGAAATCCTCTTCATTGACAAATGGTATGGGCAAACTGGAAACAAAGGTTTGCTTAGAGAGTATGGCACTGAGGCCCGAGGTCTTGATCTGTCTAAATATCTACCCACCGCCATTGTCTGTGCGCCCATTCCGGGCATCCGCTGAAACGGTCCAGTTGAACCGAAGGAGGACGACAATGAAGCGTATCTTATTATCGTTATTACTAGTAGTCAGCAGTTTGGCAACAGCAGCAGAAGTACGGCAGGATCAGGTAGTGTTGGCAGACAACACGACTTTCAGCGGTCAGATGGCGGAGCATGCCGCTAGTTTCGTTCGAAGCACTGCCAATACCTTAACAGCACCATTCTTGTCACAGCAGGATGTTGAGTGCTTGGCCCGTAACATATTTTACGAAGCCGGATCGGAACCCTTAGAGGGCAAGGTGGCCGTGGGCATGGTCACAATCAATAGAACCCAGGACGATCGATACCCACAAGATATCTGCGGAGTAGTAAAACAACGCACAGTGATCACAGTACCACAACAGGTCACTCAAGTCAAGACAGTCAAAGAAGGTTGGCTACTACCACCCCGGCAGGTGGTGGAAACTCGAACTCAACGGGTAACTCGTGCCATATATCAGTTTAGTTGGGTAGGACAACGCAATCTGCGCATACGCGAAGATGATCCGCGCTGGATCGAAAGCCGCGCTGTGGCCGAAGAACTGGCCCGCGGCGGCTACGAAACATGGCAAGAAAAGTATAGCGAAGCCATGAATTTCCATGCGGTGTATGTGAATCCGGGCTGGCGTTTAAAGCGCATTGGCCGGGTAGGAAATCACATATTTTATAAAGGAAACGCACCTGTTCAACAGGGTGGTTGACCAAAAACTCGCAAGGTGTTATAATTGTAGTATGAATAACACTTGCGAGTCGAAATAATGGCATTCCATCTTGAAGGACCGTGGTTAAGCACAACTGGCAAAAAGCGAGGCCCCCGTAAATGGGCCAGTTCCGAAGCCAAACAATTAGCTCAAAAACGGCAGGCTGAATGGGATCGTAAACTGATTCAGTTTGAAAAGATGGCGCCTAAATTTAGTACAGGACCTTATAATGCTCCAAGAAAAACAATACACGACTTTATACCAAAAACTCCACCAGGGCGCGAAACAGTTGCTATCCCTAGTCAGGATACTGGTTGGGTTGCCTGCGTAAAAGCACAAGATACCGAATATACCGGTACCAAAGTAAAAGGTATTGGCACCATGCACAAATCCAATGCTGTGCCTATTTTCTCCGATGACGAAGCAAAAGATATAAGTAAAATGCGTCGCTGAAAAAGGAGATAGTGTCATAGCAAAAGAAGAAGTAATCAAAATGGACGGGTTAATAGCCGAAGTGCTACCCAATACCCAGTTCCGTGTGGAAATTGAAGGATTTGAACGAGCTATCTTGGCTACTTTAAGTGGACGCATGCGGCAAAACAATATCAAAGTGCTAGCCGGTGATACGGTAGAAATGGAATTTAGCCCTTACGACCTAACTCGCGGTCGTATTACCCGACGCCGATAAATATCTGTATGCGTGAAATAATTGACCTAGTAGAAGCTTCTACCCGACCAGCCAAGCTGGAAACCACAACCTTGCCCTACACTCACAAGGCCTTGGAACCGGTTATGAGTGCAGATACCATTGAGTATCATTACGAACATTTGGCCAAGGGCTATGCAAAGAAATACAATGCAGGCGAAGGCGACCCTGACTTTAATCGTGCTGGAAGTTTCCTGCACAACAAGTTCTTCCCACAGTTGCGTGAACCTCGCGGTGCCAATAGACCCAAGGGTGCAGTATTGGAACTGATTGAAACCAAGTTCAAAACCTACGAAGACTTTAAAGCAGCAGTTAAAGAAGTGGCCATGAAGATCCAAGGAAGTGGTTGGATATATCTATCAACCGGTGGCGAAATCAAAACCATTCGCAATCATGCTGTTCGTACCGATATCTGTGTCTTGATTGACTGGTGGGAGCACTCGTGGAGTTTGGATTATCAATGGGACAAAGAGAAGTATTTGGATAACATCTGGAAGATTATCAACTGGGATGTTTGCAACGAACGGTTGTAGTCATAAATACTCGTGGGAACACGCAACCATGAGAACAACCAAAAAACACAGACGCATTTACGAAGATTATTATAATGTAAGATTGCCAAGCATTATTGAAATACATCATATTGATGGCAATCACGATAACAATGATATCACAAACTTAATGGCAGTTACTATCGAAGAGCACTTTGAAATTCATAGACAACAGGGCGATTACGCTGCGGCATTTAGAATATCACAAAGAATGGAAGTTAGCAAAGAGGAAAAAAGTAGATTGGCATCCTTAGCCGCAACCAAAGCCAATGCAGAAGGAAAATGCGGGTTTAAATTGGGTCATGCTTCGATCGCTGGAAAGGTAGGCGGCAAAAAAGGTGGCGCCTATGCTAAGGAAAACCGTACAGGAATATTTGCATTAACACCCGAACAGAATAAACAACGACATTTCAATTCTGTAGTAACCAAAATGATTAAAGCCGGCAAAGCAAGTGCTTGGCCAAGAGAGGAAATATGATTACAATTACAGATTCAGCAGTATCAAAACTCCAAGATATTCTGATAGAGGAAGCCAACCCTAATCTTAAACTTCGTGTGTTTGTACAAGGTGGTGGATGCAGTGGTATGCAATATGGTTTTACTCTGGACGAAGAGCAGGCCGAAGATGACTGGGATCTGGATGTCAATGGTGTCCATGTGCTAGTTGACAGCATGAGTGGTGGGTATTTGCAAGGAGCCACCATAGACTATCGAGAAGATCAATACGGCAGCAGTTTCAGCATCAACAATCCCAACGCTCAAACCACCTGCGGTTGCGGTAGTAGCTTTAGCCCTTACTAACCAGAATACTCTAGCTTAACCCTATGCTAAATACAGTATAGGGGTCCTGAATCTATGAGTCAAGTATACATCAATGTAGGAGCAACACCAAACGACGGTGATGGCGATCCCATCCGCACGGCGTTTATTAAAACTAACACCAATTTTAGCACACTTTTTAGCATACCGCAAGCCAGTCCTCCTCCAACATTGGTAGGCAGCCCCGGTGATTTTGCTGGCATGTATGCCTATAGCGGTTCTTATTTTTACTATTGTTTTGCTAACTATACCGGCAATACAACAATTTGGGCACAAATTACACAAGCTGGTAATGTTTCAGTTTCGGCCATTAACAATGGAACCAGCAATATATCAATTGCAGGAGTCAATGCCAATGCCACAGTCAATATTAATGGCACCAGCGATGTGGCAGTTTTTAGCAATGCCGGCATTTTTCTCAGTGGTGTAGTCAGTGCCACTGGTAATATACGCGGCGGCAACATTAATACAGCCGGAGTAGTCAGTGCCATTGGAAATATTTCTGGAAATTATATACTGGGAAATGGAAGTCAACTGACTGGATTACCGGCCACTTATTCAAATGCCAATGTGGCTAATTATTTGCCAGTATATTCGGGCAACATATCAAGCAACAATTTATCAGCTACGGGCAATATTGTTGGCAATAATATTTTTTCCAGCAGTATCATCAGTGCCACAGGCAATATTGTTACTGCTGGATATTTTGTTGGAAACTTTGCCGGCAATATCACTGGAAATTTGGTGGTACCTGGTTCAAACACTGAAGTGTTGTTCAATACCAATGGAAACTCTGATGCGGTAGCTGGCATGACCTACAACAAAGGAACCAATACTTTTGCAGTATTGGGAACTGTTAGCTCACAAGGTAATATCATTGGCGGTAACATTGTCACTGTGGGACTAATCACTACCGCAGGAAATGTGTATGCTGCTAACATCACAGGTGGTAATCTATTAACCGGTGGACTGATTAGTGCGGCTGGATCACTCAATACCAACACTAGTGTCATTGCTCAAGGTAACATACGTGGTGGAAATTTGATCAGCAACGGATTGATCACATCCACCGGTAATGTTACCGGTGGCAACTTGTTGACAGGCGGTCTGGTTTCAGCCACAGGCAACATAAGTGGTAACTATATTCGTGCTGGGCAAGATATCAATGCTGGCGGCAATGTCACGGCCGTCAATGTCAATGCCAATATAGCCAGTATCATTGGCAATGTCTACGGCGGCAATATTTCAACTGTTGGTCTAATAAGTGCTGTAGGAAATGTCTCTGGCAATTATTTTATTGGCAATGGAAGACAGCTTACTGGATTGCCAACTTCATACAGCAATACTGATGTGGCCTCCTTTTTATCTGCGTACGGTTCCAACACTGTCAGCACTACCGGCACTGTAACCGCAGGTAATATCACAGGTGGCAATGTGTTAACTGGTGGAGTTGTCTCTGCCATCGGCAATGTCATTGGCAACTACATACTTGGTAACGGAAGTCAACTAACCGGATTGCCAGCCAATTACGGAAATTCAAATGTGACCACTTTGTTGGCGGCATTTGGAAGTAATACTATATCGACCACAGGAAACATTACAGTTGGCAATATTCTTAATGCCAACGCAAATGCCCAAGGCAATATTGGATCGCCTGGTGTATATTTCAACACAGTTTTTGCGCAGGCTACTTCGGCACAGTATGCTGACTTGGCTGAATGTTATCTAGCTGATGCCGACTATACCCCTGGAACTGTAGTTAGTTTTGGGGGTACTGCAGAAGTTACCACTAGTGATATAGATGCAGATCCTAAGATTGCTGGTGTAGTAAGTACTCATCCGGCTCACCTAATGAATTCTAAGTTATCTGGAGATCATGTGGTAGCTGTGGCTTTGGTAGGTCGTGTGCCATGTCACGTAATAGGACCTGTTACTGCAGGAGCCATGATGGTGTCGGCCGGTAATGGTCGTGCTAGAGCTGAAGTTGACCCAGCAATGGGCACAGTAATTGGCAAGGCTGTACGGGCATTTGATGGTGCAACAGGTACTATTGAAATAGTTGTTGGAAGAATTTAAACAATGTCTCGACCAGTTTGGATCACTCCTCCTGGCAGTTTAGGAACCATACCCGAGGGTGTTTTTTATTCGGTTCCTTTGGCTGCCGCAGCTGACACCACGGTATACTATCAACTGATTGCTGGAAATTTGCCTGCAGGTATGTTCATTGACGAAACCGGTGTATTGTCTGGTAATCCTATGGCCAAGAGCACGGCTGCTGGTGTTCCGTTGCCGGTGGTTGCTGATACTACCAGCCGATTTGCTGTTAGAGCTTATACCAACACTCGACAATTAGCTGACCGTACTTTTACCATTACGGTTACAGGACAAAACACAGTAAACTGGGTTACACCGCCCGGCAATATTGGTAACTATTATGATGGCAATCAAATCACCGCGTTGGCTGTTGATTATCAAGACACTGACATTTATGCCAAGCCCGTGGTAACTCTGATCAGTGGTGCTTTACCACCTGGACTTGCTATATCCTCTACAGGCGTGATTTCAGGCTATATAGAACCGGCCATACCGCCAGGGGCTACTCCAGGTTTTAGCTATGCCGGAACACAGGGCTATGATGTGTATGCTTTTGATTTTACTACAAGCAGTGTCACTACCAATTATGAATTTACTTTAAAAGTTACCAACGGCCAGTCCACAGATACCCGTACTTTCAGTATCTTGGTGTATGCTCTGGAGACCATGACTGCAGACACTACAAAGATAACTGCCGACAACACATTTATCACAGCTGATGTATCACCACCAATTCCGCCTATTATTACCACACCTATTGGCACAATTGGCTCTACACGCAGCGACAATTTCTTTGCATTTCAGTTTACAGGCATAGATTTCAACTACAATCAGTTTCAATTTGTAGCCAATACAACATTGCCACCGGGCTTGACTCTGGATCCAAATTCAGGATGGCTGTATGGTTATATACCAGCTGGCGGCATTGTCTCGACGGTGTACCCTTTTAGTCTGTATGCACAAGAAGTCAACAATAGATCAGTAGTTAGCCCTGTTTACAACTACAGCTTGACTATTACCAGCCCAGTTGGGTCAGATGTAACTTGGCTTACACCCAGTTACCTAGGATCTATCTTTAATGGATCAACCAGCACTTTTTATGTGTCTGCAATTAGCTCAGGTGGACAAAGTCTCAGCTATCAGTTGTTATCAGGCAGCGACAGCAGATTGCCGCAGGGACTAGAACTGTTGCCCAATGGGTTGATTGCAGGTCGAGTCAGCTTTGACACTTTTGCTGTGGACGGTGGCGCCACCACATTTGATTCCACAACCAATGCCGATACTACCGTGGTTCCCAAACCCACTACGTTTGATCTAGTATGCTCATTCACAGTGCAGGCCACCAGTGTCAACGGTGTGGTCAATGCTACCCAGGTATTTTCAATACGGGTGATCCGTAAATACAACCAACCCTACGACAATCTCTACGTGCAGGCCATGCCGCCTGAATCAGACCGTGCTCTAGTAACCAGCCTGTTGCAGGACACACAAATATTCCCATCTAATTTGATTTATCGATTCAACGATCCTAATTTTGGAGTGGCCAATCGCGTGATCTATCGTCATGCCTACGGACTCACAGCGGCTACGTTGGATACCTATGTAGCTAGTTTAAATCTCAATCACTACTGGAAAAATTTGACCTTGGGCGAAATCAAAACAGCCAGAGCAGTCGATCCGGTTACTGGTGCGGTCATATATGAAGTAGTTTATAGTGAAGTTATAGATGACCTAGTCAATAATGAAGGCCAAAGTGTCGGTAAGTCGGTGAATTTGCCATATGTAGTTGAGGGTGACGTGCAAACGGTATATCCTAATGCCTTGACTGACATGCGTACACAGGTAATCGATGTGGTTGGCCAGGAAAGCAATATTTTACCCTTGTGGATGTTAAGTAAACAGTCAGACGGATCGGTCCTGGGATTCACACCGGCCTGGGTCATAGCTTATACCAATCCAGGACAAAGCGGACAAATTGCCTACAACATAAGAACACATTTCGGCCAACAGTTGAATCTGATTGACTTTGAAGTGGATCGTTACGAATTAGATGGCCTGTTGACTCGTAATTGGAACAGAGAATTGCAACAATGGACACCAACACCTCCTCAGTTGACCACTTTTGATCTGAATCATCGTTTAGGAACCTGGGTGAACAATTATAGCGAAATAGTATCTTGGACCAATAATACCGGAGGTTTAGTCTATTGGACTTATGGATTCCCGTCTGGTACTACTTTTGACGGCGGTAGCATGCAGTTTGAGGCACCGGTAGACATGTACTCAAATACCACCGCCTATGATTCGTATCTGCTGTTCCCGCGCCGTAATATCCTGCAACGTGTGCCACAGATAAATCCTTTGTTGTTTGTCAACAGTTCTGGTTCTGCAATTGAATGGCACAGTACTGACGATCGCCCCTTAGTTTTTACCGGTACCAACGCATAAATATTGCATAAACTACCAACAGGACCCAAATGACCGTTCCATACACTTTTGCTAACCAATCAGGCCCAGTGGCAGCAGCCGAACTTGATGCTAATTTTGCCGCTGTAAGCGGTGCCACTGGATCAACCGGTCCTACAGGCGCCACTGGTCCCAGTGGTGGTCCCACAGGTGCCACTGGTGCCACGGGTGCAGGAGCAACAGGTGCCACGGGCGTTGCAGGTGCAGATGGTGCAACAGGCGCAACAGGCGTTACAGGATCAACAGGTCCACAAGGCGATCCTGGGGGTGCCACTGGTGCCACAGGTGTTGTTGGATCAACCGGCGCTACAGGTGCAGGAGCAACAGGTGCCACTGGAGTTGGAGCCACTGGAACAGCAGGTGCAAATGGGGCGACAGGTGCTACTGGAACATTTAGCGGCACATTGACTTCCAACATTGCTGGTGCCGGTTACAGTATTAGTAACATTGGCACACTAACAGTTGGTAGTATTGTCAACAACAATGCCAACGGTGTGGGCAATATTGGCTCAAGCACAACATATTTCAAAACTGTATTTGCCCTGGCTACCTCGGCACAGTATGCGGACTTGGCAGAAAACTATCTAGCCGATGCAACCTACAATCCCGGAACGATAGTTATTTTTGGCGGAGATCAAGAAATAACAGTTACTTCAGAATTTGCCGATGAGCGTGTGGCTGGAGCAATATCAACTGAACCAGCACACTTAATGAATTCAGGATTAGCTGGATTACCAGTGGCCTTACGTGGTCGTGTTCCTGTACAGGTCATAGGACCTGTGACCAAAGGTGACAGCTTGGTTACCAGTTCGATTGCAGGATTTGCACAAAGTATAGGCAGAGATAGGAGCTACTCACAGGCTGTATTTGCCAAGGCACTTGAGACCAACATTACAGATGACAAAAAAGTTATTACGGCTGTGATACTTTAAAACAATACTTTAGGAAAATATGACTTCGCTATACACATTCGGTTCACAAATAGGCCCAATACCATTGGGCGAGTTGGACTATAATTTTGCTGTTGTGGCCAACAATGTGCTCACAGCCAACACTGTGATTTCTAATTCACAGCCCAATATTACTTTGTTAGGTACACTAACCGGACTCACAGTAAGCGGAAATCTACAGGTCAACAGGGCCACATTGACCAACCTATCAGTCACCGGCAATACATACGCTGGCAATACCAGCCTGGGAAATCTGGCGGTAAATTCCGATACTATACTCTACGGAAATCTCACAGTTTATGGAAACACCACAACCATCAACAGTAATACTGTAGTCACCAATGATCTTCTGTTGGTATTGGGCAACAATCAAAACAGCGGATTGGCCTTAAACGGCGCTGGGTTGGCGGTAGGCAACAACAGTCTTGCTACTTGGCGGTTTAACAATGCTACCAACAGTTGGCAAAGCAACATTGCTGTAATTCCAACTGGTAATGCCGTATTATCCTTGGGTGGTACAAACAACTATTGGGGAACGGCCTACATCAATACAATCAGTGCCCATGGCAATGTTACTGGCAATTATTTTGTTGGCAATGGTAGCCTATTAACTGGTATAGGCACATATACCAATGCCAATGTGGCCGCTTACTTGCCCACGTATACTGGCAATTTTACTGCTAATAATATTTCTGCCAGTGGAAACTTACTTGTAACCGGAAGCGCACAACTGTCAGGCGGTGCTACAGCTCCTACTGCTGCAAACGGCACAGCCAATAGCCAGGTAGCTACTACAGCATTTGTTAGTAATCAAATGGCAAATTCAATTGGTAAATTAAGTACCAACTGGTCAGTTGCACAGATTGGTAATAATTTATATTTTCAATTTAATGGCGCCAATATTGCCAGATTAGATACATCGGGCAACTTTGTCACCATCGGAAATGTTACTGCGTTTGGAACATTGTAATGACTCTGCCAACAAGCGGTCCCATTTCTTTGGCCGATATTCAGCAGGAGTTCGGTGGCACTCATCCAGTTACACTTAGTAATTATTACAAAGGTGGCGCCTATGTGCATCCGTGGTCCACTGCCCCAAATGTTCCTGCAAGTGGAAAAATATCTATCAGTGATTTTTACGGTGCCAGCAATACCGCAGCACCAGCAGTGACCTGGGTTACTTCGGCTAGCCAATCAATGGAACAAACTGTTCCGTTTAGTCTACAATTAAATGCTACTAATGCCGTGACTTATGCAGTGACCAGTGGAACATTACCCAATAATCTTTCTATGACTACAGGAGGATTAATAACAGGCACACCCGGAACAGTACAGACAACTTATCCAACTATTACAGCAACTTCAATTTACAATGTGTCTACTCCACAGGCATTTACATTTGACGTGTATTCTCCTCCACCTTCGTATAATGAAATTATTACTGGTCCAGCCAGCGGCAACGGTGGAACTCAACTGAATATGCAAATTACAGGGGCAGCACCAAATTCAACCTATAATGTTACCCAAACTAGCGGACCGCCTCTCTTTGTTAGTCCAAGTGTTAATAATAACATAGGATCCGACGGTACCGCTATTTTTGTTGTGCTTCCGCAACAACCTGCATATTACAATTTTAGTTTTTATTTTACCGCAACTGGAGATACTAGAACATTTAGTTATGTTGTAAACTACACCTATACTAATGGTTTTACACAAGAATACGGTTGGACTGGTTCTAATTTAACTTTAGCTCAGCAGATTAACCAAACTTATTACGAATCTAACAACGCATTTACAGTCACTTACACTCCTACTCCGGAAACCAGATGGGGGTTGTACAGACGGGGCGAGTCTGGCGGTATAAGTTTTTGGGTACAGGCTTGTGTAAACAATGGGTGGTCGATATCATCTCAGGGGTTGATTAATGCTATCTTTACTGCGGCAAGCCAAGATGCCGATGCTGCAAGGGCGCTTACTCCAAATAAATCCTATGTTCCCGGACCTGGCTATGGTGATTTTAGTGATCGTCCAGTTCCTTAAATACGCCAAAGATTTTATCAATATTAACGTACACCCCGGCTAAATACAACTAATGATTAAGGAAAGACACAAATGACCAGTAATATCAACCCAAATGACATTGACGGTAATTATCCAGTAGCCGGACAAGACAACAACAGTCAGGGCTTCCGCGACAATTTTACCAATACTGCCACCAATTTTCAGTATGCCGCAGACGAAATTACCGATCTGCAGAACAAAGCCGTGCTCAAAGCCGCACTAAACGGAACGGCCTTAGACAACAACATGAACGGCAGCTTGCTATACAATGCACAGCTCCAACAGATGACTCAAACGGTGATACCGTTGGGTACCTTGAATGGTTCTGTAGTGCTAAATTTTGCCACCGGATCTGTACAGACCTTGACCACAAATGGTCCTATCACATTGGGATTCAGCAACTTGCCAGCGGCCGGTGTTTCAGGAACCATAGCCCTGCAGGTCACAGTGGCCAGTACAGCACACACTATCACTTTCCCCACAGCAGTATCGGTCAACACCGCTGGTATCCAGGGATTTGATATCACTACCAATGTAATGGAGTTTGCTGCATCAGGCACCTACAACTTTGCGTTTACTACGGTAAATGGCGGGAGTACTGTGACTATCAGCCAGGACAACAATTCACTTGTACCATTCAATAATTCCAGCGAATTGCTCAGCAGTGCTTCAGCTGCCAACTTGGCCGTGACCACCAGCTACTTTACTACAGTTTCTGCCAGCACTGCTACCTTGGCCGCTGGTGTTGCTGGACAAATCAAAGTGTTCAGCATGAATGCGGCTTCGGGCAACATGGTAATCACTGTAACCAACCATGCCTGGGCCGGATCCGGCACAATCACATTTTCGTCTGCTGGCCAAAGTTGCATCTTGCAATATACCAATAACAAATGGTTCTGCATTGGCAACAACGGCGTTGCTTTTGCCTAAACCAAAACGGTTGACAATAATCAAAACTAGCTGTATACTCAAGGAATGGAACATCCATTAATTTCAAACCTTGATGACTTGACCGAACAGCAACTTTTGGACAAAATAACCGAACTCAATAAAAAATTGGCCATCGCCTACAACACTGGCAACGGACATCTGTGCAATCAAGTGCGTATGGCTATTGAAACTTATCAAAACAAATACCAAGAAAAGCTCCGCAAAAAACCCGATGAGGGGTTTGACAACATCATAGACATATCATGAATGTAAGAATTGCACAACCGTTTTCAATTACAGCTGGCGGGTGGTATGATGACTACCTAGAGATGAATCAGTACAATATAAAACTGTGGATGATCACACAAAGCATGAGCGAATTAGAACAAAACATTGCATTTCGCAGGATAAAACATTTTGTTCACTACGAACTCAACAGTACAGTATTCATCGATTCGGCTGAGACAGAAAAATGTGCCGAATTGTCACAAGCTGGACTCAATATTACTACCTTGCCTGGTGTTCCGGCGGATCAACTGATTGGTATCATGTTGTTCCACAAACTCAATGCTATCATGGAAGGTCGTATCAGTGTAGTTGAGGTTGAAATTTCGGCTGGAGATGCTGTAATATATCTACACGGCGAGCATGAAACTTCAGATGATGTTAAACAACCCGATTGGTGGTCCACCGCAGATCTGATACATTCAGATATTATAGAAAACACTGAAAATATTGTAAGTTTAAGATCTGTTACTCGTTGGAAAGATCTAGATTTGGACTGGCCTGAAGATAGTACTCCAACAGACTCAGGTAATACCATAGTTTTTGCTGACTTTAAATCTAGTGATGATACAAAATAAATTTGGTGAAATGATTTTTAACGAATCTGACGTGTGTGACTTGATCATGCAAGGTTGCGCTGTGGCAGATCTTTCAGAAATGATTGTAGACGAAACGGTAGATTTGACTTGCTGGCCCGATACCTTAAATCCTGCGCCTAATTTCCTACAACAAAAATCTCACGACTGTACAGTGTCAGAATTTCACCAACAACAACAGTCACATTGGCACATGCCCACAGAATACAAGATATTAGACATAGCTGAACATGTTCTTGGATTGTGTATCACCGAAGAAGAATTACAACGCTGTGGGCAAGAGTTGTTGTTATATCAGGAACGCAATTTATTTGATCTGCTACGCTACTTAAAGTACCTAGTAGACGTCATGACCAAAAATCAAATCATTTGGGGTGTTGGGCGTGGATCAAGCGTGGCTAGTTATGTGCTGTTTAAGCTGGGTGTGCACCGCATTGACAGTCTTTATTACAAATTAAATATACACGAATTCTTGCGATAAGTATACACATATCCTAAAGGAACTATTATGACCAATCAAGTTTATAAATCAGCACAGGGTCAGAGTGTTGATCTGGGCACAATTAAATTGAAAAACGAGCATGTGCGTGCTGTGGGCAACATGAATGTAAATGCTCGGGGCGACGTAGTAGATAGTAATAATCAAGTGATTGAATCCAAAAGTCGCCAGATACAGAGGCAAAATGCTCAGTTAACCAACGTGGCCGATGCTGTGGTCCATACCAGTAGCGCAGCGGCACGACGAGCTCGCCAAGCGGCTGTTGCAAGTGCCCAGACCATGCCGGTAGATACAGTGTCGGATATTGTACCTGCAGACACTACGCCCGAAACAACATCAGTGTCTATGGTTCCAGTTGAACCACTGGTAGAAGTGCCAGACCCTGTTGAACCGCTCGTGACAGCGCCGTCTCCGGTCGAACCAACAAATATAGCAGATGCAATTGCACAGTCCACTCCAGCTACATCCGCTACAGGCGGCGGATTAGCAGCAGCTATTGCAAGATCCAAAACAATCAAACAAGAAAAAGAAAAAACTTTTAGACAACTACAACAAGATACACCAGGAGTAAGGAAGATTTAATGAAAAAACCAGCTTTTGCACCACACAAGTTAAACCGTCGGCAAATTAAAGCCTTGCATGATGATATCCTAGTACACGACATGGCATTTGATACACGTATTACCCAAGGCGGTATTTGGATACCAAATGACAACGGCAAGGGACACGGCATCCGCCCTAGATGGGGTCGTGTGTATGCCGTAGGTCCAGAACAACAGGAAGTAAGAGTTGGGCAATGGGTCATGGTCGAGCATGGTCGTTGGACCCGTGGGTTAGAAATTGAAGACGAATCTGGAGAAACCACCATCCGTAAGGTCGATCCTGATTGTATCATGATGATATCCGATGAGGAAGAATGTCCCGATGCTGAAGGCATTAGCACCGCAGTACATATTGACAGCAAAACCATGCCAGCCTAGTGAAATTTTGCAGATGCAATCTACTATGATTAATCGCTTACTGTAGTCACGGTTGGAACGATAGTATCAACCTTTGCACCCTTTACAACAATGGGCATTGCCCGTTGGTGCAGAGATCATTTACATGACAAGAATTGTAAATAAAAACACCTAAATGGTTGCAAGAGTTCAAAGAAAAGCGTAAAATCAAAAAACAAGAGGAATTAATACGGGCGTTACGACGCCCCAAAAACAAACAACGCCGACCAGCGGCAAAGTTTGCAAACAAAATAGGATCAAAATGAAAGAACTTTGGGTAGAAAAATATAGACCACAAACCATGGACGGTTATGTGTTTGTGGATGCTGCACAGCGTGAACAGGTTGCCGCTTGGATACAAGATAAAACTATTCCACATCTCCTGTTCTCGGGCAGTCCCGGCACAGGCAAGACCACCTTGGCCAAGATGTTGGTTTCGGAACTGGGCATTGATGAATATGATGTCATGTGGGCTAACGGATCCAAAGAAGCTCGTAAGATTGAATGGGTAGACAAGTTGATCTCGTTTTGTCAGACCATGCCCTATGGTGATTTCAAAGTGGTCATGATCGACGAAGCTGACTACATGAATCCTGCTTCGGTACAGCCAGCCTTGCGTAACCTCATGGAAGACTACAGTGCCACAGTGCGTTTTATCCTGACTTGTAACTATCCTAACAAGATTATTCCACCTATCCATAGTCGTTGTCAACAGCTACACATTGTCAAAACTGATCTAACAGAATTCACAGCCAGGGTAGCCACTGTCTTGGTCACCGAAGCGGTAGAATTTGATTTGGATACCTTGGACAGCTATGTGCGTGCTACATATCCAGATCTGCGTAAATGTCTAAACCTAGTCCAACAAAACAGCCAATCTGGCACCTTGACAGCACCCAATAGCACAGACAAGAGTGTAGGTGATTGGAAACTGGATTGTGTACAGTTATTCAAAGATGGCAAGATGCGAGAAGCCAGAACACTCATGTGTCAACAGAGCACTCCTGAGGAAGCCGATGACATATTCCGCTGGATGTATGACAATTTAGATCTTTGGTCAACTGATCCGCACAAGCAGGATCAAGCGATTGTAATTATTCGCAACGGCCTGGTCAATGTGCCCATGGTAGTTGATCAAGAAATAAATCTAAGTGCTACACTCACGGAATTATGTCAACTGTAAACAAAAATTTAAATGTTTGTTTCGATGGATGTAGTCTTACTGTTGGAGAAGGGTTTCCTGAGCAACTGCGGGATGATTACATTTATGATAGACTACTAACTAAAAAATTTAATTTCAACAGCACAAATATTGCCCAACCTGGGTCTGGCAATCATGTAATTTTTATGCGCACGGTACAGGCGTTAAAAGAAAAAAAATATGATATTGTGTTTGTGCAGTGGAGTGGGTTGAATAGACTGTGGTTGAGCCCTGGGCCGGAAGTATGGTATGTTGCCATGATCAACAAGAGCATCACCGAATTTAGATATCGCGACATTTACCTGGGCAAAAAAGACAAATTAAAATTTGAAGAAACCGTGGCATTATTAAATCACAATTATCAAAACATATTTGATTTAATCACCTATTGCGACATTTTATCGAATCTGGCAATTATAAATTCTACTAAAATTGTTTTTATAAATGGACTGGTTCCTTGGCAAGATGATTTAATCAAGCCGTTTGATACCAATAATCCTAGTGAGTCATTGAGTGACTATACAAAAAACATGTTAGAGTTTGATGATCGCAACGATGAAGAAATTATTTTATTTTTTTCTAAACTACAACAAAAATTTACCGAACTAGATAAATCGTTATGGGTCAATCTATTTGATTCGTTTTATAAGAATAGTATCGACGTCGGTCCCGAAGGACATCATCCTGGTATAAAAAGTCATCAATGGATGGCAGAGCAAATAACTAATTACATTAACACTAAAAACTTTTTATGAGATACTTATTTTTAACCTACTATCAAAAACCCACTGGCAAGATCGATGAAGTCATGACTATCGCTAACCGGATACGTCGCAAAGATCTCCAGACCACTAATGTGATCTTAGACTTTGAAGAACAAAAGGTTGTACTGTGCAGTGTGTCGGGGATCACAGCCAAAAAGGATTGGGACACCATTGTGAGCTACTACTATCAACACTATCCGGCCACCATTGAGCGCCTGTTCCAGGAGAACGGGCATGAATTAGACATAAAAGCACCTGCTACGGCCGCCGCTACCGCCGGTTGACCAAAAAGTCATTTCGTAGTATAATAATACTATGAAATCAAAATTTAAGAACCTAAAACGACTGATCCTGACCGACTGCGACGGCGTTTGTTTAGATTGGGAATGGGCATTCAATGTCTGGATGCAAGAACACGGGTTCGTTGAACAAGAGGGTTCAAAATTTGAATATGACATGAGTTTGCGGTATGGTATCACTAGAGAGCAGGTAATCAAACTGATCAAGGTATTTAACGAAAGTGCCGCGATTGGATTCCTTCCGGCACAGCGTGATGCCATGTTCTATATCAAACGTCTACACGAAGAACATGGATTCAGATTCCATGCCATTACTAGCGTAAGCCTAGATCCCAACGCAATCAAACTGCGTGAAATGAATATACACAAGCTGTTTGGTCCTACCGCATTTGAACGGATTGTATGTCTAGATACCGGAGCACACAAAGACGAAGTACTTGAAGAATACGAAGGCACTGGTTGCTGGTGGATTGAGGATAAGCCAGCTAATGCCGAAGCAGGCTATCGTGCAGGACTAAAATGTTTGTTAGTAGAACACGGGCACAACATGAACTATAATCACAAACATATACAGCTGGTCAAAAATTGGAAACATATTTACGAAATAGTTACTCAGTAACGCCGCAAACAGTATTACAGTTGTAAATTTGACGATCAGTGCTCCAGGTTTTTTCGATACGATCAAACCAGGTCATAGCTTGTTCTATACCAACTTGGTTGGCATTGTTACACTCAGGCAAGATTTGTTTAAGCCCAGGATTTCCTGTATGATTCATTTGTCTAGGATAGAATCCTAACCAACAACAGGGAGATACTTCTCCAGTAGCACTGACATATAAAGATTTTGATTTTGCAACTTTGCAATCGATCCTCTTGGGGGTTGTTACAGGATCTATAAGATTATTTCTGCGAGATCCTTCCCACCACATGATTTTGTCTTCCCAATTTTTTGGTTCAATGTTGTCGCCTATGTCGTGTGAAAATTCTCGATTGCGATTGAATACTGAAAAACGACTACGACCCTGATCAATTAATTCAAATTTTTCAAATCCCATTTGCTGGCTTAATTCACGACAAGCATCAATTTGATGTAAATTATGATCAAATTTAATCATTGACCAAATTGCATGCCCACCTGCTGCAATAAATTTACGAGCATTTTCTAATATAAAATGATAATCGGTGTATTGTCTATATAAGTGATGAGTATCTTCGAGTCCTTCTATTCTAAAATGTACGGTAACGCCTAGTCGACCCAATGGTTCCCAAACCGATGGTTTGGCACTGCCATTGGTGGATATCACAATATGAAGAGCGGAATTTTTTTCTAAAAAATATCGTACAATTTCTAATCCATCACGACAAGTAATAAAATCTCCAAGGTTACCATTTATGTTAATGATTTTAAGTTGCTGTAAAAACTCTGGTTGAAAAATAGTTTTGGCCTCTGCAAGAGTCATATCGTGTATAGGATAGTCGTCAACTACGTCAACTCCGCCCATGTTCCTAGGACAACCAGGACAACCAGCATTGCATCGAGTGGAAATTTCTAAGTGTATTTCTTTGACTTCGGAATAGGAGTACATTTTTATATTTATTGTAGTATAGATTCGCACATGGTTTTAGACCAATGCTGACCAAACAAATCTATAGAGTCGGGCGATTTTGCCATTTCCAAATTTGTTTGCCATAGTTTATGATAACATGGAGCGATATCAATATTGAGTAACTCAGACAAACGTTTGCTACCATCGGGCGATATCACATCTTTATAAGGTATAGTCACGTGCGGAAAATTTACAAAAGGAGTTGAATTATTTCTCACAGATAGTTGTTTTTTGAAAATCTTGCATCGATCTTGGTTTGTTATTATTTGATTTTTGAATTGGTAATCTATGTGATATTTTGGTAAATTGTATTCGATAGCATGCCGACGGGTGTCATAAAATCCAAAAGTTTTGACACAAAATTCCCAACATAAAGTTGCAAAGTCAACTCCGGTGGTATCGATCACAATAATTTTTATAGCCGGTAAATCGTCTGTGCATATTTGATTGTTAATATGCCATCCGTGGCAAGCGCCCGAATAAACATATTCAGCATTGGAATCTAAATGCCAATTTTGTTTTTGTAAATAGTCACGGAGATTATTAGGGCCAATATCCGGCAACTTGTCAAGATTTCTCATTGCCTGTTGAACACCGTGACTACGGCCAGTTAGGGGGTCTATAATCCACTCATTGTTGATTGATCCTGGCAAACTACCAAGCCACCCAGCAACAAAGTCGGTTCTAGAACCACCACAACCTAAGGTTAAGTAAAGAGATATAGGGTAGGTCATACCCTATATTTACTATTTGATTACTCGGCATAAAGATTTAGCACGCTATCGATGATAGCATGCCGCTGTATGTCGCGATTATCTAAATTACATACAGCTATTCCTTTTACACCCCCTTTCTGCAATCTTTGGCACAGGTCTATCAGACCATTATTGCCGCGGCTGCGATCCGCCTGTTCTACGTCGCCCGTGATTACAATCTTACTGTCTTGGCCGATACGGGTCATCAGCATTTTGCATTGTGCTGGCGTGGCATTTTGCATTTCGTCAGCTACAATATATGCATTTTTTAACGTTCTGCCCCTCATAAAAGCCAGCGGAGCAATCTCTATAGTTTGCTCTTCTATCATAGCGGCTATATCGGGTTGACGATAGTACTCGCGAAGAATATCTGTCAATGGTCGTACCCAAGGATCCATTTTTTGATTGAGGTCGCCGGGTAAGAAACCATGTTTTTCGTCTTCTACACCCACTGCTGGGCGTGTTAACACTATACGATCTACTGCTCCTTCTCTAAATGCTTTTACTGCTGCCAGCATGGCCAAATAGGTTTTTCCTGTTCCTGCTGGACCTGCTGTAACCACAATCGACTGATTTTTGTCCTGCAAGGCCAAAACCAACCGCTCTTGATTTCTTGTACGTGGTACAATATCAATAGGCCGTTGTTTTTGTGGTTTTGGTTGATCAAAACGGATTGTGTTTTCTTGTAATGTCATTTTCTGACGCTTTTGTGATTTGCTAACTACTTTTTGTCTACTCATGATACTCCGTGTAGTGGGTTAGATTACTTCCAACAGCACCGTGCTGTCTTAATTATTTAGGTACCCATACTCAAAAGTTTAGTATGGGTACTAAATGATTTAAATCTAGTATAAGTATTAGACTGTACACTCAACTCTCCAAACTGTTCATAGTTGTAAATTAACCATAAATAATCATATGGATCAAGAAATTTTTAAAAATCATCAAGACTACTGGCAAGTTGCCAAAAACATTCGTGACATCTACATGAGCGAAGGTAGTCTGCTTACTCTGTTGGATTTTGAACGAGTGCTAGATGAACTAGATATCTATGCGTTCAAAAACTGGAGCATAGGCGAACTGGTACAGGGCCCCACAGTTAGCAAGTATCGTGTAAGTTGCATATTCATGTGGCCTGAAAAACTCATGCCAGATCCGCGTGGTGCTTGTAGACTCTTGCCATTTGACTGCAAGGTCGAATACAAAAAAACCACAATGAAAATTCCAGTCAAGATTATGGATCCGTCGGACTATCGCCCAGGCACACACAAGGCCAAGATTACCGAAAAGAAAATATGGCTGGTAGAGATAACCATGCCCAAGAGTCTCATGAGCGACATACGCACCGGTTCTGTAGAACTAGAAGACCAAGACATTGACTTGGCTGACCTAGATGATGCTTACGAACAGGATCTAGATAAAGACGAATTACAAAATCAACAACAAGCCCAAAATGCACAACAATCACTTAGCCAACCTCAAACGCCTGGTTTCTGAAAGCCTAGACTATAAAGAAATGGAAGGCTTGATGAAGCCTACAATTCATGTGGATGAATTTTCAAGTAAGATGGGCGACGACGATGACATCATTGTGGTCAGTTTTTTTGTGCGTGATGCTCAGGCCGCAAAGGATCTAATGACCTGGTTTGAAAAAGGTTATGATTTTGTGTTGGATGCAGATCGTAGTCCAGGCGAAATCAAACCCAATCGTTATCTAGTGTATGTAGAAATTCGGCGTCGTAGCACAGCCGGGGCACATGTGGAACAACTCTTAAACGACCTCAATACTTTGACCGAACACCAAGGCAGTTCGGCCTGGACCATGCACTACAAGGGCGAATCAATTCCATTTACAATGGAAACTTTTGAACAGTTGGTACCATTAAGTCCTAGAGCTTACCGTGAGCGTTACGAGCAAGATCTCAACGAAATGCGCACAGCTGCCGGAGTCCCGGTGGTCACCCACTACGATCGAAAAGACCCGGCCTTGCAATCTATTCAATCAGCCGCTGGCCTACTATAAAATCATAGTGTTATCGTAATCTAGGTATATAATTGCCTATGAAACTAAAAAGTTTTGGATGTAGTTTTATCTTTGGTTCAGAACTGGCCGATGATGGGCATGGTGGACCGTATGCTACGCCTAGTCAGTTGACTTGGCCTGCACATTTAGCTAGTTATTTAAATCGTCAATACGAATGCTATGCTCGTCCAGGGTCTGGGAATCTACAGATATTAGAAAGTATCTTAAATCAAGCAGCCACCAGTACCAGTTCGGATTTATTTGTTATTGGATGGACCTGGATCGATCGATTTGATTACTACCCAACAAATCCCAACACGCCTAGTCGCAGTCCTTGGCGTACTATTATGCCGGTAGATACCGATACAGTAGCTCAAGTTTACTATAGAAATCTACATTCAGAATATCGTGACAAACTTGTTTCTTTGGCCAATATCAAATTGGCCATTGATACATTACAACAACGACAAATTCCCTTTGTGATGACCTACATGGATCAACTGTTGTTTGATCAGCAGTGGCATATTACCCCGGCTGTGATCGAACTACAAACCTATGTGCAACCTTTTATGAAAAATTTTGATGGACAAACATTTTTAGAATGGAGCAGGGCCAATGATTATCCAGAAACTGCGGCTTGGCATCCTTTAGAAGAAGCACACCGAGCCGCATCTGATTTTATGATTAAAGTTTTTGATAAACAAAATACAGGCGATTGTTAGCATCCTTCTTGAATTCCAATAGTTTGAGATTAAACAGTTCGGCAAACTCATTTACTAGCTCAAACGACCAGGGAAAAATATCCACATACGGTCCTGTTTTATGGGTCACTCCGGGGTTAGCACGCAGATAAAAACGTCCACCCGTTTTAAGCAGATCCACGCAGTGTCCAAAACGAGCTTCGATTTCATCTTGGCTGTTAAAATTGATAGATCCCAAGGCCATGATCACATCGTACTTGTGCTTTACACGGTATTCGAGAATATCTACCTGATAGTCAGCTGCGTCATTGTAAGGATCAATGCCCACTAAATTTTGAATACGGCCTTTGAATGGATGATACCCACAGCCCACATCCAGTACAGCTTCGGGATTGAGTTTGTTGATTTCTTCTGCTAGTTGCCAACCAGTGTGATTGTAATCATCCGTACGCGGTTTCCAAATTTCCCCAAAAAAGCGCAGAATGTAGCGTTCGCTGATGGTGTCTACAATTTTGAGCAACGGGCCGTTGAAGCCGCAGTCTTCCAACATGAGTTCAGCTTCTATCGTATCCTTGAACTTGCGATAACGAGCCGGCGTCCAAGGCAGTTGATCTACCTCAGTGTCGACGTCAATAGAAATATTCTTATACTTGGGTAAATTAAAAGTATCTTGTAAATTTTTTGTAATTAGGTTAAAAATTTTGGTATTCATTAAAAATTTTCCGTTTTAGGTAAATAATTTTACAAAGAGCTTAAAAATTTTAGGCCACTTGTAAATTCATATAACTATTTAAGGAGATTTTATGAACTCAAAAGAATTTGTTGCCAAGATCGTGGCCGATAACCAAGCCCTGTTTCAAGCAAGCCAGCACAATGTTCGGGCTTACTTTGACAGTAAGCCAGCTCAAGAAGAACTGGTAGAGCACTTTATTGGCCGTATGGTCAATGAGCGTATGAACATGGTTGAGATCAGCCAAGCTATTGCTACCATGCCTGCCGATGCAGATCCTGTAGAATTACAGTTGTTGACACAACAGGCTGCCGACGAAGCTGTTCATTTCCGTCTTGTTAAAGAAGTTATTGAACACATTCAAGGTGCACCAGTTGATGTAGAAGCCGCCATTGCTCGCGAAGCCGCTAAACCAACTGCCAAAGGTGCTGGTTTATTGGCCAAGTACGGTGCAGAGAATGATCGAGTGGCTCTTGCCGCTTATCAGTTGGTTGCCGAAGGTCGCGCCGAAGCTGTTTGGAACACTATGGCCGAGTGCATTGAAGATGAATTTATTAGTAAAAGTTATGCCAAAATTGCCCGGGATGAAGGTTTCCACAGCAAGATTGGTGCTCGTAAGCTAGAGCAGTTAGTTACAGATGCAGAAGTTGCTGCTCGAGTTGAAACATTGGTTGCCGCTATGCGTAAAGACTTGTATGAAATTTCATGCCGGAACACTGTAGCAGCTGAAGCTGGCAAAGAGCTAGTGGCAGACGCATACGGTTGGTAATTTGAAAATAGGACTCACTCAGCGGATCCTAAACTTCAGAGGGCGGGCGTATGACTCAATTGAGCATGGTTGGTATTCCTACTTGAAAGAGCATACGCTTGTTTTTGTTCCCAATCGATTAGATCAGGATTTTGAATCAGTAGCACAAGAAGTAGATTGTCTTATTATCACCGGTGGCGATGATCGTTTGATCAGACGCACCACAGAATTACAATTAGCCACAGCAGTAATAAAACAACAAAAACCTATTTTGGGTGTATGTCATGGAGCATTTTTGCTGACTGATGTGTTTGGCGGTATAGTCGGTCGTAAAGACGGACATAGAGATGGAATTGAACATGTGGTCCGGTATTGTGAGCAGGATTATGTGGTCAACAGTTTTCACGGACTTGCAATTGAATCGGCACCACCCACAGCACAAGTACTGGCTCGAGACCCCGATGGCACTTGCGAATCCTGGATTGATGGGTTGGTAGCAGCAGTAGTATGGCATCCAGAACGTATGGCAAACCCCTGGTTGCCAACAGAAATACAAAATTTAATATTCAAGGACAACAAATGAAAAAATTATTAGCGGTATTATTATTAATCCCAACCCTGGCCATGGCCTGGGAACCTATATATCCAGTTTCTGTAATTGTGGGCAACACTCCCGGAGCTGGCAACGAAATTGCCTTTAGAGCCCTGGCAGCTGTTGTGCAAAAAAACAATCCCAAGTTTGTGTATGTGGTCGAAAACAAACCCGGTGCTGATTCAGTAGTGGCTCAAAATTATTTCCTACAGCAACCAGCCGATGGATACACCATCAATCTACCCAGCCATATGAGTACCTATGTGACTAATGACATCTGGGAAGCCAAGATCAAAAAGTTTAACTACGATTCATTCATTGATGTCATGACCATGGGCAAGAGTCCATTGGTCCTGGTTGCCAATGCAAAAAGCAAGATCAATACTCCGGTTGAATTTATTAGATTAATTGCTACAACTACCCGTCCTATTAATGTTGCGGTAGGCGGTGGTGCTCATAGAACTGCCTACGAATATCTTATGATGAAGGCCCATGGCAACGCTGACCTGGTCAAACCTATCAAGTTCAATGGTCCTTTACCGGCAGTGACCAGTGTTGCATCATTTGATACCGCCGGAGGAACAGAATTTGGTATTATGCCCATTGCTGTGGCTCGGCCATTGGTTGAGGCTGGCAAGGTCAAGCCCATTGGATTTACAGGCACACACCGCATGCCACAATATCCCAATGTTCCCTTGTTAAATGAATGGGTTCCCGGTATCAATGTATATGCCGCTTGGTCAATAGAATTACCCAAAGGCACGCCTCAAGAAGTAGTCGATTGGTATCAGCAGAAGTTTAGTGCGGCTGTACATAGTGCGGAGTATAAAAAGTGGTGCGAACAAAATGTGGTCTTTGTGGATGAGTCTGAACTAAAGCCAGCTGGACTACGCCGGCACATGGAGGAACTGCGTGCTACATTCTTGCCTGTGTTGAAAACTATTGATTTAAGCAAAGAATGAAATATATCTTTTGTGCAGGTGCACCTGGCTCAAAATGGAGCAGTCTAATCAAAAACATCTACTACAGCCCCGATGTGGATCGTTCGGACTATTCGGATGACAGAACCTACTGGCACGATGCTCCGGGACAGTTGGAACTCATGCACCTAGGTGCTTATTTTGATCCTGGCATGGAGTTTGGCGACTGGTTTGATCGTTTGGACCAATATACTCGGGCCGAATGTGAAGCTGAATTTGACCGCCCGTTTTCGGGCACAGGTATTCGTATCATCAAAAGCCATGTGTTTGCACATCACATAGATTTTATCAAACAGACCTGGCCTGATTGCCCTGTTATCCTGGCACATCGCAACAATGATGCCGCACTGGGCTGGTGGGTCAAGTGTGGACACTTTAATATTACCTACCCGCTATATGATAAGTACTATCGAGATCTGCGAACCATGGCTGGCATAATTGCCAATCAAAATCAGGATATACAAAAAGCATGGGATCATCACAAGGGTAAAATACCTCCAAATAATCTTGCGTTGGCAGATATTTTAGGAATCAAATTGCCGCCTGATAATTATTTTCAAGACTACAGACAATCGGACCTAGGAGTAAAGGTAATATGAAAAATCAAGCAGATTACGACAGCAGTTGGCAATGGTGTGTGGATCACAGTTGTTATCATTTTGATAACACTCGCATTGACCAGCCTGGTGAATGGTTTCGGGTCTTGGGTCGTTTTGAAGGCAACTGGACCGACGAAGTGACACAGGCTCAAGGAAAACCCATAACTTGGGCTACCCGTAAATTTTACGGCAATGACGATGATACCGTAAGTCCCATGTTAGCTCAAGAAGAAAACGATCTTAGAACTACAGGTGCTCCGGTAGATCTTGAACTGACCGACGCAGTATTTGATATCACGCCTTATCCTACCTTGATACGCATGAGTGAATACTTTGGTATAGCAGATGCCAAGATTCGCATGCATTATCAAAGACCAGGGCAGATGTTCAACCTGCACATAGACAAATTGCAGGATCGTTGTCCTGAAGATCCTGAACAAGTGATCAGAATGACCATCATGCTAGCCGACTGGGCACCTGGACAATTTTACTCTTACGGTACCTGTAACTACTCACACTGGCGTGCCGGAGATGTTCATATCTTTGATTGGGCCAATGTGCCACATGCCACGGCCAATGCCAGTCGCCACATGCGCCCGGTGCTACAGATCACTGGACTCAAAACCGAACACACTAGAAAATTATTAGAATACGCAGGACCCGAAGCCAGATATCAGGTATGACACAAACAAAAAAACTGTTGATCCTGACCGGTCCACAGGGTGCAGGCAATCACATGTGGTCAAAAATCTTTGCTCTGTATCCAAGGACCTTTGGCTGGCAGGCTCTGCTGGACAAATACTGGATTGGGCATGATCAAGAACCCTTTGCTGAATACTGGGAAGATCCTGAAAAATTAAAAGACTTTGATTGGTCTGGTCACGATTACTTTGTGACCAGTATCAGCGTGCCTTACATGCTGAATGGTGAACGTACCATACCTCGTTTTGGTCCATTCATACAGGCAGTTCGGGCAGCCGGAGTACAGATCCAATTTGCCATTCTAGGCCGAGATGCCAACATACTTGAAATGCAAGAAACTCGTGTGCGTGGAGAGCCTACCTTGCATCTAGCTGTTAACGAGCTGGCCAAACTATCTGGGCAGATGCCACAATTTCTCAGTTACGAATTGTTGCATTTATATGGCCGTGACTATCTACAACAATTAAATACCATACTCGAGTTTCCTGTGGTTCATACAGATCCCAGGATTAACGAAATCATAAAGGAAGACGCAAATACCAAATATTTTCAACCTGTAGAACATCATTGGGTAGACGATTTGGCCAAACATACTTCAAGGAAATGGCGATGACACAACGAATTTTAATCATGGGTTTACCAGGATCGGGCAAAACAACTCTAGCAGGTGTTTTAAAAAAATACTTAGAAGAGCATGGCGATATCAACTATACTCGAGCATTAAACGAATGCATCGGACCCGGAGTCATGGTTAATTGGTTCAATGCTGATGATGTCCGTCGCAAGTACAACGACTGGGACTTTAGTCAGGATGGTCGCATTCGTCAGAGCCTGCGCATGTTTCAGTTCAGCATGGAGTCCGGAGGCGACTATGTGATCTGTGACTTTGTTGCACCCTTAGTAGAACAGCGTAACAACTTTAAGGCTGATTGGACCATCTGGGTAGACACTATCCGTGAAGGACGTTATGCTGATACCAATCGAGCCTTTGTGGAACCTGAACAGTACGACTTCCGCATTATCGAGCAGAATGCAGAAAAATGGGCTGAATTTATTGGTGAACACATTGTAGCCAATCGTCGTCGTCCGGTCTTTGATTGGCAGAAGGAAACTGTACAGATGCTGGGCCGTTGGCAACCCTGGCATGACGGACATCGTGCCCTGTTTGAACGCTTGATTGCTCGCACCGGGCAGGTAGTAATTCAAATTCGTGATTGCCAGGGCTGGCAAGGTTCGAACCCATTTGAAATAAAAAAAGTTAAAGAATTTATTCGACGCGACCTGGATCCAATCTATCAAGGACAATACGAAATACAAGTAGTTCCTAACATTGTACATATTGGATGGGGCCGTGGAGTTGGTTATACGTCGGGCAAAGAAACGTTTGACGAAAGCATTACTGACATAAGTGCTACCAAAATTCGTCGAGAAATGGGCCTTGAGTGATACCGCTTTACAAAGTTTGGTTAAAGCCATCAGTTGGCAAGTAACTGGATCCATTGACACTTTTGTTATCAGCTGGTTGATTACTGGTCAGGTGTTACTGGCCAGTGGTATAGCCTTTACTGAAATTATAACCAAGGTCTTTTTGTTTTGGGCCCACGAGCGAGTATGGAATAAGATTGCGTGGGGTATTGACTTGGTTGACAAAAAATAGTATAATTAGTATAGTACATGAAAAATTATTACGAAGCCTTAGGAGTCGATCGCACGGCCAGCCCAGATGAAATCAAACTGGCCTATCGACGATTAGCCAGCCAACATCATCCTGACAAGGGCGGAGACAAGCATCGATTCCAAGAAGTTGAAGAAGCCTACAGGACTCTAAGTGATCCCAATGCACGAGCTCAATATGACAATCCTATAAGTGCTCGTGGCCCTGGATTTGGTTTTCAACCCAATGGTTTTGATTTTGAATCAATATTTGATATTTTTGGTGCCAGATTTCAGCATCCGCATCAACAACAACGCCGAGCACAACATGCCATTATGACCTTGTGGATTACCTTGAAAGATGTGGCCCTGGGTGGTCGCAAAACAGTCAGCGTAGGTACTCCTCAGGGAAACTCCACAATTGAAATAGAAATACCCAAAGGAATCAATGATGGCGATAATGTACAATATGGTGGTGTTGGTCCCAATGGTATGGATCTAGTGATTACCTACAGAATACATCAGGATCCTAAGTGGAATCGCAACGGCCTTACCTTACATGCAAAAGAAAACATATCTGTTTGGGATTTGATACTAGGTACAGAATTACCTGTTCGTGACATATTGGGAAATAGCCTAACTTTAACTGTGCCGCCTAGATCACAACCTGACACAATACTGCGCCTGCGCGGTCGCGGACTAACCGATCGGGCAGGCAACACCGGTGATATGTTGGTCAAACTACAAGTACAAATTCCTGATATTATTCCGCAAGAATTATTGGACCACATTACTCAAATCCGTGGTCAATAAATAATCCTATAGCTTGCATTTTGTATTAAAATACAGTATAATAAACATTCGGTTAACATATTAAAAAAGGAACACATGCAAACTAGCCCCGAAATTGAACAGATCCTAGAAAACGCAGTTGGTCTGGCCCGCGAATACAAACACGAATATGTCTTAACCGAACATGTGTTGTTGGCTCTGATACGTTACAACCCCTTCCGTAAATGTTTAGAAAAATACGGTACCAATGCGGATCTTATGGATCAAGAGATTCAGGCCTATCTGCTCAGCCTAACCAATCTGGTTACTGACAAAGATGCTCCACCTAAAAAAACTAATGCACTAGAACGTTGTTTTAACCGAGCTTTGACCCAGGTGTTGTTTACCGGACGCCGTCAGGTGGCCACAGCTGATCTTTATCAGGCCATGATGGCCGAGACCAATAGTCATGCACACTATTTTCTGCTCAAGTATGGCGTGCAGAAAAAAGACTTTATGGAGTTTTGGCAACAACACTACAATCATGCCGATGTAACTTTGAGTGATCAGCAGGCCTCTGAAATACTTACACAACACTGTTTGGATTTGACCAAGCTGGCTAAAGAAGATCGATTAGAGCCCATGATCGGACGATCCGCTGAAGTAGAAGAAATGATCACAGTTCTGGCACGCAAGTTTAAAGCCAATGTGCTCATGGTTGGTGATCCTGGGGTGGGCAAAACTGCTATTATTGAAGGCCTAGCACAAGAAATTAGTACAGGTCGTGTACCAGAGTTCTTGAAAGATCATGAAGTGTGGAGCCTAGAAATAGCTAGTTTGTTAGCCGGAAGCAAATATCGTGGCGAGTTTGAAGAAAAATTCAAACAGGTCATTGCCGCACTTGAAACCAAGAAAAAATGTATTTTGTTCATTGACGAAGCACATACCATGATGGGTGCTGGAAGTTCTAGCAACAGTACCTTGGATTTTGCCAACATGTTAAAACCAGCCATTACTAAAGGTAATTTAAAAGTAGTAGCAAGCACTACCTGGGAAGAATACTACGAGTCATTTGAAAAAGATCGCGCACTTATGCGTCGTTTTCATCGTGTAGCCATCGACGAGCCCACACCCGAAGTAACAGAGCAAATTCTTATTGGACTTAGCCCAAGATTAGAGTCATTTCACAATGTGTTAATTGGTACTGATGCTATCACTTCTGCTGTAGAATTAAGTGGTCGATATATACATGATCGTAAAAATCCCGACAAGAGTATTGATCTAATTGACGGTGCCTGTGCTCGAGAGCGTGTAAAAGACAAAGGTACAGTCACAGTTAATCAAGACATGATCATGGCACAGCTGAGTCGTGTGACCTCAGTACCGTTAGATCGTTTGCAAAATGAGAGCAGTCAAAATATTGTCGAACTAGAAAGCAATATTAAACAAAAGCTCTATGGACAAGATACTGCCGTAGATGCAGTACTAGAACGCATTTATATTAATTTTAGTGGTATTGGGAATGGCCGTCGTCCTATTGCCAGCTACCTATTCCTGGGACCCACAGGTACTGGTAAAACAGAACTAGCCAAGTTGTTGGCTGAAAATCTAGATATGAAATTGCTCAAGTATGATATGTCAGAATATCAAGAACGACACACGGTTAGCAGTCTAATTGGTGCACCTCCGGGTTATGTAGGATTCGAAGATGGCAATATCGGCGGCGGCAAGTTGATTAGTGATATTAGTAAAAATCCATTTAGTATTTTGTTGTTCGATGAAATCGAAAAAGCTCACCCCGATGTAATCAATATCATGTTGCAAATGTTAGATGAAGCCCGTATTACTAGCAGTAATGGTAAAGTGGTAGATCTTAAAAATTGCATCATTATCATGACATCGAACTTGGGTGCTAGAGACAACGAAACAAACAACATTGGTTTTGGACAAAGTTTAGAAAAAACCGGCAGTGAAGATAAGGCCATGAAAGAATTCTTTAAGCCTGAACTACGTAATCGCATTGATCAAGTCTGTAAGTTTATTAAACTGGACAACTTGGCTATCAAGAAGGTAGTAGTCAAATTTGTAGATGAACTAAAGGCTACGCTTGCAGATCGTCATGTTGATTTGACCTTGACTGAACCCGTAATTGATCTTTTGGTCGAAAAGGGCTATGACAGCCGGATGGGTGCCAGACCTCTAAGTCGCAAGATTGATGAACTAATTCGTGTACCATTAAGTAAACGTATCTTGTTTGATCGTTTAGAAAATTGCGCTATCCGTGCGGTTTTAAATGGCGATCAAATTGAATTTGTTACCAATAATGCCAACACCGGGTCCGTTGTCGATGACCAAGGATATATTGTAATTGACCAAATCGATCCTCCCGTTTAAAATAGTCTTTAAAGATCGACTGTTTTACAGTCGATTTGAGTACACCATTGGATTTCAACTAGACGAAGCCAGTTGCCTGCGTGAGCTAGATCATACCTATATCGACACCATGATAGAGCGGCGCAAGGTTTGGCGTGAAGTAGCGCATCAGCGTTGGCAAAAGACCAACAACACATTTGGCAATATACTGACTCGTCGTACCAAAGAAATCACTGGCCAAACAGTCAACGACCTACACGAATTTGCTCGACATCTATTGACCACTACAGCAGATTTCAAATTGATTGTGAGTTCCAATTACGGTCATGTATATACCAATGATTGCAAGTTAATAGATCAATTAAGTGACCTAGGATCGTTGAAACAAAAAATTTATCGTCGTGCTGTGATAACTCGGGCCAAAGATACAATCAGTTTGAGAAATCCACAGCATCAGTTTCGTAGTTATTTTAAATCGACCAAAATTACTGCCGAACAAAAAGACCATCTAGTGGCATTTTTAACCATGCAAACAGAAATCAGGGTCAGTCCAGCCTTGAGCGGTTGGATGCTGACACCGTTTCATAGGACCCAGGATTATTTTTTTGTAGATCACAATGAAATGACCTGGTTAACCATGTTGAGCCTAGTGCGTACAGGACTTGTAAGAAAAACTATGCAGATAATTGCAACTAAATAGTTAGCTATGACACAGTACACCACTTTAACTCTACTACCCTCGACCGTTTATGGCACACCTTCGGGCAACTATAACGGATCCAACACCACATTTATAGGTAATGTAGTTCCGGCCGCTAATTACTATGCTGGTCAAGGAGTAGTACAAACCTTAACCTATACTACCAATGGTTTTGTTGGAGTAATTACCATACAAGCCACTCTGAACGATAACAATCCGCAGGCTGCCTGGTTTGACATAGATTCGTATGGTAATGCCACGGTGCCCACTACTGGAACACATGCCAATTCTGTTATGGGCAATTTTAGCTATCTCAGAGCTGCGGTAACAGATTTTACAGCCGGCAATATCACCGTTGTGACTGCTTCTTATTGATTAGAAAGATTCTATGACTACCTATCAAATTTCATGTACTATCGGAACTACAGACCCTATTGCTAAATTGGCATTAGAAATTTGGCTTGATAATCAACAGTTATGGCATGCAGAACAAATCGCAGAACTGACATCGTTGACTTTTGATCTAGAAGAAGACGAAGACGAACACGAACTAAAATTTGTGATGAAAAATAAAGACTTGTCACATACCACGGTCGATAGCGACGGCAATATACTGAGTGATGCTAGATTGACCGTTTCGGATCTGGCCTTTGACGAAATAAAATTGGGGCAAATTTTTATTGATCAGTCCACTTACACTCATGATTTTAATGGTACCCAGAACAAAATTGTTGAACAATTCTACGGAGAGATGGGGTGCAACGGTACAGTAAGCCTTAAATTTACCACTCCGATCTACCTGTGGCTGCTAGAAAAGATGTAATACTAAATATGTTACAATGAACTATCTTGTAATCTATCCCGGACGATTTCATCCATTTCATCGAGGACATCTAGCCAGCTATGAATATTTAACCCGCAAATACGGGGCTGATAATGTGTACATTGCTACCAGTGAATTAACTGCGCCTATAACCAGCCCTTTTAGTTATAGCGACAAGGTTTCCATGATGACCAAATTGGGTATTCCGTCTAGTCATATCGTCAAAGTGACCAATCCCTATCAGGCTACTGAAATAATCAAAGGCCTGCCCGAAGAAGAAAAGTCCAATACTGTATTGATATTTGCGGTCAGTGCCAAAGACCAAGAAGGTAAGAAACCTAGATTTACCTTTGGCACCAAGCGTAATGGCAATCCCAGCTATATGCAACCCATGCCAGACAACACCAAACAGCTTGAGCCATTAACAAAACATGCTTATGTAACTGTGGTACCAACGGTCAATTTTAAAGTACGCGGTGCCGATGCCAACAGTGCCACTGAGATTAGACAGCAGTATATCAAGGGCAATCAAGCTGATCGTGAACAAATTATACACGATCTATATGGAACTGTAGATCCCGAGCTTAAAAATATATTTGATAAAAAATTGGGTGTTGCGGAACGAGCACAGGAATTTGTCAAAGAAGCTCGTAATATACGTACAGAAAGAAGTATAGCTTGGCTCAAACAAGTATTGATCTTAGAACAAAAAGCGCATCCAGATCCAATGATAGAAGATCTTCGCATTGATTATATTGAAGAAAAACGGCCTAGGAAAATTTAACCTGGTGTGCTAAACTAGTGTAAATATTCGACTATTTTACACAAAGGAAATCATGGCTGATCAAGACGCAGTACCTACTACACAACTACCTGAGGTGCCTCAACCACAGATTAATCAAATAACTGAAAATCCACAACCGGGTGCCAATCAAATCCAGGTCAATGTTGATTTCCTAAAGACCACTCGAGTACACATCTGTATGCCTTGCTATGGCGGCATGTTGACCGAAAGTTGCTTTATGAGCTACATCAAGTGGGCCAATGTTTGTCGTCAGTTGGGCATTGACTGGACCATGGAAACCATGACCAATGAAAGCCTGATCAGCCGTGCTCGTAACACACTCACAGCCAAGTTCTTGTACAACAAAGAGTCAACACACTTGATGTTTATCGACGCCGACATCGGCTGGGAGCCATGGCATTTATTGGTCATGTTGAACCGTGATGTGGATGTTATTGGTGGACTTTACCCAATGAAATCCTTACCAGTCAAATGGTGTGTCAACGGCTTTGAAGGTGCTGAAGAAGGTCCAGATGGTCTGCAAGAAGTATCAAAAACCGGCACAGGATTCTTGTTGATCAAGCGTGGTGTATTTGAAAAGTTGGATGCTCACCCTGCTACCAAGCCGTTCATGAACGACATTGGTTTACCTGTAGAATTAAATCCCTACATGAAGACCTACTTTGATACAGCAGTACGTGAAAATCGTTACTACTCAGAGGACTGGACATTCTGTGAAAACTGGCGTGATCTAGGCGGTAAAGTCTGGATTGACAAGCGTGTGTTACTCAAACATACCGGCACCTATGTGTTTGACTTCCAAACACAGGATCAGCTGTACAAGGATCTGCACAACTTGGCCTTGCAAAACGGTGCTGCCCTGGGTGGTGCTGTGGGAGTTGCTGCTCCGGTTGATACTGCGAAACCAGTGGAAGCTAAAGTTTTGGCATCCAGTAAAAAAAGCAAGAAAAAGTAACAGTCACCTGACCTAAACTACACAAGCCGCTATCTCAGCGGCTTTTGTTTGCCCGGTAAATACATCTATGAACATTCAAGAGCTGGATTCCTACAACCTCGCAGATGCTGTCAAGTTTAATGATCATCTAAATCCTCGTTTGTGGACTGCCGACGAGCACCTACGCCCCGAAGTGCGTGAGCAACTGCTACGCATAGCTGAAGATTTTCGCGAAAGCCTGGGCATATCAGATCTAGATCTACGGGACATAACCATCAGCGGAAGCAATGCGGCCTATACCTACACACCCAATTCAGACATTGATCTACACCTGGTGGTCGATGTGCCCGACGATAAAGTTTATCGTGAACTGTTCAATGCCAAAAAGTTTCAGTACAATGAACAGCATGACATCACTATTGGCGGTGCCGATGTGGAACTGTATGTGCAAGACGACAAAGAACCACACATCAGTCAAGGGGTATATTCGGTACTCAACAACAAGTGGTTGTCAGTGCCACGCCGTGTAAAGAGTGTGGTGGATGATACCAGCACCAGAAATAAATTTGAAACAGTGGGTCATCAGATTGAACGAGCCATCCGGTCGGGCAACATAAAAAGAATGTCCCGCCTGATTGACAAGATCAAGAAAATGCGTCAAACTGGCCTGGAAGCACACGGAGAATTTGGTCCTGAAAACCTGGTATTCAAAATGCTACGCACACAGGGCAAGATCAAACAACTGTATGATGCTCGTACAGCGGCCAAGGATCGTGAGCTGAGTCTTAAGGAAAAAGCTCCGGTTAAGTTGCCAAAACTGACCTGGGGATTCAAGACACCTAGAGTCATGGAAACAGCACCGGCTACAGAACTTGAGCAACCAAAACTGTCTGAAGAAGATATCTTGCGAGACTTTATACACTTCTGTGTCAAAGAATTAAAAATTGATCGTTTGCCTACCATCAAGTTGCGTAAAGATCCACAGTGGCCTGTGGTGAACAAGACCTTTGGCCGTTACACCAATGATCGACATCTACTGGAAGTGGCCTGGGGTGGTCGCCACATCATGGATGTGCTACGCACAGTGGCACATGAACTCACACACAAACATCAGCACGAGCGCGATGGTGCCCGTATGGGAGCCACAGCCGGCGAAACCGGCAGTCCTTGGGAAAATGAAGCCAATGCTAGAGCCGGCATACTCATGCGTGACTATGCTAGACTGCACCCTGACTATTTTGCCATAGGGCAAGCACATGACTTGACCGAAGCCACCGGATACATACCCACAGCGGCCGAAGCTGATGATCCACGCTTTAAGATGGCCTTGACTCGGGATGTGCGTCCGGGTGCTATAGGTCGTGCGGCCAATGCTTTCTTGTTGGACACAGATGCACAGGGTCATCCGCAGGAACTGAGACCCGATGGACTGGTACACCGTATGATGGCCGAATACCATCAGTTCAAAAAGAAAAATCGTCTGAGTGAAACAGTAGAGCTGGACGAAGTCAAAATGAGTCCCAGCAGTTTGATGAAGTGGGCCGGTAGTCCTGAAGCTCAGGGTATCCGTGCCGGCTTTGAAGCCGAGTTGATATTCCGTGACACAGCCAGTGAAGATTCAGATTACGATCAAGAACCCGATTATGATCAGGACGAGCGTTGCCGTAGCATAGATCAAGTGGTGGACTTTTTCCAAACGGATGATTATGGTTATGGTATCAGTGATCGCCAGGCTGAACGCTTGCGTGAGGGCCTAGACGAACAATACTACGAGTGGCACGATGAGCGAATGTACGCCGCTTGGAAAGACGAGCAGGACGAGCTGATTAAAGAAGCCTGGTTAGAAGACAAGCCCATGACGGAACGCATACATGCGGCCTTAGTTGATGGGTTGGAATTGACCGATGAAGAAGCCGATGCGGTTGAAGCCTTGCATGCCCAGCGTGAAAAGGGTGAAATCAAAGGTTCAGACATGTCAGAAGAACAGTTGGACATGGTTGCAAAGTATAGCGAAGCTCGTAGCATTGCCGAAGATGTGTTAGAAGAAGATGTGGAACAAACCATAGCCAAGCAAGATGGTTTCTATGACAGTGTGTTGGACAGCTTCCGTGATAACTTTTACATAGATGACGACCGCGGATTTTTTGACGATGTAGGACTACGCTGGATGAGCGATGTGTCAAACGAATATGATTTGGGCTGGCCCTACATGTCCGGTGGTGGCAACGGCGGATCGAGAGATCCTGAAGAAATTGGCGACAGTTTGAGCAAGGCCGTTGGCATGCAGGTCAAAGTAAGTAGCGGGTATCATCAGGCCACTCGTAAGCCAGACCTGTGGATCCTAGAACCTGACTCGAGTCTGGAACCCGACGATCGTGAAGACTATGGACTCGAAATAGTAAGTCCACCCCTGCCCTTGTTGACTACACTAGAAAAACTACAACAAGTGGTTGACTGGGCCAACAGCGGTACAGGTGATGCCTATACCAACAGTTCAACTGGCCTACACATGGGCGTAAGCGTGCCTCACAAGGGCGGTGATGTAGACTATGTTAAACTGATCCTGTTCATGGGTGACGAACATGTGTTGCAACAGTTTGGTCGTGAAAGCAGTGTGTACTGCAAGAGTGCCCTGGCCAAGTTCCGAGAGAATATCAAGGGTGGCCGTGCGGATCCCATGGGCGTGATCAAATACATGCAATCGGGCTTGCTAGAACTGGCACACAAGGACATACAAAAAGGTGTAGGCACCGGCAAGTATACAAGTGCGCACATACAGGATGGTTATATAGAATTCAGATCACCCGGTGGTGATTGGTTGTCCGAAGCTAGAGCCCTGTCAGAAGATGCCAACAGCGCCAACATATTACAAAATACCATGTTGCGTTTTGCTCGTGCCATGCAGATTGCCTCTGACCCTAGTGCCGAACGCCAGGAGTATGCCAAAAAGCTGTACAAGCTAGTTGCTCCCGAAGGTGATGATCCTAGCCTGGCTCTGTTTGCTCGATACTCCGCAGGCGATATCGACAAAGAACAACTAAAGAAACAGTGGGCTGAAAAGACCTTGGGCACTGAAAAGAAAATTAATCAGCGTTGGAAACTGTATCAAAACGTCAACGGACGTTGGGAACCGGTTCCGGCAGCTGAGTGGAACGGCTACACTGAAGATCAGGTAAAAAATGCTGTGTGGAGCCGTTATGGTCGTGAAGCTCTTGACACTGGTGAATACCAATTGGTCAACATGGGCGAACAAGACTGGGAAGTGTATGATGTCAAGACCGGCAAGACCTTGGAAATAGTCAAGGGCAAGAGCAAGGGCGAAGTGGCCGATGCGGTGTATGACAAGTATGTGGATCAGGGTATTGGCTTTCAGGTGCGTCCGTGGGAAGATCCTGCCAAGATGTCACCCCGAGCAAAACTGGCTAAACGAATAGTTAAACCCGCGGACAAAAAAGACTGGGACGTTGTTTACAAACCAACTGGTCGTGTAATTGATAGTATACTACGTGTTGACAAAGATGAAGCCAAAAGATTATTGGGACACGTGGCCGCGTTACACGACTTTGAAAATGCCGACGATTTAGAAATTCGTCCGCAAGATGTAAAACGGGCCGCTGACAATCGCCAAGACAGCAAAAGATTAGGGGCTACCTTGGGCGTCAATAATGTGGAACCCGATGTGGCACAAAACTTTGATCAACCTCAGGATGCTACCAACAGGGTAGGTTCTTGGAGCATATACGATGTTACCCTAGGACGTGAGCTCAGCAGAATGGACAATGTTCCTTGGTCTCAGGCTGATGCTCGTGCTAACGAAATTGAACGCGGCACTGGACACAACATATCAGTGCGTGGTTTGTCAGAAACGATGGTAGAAAGCCTACCTGCCAAAAATCTCAATCAGTTATACAAGATCAAACAGCAGTTGGCCAATCCGGCCATGACCACGGCAGAGCCTGAGCCAACGGCCAAACCAGCCGTTGCCAAACCAGCCCAACCCAGACTACATGCCGCTCTAACAGATCTACAGCGCCAGCGTGAAAAGATACAACGCATCCTGGATCTCAAACAGGAGATAGAAACACTTACAGCCCGTGCTGGTCGCACACGCTACGGAATCACTCCAGGCCTGGCCGCTGATATCGAAGACATATACCCCAATCCTGCCACCGAAAAGGACATGGATGCGGCCATATCCGGTTATCAAACCCAGTTGAAAAAACTGCAGGATTATATTGCTCGTCAACGTAGAGTATTTCCCAAGGAAGATGTTGCGGAAAACTTTGCCGATGGTCGAGGTCCAGGTCGCCCAGGAGACAGCGTTCGTCATGGAATACCCAAAGGTGCTACCATGGCTGAATTAGAAAAGGCCAGTCATGCCAAGGGTAGAAAAGGGCAATTGGCCCGTTGGCAGTTAAATATGCGTAGAGGAAAAAAGAAATGAAAGCTAACGAATTTGTCACTGAAAAGTGGAGTCAAAAATACAAGAACAGTATCAACTGTAGCCACCCTAAGGGGTTTAGCCAACGTGCTCATTGTGCTGGCAAGAAGAAGCACAACGAAAGCCATGAGTTAATGGAAATGACATGCCCAGACTGTGGCATGTGCCAAACACACGGCAACTTAAATGAAATCAAAAAAGGTCAAAAAGATGCCAACGGTTACACTCGTTGCTGGCCTGGTCGACATGCCGAAGGTACCAAGCGTGGTAAAAACGGCGGACAAGTTCGCAACTGTGTGCCCAACGAAAGTGTGGCAGAAGGCGAAGGTCGCGTAGATCCTATCCTGATCAAAGCACTCAACCGCATGCCCGACGGTTTGGCAACTCATCGTGAAGTGCTGGATGCCGCCTATGACGCTTATGCCATGGAACTGGGCAAGATGGCCATGCGAAGCGAGTATGGTGTAACCAACCGTTATATTCCACAACTCTTGAGCCTTTACAAAGACAAACACGGTTTAACTTTTAACGAAGAACAAGAAGAACTTGCAGAAGAGTTTGATCTGATCGAGTCAATCATTGAAGACTTGGCCGCAAGCAATGGAGTTGATAGTGAAGTGATCTGGGAAGATTTAGAGAGCTTGGACGATGATGAGCTGTATGTGTTTGCTACCACCAGCACCATTATGGAAACTGAAGCCTGGCAAAAGGCCAATAATCGAGATAGAACCAACGGCATGAGTCGTAAGGCAGTAAAAGCCTATCGCAGAGAACATCCTGGGTCAAAACTACAAACAGCAGTGACTACTAAACCTTCAAAATTGAAAAAAGGTAGCAAGGCCTCCAAGCGTCGTAAGAGCTACTGCTCAAGATCAAAAGGCCAAATGAAAATGCACAATATCTCGTGTGCCAAAACTCCAGATAAAGCTATCTGTAAAGCACGTCGTCGCTGGAATTGCTGATGCGTTTGAGAGAGTTTGCTCCTGGAGCCGGTGACGGCCGTAACGAGCCCAACGAAGAAGAAGTGCTTCGCAAGTTGGCCGCACAGTGGTGGCACGGCGATGAAGATCCGCGTGCTGAACGTGCCTTGTCCGCCCTGGGTTGGACCATAGGACAAAACGAAAGCGATGACGAAGACGGTGTGTTTGTTGTGCGTATTGGCGACATCAACGGCGACAGTTACATATCCTTTCCAGAAAGCGAATTGGATTTATGAGATTAAGAGAGTTTGTAACTAACCCAGATCCGTGGAATGGTGGCGAGGATGATGAAGTACCAGATCATCTGTATCGTTTGGCCAATCTATGGTGGAACTCTGCTGATCCGCAAGAACAACAAGCCTATGCTCGTGAATTGGCCGCACTTGGCTGGACTATTCAACAGGTAGATTATGATTATGTCCAGCTCAAGAATCGCGCAGGTCAAGAGTATACTATCAGTGACAGCGGCTTTGATCCCGATCTAGATGAAGTTGTAAATCCTAACCTGCGACCCGGCTGGGAACGCCGGGAACACCGCGGTGGATTGGATCTCTTGGCTTCTTACAATGAACCCAACGGTCAGCGGGTGCTCAGCATCTTGGCCTATGATCGCGGCGGTAGAGAAATAGGCAATGCACACTTTGAAGTCATAAACGATCATTTGGAAAGTTTTGACACCTATGTGCGGCCCGACATGCGCCATCAGGGCATAGCCACTGTGATGTATGACTATGCGCAAGAGCTGGGCAATGATCTCAAGCCCAGCGGCTATCAAACTCGTGCTGGCAAGCGGTTCTGGCGAGCCCGTCAGCAACCACAACAGGTGGCCGAAATCAGTGACGAACTACGCCGTAGCTATTTAGATCGTGCTGGTCGTCATGTGGATCGTCGTATGGATCACATGGCTCGTGTGCGTGATAAACTCAATAAAGGTTATGAAATCTACCATGCAGATCGTCCTGCAGGAAGCTCACAGATAGTGGATCGCTTTGAAGCTGATACTCCTGCGGAAGCCAGACGCTATTATGAACAGTATATTCAGAACTATGAAAGTGATCGAGACTTTGATCTACGCCTACGCCGTGCTACAGGTATCATGGAATTATTTGATCGTCCTGTTAAACATGAGCCTACTACTAGCCGCACACGCCAGCGTTTTAAGACTGATGTTGATGGACATGAAATTCAAGTACACTTTAATCCCAAAGGTGATCAACTTGAAGTCGACTTCTATGTAGATGGTCGTGGCTTTGCTGTACAAAACACAGTTAAAAATCCACGCGAAGTGTTCAGTGCCGCGGTACGCACAATCATGGATAGATTGCCCGAAGCCATTGCATATTACAAACCCAAAACAGTTTGGTACAAGTCCGTAGGCCTTGATAAATCTCGTGTCAGCCTGTATAAAAAGTTGTTAGATGTATTTCAACAATCTCTAGGCCCAGACTGGACAGCAAAAACATTTCCAAAAGAGGGCTGGCAATTTTACACTTTGACTCGCAATAAGCTAGATGAAATAGCCCGCATACCACAGGGTGACTACGGAGACGAAGGAACCTTGGCCGGCGATGTGCCTAGAGTCAAGCGAAAACCCTTGCCCGGCGGAAGCGGATACACTTACGGGGTAAACAAAAAAGATCCTGAATACATGGAAATCATGATATTCGATGAGGATAAACTGGTAGCCGAAATGGATCTGTCTCATACCAGAGATCCACTCAAAACCTGGCAAGTAGAAAATGTGGCCACCGATCCAGCTTATCGTGGTCAGGGCTTGGGCAAAGCACTCTACGGTATCGCTCTTAGTATTTTAAAACTCACAGTAGAAGCCGGCGAAACACAAACTAAACACGGACAGAGAATGTGGATTATGTTAAACTCAATCCCTGGAGTTGAAGTACAAGGCTATGCCATGGAACCCACAGCGGAATATCGTGCTAGACCCGGGGATGAAGTTGTAGATCAAAACAAAACTTGGACTCGTTATACATTTCCTGTAGAACCCGGACAGCGCAGCATGCGTAGCACCCGTCGTGGAACAGGCATTTATAGTAGCCACTATGTGAGCATGATAGCTAGGTGGACCGGCGCATGAAGGCTGAAGAACTAGATACGGTACCAGCTGAAGATGTCCTAGTGTATGTGCAGAGCATACATCACGATTTTAATCTTCCCGATACAATTTTAACTCATCCGCGCTGGCGCAAGACTCGTGTGCCTTTGAATCGCCTGCATATTCCAGATCCAGAATCGGGCGAAGATCTAGCGGATCCTTACAATCGTGTACAAATGATCGACATGCATCATGTAGCCGAAATAACTCGACGCGATATAGAACGACGTCCTATTGTAGTCGATGACAATCGACACATAATTGACGGCAATCATCGTGCTTTAGCCGCTAGACTAGGCGGTCTTTTTGATATTCCAGCCTATATACCTGTAAAATAAATGGCCGCTAAATACAGTATGGCCCGACAATTTATTCGTTTACTATGCGACGTAACCTGCGACTGGGAAGGACTTAGTCCTATCTATCGGGCCTATGTCAACGACGAATTGTTTGCTGAACGTACCTGGATTTGGACCGATTGTTACCTGGAAGAACTGTTCCAGATTGAAGCCAAATCTGGAGAATACCGTGTGCGCTATGAACTAGTACCGCCACACCTGGCCAACTTGACTGTGAGCAATTGGCGGGTAGAATACGGACCAGCTACTGTAGAAAACGGCGTTTTAAGGATACACAATGAGACTGTATGAAATTGTAAATTTGGATGAAACTGCGTCAGCAGGAGCCACCGGTTCAGGTAGCGTAGCCACTGTAGCCATGCCCTTGGGCGGCACCATCAGCAGAAATGGCGGCAGTTTCTTTACCGGAACTAAATACATTACCGGCGATGCAACACCAAATACGCCGGCTGAATACAAGAAGTACAAACGGAAAAAGTGATGCTGGCTGATTTATTAAAAACTCTATTGGGAACACAGGCTGCCTACTATGTCAAGGCCCACGGTTTCCATTGGAATGTAGAAACTCTTGATTTTTATCAGTATCATAAGTTTTTCCAAAAGATCTATGAAGATGCCTACAGCGCCATAGATCCCATAGCCGAATATATCAGAAGCCTAGACGAATATGCTCCAGGCAGCCTAGAGCGTTTTTTAGAACTAAGCATAATTACCGGGCAGACCAAAGTGCCCCGTGCCCGATTAATGATTGAAGAACTGTTGGCCAACAGTGAAGAAATGGTTGCCCTATTGAACCAGTGTTTTGCTGCTGCCACCAAAGAAAACAAACAAGACATAGCGAACTTTATCGCTGAACGTTTGAGCCAGACCAACAAGTTTGCCTGGCAACTACGTTCTACCTTAAAGGAAGCAAGGGCATGATCCATGGCACACGACCATAACGATATCTATTCAATAGTTGAACGTCTCCGTGTCTTGGAAGAAGGACTGGACAAGAACCAACGGTCGGTAAACCAACTCAGTGCCACATTCAAACCCAAGACTGTGGCTGTGCTGACTGCCAAGACTGATCCTAAAAATCCCATGGCAGGCAAGCTAGTAGGCGGCAGTGAAAGTGTGGAACCCGATGAAGACATGCTGGAAGATGCTGGCATGTCCTGGGATGGAGTAAGCCCCGACACCAAAGAATTTGCCAGCGAGGACGTGTTGGAAAAGGTCAAAAGATCATTTACTGATTTTGTCAAGTCGGTAGAAGAAGAAATTAAAGATTCGGATATCAAAGAGAAAAAGTCAGAAGATACGGATCTCAAAGACAAAGATCAAAAGGATCGTGCTCTCATAGCCAAACAGGTCAAAGAACACGGTACCAACTTACCTGAATCAGATCCAGTAAAAACCATCACCAATGAGTCAGGCACTTGGGCAATACACGAGGCCGCCGGCAGTTTTGAAATACGACACGGTAATGGCCGACTGCCTACTAGATTTAAAAACATGGATGAAGCCGCCTTGGCTGTGGAAATGTTTAACCTGCGTCGTAAAAGAAACGATGTCACACAAGATTATATAGATGAAGCTTAAGGAAGAAAATAAATGTTAGCATTAGACCTATTCAATACCCGGTTCGAAAAGAATTTACAAGAAGGCGCCTTAGACGACACCATAACTCGTACACAGGCACACTTGATGGAGCCCTTGAGCAAGCGTGCTGCCGAAATCCGCACCCAGTTGCGCAGTGGCAAATTACGACCCATGCAGATTCAACAGTTGGAACGCGAGTATGAAGATCTAGTTGACAAGCGCATGAAGATTCTCAAAGGTGAAATCACTTCACAAGAAGAATGCATGGGCTACGGCGGTCTTGGTGAAGATGTTTATGACACTTACACCAATACTTACAGTCCCGAAGCTATTGCATTAGGTAAACGATTTTGCGAACACTATAATATCACAGATGATGACGATATTCAATTTGCAGTGGAAATTATTGATAACGAACTCGAAGGGTTTAAACACGCTAATCAACCTGTAGATTTAAAGCGTATAAAAAGCAGTGTAGCTGACGCATTCCGCCAGGCGTTCCGTGGTATTAGAACTGATGGGCCAAACTTCCGTAAACACTTTAAAGAAGCAGGTCTTCCTGATATTGCAGACAAGCAGGCCAAGATGTCTCAACTCAATCAACCCGGTCGAGCAGGCACAGATACTGTCAAGCCACAACAGCGTGTGAACCCTAACCCCAACAAGGGCGTAGTAGGTCATGCTGCAGATTGGTTGCGTGGCAAGGGCGGTCCTGGCAAAGAAGGTCCTACCTACGAAGACCTAGATGAACAAGCCACTCCTGGATCTACAGCACAAGGTGTTTACAATGAAATGATTCAAGCCTGGACCGACGAAAAAGATCATCTGGTCATACCATTTCCCAACAGCCCCAATGCCACACTTACAAGACCTCAGTTATGGAACGCACTTGTGACTCTAGGACAAGTAGCGCCAAATCGTCGAGCAAAATATATAGAATCAAAATTTAATGATTTTGAAACATTCATGCACTGGCTCAACCAGATAAAACGCTACAAGGTTCCGGCCAAGAAAAAGAAAAATGTACAGCAGGCCATGGATTTACAACCACAAGTGGTAGCACCGCCATCAGTTACACAGGCCGCTGAACCACAAGTTCCAATGGCCGAAACCCGCGGTCAAAAAAAAAATTCTGAAGACCCAGATCTAACAGGGTCCACAGCTCGTGATGCTACAGTGCAACGCGAACTTCAAAAGGTCCGTGCTCGTCACCCTTCGGCCCGCACTGATATTGAAGCATTGGTCAAGGATGAAATAGTCAATCAAGAACGGGTAAATCAAGAAATTGAGCATTTAGAAACCGTTGACAGTCAACAAGATGCCCAGCTGAAACAGGCACTGACCTTGAATCGCCAGCAAGAACAAGAAATTACCAATCTTAATCAGGAGTTGTCAAGACTTGACAGCAGGTTGAATCAGATCATGTCTACCACGGCTGCAAAACCCACAACACAACCAACTAAATCCGCAACAACTACAAAGGCAACTCCTGCTACCGCAACACCATTGTCGGTAACTCCTGCAACAACTGAACCTATCAAGCCGGCCGAACCAGTAGCAGATAAATCTGCGGCTGAAATTGTACGCCTGGAAAAACAGATACAGCAGTTGGAGCTGATGATGACTCTCAAGACTCCAGCACAACAAGATGATCTCCGTGATCGTATTGACGCATTGGAAAAAGAGCGCGATGCCAAGGTAGAAAAACAAAAGGCCGCTACAGCCAAGGGCGCCGCCACTAGAAAAGCCAATAAGGACAAGGCCGCGGCCGCGGCCGCAAGTGAAAAACCATCAAGCGCACCAACTACAGTTGAGCCTGAAAAAACACAAAAACCTTACTATCCTGATACTGCCGGTATAGCAGGCATGGGAGGATCTACCAAAACTAAACCCAATAAACCCAATAAACCAACCGGCATGGATTTTTTAGATGATCTTCTTAAAGGTCACAAAATTGAAATGGACCCGGGCGAAACAGCCGAGCTTGATCCGGAAGAATTACGACAAACTGCCGAAGTTGATGAAGGTACCGACAATCCTGCAGATATCGGTTCAGGCAAACAGTTAAGACGTACTCCAGAGATTCGCAGACTCAAGCAGGTTCGAGACTACGAACTCATGTTGAAAAAAGAGCTGGCCAATCGCATACAGGATCGTAATGCCGAGGATGATGAGCAAGATTTTCAAGATGTAACAGAAAGTAACATGAAACGCATGCTCGGTGATCTTGACGACATGACCGATGCCGAATTCCTGCAACTCTACAAGCGTCCCAAACAGTATTGGCGCAATCAGTTAGCGGTCAAATCTACACCGGCTAGCAATATCAATGACTTAGAATCCGATATTGATACTGCTGTGGCCAAACCCACATTTGATCGTACAGGTCGCATGGTTCGCACCAAGCCGGCCAATACACAACAGGGCATGCGTCGCATGTTGGGCCGACCTAAAACAACACGCCTGGCTCCAGCTTTAGAGCCAGTGGAAGTGACCATGCAGGTACCCAACAGAAAAACTGATCAGTATGATCTGTTACCAGCTCGCATATTCAACAGCGAAGCCGAAGCCCGTGAATTTGCTCGTAGAGTAAACGGTTATATTACCAGCATCAAGCCGGTCATGCACGAAGCTACTGTAGGCGGATCAGGTCTAACTGGGTTACAAGACCACTATGCTGTGTATAAGAAAGAAAACGGCCGAGTCACCAAAGTTAAGGATACCAACAAGGCTGGCGGACCAATGAACAGTCTGCAAGCTCAGGCCTATGTCAATACTATGATCAAGAATAATCCTCAACGCTACAATCACGAAACAGTCTGGCATGCTCCGGCCGATATAGATCTGGACGAAGGACAAGTAGTTCCATTCGCTATACCCGATGATCGTGCCCAAGGTAATTACGAGCAGATGAATTATCGCAAGAATCCAAGTGACCGATATGGTGTTATTGATCACACATTTAACAAATTAATAGTAACTGCTAACAATTTAAAACAGGCCAAGATGGAAGCTATTGAGTGGGCCGACTACGACGACATTAAAACCAGCGTGGTCAATCAAAAAACTGGAAAAACTGTGTTCGTGGTCAATGGATCGCATGATGCTGAACAGTACATGTATGAGGCTGCCAATCCAGCACAACAGTCTGCCATTGCCATCAACATGAAGAAGCATCATAAGAAGCCCAAACACGTGGAAGAAGATGCCATCCCTGGCAAGATGGTTACCCAGGGCTTTGTGGTTGAATATGATCCTACAACACAGACTGTGGTGATCAGCAAGCGTGGTCAAGAATTGGATCGCTTTGCTTTCAAAGGCAAACCCAACCTGATCGGCTTCCAGAAAATCATAGCCAGGCGAGTCAAGGCCCTGGAAGATGATCTCTACGGAGCCGATGATGAAGCCGGCGCAGTAAGTCTCAGTCGCGTAAAAGTACCAGGACGTGGCTACGGATTCCAAGAACTGGGTGAAGAATCCAGTACCAGCAGTGACGAAGCCGAGAGTGCCATCCTAAAACGAATTATGACGGCACATTTGGATCTGCTAAAAGAATTTGGTCCACAAAAGGTCATGCAGGCTGTAGAAGAAGTGGCTTACAATGTAGGCGACTTGGACGAAATTGGATCCAGCGATGTCAGTGCCTGGGTACACGAAGTCAAACAAATCCTCGGTGCTGAATGAAAATATCAGATTTCAAAATAAAAAACTACAACAAACTGGACAGTATCCTGGTGCGTCTGTGTGAGTTGGTCATAGACGGTCAACGCAAGAATCCTGATCTATACGGCATGGTAGCTGCCGCTGTGCTGGATCCTGATAACCGCTGTGTAGCTGCACTAAACTATCAAACTGATGCTGGCGATGTACATGGTGAACGTGCCGCAATAGATGCCTATCATGAACGCTTTGGTTCTATACCCGAAGGCAGCATTATACTCACTACCTGTAGTCCTTGCACTGAGCCTATGCCTGAACGGTATGGCGACAGTTGCAAAGACCTGATCAGCTCAACCGCAGTGCATAAAGTCTATGCTGGCTACAGAGACCCCAGTCAACAAACTTTTGGCGGTAACAAGACCTATCATTTGGAAATCACTCGTAACAAGAAGATACAGGAGCTGTGCGGGGCTTTTGCTGCAACTTGGCTCAAGGATGAATTGAATGAACTCAGTTTCCTAGGAAGCCCTTGTACCAAGGACTGTAGCGGCCATAGAGCCGGTTATGCCTGGAGTCAAAGCAAGGGTGGCCAGGTAGCACAAAGCCCTTGGAGCCCCAGCTTCAACAAGGGCAGTCAACTACATGTGGATGGCAAATGAACGATTACCCAGTATGGCCCGAAGACAACGGCGATGATAGTCCAAGAAATCCTTACGCACCAGTCTGAGATCACTGAATCCAGTGGCTACAGCCTGGCTGGTAGTTTTACCAGAGATCTTATTGCCAGCAAGGTCTGGTTGTTACAAGAACTAGAAAAGATTCAACGTCATTACACCACCATATATGTATTGGGATCCTGGTATGGTAACATGGCCCTGTTCATGAGTCTACAGCCTGTCATTATAGCAGACACTATTATCAATGTGGAAGTCAATCCTGAAATGTTGCAGACCAGTGAACGGTTATTAGATATGGCCGGCGTAGATAACGTGGAGTTCATGCTGAAAGATGCCAACAAGCTAGACTATCAGCAGTTAGGTGATGCCGGTGTGGTAGTCAATACTAGCCTGACCGAAATGTCAGAACGGGCCTGGTTTGATCACCTACCGGACGGCACCTTGGTTGTGATGCAGGCCAGAGATCAAGATCCTGGAGTCGAATATCACAGTATATCAGATATACAACGAAGGTATCCCTTAAGCCAAATACTATATCACGGCTCCATGCAGTTGCGCGATCCCGAAACCCAATATACTCGTTATATGGTTATCGGTATCAAATAGAATACCCTTAGGACCGCACTAGTTGCGAGGGTGGCCGGGTGCTGGCCTAGTTGAACGATTCGCTACCGTGAAACTTAAAGTGACCAACCATTAGCAGATAACTACAATAATGAAACCATATGTAAAAGAATTCCTTGATACTTACAACGATAAGAATATCTTTGAGTATGCGCCATTGCCCGATGGCGATGTGTGGGCTCAGGCCAATTGGATACTATTTGAATCCAAAATGCCATGGTTAGAATTGACAGGTATTGATGCACCTTATGCAGAAATGTTGGCCGAAGCACAGGCTCTTAAAGACCTATTTGTGTATCACCGTGATGGTGAAGAAGGACACAGTGGGTGGCGTAGTTTGTCTGTACATGGTATCAGTGCTGACAAGACCAATGTGCCTGAAACTTACGGTTTAGATCCTAACCAGGTCACTTATCAGTGGACTGAAATACAAGATCGTTGCCCAGTTACAGTTGAATTTTTCAAACAAGTATTTCCTTACAGTCGATATCAAAGATTAAGATACATGTTGCTGGAACCCGGCGGATACATTGCACCACACAGTGACAATGTTAAAAATATTCCTGGGGCCGCTGTAAATATTTCATTAAACAATCCTGAGAATTGTCGGCTGACCAGCACGTTTGGAACCATGCCATTTAGAGATTCAGGTAGTATATTTTTGTTTAACAATCATTATCAACATGCCGTGCATAATGCCAGCAATACCGATAGATTTCATATGATTGTACATGGAGAATGGCGCAGTCCAGATTGGCAACAACTAGTAGTCAACAGTTATAAAAAGGCCCTAAATGGTTGAAACTTTTGATAATTTAATTTCTTCTGAACAGTTGTCTTGGTTCCGCAATGACTTTGAACGCATGATTGACGTTGATCCGGTCATGCGTCCATACGATCCTGCAGATGCCAAACGCATATATGGTGTAGACGATTGCTCGGTGCTGGATCAACGGCACTTGGTACAGGCTGGTACTGAGGCCTATAACATTATGATTGATATTCTTGCACCAGTAATACCTGCTGGCACATTTTTTTACATGGCCTATCAGCGACAATTTTTACCACATCAATTGCATGTGGACGAAGTGTACGAGCATACCAATTTAGACTATGCCAAAAGTGCGGTAATTCCCTTGTACGAAAACACCAATAACATTTTTAAAACCATTATTTGGAACAAGGTATTTTTGACCAATAGCGATCTACACAGTTTTTTCAAAGAGTACATTGCAGATTCTTCAAAATTCCCAACAGTCAGTGATGTCAGTGCCACACAAGATGTTGACCATTGCTGGGGATTGCCCAGCATAGTGGATGTCATGTCATTAGATGGCGTATATGATTATCAATTGGGATCTATCGGTATGTTCGATCGTACTCATGTACATTGTTCATCCAACTGGCGAAAATATCGTCAGATTGATTACAAAGATATCATTATACTTCACATTGGCTGAAAAAAGTCTAGGCCGCCGCAGTTTTCTAAAAACATAGGCACAGGTGTTTTAGATCTTAACGTATTTTTAAAATCGTTGCTGTGATTCTGACACCAGGCGTTGGTACGATAGAACATCAAGTAATCCATCTTAAATGCATTGCTGGTCCACACATAGACACCCTGTTTGCTGTCAACAACCAGTTGTAAAATTTGATCTGCAGCCGTGTTATCGAGCAAATTTAGATTCACGTAATGGTGATCCATATTTCTGTATCGTTGCCACAGGGCAGTAAATTCTTCTCGGGTCATGCCGGCATTGCTCAGGAACCAGGTCAAATTATTGTCAATTGAATTATATGTAAAATAGATAGGAGCATAGTCAGGATGTTGATTTCTAAAATCAGCAAATACCGATTCAAAACTGTCAAAATCTCCTGACCAGTTGTCAATCAAATGCCGTTGCCAATCCAAAGCAGCCTGACTGATATCAAACAGATAAATTTTAGAGTCGGCGGCAAAGTTTGTCTGTCCAGCAATGCAGGCTGGTTTCAAACCACCACACACACCTACAAAACAATCCATCGGCACAGTTCGGGCATTTTCATTGGCTTGCAAGTGCTCGGTATTCAGCACATAATAACCAACCTGCAGATTTTTAGTCAAATAGTCCAGTGCTTGTTTAAACCACCACAACGGACCATTGGTATCTTCAGGTACATGAGTGGGATCATTTATTATTTGTACCAGACCATCGTGACAGAATTCTGGATAACAGTGATTTTTCTTGTTTCTCACTTCGTTAGGAATATTAGTTATACTGTGACCGTTGCGTACAAATCCAGCTATGACTTCTAGTCCAAAGTAACCAAGATCACTAGTATATGTGGTCAAGTCTTCTGAGGACGGTCTCACCCACCAAGGAGTATAGTCATCATGCACATTGTCTGGGCATCGTTCTGTAGTCCTGGTAACAATTTCAACCGGACCAGGAGTCCACTCAAACGGCGGACTACCAATGGCTGTATAGGCCGCCAGATCAATAGCAAACCATTGCGGATGCAGGTGATAGTAGCCGCCGCGATCTAATATATGGCAGGCCAAGGGACTGTTTTCATTCTTGGCATGTTCAATAGTTTTGAACAACAAGGTTTGATCTTGTAAAAAGTTACCGGCGGTGACCACAACTGCCCAGGCAAAATTGCCGGCTAGTTGTTGCAAAGTTGCGGTAATGGTTTTGGTATGAAATATGTTCAGACGATACTTTCCATTTAATTTAAAATCAGTAAAGTCAATTAAATTTTGTGCAATATCATCACATTCAGGTTTTAAATCATTGTACAACACCACGGCAATTTCTGGGTAATCGTTATTCATATCAAATTCTAAGTTATTAATTGGTAATCAGTGATCTGAATATTTATTTTGATTGGATTTACCAAAAATAAAAAATCTCTTGCTTTCTTTAAAAAATGTTGTATAATAGTACAACTTACTTAGGAGAACCAAATGTCTAACAACAGAACTTTTAACACAGCGGAACAGGCCAAACTTACCCAAATTATCAACGAAGGTATGCAAGTCACCATGGAGATTGAAACACTCACAGGTGGACTTAATGATACTATCAAAGCCGTAGCAGAAGAATTAGACATCAAACCCAATATTCTTAAGAAGGCTATCAAGTTGGCACACAAGAGCGAATTTGGTCGTGAACAACAGGATCACGAATTATTAGAAACAATTTTGACCACAGTGGGGAAAACACTCTAATTAATGCCAGCAGATATCCTTGTCAAATATTGCGGGTTTCCAGCTCTAGAGATTGAACTAGATGCCAGTTCTGTGCGTGATAGCTACAAGGAACTGGTTAGGAAAAACAGCCAACAGCCGGCCATCAGCAGAGATCCTTGTCGTTACACCGTGGACTATCTGCAACAGCTGGCTCTAGAAGCTCGCACAGTGCTGGGATGGGATTGGATCGAAGATTCGTACGATCTTAATACCACAACTAAACTGCACAAGGACATAGAAACTTATCTAGCTCGTGGGTTTGAAAATATACCCGAAGAGCATGATCACTTATGTCATGAACTGCACTACGCGATACATGCTGTGCAGGCCGGCAACACTAGAGGCGAGTGGATACAGGTCGAATGGTTCAATGATGATTCGATCGCTATGCCGGACGATCTTGGGTTCTCGTGCAATCTAAAGTTTGGCGATGTAAAACTGCAAAATCCTTACGTGGGACATGATCCGGCTTTTCTTACCATGCAGAATGATTTTGACAATGTAGCACAGACCTGCAGGTTTCACGACATTATAAAACCCGGTATCAATATCATGATACGACCATATGCATTTAACCCTGATAAAAATTACCTGCCTCGATTGAAAAGCCATGCACCAGAGTGGTTTGAACAACACGGAGCCGAACGCATAATGAGATATACCGGTTGGCCTTGTGTGGGATCTGTGTTAAACTTAGATGTGTTACAAGACATAGCCAACAGCCCGGTATTTGAGTTGAAAAATGTTACAGTGGTATAACACTATGATAATTACAGTATGAGTCGCTCACATCACGAGCATGAATCAAGGTCAGTGGGCCATAAGCCACAAGGAGAACGATGTATATTGACGCCTTATTTGATCGTGAACACGATCGCATACATGTAGTTGAGCGCAGAGATAGCGAGCGAAAATATTGCGAGTATCCGGCCAACTATGTTTTTTATTATCAAGATCCTCGTGGTAAATTTCAAAGTATATTTGGGACACCAGTCAGTAGATTTTCAACTCGCAACAACAAAGAGTTTCGCAAAGAACTCAAAATGCAGTCCAGCAAACGATTGTTTGAAAGCGATATCAACCCAGTGTTCCGTTGTCTTGAAGACAACTACAAAGGTCAAGATGCACCCAAACTAAATGTAGCGTTCTTTGACATTGAGGTTGACTTTGATCCTGATCGTGGATTTAGTCGACCCGAAGATCCATTCAACCCTATCACAGCTATTAGTGTCTACTTACAATGGTTGGAACAACTAGTGACTCTGGTAATTCCGCCCAAACATATGAGTGCCGAAACTGCCAAAGAAATTGCCGGGCAGTTTGAGAATACTGTTGTATTCACCGACGAAGGTGAAATGTTAAAAACATTCCTGGATCTCATTGAAGATGCTGATGCATTGTCTGGGTGGAATAGCGAAGGCTTTGATATACCGTACACTATTAATCGTGTCACCCGTGTGCTCAGCCGAGATGACACACGAAGATTTTGTTTATGGAATCAATATCCTAAAAAGCGTACCTTTGAACGTTTTGGTGCGGAAAACGAAACATACGATTTGATTGGTCGTGTACACATGGACTATATGCAACTGTATAGAAAATATACCTATGAAGAACGGCACAGTTATAGTTTAGATGCCATTGGCGAATACGAGTTAGAAGAATCAAAAACTGCTTTTGAAGGTACCCTAGATCAGCTGTATAATCAAAACTTCAAAACATTTATTGAATATAACAGACAAGATACATTACTGTTAGCCAAGCTGGACAAAAAGTTAAAGTTCTTGGATCTTGCCAACACACTGGCACATGAAAATACAGTGCTGTTGCAAACCACCATGGGTGCTGTAGCTGTAACTGAACAGGCCATCATCAATGAAGCACACGAACGTGGTATGGTAGTGCCCAACAGGAAAGAGCGGTATAGTGACGAAGATACACAGGCTGCAGGTGCTTATGTTGCTTACCCAAGAAAAGGAATCCACGAATATGTTGGATCAATAGATATCAATAGTCTGTACCCATCTGCAATTCGCGCACTCAACATGGGACCCGAAACCATTGTTGGGCAACTGCGCCCTGTCATGACAGATCGATATATTGCTGATAAGATGCGTGCAGGATCAAGTTTTGCTGCCGCATGGGAAGGTTTATTTGCCACGCTAGAATATACAGCAGTAATGGAAATGCAGACCGGTACAGAAGTCACGGTGGATTGGCAAGATGGTGAAGAAAGCGTACACAGTGCTGCAGAAGTATGGAAGATTGTGTTTGACTCGAATCGACCCTGGATGATCAGTGCCAATGGCACGATCTTCACCTATGAACGAGAAGCAGTAATTCCCGGACTACTTAAACGCTGGTATGCTGAACGTAAAGAGATGCAGGCCAGACTCAAGGAGGCAAAAAATGCAGAAGACGAGGAATACTGGGACAAGCGACAGTTGGTTAAAAAAATCAATCTTAACAGTCTCTATGGTGCTATCCTTAATCCTGGTTGTAGATTTTTTGATAAACGCATCGGACAAAGTACCACACTAACCGGACGCAGCATTGCCAAACACATGGACGCCTATGTGAACGAATGTATCACCGGTCAGTATGACCATGTAGGAGAAGCAATCATTTACGGTGACACTGACTCTTGTTATTTCACTGCCTATCCTGTACTCAAAGATGATATAGAAAAGGGTAACATGACCTGGAGTCGTGAAACCGCAGTTCAGTTATATAATTCAATTGCTGACCAAGTCAATGACAGTTTTCCAGGATTCATGGAGACTGCATTCCATGTGCCTAGAGAAATGGGATCAGTGATTCGTGGCGGTCGAGAGATTGTAGCTTCAAAAGGCCTGTTTATCACCAAGAAGCGATATGCTGTCTTGTACTATGATAAAGAAAATAAACGGGTAGATACCCACGGTTTACCTGGCAAGGTCAAGGCCATGGGTTTAGATTTAAAAAGATCAGACACCCCCAAAGTAATTCAAGATTTTTTAAGCGAGATTTTAAATGATGTCCTGATCGGCAGTACTCGAGATCAAATTATTCAAAAAATTCGAGAGTTTAAATATAAATTCAAAGAGCGTCCGGGTTGGGAAAAAGGCAGTCCCAAACGTGTCAACAATTTGACCAAGTACGCCAAAGAAGAAGAACGCCTAGGCAAAGCCAACATGCCAGGACATGTACGTGCGGCCATTAACTGGAACAATCTACGCCGAATGAACAGTGACAAATATAGTCTACAAATTGTTGACGGTATGAAAACCATTGTATGCAAACTAAAACAAAATCCTCTGGGTTGGACCAGTATCGGATATCCCACAGATGAATTGCACCTACCACAGTGGTTTAAAGATTTGCCGTTTGATGATTCAGAAATGGAAGCCACAGTGGTAGATCAAAAATTGGATAATTTGCTAAGTGTGCTAGAATGGGATCTAGCAAGTGCTACCAATACCGAAAATACTTTTCAAGCATTATTTGAGTGGTGATATGAAAAAACTCAGTGAACTTGTTGCTTACAAAAACGAACTAGATCGTTTATCTACAGAATCTGCACGGACCACTACCAACACAGAACTGAGTAAAATTACTCATGTGACACAGTCAGATCAACTAACAAAACAACTGGCCCAACTTGATAGTGATTTTGTAAAATTTCAGGACACATTTAATCAAATCAGACAAGATCTGCAGGATCAAATTTCTGAGGCAGAACGACCTTGGATTGTGGATGCTTATCGTCGTTACGACCAGGGCGAAGCCGATCATGCCGAGGATATTCTTAATTTGCGACAAGCCAACTCGATTGATTCTACACCATTTCGTACCAAACTAACACAGTATGCTGATTGGAAATATCCAGCCATGATCATTCGACCCGGTTTAGAATCATTTATTGACGACATGGTGGCCTATGATCCGCTTTATTTGATAGATCTGTCCTATGATTTTCTACGTCCAGCAATGGACAAGTTTAATGAACGCTATCAAAATCGTCTTAGACCCTACGTGGTTCGAGAGGACCCGGATGCAGAAATATTAAAACAATTGCCCGATTCACAGTTTGGATTGTGTTTGGCCTTTAACTATTTTAATTTTAGACCGTTTGCAATAATCAAAAAATATCTAGAAGAAGTTTACCAAAAGCTCAAACCTGGTGGCACTTTTGTGTTTACTTTCAACGACTGTGATCGACGCAGCGCTGTAGAACTGGTCGAAAATTATTATTGTTGTTACACCCCGGGTCACCTAGTACGTGAATTGGTTACTACAGTGGGCTACAACATTGTGTATTCTTGGAACGATAGTGGACCTACCACTTGGCTCGAAGTACAACGGCCCGGCACCTTAAATTCTTTAAAAGGTGGACAAACTCTGGCTAAGATATTACCAATACCCGAACCAGAACCAGAGCCATCAGCGGATATCACAACTCTAAACAATCTTAGATTGCAAGTATTGGCATTGAATCTATACAACCCCGATCATGTCAAATACGGCTTTGGAGAAGCCAAACTAAGAGCAATATTGGCCGAACAGGACAAGGAAAATTAACCATAACAGTTGTAAAATCTAAATAACCCCTGTACAATAAACAAATAAGGAGAATTACCCATGAGAGATCATTTATTGGATTTAGTAGAACACACATACGATCTAGGTTGCATTGACCTGGTCAAAATTACCGGCGACGACAAGGCCACATCTATTGCAGGACTGGCTGAGGACAAGAGCCTTATTGTAAACGGTGAGTTTGCAGGACCTGTTGCTGATTTCATTGGCACTTTTGGCATGCCAAATCTAAACAAGTTGAAGATTTTATTGAACTTGGAACCCTACAGAGAAAAAGCCAAGTTGACTATTACTCGCAAGGATACCGGTGCACTGGATCAGTTGACTTTTGAAAATGCCGAAGGCGACTTTAAGAACAGTTATCGTTTTATGGCCACAGAAATTATCAATGGCAAACTCAAAGATGTCAAAATGAAACCAGTTACTTGGAATGTGGAATTTGTACCCACAGTGGCCTCTATTCAACGACTCAAGATGCAGGCCAGTGCCAATGCCGAAGAAACCAATTTCAAAGCCCGCACCGATGGAACAGATTTAAAATTTTATTTTGGTGATCACTCAACTCATGCCGGTAATTTTGTGTTTCAGGCCAATGTGGGCGGACAACTCAAGCGTGAGTGGTCTTGGCCAGTAAAAGTTGTGATCAGCATTTTGGATTTGACCGGTGACAAGACCATGCGCATCAGCGACGAAGGCGTGGCTGAGATTACCGTCAACAGCGGTGTTGGTGTTTATACTTACAAAATTCCAGCACAATCTAAGTAACCAATGTCTCAGGATAATTTAACTGTCAAACAGTCAGACTACGCCGTCTTCCTTCCAGCCATTTCGGGCTTTTATGCTACCTTTGTAGGCAAACAGCGTGATCCGGTCAATGGACCTTATGTAGAT
>Ga0208618_1000002_pt1 | contig 162929 bp, 134 predicted proteins | sample CryBogCBE18Jul08_FD_184585 | JGI IMG/M metagenome (GOLD analysis project Ga0208618, IMG submission 184585) | Freshwater microbial communities from Crystal Bog, Wisconsin, USA - CBE18Jul08 (SPAdes) | ecosystem: Environmental > Aquatic > Freshwater > Lake | place: Crystal Bog, Wisconsin, USA...
CCTTTAGAGTTGTGGCCGATGACGTGCAGCTCGGTGGGGTGTTGGGGCAATACGCGGTCAAGCAAATGAAGGGCAAGACGATTGCGGTGATCGATGACCGAACTGCTTACGGACAAGGGGTTGCAGATGAGTTTGAGAAAGCAGCCAAAGCGGCTGGCGCCACCATTGTGGGCCGCGAATACACCAACGACAAGGCCACCGACTTCATGCCCATTTTGACGACCCTGAAATCGAAGAAGCCTGACATCATTTTCTTTGGTGGTATGGATGCGGTGGGTGGTCCCATGCTCAGACAGATGAAAGCGCTTGGAATACCCTCTAAGTTCATGGGAGGAGATGGCATTTGCACGGCGGATTTGAACAAACTCTCGGGTGAGTCCATGACCGATGGTCAAGTGGTTTGTGCAGAGGCGGGCGGTGTTGAGGGTCCACAAAAGAAAGTGATGGACGACTTTTCACAGCGCTATCAAAAGCGCTTTGGCACGGATGTGAAGCTCTATGCGCCCTATGTCTACGATGCGGTGAACCTGATGGTGGCGGCCATGGTCAAAGCCAACTCCGCTGAACCCTCTGTGTACTTGCCACTTTTGGCAAAGACCACCTCCTATCCAGGTGTCACCGGCAACATTTCGTTTGACGCCAAAGGCGACATCAAAAATGGAGCGCTGACCCTCTACACCTATCATTCAGGAAAGCGTGATGTGATCGAGGTTGTACGGTAAAAAGTCGACGAACAAAAAACCGAGATTAAAGGCCCACCCAATCGAGTGGGCCTTTTTGCTTCAAGACTTGATAAATTACATCGCACCCGTGCCGCGTGATTTCACCACCAAAGCTTTGTTGCCCGCCTTGGCGGATGGCTTGTAGAGTTGGGGCTCAGCGGGTGCCTTTTTGGCATCTCCTGCCGAGTATTTTTCGCTGGTTGAAGGCGCATTGGCTTTGAGTGATTTCACCGATGGGCCAGCGGGGGAGCCACCCATCGGCTGGCTTGTAGACGTAGGCGATTGCGAGGCTTTGATGGCCTGCATGTAAGCTTTCTCACCCGACGCAATCCTGGCTGGAGCGCTTTGCTCTTGTCCAGCTTGTCGAGATGCGAGTACCTCACGGGTTGAAGCTTTGGGCGCATTTCGAGTCATGGCTTGAGAGCTCGATGAACTCATGCTCTTGGTGTCTAGCGATCCTGAGTGAGGGGTTGCTGCGGTTTGGGGAGCTGAGAGCGTGCCTGAGGATGCGTTTGACTTGCTTTGTTCCTGAGCTTTGGATGTCTCGGAACTCATTTTTCGCCGCGATGAGAGCGACTCAAGCAATGCGCTCGTTTGGCTGGTGCTGGCTGAGACTGCAGATGTGCTCATCGATGTGTGTGTTTGGTGCCTGGAGGCCCATTAGGGCTTGGCTTGTCGACTGATGTGCCTAAAACTTGAGTTCATCTTAAGAAAAATTGCATCAAAAGTCATGGGTTTTGAGCGTATTAACCGTAACATATCTTGAAACAAGGCTTTAAATGTTTCTTATATGAACTTTTTTGTGGATATAATCTAGACTTTATCGAAACCTTCAAGGCACATTAAAAATGATGGACACCATTAAGATTGACGACAAAGAGTACAAATTTGGCGATTTGAGCGAAGAAGCTCGTGCACAGCTTTTGTCTTTGCAAGCCACTGACGCCAAAATTGCTGAACTCCAACGTGACATGGCAATTGCTCAAACGGCCCGCATGGCCTACGCCCGTGCTTTGAACGAGTTGTTGCCTGCTGCCAAGAATCATTGATGGGTTTAAAAAGTCTGAATTGATCATCAATTCAAACTTTCTTTAAATCATCTCAACCCCATGTGCTCACTGCCCATGGGGTTTTTCTTTTGCTGTTTTTAGAATTGAGAAATTCTCTTTCGATCACCCACACCCGTTGCAATTCAATCAACCATGAATTGGCGGAAATTGTCGACCAACGCATTGGTGGATGGTTTTTAAACAATTTCATTGCTTATTGAAAATAACTATTAACATTCAATCCTAGGTATTTCCCTAGTTTTTTAGGGACTTAGCTTGATAGAATTGTTCCACTTTTAACAAATTAGTGGAAGTTAGACATGAAATTTAAAAAAATCGCTTTGGGCTTGGCTTTGGCCGCAGCCAGCTTGGTCACAACAGGAGCTTTTGCCGCCGACACAGGTTCAGGCCCCATCAAGATCGTGGGTTTGGTTGAGTTGACGGGTCCTGGAACCACATCGGGAACGAATTTTGACAATGGCATCAAACTCGCTGTCAAAGAGATCAACGCAGCAGGTGGTATTTTGGGCAGGAAGGTCGAGTACAAATCACAAGACACCCAGTCCAATCCTGGAGTCGCCAAAGGTTTGACTGAGCAAGCCGTGGACGACGGTGCTTACATTGTGATGGGTCCTGTTTTCTCAGGTTCCATTTTGGTGAGCATGGCTGTCACCAAGAATGCTGAGATCCCCAACTTCACAGGTGGTGAGGCAGCAGCGATTACTCAGCAAGGCAATCCCTATGTGTTCAGAAGCTCCTTCACCCAAGCGAGCGCCATGCCCAAAGTTGCCAACTACATTCACGACAAAGTCAAAGCCAAGAGCGTTGACATTTTGTACGTGAACAACGATTTCGGCAAAGGTGGTCGCGATTTGATCATCAAGTCTCTTGAGGCCAAAGGCATCAAAATCGGTGCTGACATCTCAACAGAATCAGGTCAAATTGACTTCAGCTCTGCTGTGTTGAAAGCCAAACAAGGTACTGGAGATGCGCTTTTTGCTTACACCAACGAAGAGGAATCTGCTCGCTTGCTCAAAGAGTTGAAAAAGCAAGGTTATTCCAAGCCCGTGATTGGTGAGACAGTTCTCACCAGCCAAAAAGTGGTTGAGTTGGCAGGAGACGCTGCAAACGGAGCCATTGCTCACGTGGGCCTCACCGCTGATGCTCCACAAGCAGGCGTTAAGAAATTTGACGTGGCTTACCAAAAAGAATTCAACACACGCTCTGATCACAACGGCATCAAGGGTTACACCTCAATGTATGTTGTCAAAGCAGTGACCGAGAAAATCGGCAAAGTTGATTCCAAAGCTTTTGCTCAAGCCATGAAAGGCATCACCCTTTCAGCCAAAACTTACCCCGGTATTTTGATGGACGTGAGTTTTGATGCCAACGGCGACTTGGACCGCGAGAGTTACATGACCAAAATCGTGAACGGCAAACAAGTGGTGACTGATATTCTTGCGCCTTTGAACAAGAAATAATCCGTTTCCTGCAAGCTCTCATCTCGTCCCCGACCAGCCTTTGAGTTGGTCGGGGATTCTTTATTTTATAATTTAGTTTTTTTATCATCATGTCATTACCCTTCAAAATGGCTGGCGTCATGGGCTGGCCCGTTGCACATTCACGCTCACCCATCATTCACAACCATTGGCTCTCTAAATACAACATCCAAGGAGCGTATGGACTTTTTCCCGTCCAGCCTGGCCACCTGGATGCTGCGATCAAAGGCATGCTGGCTTTGGGAATCGTGGGCTCCAATGTCACCATTCCTCACAAAGTAGAAGCCATGAAACTCATGGATCACGTTGATCCTTTGGCCAAGCGCATGGGTGCGATCAACACCATCGTCATCACCGAAGAGGGTGAGTTGCAAGGCTTCAACAACGATGGATTTGGATACATTCAGTCCTTAAGGGATGCAAATCCAAATTGGAGTGCGAATGCGGGTCCGATTTGTGTCTTGGGCGCGGGAGGGGCGGCCAGGGCCATTGTGCTCAGTTTGCTTGACCAAGGTGCCAAAGAGATTCGTCTGATGAACCGCACTCAGTCCAAGGCCGATGCTTTGGCTGCTGAATTCGGGCAAGATGGTCCTTACAAAGGTGCCATCAAAGTCTATCCATGGAGTGAGCGTGAGGAGGCATTGGACTCAGTGAGCTTGCTTGTGAACACCACCAACCAAGGCATGCACGGTCAAGCGGATTTGGACATCAGACTTGAGCGTTTGCCCAAAGAAGCCATGGTCTCGGATGCAATCTACATCCCTTTGGAGACGCCTTTGCTCAAAACTGCTGCTGCTCGTGGCCATGTCACGGTGAGTGGTCTTGGTATGCTTCTCAATCAAGCTCGTCCTGCCTTCAAGGCTTGGTTTGGCGTGTTGCCTGAGATCACCCCTGAGCTCAGACAAATGATCATTGCCACCCTTTAAACCTTGGAGCTCATCGATGGGTATTTTTGAAGAGCCCAAGATTGACTCACATTGTCACATCTTGGATCCTGAAGGGTTTCCTTACTCTGCTGATGTTGCCTATCGACCCAGTGGTCAAGAAACGGGAACAGCCAATTACTTCAAGTCCGTCATGGCTTGCTATGGTGCTCGTCACGCGCTGTTGGTGGGTCCCAATTCGGGCTACAACCTCAACAACGCCTGCTTGCTCGATGCCATTGAGAATAGTCCATCTGTTTTCAAAGGCATCGCGGTGGTCCCCAATGACTGTGATGAGAAAACCTTGGCGCAGTTCAAGGAAAAAGGCATCGTGGGCGTTGCTTTCAATTACGCTTTGAATGGATTGGCTCATTATGCAAACATTGAGCCTTTGCTCGCAAGGCTTAAAAAGCTTGAGATGTGGGCCCAGTTTCAAGTCGAAGGCGATCAGTTGGCGAGTTTGTTGCCCTTGATTGACGCCACAGGCGTGAAGCTCATGATTGACCATTGTGGTCGACCTGATTTAAAGCGAGACGCTTCCACTTCGCCCTTTGATTCCGAGGGCTTCAAAGCAATGCTCACCCTGGGAGAAAAGGGAAGTGCGGTCATGAAGATCTCTGGTTATGCCAAGTTCTCTAAAGAGACCTACCCCTTCGCGGATGTGGCTGAGGTGGCTCAGTTGCTGGTGAAAACTTATGGACTTGATCGTTGTATTTGGGCGTCTGACTGGCCCTACCTGAAAGCCACCCCCAGACTTGATTATGGTCCGATGCTCCAACTCATGGAGCGAGACTTTACCCTCAATGAGAGACAGCATCTCTTTTGGGAAACACCCAAAGAATTGTTTGGCTTTTGACTTGGCGCGGCTTTTGGGTCAGCCCGTCATGACCTCGCCACCATCGATTGCAATCGATTGGGCATTGATGCCAGAGGAGCCCTCGCTACAGAGCCATGCGACGGTTTGCGCCACTTCTTGAGGCTTGATCAAACGCCCCATGGGGTTGAATTGGGAGAGGTCTTTTAAGGCTTGTTCAGCGCTCTTACCGGTCTTGGTCGTGATGTTTGAAATTGCTTCTTCGGCCAGTGGTGTATCGGTAAAGCCTGGGCAAACTGCATTGACTGTGATTTTTGTTTTGGCAAGCTCTAGTGCCAATGAGCGGGTGAGCCCGATGACCGCGTGCTTTGAGGCGCAATAAGCGCTGGTGTATGCGTAACCAACCAAACCCGCTGTACTCGCGACATTGACGATTCTGCCCCAAGGCGCCAGTTTCATGCCAGGCAAAACCGCTTGAATGCATCTCACAGCACCCATGAGATTGATATTCATCATGTCATCAAAGAGTTCGTCCGTTGATTTTTCAAATGTAGCACTTTGCGCTTGTCCAGCATTGTTGACAAGCACAGAGACGGGACCCCATTTTTCAATTGCTTGGGCTGTGGCGGTTTTGACTGAATTTGAATCGCTCACATCCATGCGAACGAGCTGACACTTCTGTGGATGTTCAAATTGTGTGAGGAAATCGGCTGAAGGCGTGCTTCTGGCGCAAATGCTCAATTGGTAACCTTGGATTGACAATGCTTTTGCTATGGCCAGTCCAATGCCACTCGTGCCTCCAGTGATCATTGCGTGTACGTGTTGGGTCATGTCAGTCTTGGTGGTTGAAGTTTTTTGTGTCTCTTACCAAAGAAGTGGTTTTGATCATAACGGATAAGCATTGGGTCTGAATCGTTCTTATGTTAGGAGGTTTAGGGAAAACACTGGGTAGAAAGATCAATTAGAGCTTGACGCCATATAGTTTAAGCTTAAATAATTGAACCATGAAAAAAATACTTTGCATTGGTGGTGGACCCGCAGGGCTGTATTTCTCTTTGTTGATGAAAGCCAGAAATCCGCATCTCGAGATCACCGTCTTGGAGCGCAACCGTTCCCTGGATACCTTTGGTTGGGGGGTGGTGTTGAGTGATCAGACCTTGGAGAATTTGATTGAGGCCGATCGGGTGACGGGGGAGCAAATCAGCGACGCTTTCAATCATTGGGATGACATTGAACTTTTTTTCAAAGGTCAGTCCATGCGCTCGGGTGGTCACGGGTTTTGTGGCATTGGGCGGAAAAATTTACTCAACATCTTGCAACACCGCTGTGAGCAGCTCGGTGTCAATTTGAAGTTTGAAACTGAAGTCGACGACATTGAAGGCGTGATTGCTCGTGAAAATGCCGATTTGGTCATCGCTTGCGACGGATTGAACAGCAAAGTCAGAACACGTTTTGCCTCCACCTTCGAGCCCGATATTGATGTCAGGAAATGTCGATTCGTGTGGCTTGGCACGCACAAGATTTTTGATGCTTTTACCTTTGCATTTGAAAAAACCGAGCACGGTTGGTTTCAAGCCCATGCCTATCGCTACAACGAAGACACCTCCACTTTCATTGTGGAGACGCCTGAGTCCGTTTGGCGAGCCCACGGGTTGGAGAGCATGACTCAAGAGGAAGGTATTTCATTTTGTGAAAAGCTCTTTGCCAAGTATTTGGATGGACACCGCTTGATCTCAAATGCCTCTCATCTGAGAGGTTCTGCCATTTGGATCAATTTCCCTCGCGTGATTTGCAAGTCTTGGATTCATTGGTTGAGTAGCGGTGCGAATAGGGTTCCCATCGTGTTGATGGGAGACTCGGCCCATACGGCTCATTTCTCCATTGGGAGTGGTACCAAACTCGCTTTGGAAGATGCCATTGATTTGGCCAATACCTTTGCCGACCACCCGGGGGAGGAACTTTCTGTCGTTTTGAATGCTTATGAGGAGCGCAGAAGTGTAGAGGTCCTGAAAATACAAAACTCTGCACGAAACTCCACCTCCTGGTTTGAAAACGTCGCTCGTTATGCGCATTTGGAGATTGAGCAGTTCTTTTACTCCTTGCTCACTCGATCGCAGCGCATTGGTCATGAAAATTTACGACTTCGTGACTCGGCTTGGCTCAGAAGTTTTGAGAAATGGATGAGTCAAAAGGCGAGTCACGAACTCGCCCGTCCTATTGCTGAGAGTACACCTCCCATGCTCTTGCCACTCAAAGTCAGGGAGTTGAATCTCAAAAATCGAGTCGTTGTCTCTCCCATGGCCACTTACAGTGCCAAGGATGGGGTCATTGGGGATTTTCATTTGGTTCATTTGGGCGCAAGGGCCATGGGTGGCGCAGCACTGGTGATGGTGGAGATGACCGCTCCAACGCCCGAAGGTCGAATCACAACCGGTTGTCCTGGGCTTTGGAGCCAAGAGCAAAGTCTGGCCTTCAAACGAGTCGTGGACTTTGTACACACCCAATCGGCACACATTGGCTTACAACTCGGGCACAGTGGTGCAAAGGGTTCCACGCAATTGGGTTGGGAGGAGATGGATGAGCCCATCAGACAAACTTCAGACAATTGGCCGCTGATTGCGCCCAGTGCCGTCTCTTATGGTCCAAACAATGCTTTGCCTTCGCCTCTCACTTTGGCGAAAATGAATGAATTGAAAGCACAATTTGTTGAGTCCACTCGACTTGCCATGCAGGCGGGTTTCGATTGGCTTGAGTTGCACTGTGCCCACGGTTACCTTTTGGCCGAATTTTTGTCCCCCCTCACCAATCACCGCGAAGATGAGTATGGAGGGTCCTTGGTCAATCGATGCAGGTACCCTTTGGAGGTTTTTGAGGCGATGAGAGCAGTTTGGCCAGCCTCAAAACCCATGAGCGTCAGAATTTCAGCCCATGACTGGGCGCCAGGTGGCAATACGGATGATGATGCGGTTGAGATCTCTCGCCTCTTCAAGGCCGCTGGGTGCGATGTGATCGATGTCTCTTCGGGTCAAACCACCCGAGAGGCCAAGCCCATTTATGGACGCATGTATCAAACGCCGTTTTCTGATCGCATTAAAAATGAAGTGGGTATCAAAACCATTGCAGTTGGAGCCATCACCGATGGCGACCAAGTCAATGGCATCATCTCCTCAGGCCGAGCCGATTTGTGCGCAGTGGCCCGACCCCATTTGGCCGATCCAGCCTGGACTCTTCATGAAGTGGCCAAGCTTGGAAGCACCCAAATCGAGTGGCCGCTTCCCTACTTGAGTGGGCGCGATCAGTTGTACCGCTTGCTCGCTACTCAGAGGGCCGTTTGATCATGGATTTAGAGAGCAGGGCGCACGCTGAAAATCCTGATGAGTTGAGGCTTTGGTTGAGGCTATTGACTTGCACCCAATTGATTGAAAAAAGGGTTCGCTTAGGTCTCAGAACGGAGTTTGAGACGACGCTTCCCAGATTTGATTTGATGGCACAACTCGATAGAGAACCCCATGGCATGAAGATGGGTGAACTGTCTCGTCGCATGATGGTGAGTGGGGGCAACATCACCACGATCACTGACCAGTTGGTCAAAGAGGGCTGGGTTGAGCGAATTGATGAGGCGGGGGATCGCAGAGCATGGAGAGTTCAACTCACCGATCAAGGCCGAGCGTATTTCCATGACATGGCCAAGGCTCACGAACGCTGGATTGTCAATGCATTTGAGACCCTGAGCCCCAAAGAAATACAAACCATTCATAAATTGCTTCACAAAATCAAGCTCCAAGCGCAAGACAACTTGCATGAATCATTAAACGATAACCTGGCAGAAAACACATGAACCACTACATTGGAACCCACAACCCCATGCATTCGCAAATGAAAACATTTGCCCACTTTGAGGCGAAACATTTTCTTTGGACCCACGATGACGGTGTGGGCGTGGTGACTTTGAATGAGCCAGATAAAAAAAATCCGCTGACCTTTGATTCATATGCGGAGTTGCGCGATTTGTTTTCGAATCTTCGCTTTGCAACGGACACCAAAATGATCCTCATCCAAGGCGCCAAGGCAAACTTCTGCTCCGGAGGGGATGTGCACGACATCATTGGTCCTTTGACCAAGATGAGCATGCCTGAGCTTCTGAGTTTCACCCGCATGACGGGTGACTTGGTCAAAGCAATGCGCTTGGCCCCACAGCCCATCATCTCAGCTATTGATGGGGTTTGCGCAGGTGCGGGTGCCATGATCGCTTTGGCCAGTGACATGAGACTGGCCACACACCAAGCCAAAACTGCTTTTTTATTCACCCGAGTGGGACTGGCCGGAGCGGACATGGGCGCGTGTGCACTCTTGCCTCGCGTGATTGGGCAAGGGCGAGCCACAGAGCTCTTGATGACAGGGCGTGCGCTGTTGGCTGAGGAGGGGCTGAGTTGGGGCTTTTACAACCAATTGTGTGAGTCCAAAGATTTGTATTCACAGGCCCTCTCTTTGGCCCATCAACTCGCCAAAGGACCTACATTTGCTCACGCCATGACCAAAACCATGCTGCACCAAGAGTGGTCAATGGGAATTGAGCAAGCCATTGAGGCCGAAGCTCAGGCCCAAGCGATCTGCATGCAAACCAAGGACTTTGAGCGTGCTTATCATGCGTTTGCCAACAAGCAAAAACCAGTTTTCTGTGGGGATTGATATGCAAACTACCATGGACCATTGGCATTTGCCATTCTTTGATCGCGCGCACGTTGACATGGCGCAAGGGCTCAACGCATGGTGCTCGACGCAAAAGGTGGATGAAACCCATGATCGGCTGGCCTGTCGGGAGTGGGTCGATGCCCTGGGTCATGCCGGTTGGCTCAAATACTGTGTGCCCAAAGCCTTTGGCGGCGTATTGGATCAATTGGACTCTCGCTCCTTGGTGATTGCGCGCGAGACGCTCTCCGTTTACTCTGCACTGGCCGATTTTTCCTTTGCCATGCAAGGACTGGGAAGTGGTGCGATTACCTTAGAGGGAACACCTAGCCAGCAAGAAAAATATCTGCCACTGGTCTCCCAGGGAAAGGCCATCGCTGCTTTTGCACTGAGCGAGGAGGGCGCTGGCTCTGATGTTGCGAGCATGAGCACAACGGCCCTCAAGACGGAGGACGGATTTAGGCTCAATGGCGAGAAGATGTGGATCAGCAATGGTGGCTTGGCAGACTTTTACGTGGTGTTTTGCAAAACAGACCCTTCTCTTGGTTCACGCGGCATCTCAGCCTTTATCGTTGACAAAGGTACCCCTGGAATGGATGATCAAGAGCACTTGCACGTGATCTCTCCTCACCCCTTGTCCAAATTGAAGTTCAACAATTGTCATCTGCCTCACGCGTCCTTGTTGGGGAGTTGGAACGGTGGATTCAAATTGGCCATGAAGACCCTTGATATCTTCAGGCCCTCTGTCGCTGCAGCCGCCATTGGCATGGCCAGAAGAGCCTTGCTAGAGGCACAGCGGTTTGCCTCCAATCGACAGATGTTCAAGCAAAGATTGATAGATTTTCAGATGACTCAGGCCTCTATGGGCAATATGTTGAGTCTCATCGAGTCCGGGGCATTGCTCACTTATAAGGCGGCTTGGATGAGAGACACGCAGCTTGCCTCACCCTCCCAAGACGCCAAGTCCTTTCAGCAGCAGTACACCACGGCTGCAGCGCTATCTAAGCTCGTGGCGACAGAGAACGCACAAAAAGTCATTGACATGGCGCTTCAACTCCATGGGGGAAGAGGCGTAGAGGTGGGGCAAAAAATTGAGAGCTTGTACAGAGACATTCGCGCGCTTCGCATTTATGAAGGAGCCAGTGAAGTGCAGCAACTCATCATTGGCAGATCTCTAACACCGGCTTAAGGGGCAAGATCATGAGTGCACAAATCGATCAATTTGTACATCAAAGCTTACCGGTTGAGCATCTTCGTGCAGACTATCTTCACTTGGAGGAGGATTTCCACAAATGGAAGTCGTTGAACGTCGTGCAAGCGCTTTTTGCAAGGATCAAAGAGCGTGAACTGATGCAGCGCCCCTTTTTGATTTCTCCTCATCACTCGCTCACCTATGAACAAGCGCATGAACAGGTTCAAAGCCTATCCGCTTATTTGATCCAGGACTTGAAGTTGGTTGCGGGTAACCGGGTGCTTTTACGAGGTGCCAACTCCATTGCAATGGCCCTTGCTTGGTTGGCCGTTGTCAATGCGGGCTTGGTGGCTGTGTGCACCATGCCTCTTTTGAGGGCCAAAGAACTCAAAGAAATCTTGATCAAATCCAAGCCCGCCTTGTGCTTGTGTCAAAACGAATTGCTCGATGAGCTCAACTTGGCCCGCGCAGAACTTGGCCTGTCTACGTTGCAGATCAACTTTGACATGGACCACTTAAGTGGGGATCTTAAATCACGTACCCAGGATTTAAATCCCACTCAGTTCTACATTGCCACGCAGCCCTCTGACATCGCATTGTTGGCTTTTACATCGGGCACCACCGGGGAGCCCAAAGCCACCATTCACACCCATGCGGATATGATGTCTGCTTGCTTTGCGTGGCCCAAGCATGTCTTGCAAGCCCGTGAAACCGATGTGGTGATGGGTTCACCCCCTTTGGCTTTCACATTTGGCTTAGGTGGGTTGTTGGTTTTTCCCATGTACGCAGCTTGTGCAGTTTATTACCATGACCAACCTTATCGGCCCCAAACCATGGTGGAGATCATGGGCAAAGTGGGTTGCACGATTTGCTATACGGCTCCCACGTTTTATCGCCAGATGGCAGCTGTTATCAAAGATCACCCCGTTCGCACGCTCAGAATCAGCGTGAGCGCAGGTGAAGCGCTGCCCGAGGCCTCACGCACGCTTTGGAGGCAAGCGAGTGGATTGGAGATGGTCGATGGCATTGGATCGACTGAGATGTTTCACATCTTCATCTCCAGTGGCCCCGGTGTCTTCAAGCCCGGAGCCCTGGGCAAAGTGGTACCTGGCTACCAAGCTTGTATTTTGGATGAAGCAGGCAAGGAGGTTCCACGCAATACGATTGGCCGTCTTGCAGTCAAGGGGCCAACCGCTTGCAAATACATGGATGATGTTCGACAAAGCAAATACGTTCAAAACGGCTGGAACATCACGGGAGATCTTTTTAAGCAAGACGAGGATGGGTACTTTTTTTACCAAGCCCGAGATGATGACATGATCATCACTGCAGGCTACAACGTCTCCTCTCCTGAGGTGGAGGACTCACTGCTCTCTCACCCCTTGGTTCTTGAGTGCGCTGTGGTGGGGCAAAAAGATGTTGAGCGAGGAATGGTCGTCAAGGCGTTTTGTGTTTTAAAAGAAGGTCATGTTCCCCATCCAGCCTTGATTCAAGAGCTGCAAGATCACGTTAAAACTCACTTGGCTCCCTACAAATATCCTCGCATCATTGAATGCGTGGATCAATTGCCCAGGACACAAACGGGCAAACTTCAACGCTTTAAATTAAAACAACTCGATTGATTTCGATCCAAGGACAAAAACTTCATGCATCAACGCCTTCAACCTCCAAATTGGGCAAGTCCCAAGGGTTACGCCAACGGCATCATGTGCACAGGCTCACAAATTTATGTAGGTGGACAAATTGGCTGGAATGCACAGCAGCACTTCGAGTCCGAGGATTTCATTGCACAAGTTGAGCAAGCGCTCTTGAATGTCCGTGCAGTGCTGGAACAGGCCCAGGCAGGACCCGAGCACATGGTTCGAATGACATGGTACATTGTGAATCGGGAGATGTACACCTCTCGCTTAAAGGAGCTGGGAGAGGCCTACAGACGTGTGATGGGTAAACATTTTCCTGCCATGACCTGTGTGGTGGTGAGCGCTCTCATTGAACCCCAAGCCGTGGTGGAAATTGAGGTGACCGCTGTGAAGTGATGATGCCCCGCTTTTCCATTATTTTTATCAAATCAACTGGAGAAAATATGAAGTCAACATGCGTCAAATGCCTCTTAGGTGCAGTGTCCCTGGCCATTGCAAGCATGAGTGCTCAGGCCGAGGAGGTAACACTTCGATTGGTGAGTGCCTTTGCTGAGAACGCCATTTACGTTCAGCACACGCTTCCATGGATTGCAAAATTCAACCAAGAGGGTAAAGGCGTTTTGCAAATCAATTTTCTTGGAGGCCCCAAGGCGATGCCCACTTTTGAGGTGGGTAACGCAGTCAAGACGGGTGTCGTGGACATGGCATTGAACACGGGTGCTTTCTACACCAATGTCATGCCCGAGGCCGATTTCCTAAAACTTACCCAAATCCCAGTCTCTGAGCAACGTAAGAATGGTGCATTTGAGGCCATCAACTCCGTCTGGAACGCCAAGGGCAATATGCAGTATCTGGCCCGATTGGCTGAGAACCAACCCTTTCACTTGTATTTGAACAAGAAAATCGACAAGCCTGACCTGGGTGGCTTAAAAATCAGGATCACACCTGTTTATAGAGATTTCTTTCAATCGCTCAATGCCAATGTGATCACTACTCCTCCTGGCGAGGTCTACACAGCCCTCGAGAGAGGCGTGGTAGATGGTTATGGATGGCCCATTGGAGGCATTTTTGACTTCAACTGGAATGAGAAAACCAAGTACCGTGTTGATCCTGGTTTTTATGACGCAGAGGTCTCTTTGGTCATGAACTTGGACAGCTACAAGCGACTCACTGACGCTCAACGTGCCTACCTCCAAAAGCAACTCTTGGCGCTAGAGGCTCAAAACACATTTTGGACCCAGTACGGAGTAGATGAGACCGCTCGCCAAGCCAAAGCAGGGATTGAGACCATCTCATTTGACAAAGCCACGGCCAAACAGTTCAGAGACAAAGCCTATGACATTGCTTGGTCAGCAGCCATCAAGCAAAGCCCAGAGGTCGCTGCTAAATTCAAGGCCCTTTTCTCCAAATGATGGATCGCATCTCCAAGGCCTATGGCCAATTGCTCACTGGGTTGGCCAACCTCGGATTCCTTTTGCTCTTGGTGATGATGTTGATCATTGTGGCCGATGTGCTCTTGAGAAATCTTCATATTCAAGGTTTGCCCATGGGTTTGGCCTGGAGCAATGAGGTCTCGGAGATGCTGCTTTATTTGATTGCCATGTTATTGGCTCCATGGTTGCTCAGGCAAGGACAACACATTCGCGTTGACATCGTCCTCCAAGCTCTGCCACCCTATGTGGCTTGGTGCATCGAGTGTTTGGGAGATGTCTTGGCGATGTTGTGTTGCTGGGTGATGGCTTGGTACTCAGCGCTTTCAACCCTTCGCAGTTTTGAGTCGGGCTCTCTCAACATCAAAACACTGGTGACCCCTGAGTGGTGGAGTTTGTGCCCTTTGCCCTTTATTTTTGTGTTGCTGTCCTTGGAGATGATTTTTCGCATGCACCGATTGGTGAGTGGTCCCAAAGGGCCCAGACATGATGCGGTGAGTGCCTCATGATGATGAGCTCTTGGCAAATGGCCTCGACCCTGATGCTGGGGGGCTCCATGGTGTTGCTCTTCATGGGCATGCCAGTTGCGTTCACCTTCATCGGCATCAACATTGTGGGTGCCTTTTTGTACATGGGGGGAGAGCCCGGATTGGTGCAGCTTGCCAGGAGCAGTGTCAACTCCGTCATGTCCTTTTCATTGACGCCCATTCCACTTTTTGTACTCATGGGTGAAATTCTTTTTCACACTGGTTTGGCTTTGAAGGTCATTGAGGGTATTGAGCGACTGGTGAGCAAAGTGCCGGGACGCCTTGCCGTGGTCGCTGTGGTGGCAGGAACCATTTTTTCTGCCATCTCAGGCTCCACCATTGCCACAACTGCAATGCTTGGCAGTTTGATGGTACCGGTGATGTTGGCCAGGGGTTATGCGCCGACATTGGCAACAGGGCCCATCATGGCCATTGGTGCTGTGGATATGCTGATACCACCTTCAGCGTTGACCGTCTTGTTGGGTTCCTTGTCAGGCATTTCCATCTCCAAGTTGCTCATCGGTGGCGTGCTTCCTGGCGTGCTCTTGTCCATTGCCTTTGTATGCTGGATTGTGCTGTCTGTGAAGTTGAATCCCGCTCTCGCACCTGAGGACGATGAGCCTACGGTTTTCAAGGGATGGGATCGATTTAGCTACCTCTTTAAGTATGTGATTCCCACCTTGTCTATTTTTGCACTTGTGGTGGGTGCCTTGGCTTTGGGGTGGGCAACACCCACCGAGTGTGCGGCCTTGGGGGCTTTTGGCACCATCTTGTTGGCTTGCCTTTATGCATCATTGAGCATGGAGGCGGTCTATAAAGCTTTGAAAGGCACGGCCTCAATTTCTGGCATGATTTTGTTCATCATATTGGGTGCCACGACATTTGCTCAAATTCTCTCTTTTTCAGGAGCCAGCACTGGTTTGGTGCAATTCATCACTGGACAAGAGCTCTCCCCAGGTGTGATTGTCATGGGAATGATGGCGATTTTGATCGTACTTGGTATCTTTGTCGATCAAGTGAGCATGATGATGATCACATTACCCATTTTTATGCCCATTGTGCAATCCCTTCAAATTGATCCAATTTGGTTCGGCGTGATGTTCTTGATTTGCATGCAACTTGGATTGCTCTTGCCGCCTCACGGTTTGCTCATCATGACCATGCGAGGCGTTGCGCCATCTTCTATCAAAATGGGTGAAATATTTTTGGCCGTGATTCCCTATGTGTTGATGAGCTTGGTGTTGTTGTTTGCGGTTTTCTCTTGGCCCATCATCGCAACTTGGTTGCCTGCGCTACTAGGGTAAACGATGTTGAAGCGATTCAATTAAGGAATGCATTTACAAGCAAAATGAGGGGTTTGATGAATCTCACTGAAACGATTTGCAAATGCGTTGGAGTGTGAGTGGTGGTACTTTAATTTCTTGGAGGTTTTGATGAAGCTTAAATTGCTCAAGTTATCTTTGATTCTCAATTTGTGTGCTCTGACTGCGTTGCCCGTGGCGCACGCTGCCGATAAGATAAAGATCGGCTTTGTGAGTACTTTATCTGGTCCATCGTCTGCACTGGGTGTAGACATTAAAAATGGTTTTGATTTGGCCGTGAAATTAAATGGCGGTAACTTAGGCGGCTTGCCTGCCGAAGTTTTGGTGGGTGACGATCAATTCAAGCCTGATGTGGCCAAACAGTTTTTTGAGAAATTCATCAAGCGCGACAAGGTTGACTTCATGACGGGTGTTGTGTTCTCCAACATCATGCTCGCAGCCTTACCTGAAGCCATCGAAGACAAGGTCTTTTACGTGAGTCCCAATGCTGCGCCGTCCTCCATTGCGGGCAAGGACTGTAATCCTTACTTCTTTGCTGTTTCATGGCCCAATGACGCATATCATGAATCTGCGGGTCAATATGCAAGCACCAAGGGTTACAAGAGTGCCTATATATTGGCCCCGAACTACGTGGCCGGCAAGGACTCTTTGGCTGGATTCAAGCGTTTTTACAATGGAAAGGTGATCGGGGAGGTGTACACCAAACTCGGTCAATTGGACTACTCCGCTGAACTGGCAGACATTCGTGCTGCCAAGCCCGACATTGTGTACACATTCCTGCCCGGTGGCATGGGCATCAACTTCATCAAGCAGTTTGTGGCTGCTGGTTTGAACAAGGACATCAAATTGGTGCTTCCAGGTTTCAGCTCAGATCAAGACATCATCCGAAGTGTGGGTGAGGACATGTTAGGCATTTATGACGCAGCTCACTGGGCGCCAGAGATGACCAATGCCGCTAATAAGAAGTTTGTTGCTGAGTTCGAAAAAGAGTACAAGCGCTTGCCAAGTGTTTATGCATCACAAGGCTATGACACAGCATTGCTCATCGATGCCGCGGTGCGTGCAAGCAAAGGCAATTTGGAGGACAAGGAACTTTTGCGCAAGAACTTGAAGGAAGCCAAATTTGCAAGTGTGCGGGGCGACTTCAAATTTGGCAATAACCAATTCCCAGTTCAAAACTACTACTTGCGTGAGGTGGTCAAGGACTCCCAAGGTCGTTTGGTCAACCGAATCATGGGTCAACCCATTTTCACCAATCGTGGAGATGCTTTCTCAAACGAATGCATGATGAAGTGATCAAGAATCAGTCTCTTTAAAAGTTAAGTAGCCCATGGACCTGATATTGATCTTGGAGCAAAGCCTGAACGGTTTGCAGTTTGGCTTGATGCTCTTTCTTTTGGCAGCCGGACTCACCTTGGTGTTTGGCATCATGGACATGATCAATTTGGCCCATGGGTCGCTTTACATGATAGGAGCCTTTTTGGCCGCATGGCTGGCGCAGATGACCCAATCCTTTTGGTTGGGAATGGCTTTGGCCATTCCGCTCACTGGGCTAGTGGGCATGGTGCTTGAATACACCATCCTCAGGACTCTATATGAAAGGGATCACCTGTCACAGGTGTTGGCCACTTTTGCTCTGATTTTGATTCTGAATGAGTCTGTCAAAATGATTTGGGGCTCTGACCTCGCTTTGTCGGCTCCAAGAGCACTCTCAGGCCCCGTTGAATTGTTTCCTGGTTTCAGGTATCCAAGTTACCGCTTGCTCATCATTGGTGTGGGCTTATTGGTTGCATTGTTGATGTGGTTGCTCGTGACCCGCACCAAGATGGGGGCCTGGGTGAGGGCTGGGGCTTCGAATCGAGAGATGGCCATGGCCATGGGGCTGAATATTCAAAAGATATTCACCTTTGTATTTGCCCTGGGTGCATGTCTTTGCGCTGTGGCGGGAACTTTGCTGGCACCTCTTTTTGCAGTTCAAGTGGGTATGGGAGAGGGAATTTTGATTTTGGCTTTTGTCGTGATCGTCATTGGTGGGATTGGCTCCATTTGGGGTGCCTTTGTGGGCTCCATCATGGTGGGTTGCGTAGATACTTTGGGGCGTTCATTGTTACCCCACTTGTTCAGGGAGTTGTTCCCGGCTCAATTGGCGGCTTCATTGGGACCTGCCATGGCCTCCATCATGGTTTATTTGCTCATGATCGTGGTTTTGTTCATTCGCCCACAAGGCTTATTCTCTAGGCGAGCGTGATGCAACACATGCAGTTGTCTATTGATAAACGCTCGCATCATGCCTGGTTGGGAGCCGTTTTTTTGGTGATGGCATTGATTTTAGGGGCCTACCTCAAAGCTCAAGGTCTTGAGTTTTATTTGTCTGCCACCACCCGTGTGCTTATTTACGGGATTGCCGCTTGTGCCCTCAATTTGGTGCTTGGATATGCGGGATTGGTGAGTTTTGGTCATGCAGCATTTTGGGGCATTGGGGCCTATGTCACCGGTATTTTGATACAAGATGGACACACCTCAGGGTATGTGGCCTTTGCCTTGTCGATGTTGATTTGCGCGGTTTTGGCGGCCTGCATCGGACTCATTTCTTTGAGGACCAAGGGCGTTTACTTCATCATGATCACTTTGGCCTTTTCTCAGATGCTCTTTTATTTGATGAATTCCAACAAAAGTTACGGAGGAGATGAAGGCTTCAACCTAACTCGCCGTTTGGATTTTGGGTTTGGCTGGGATCTAAAGAATCCCTTCAATTTTTACCTGCTGGTTCTCTTTTGTTTGGCGCTCACGCTTTGGGTGATTTCAAGAATCGTCAACTCCAGATTTGGGACAGTCATTCAAGCCCAAAAGGACGATGAGCTCAGAGCGGGTGCGATTGGCTTTAACGTCTTTGCCTTTCAGTTGTGTGTGTTCATGATCTCTGGAGCCTTGACCGGTCTGGCTGGTTCGCTGATGGCCAATCAGCAAAATTACGTGAGCCCAGCACTGCTGAACTGGACCGAATCGGGTCTTTTGATGATGATGGTGATCTTTGGTGGAGTGGGAACCGTCTGGGGTGGACTGATCGGCGCTGTTGTGATTCTGGGGCTCGAGGAATTTTTGGCCGATTACAGCGAGCATTTTCAGTTCTATGTGGGCTGGATATTGCTTTTCGTGGTCTTGTTTTTGCCCGAAGGGCTCATCAGTTTGTTTGATAAAAAGCGGTGGGGCTTGAAGTCGTCTGAGCCAGTTTTGGGAGATTCACATGAAAAATGATGTGATCTTGAACGTTGAAGAGTTGAGTAAGTCTTATGGTGCACTCAAAGTCACCAACGAGGTGAACCTCAAGGTAAATAGCAATCAAATACACGCTCTGATTGGACCCAATGGAGCGGGAAAAACCAGCCTCATTTCTCAGCTCTCAGGTCACACGCTCAGCGACTCAGGACGCGTTTGGTTTGATGGACACGATATCACACACACGAAGCCCCACGCCAGAGTTCATGTGGGCTTGGTCAGATCCTTTCAAATTACACGATTGTTCAAAAGTTTCACGGTTCTCGATAACATTGCTTTGGCGCTTCAAGCCAAGGCGGGTCACAATTTCTCCTTTTGGCGACCGGTTTCAAAAGACACACAATTGATAGCGAATGCTCATGCTGTGATTGAAGAAATTGGCCTTGAAAGGGTGGCTCATTCTTTGGCCAGTGACCTCTCCCATGGGGAGCAACGTATTTTAGAGTTGGGCCTTGCCTTTGCTTGTGCGCCAAAACTTCTGCTCCTGGACGAGCCCATGGCGGGAACCGGCCAAGAGGAGTCTGCTCGCATTGTGAGTCTCATTCAAAAGATTCGAAAAACGGTGAGCATATTGCTCGTCGAGCACGACATGGATGCGGTCTTTAGTTTGGCCGACGTGGTGAGTGTTTTGGTCAACGGTCAAATCATTGCAAGTGCAAGCCCAGATCAAATCAAAACGGATCCTCTTGTGATACAAGCTTATTTGGGCGATGAGGTGAGCACATGAGTGAATCATTGCTCAACGTTCAAGGGGTTCAAACCTTTTATGGGGCTAGTCAAATTTTGTTTGGCGTTGACTTGGCCATACGCGAGCGCGAGGTCATGGGACTTTTGGGCCGCAACGGAATGGGTAAAACCACGCTCATCAGAAGTATCTTGGGTCTGACTCAAGCCAAAGTTGGTCGCATTGAGTTCGATGGGCACGATATCTTGGGCATGAAGCCCTACACGATTGCCCAAAGGGGTTTGGCGGTGGTGCCTGAAGGTCGACAAATCTTTCCCAATTTGACCGTTGATGAGAATTTACGCTCTTTTGAAGACAACCGAAGTCAAAGTGCTGATCCATGGGTCACAGAATCGGTCTACGAGCTTTTCCCCAGGCTCAAAGAGAGAAGACAAAACTTGGGCAACCAACTCTCTGGAGGCGAGCAGCAAATGTTGGCCATTGGTAGAGCCTTGGTTGTCAACCCGAAGTTGATGATCTTGGATGAGGCAACCGAAGGTCTGGCTCCATTGATTCGTCAAGAAATTTGGTCCTGTCTGACTCACATCAAACAGCAGGGAATGGCACTCATAGTGGTGGATAAGTACGTACAAAAAATCGTTGAAATCGCAGATCACGTGGTGATCATGGAAAAGGGCCAGATTGCATGGCGTGGAACCTCAAGGGTTTTGGGCGAAAACAGAGATTTATGGCATCGTTATCTGGGTGCTTGAGACCAACATTTGGATTTTTTAAATTTTGATTCTGGTATTCCTTTGGAGAAATTGAACATGACCCTAAAAAGCTTGGATGAGTTGGTTCAAAGCGATCGCGTGCATCGTTCGGTTTACACCGATGAGCGCATCTTTGATCTTGAGATGGATGAGATGTTTGAGAAAACTTGGGTCTATTGTGGACACGAATCTCAGGTCAAAGAACCTGGTGATTACTACACCATGAGAATTGGTCGCCAGCCCATGGTCATGGTCAGAGACAAGTCTTTGGCTATTCATGTGCTCTATAACCGTTGTCCTCATCGTGGTGTAGAGTTGTGCGGAAACCAAAGCGGCAACACTGGAAATGCGTTTGTTTGTTCCTACCATGCTTGGAGCTTCAATTTGGACGGAAAGGTGCGCGCAATTCCTCTCATGAAAGGCTACGACGGAACTGCTTTCGCCAACAGCGATTACAGCAGCAACATGGTGCCCGCTGAGCAAGTCGACAGTTACCGTGGCTTTGTCTTTGCCAAGCTCTCCAAAGGCGGTCCCAGTTTGCTCGATTTTTTAGGTGAAGCCAAAGTAGCTTTTGATGACATGTGTGACCGCTCACCTGTTGGTGAGGTGGAAGTTGTGCCTGTTTGTCACCGAGTTGTTCAGCACTCCAATTGGAAATTTTTCATGGAGAACCAACTCGATGCCTTGCACCCATCGGTGACCCACCAATCAACGGGTGTGTCTGCTCGCAAGGTTGAGACCAGACTCAAGGCGACCCACGGCTCAGCTCCCTTGCATTATCACTACCTCTCAACCTTCGCCTCTAGCTTTGACCAGTGGGATTCCGTACAAACTGTGAATTTTCCTCATGGTCATGGGATCTTGAAGGCTTACATGGGTTTGAGACCTACGGATCCGGATACCGTTGAGTACGAAAGCATCATGAAGAAAGCCTATGGTGAGGAAAAGGCTGAGGAATACCTCTCCAGGAGCATTCACCATGTGTTGATTTACCCCTACCTGTCGGTTCAGTCTCCCTTGCAGCAACTCAGGTGTCTTCGCCCTTTGGCAGCGAACAAGACACTCTCAGAGATTTGGCACTTCCGTCTCAAAGGGGCTCCAGAGGCCATTTACCGCAGATCGCTTTGGTATTACAACTTGGTCAATTCGCCTGCAACCATGATCAACGCTGACGATTTGGAGAACTGGACCAAAGGTCAATGGGGTCTGGAGTCCAAAGGTGGAGAGTGGGTGAGTTTTCACCGAAACCATGGAGGCGATACGCTCAAAGATGGCGTGCTTTATTCCAACAACGGAACCTCTGAGGTTGTGATGAGAAATCAATTCGATGCATGGAAGAGTTACATGCAACATTCTTTTTACGCCAGCAAATAACACCCCAAAAAATGAGGAGTGCTCCATGAGCAACGAAGTTTTTAAAGAAAATTTAGGTCAAGGCGTTGTGATCGAAGCCATTCAGTCCATGACAGGAGCCGAGTCCATCGCTCCTGATCACATGGGCCGAGGCTCCGTGCCCTCCAAAGGCTACCTTCCAACGCCAAAAGTGGTTGATCATGCGTTATTGGTTGAAGTGCAAAACTTCCTCTACCTTCAAGCAGCACTTTTAGATGCCAAGAATTGGTCGGCCTATATCGATCTCTTTACCCCCGATGGGGTTTATTGGATGCCCTCAACACCGGAGCAAACCGATTGGACCAGTCAACCCTCCATTTTTGCTGAAGATCCATTGATCATGGAAATTCGCATGTCAAGAATCACTCATCCCAATGCGTGGTCACAAGCTCCCATGTGGGGCACCAATCACTTGGTTGGCAATGTCATGATTGAGGATTCAAGTCCCAATCATTTGGAGGTGTATTCACGTTTTCAGATGATGGAGTTGAGACGCGATGACGTGAGGCATTTTGGCGGCACTTACAGGCACTCCTTGGTTCGTGTTGGAGGCCAATTGAAAATCAAGTTGCAGCGCGTGGACATGGTCAACGCACAGGCCGCTTATGACTACGTGATTCAAGCCTGGGTTTAGGTTTGTCTATTTACTCTTGGTCAATAAGGCCAAGACTCACTTGTTGACAAGCCCCAGTTTGTCGATGGCCCCCTTCAAAGCTTGGATGTCGACTTCCTTCAACGCCAATTCTCTGAGTTGAGCCAGTAGGTGAGCGCCATTCTCATGGTGTTCCAGTGCATCGCTTGCTTTCATCAGCAACGCAAACTTGCCGCTGCTTCTTTTGTGAGTATCGCTGTAGCCTTTGATGAGTCGTTGGCACAAGAGAGTTTGCTTTGCAAGTTCATGTGAGTGCCCCAATTGACGCTCTATCCGGGTAAGCCATCCCTGAAGGGTGTGCATTTCGTCAGAGTGTCGAAGACTTACACGCCTGATCCCTTTGAGGCTCGCCAATGTCCACAAGCTCAAATAACCCAATACCGTGTGTGTGTGGATTCTGCGCCCTTTGTTGATCTTTTGGTCCAACCACTTGGAGAGTTTGGGGCTCTCAAGCACAAAGTGTCCAATGCCCTTGGGGCAAATGCCGCATACCTCCATGAGCCCTGGGTGGAAGTATTCTTCGATTTGAACGATTTCCACAGAGCTCGCTTTCAGTTCACCACGAATGCGAGTGATGCGAGATGCTCGGGTCTTCAGGTCTGCCACTCGGATGATGTCATCGTAGCTCATGGCGCGAGCACAGTACCTGGCCGCTTCGATCATGAATTGCGGGTCGGTGTGTTGATCTGCACAGAATTGTGCCGTTTGCAGTCGCTCCAAATGGGATAAATACTCTTTTGCATACCTCACATCTTGAAAGTCGATCAATCTATCAATGCCTTCACCGATCATGCCCCAAGTGCTTGGTGCGAAAGTGTTTCTGACATGCTCTAAGAGATGGTTTAACTCTGGGTTCGATGTACTTTTAGGCAACGCTCTGGCTGGAGAATTGAATACATCTTGCGAATCTTTGTCGTTGACCAAGGGTGAGTGGCCTTTGTTGGCTGCTGCTCTGAGAGCCTTGATACTTGACTCTACGCTGATCCCAGCTCTTTGAATTGCTGCTTCAAATTCTTCGCTTGAAAAGGGAAGGGCTTTAGAGGCCAAAAGTGCGCCAAAGAGAGTGGACGAGATCACGCTTCGGTGCTCAGTTGCCAAGGTTTGCATGTCAAATAGAAGCAAGGCTTTGGAATGTTCGCCCAAAGATTGAATCACAGCACTTGCATCAAGTACACCGTTGGAGGGTGCCATTTTTTCTTCAATTGCATATGTTCTATGAGAACTCGCGATGAGGGTGGTTCTGCCCTTGGTCACAAAGCCACGCTCAACTGCGCGGCCAGCCTCCATGAGCTCTGCCGCAATCACCACATCCACCTCGCCGGGTACGGGAGTCAAAGCCAAGACCGGTTCATGAAGACCTTGGGTTGAGGTGTTTGGGGTAGGGCGAAGGAGTTCAATGTAGTAAATGGTAGCACCCGTGCGCTGAGCGACACCTGCCACAGAGGTGGCTTGTGCTCTCCAATGAGCATGCTCAGCCATGTCCACGATCCAGTCAACGAGCACGCCCCCGCCTTGTCCACCCAATGCCAAAACGGCAATGTTGATGGTGCTCTGTGTTGTGATTTCGGGAAAGGACATGGTGTGAATTGGGAGAAAAATAGATGATCAATAAATGCTGTGCTGAGCGCGCGCTTTTTCTTTGGCTTGAGCCAGCCAATCAATGACGCCTTGGCGAAGGCCCGCCATGAATCTCTCAAATGAACTGGGGTTTTGAACCCACTGTGCTTTGTAAAAAGAGGGGCACAAGGCTGCAGCATCTGCCGCTTCACCGCAGTGACCACAGGCTACGCAACCATCATCGACTTGGGCAATGGGATCTGGTTTGAGGGGGTCGTGACTTGGTGCCAGGGTCAGGCTAGGGCACCCAGACACTCTCATGCAGGCATGATCCCCAGAGCAGATGTTTGCATCGACTCCAAACTTCTCTTTGAGCACGCGCTCACCTTTTTTGAGCGCTTGCGCTATTTTTGGTTTTTCACGTCTTTGCAAGTTAAGCATGCATTCGCTTTGTGCAATGATCACTTTGGGACCCATGAAGTCGGTGCTGAGAGCCTCGGTGAAGACCGCTTTCATTTGAGTCACATCATAGGTCCGTGTGATGACGCGCACCCACTCAACGCCCACACCTCTGACTGCTTTTTCAATGGGGTGTAGAGTGCTCCTTTTCTTACTTTTAACCCTCGTGGAGAGCAAGTCCTGACCCCCGGTGGCAGAGGAGTAATTGTTGTCGACAATGACGATGACGCCATCGTGCTGGTTAAAGACCGCATTGCCAATGCCACTGGTGAGTCCATTGTGCCAAAAGCCTCCATCTCCCATGAATGCGATCGATCTTTTGGACGATTGAACGTTGAAAGCCGAAGCGCTTGAAACGCCAAGTCCGTATCCCATGGTGGTTGCACCGATGTGAAAGGGCGGCAAGATGGAGAACAAGTGACAGCCAATGTCGGCTGAGACATGGTGCTCCCCAAGCATTTCTTGAACCATTTTGAGACTTGAGAAAATGGGTCTTTCTGGGCAGCCCACGCACAAGCCCGGTGGACGAGCAGGCAAATGCCCTTTGAGCTCAGGTGCGAAGGCGATCGCTTTCTCAGCTCTGGGGAGAGGATTTAGAGATGACTTTGTGCTTGGCATTCCAAGTGGAACGGCTTTTGCAAATAAAGAGGGTCGGTAATGATTTAAAAATTGGTGTATACCATTTTTGAGTTCACTCACCGTGTACTCACCTGCGACGGGCAAAAAATCCTTGCCGTGCAATATTGTTGTACTGCCCGCTTTGCGCAAGATGGAGTTCAGTCCTTGTTCGTGGTAATCGGGTTGACCCTCTTCAATCACCAAAATGGCCTTTTTGTCAGCGCAGAACTCGATCACTTCTTCATCAATTAAGGGGTAAGCGACGTTCAACACATAAAGGGGGATTTCGCTGTTGCCATAGAGATCGGCGAGATTTTCCAAGGCCAGTGCCCTGAGGGTGTTGTTGTAGAGCCCTCCTAGGAGGACAATGCCAAGCTCCTTGACTTCACCGGGAAAGATCTCATTTAACTTTTTGCGACGAATGAACTCAATCGCTTTGGGCCATCGATCTTTGATTTTTTCTTTCTCGTGCAAAAAGGAGGCTGGTGGTAGGACAATTCTGTTGACATCACGAACAGGGTTTTGCAAAGCCTCCTTCAAGGTAAAGCGAGGCGAGAGATTGGGCTTTGTCGTGAAGCTGCCATGCAAATGACAAGAGCGAATGCGCATTTGAAGCATCACAGGGGTGTTGCTGGCTTCGGATAGCTCAAAGCCATCTTGAACAGCTTGAACGATTGAGGGGAGGTTGGGCCTGGGGTCCAAGAGCCACATTTGAGATTTCATGGCGAAAGCGTGGGTACGCTCTTGCATGATGCTAGATCCCTCACCGTAGTCCTCTCCGATGATGATCAGTGCACCTCCAGTCACGCCACCCGATGCCAAGTTGGCCAAGGCGTCTGAGGCCACATTGGTGCCCACGGTTGATTTCCAAGTGACTGCTCCCCTGATGGGGTACATGACCGATGCAGCAAGCGTTGCTGCTGCACAAGCTTCATTGGCAGCGGGTTCGAAGTAAACCCCAAGTTCCTCAAGAATGGGTTGAGCATCAGACAGAACATCCATCAAATGTGAAATGGGAGATCCTTGGTAGCCACTCACGTAACCCACTCCAGCTTCGAGCAAAGCTTTGGTCACAGCTAAGATGCCTTCGCCTTTGAACTCTGTGCCCGCGGGCACTCTCAATTGCTCAACTTCTCGAGCAAACGATCTCTCAGCCATGTGAAATTCCCAAATATTGATTCAAATTGGTCCCTGGGCTTGAGTGCAAGCACGAAGCTTGCAAATGGTAGCCACGGTCCTCGCTTAGTCAGAAAAAGTCCCTTGTATGAGTGACATATTAACTCAAAAGGCTTTGGACGATTCTCTATATCCTTAGGGTTTATCTGAGATGTCAATACCTTCGACAACACACATCTCATCCCTTGGAAATCCCCAAGTCCATGGTTTGTGATTTAGGCGTAAGCTTTCAGTCAACTGTCGATTTTCAAAGGCTCAGATCACATGAGAATGTTTCCAACTTCGCTGCTTTTTTTGGTTTTGCTCTTGCGTACGTCTTGGGCGCTTGCTTGTTGTGCAGATGAGGTGCTCATCAATGGAAAAATTCACACGTTGGATGAGAAAAAACCTTTGACCCAAGCCATTGCCATTTCAGGAAATCAAATCGTAGCTATGGGAGCCGATTCACAAATGAAGGCTTGGACGGGGCCCAAAACACGGGTCATCGATTTAAAGGGGCGAACTGTGATTCCAGGTTTGGTGGATTCTCACATGCATGCCATCCGAGCAGCGCTGAGTTTTTCCACTGAGGTGCAATGGATCGGAGCTCAGAGTTTAGGCGAGGCGCTTGAGCGCTTAAAGTCAGCGGCTTTGAAAGCTCAGCCTGGCGAGTGGTTGATCGTGGCAGGCGGTTGGACACCCGAGCAATTCAAGGAGGGAGTGAAGCCCACCCAAGCTCAAATCGAAGAAGCGGCGCCTCAAAATCCTGTCTATATTCAGTGGATGTACGACTGGGCGCTTCTCAATCACGCTGCCTATGAAAAATTAGGTATCGCATCCGAGAAAGATTTGCCCAGCGGAGGACATTTTGAGATGAGTGCAGGGGGGCCAACAGGTGCTGTCTTAGGCGCCATTGTGCCTTTGTTTGATCGCTTGCCTAAACCTAATTTTGCACAAAAGGTTCAGGGCACCAAGGCATTTTTTGCCGAACTCAACCGCCTTGGGGTGACGGGTCTCATGGATCCCGGCGGCTTTAACATGTCTCCAAGTGAGTACCAAGCTCTTTTCAAAGTATGGCGAGATGGTGAGTTGAGTGTGAGGATCAATTTCAGCTACTTTGCTCAAAAAAAGGGACAAGAGTTGGTAGAGTTCAAAGAACTGACTCAATTGCTTCCCCAAGGATTGGGTGACGATATGTTGCGCTTTAACGGAATTGGCGAGCGTGTTACCTTCAACATGTACAACAATGACCAGCCCACGCAAGCTGATAAGGATGCCTATTTTGAGGTGTCGTTGTGGGCTGCTCAAAATGGGCTGAGTCTGACGCAACATTGGCAAAATGGTGCAACAGTGCATCAACTACTTGATGTGATGGAGAGGGTGAATGAAATCACCCCAATCGCTCCTTTGCGTTGGTCTATTGCGCACTTGAACGATGCCAAGTTAGATACCTTTGTGCGAATGCAAAAGTTAGGCGTGGGTTGGACCATGCAAGATGCAATGTATTTAGATGGGGATCGTTTATTGGCACAAAAGGGCAAAGCCGCTTTGCAGAGCATGCCTCTCTTGGTGAGCGCTATTCAATCTGGGGTGCACATTGGGGCTGGGACCGATGCTCATCGGGTAGCCGACTACAACCCCTTCATCGCTTTGTCTTGGATGTTAGATGGTAAATCTGCTGCAGGTGTCGAGTTGAGGTCCCCGATAGAAAGACCTAGCAGGGAGCAGGCTCTGAGGCTCTATACCCAGGGCAGTGTGTGGTTCACCAAGGATGAGAATAAAAGAGGTGACCTCAAGGTTGGTAAGCTTGCTGATTTGGTGGTCTTGAGCGATGACTACTTCCACATGGAAGCTTCTCGTATCAAAAACTTACATGCCATGATGACCTGGGTAGATGGAAAAATACATTATCAAGATCCCAACTGGTGACTCAACCGGTTGAGCGTTTGGCAAGCGCTATCTACTTAAATTGAGCTTTCTGATTTTGTAATGAGTGAAGATATGCCGACATTAACTTTGACTTCATCCCAAATCAATTTCAATGAATTCAAAGCCTTAAAACAAAGAGATCCAACTTCGTTATCCAAGTCTTCTAGTTGTCTGGGTACTCATTTTGAGTTTTCTATTTTCATAATATTTATGGTTTTATTTACAAAATTACGAAACTAAGCAGTATTTGCAAACAGTCAAATACAAATTATTATTTAAAAGACATTTTTGACATAGAGTGTTTTAGTCATAAGAGCGATTAAACTTCTTTTTAATTAATCTTGAATAAAAAAATAATCATGCGAAGAGAGGATCATCATCTGGTATCAGGTTTGGGTCAATTTATTGACGATTTTGATGCGCAAGATTGTTGCCAGGCTTTTTTTTACAGAAGTCAAATTTCAGCTGCATTCATCGAAGAAATAAAAATTGATGCTGCTTTGAAAATGCCAGGCGTTATTGAAATATTGACTGGTCATGATCTGTCAGATCTATGCATGACAAGATTCAATGATTTAATTAAATCGAATAAAAATATTGACTTCGCTGTTATGTCAGCCACTGAGATAACTCATGTTGGTCAGCCTTTGGCTGTAGTCATAGCAAAGAGTTATTTTGAGGCTCAAAACGCCTCAGAAATGATCGAAGTCGTGATGAAAGAAAAAACCATATCAAATGGTGATGCGGAAAATGATCCACTTTTCTCCATCTATTTTAAAAAGTCCAGTTCTGAAACTGAAATGGATCAATGTGAAGTTTCAACTTCATTGAAAATGCCACGTGTCATTGCGCTAACACTTGAGCCTCGTTCAATTCTTTCTAGGTATGTGCGTGAAACAGATTCATTCCATTTTTCATTAGGCAGTCAAACTCCAAGCAGAGCACAAGCTGATTTTTCTCATCTTTTGAAGGTTCCCCTTGATAAAGTCAGAGTTTCAATGCAAAACGTTGGGGGTGCATTTGGATTCAAGTCCTCTCTTTATCCCGAGGAGCTCATCATTGCGTGGGCTACAAAACGTCTTAAAAGATCGATCAAGTGGGTCTCATCTCGTTCAGAAGATTTTTTGACTGGCATGCATGGGCGCGGTATGAGTCTGAAGGGAAGGCTTAAATTTTCAGACGATGGCATGTTAAGAGGCTTATTTGCCAATGTACATTCTGATCTTGGTGCTTGGTTACCTTTTTCGGCTGTCGTACCTTTGAGAAATGCAACGAGGATTTTGCCTGGCCCCTACCGAGTTGCAGAAATTGATATTTCGGGCCAAGCCTTTCTCAGTCATGCAGCACCAGTCAACATTTACAGGGGAGCTGGTCGGCCTGAGGCCGCTATTCTTATGGAAACATTAGTGGATAAAGCGGCTCAGCTGTGCAATTTAGATGTGGTTGATTTTCGGCTTCAAAATTTAATTTCTAAAAATGAGATGCCCTATAAAACTCCCACTGGAGAGCTTCTTGATTCTGGTGATTACCGCAAGACTTTGCTAAAAGCGCGAGAGTTATTTGATTATGAAAACGAGCGAAAATTACAAGCCATTCGCCGCCACAAAAATGAATTGATCGGGATTGGTGTTGCTTTCTACATCGAGCCGTGTGGAATGGGTTGGGAGTCTGCCTCCATTGAGTTAATGCCCGATAACACCGTACAGCTGTATTGCGGATCCCCCTCTCAAGGGCAAGGTCATGAAACAACCTTTGCCAATATTGCCGCAAAAGAACTTCAATGCAATCCTTCCTCCATCACGGTGAAGTTAGGTGATACAGACTTTGGCCCTCCAGGCTTAGGAGCCTTGGCAAGCCGGAGCACATCCATTGGCGGGAGCGCCATTGTTAAAGTTTGCCGTGAAGCCATTCGCAGAAAAAACAATGGCGAACCTTTGCCAATATTCGTATCCGATACCTTTCATTCTGAAGAGGCATGGAGTTGCGGATGTGTCATGTCTAGATTGGCAATCGATGCGGACACGGGTAAACCCTCAATTGAGAAGATGGTTTTTGTCGACGATGCAGGAGTTCAGATCGATCCTGAATTGGTAAAGGATCAACTCATTGGAGGCTGTGTACAAGGCATTGGACAAGCGATGATGGAGAGAATCGTATACGATGAAAATGGTCAGCTCTTGACCGGATCGTTAATGGATTATGCTATTCCTAGGGCTGATGATATCCCTTATATTCAGGTACACAGTGAGCACACGCCAAGTCCCAACAATTTATTGGGGACCAAGGGAGTGGGAGAGGCGGGGTGCATCGGTGTTCCTGCGTCCTTGCTCAATGCAGCCAGAGATGCTTTAGGGCTAGAAGCGGATGAAGACATAAGCTTGCCATTGACTTCAGAGAAGTTGTGGAAATTGTTGATGCAAAAAAAACGAAAAGAGTGATGTGATGAAATACAAAAAACATGATGCAAAAGCTTACGCAAAAGAGCATTTCACGGGTATATGGGCTGCTAACTTAACTCCCTTTAATGACGCGTTGGCTTTGGATGAGCAGGCTTACCGAGAAAATTTTCATCACTGGTTGGGTGATCTTAAACTCGGAGGTGTTTTTGTTTCAGGTAAGCAGGCAGAATTTTTTTCAATGTCTATTGCTGAGCGAAAGAAAATCATGGAAATATCAGTTGAAATTTCAACTGAACTTGGTGATAGAAATGGAATTGGACATGCGGGTGTTATTACTTCTTGTTCCGACACGAATTTAGATGTGGTTTTAGATTTGGCCAAGCACTCTGAGGGTATCGGTGCGGACTATGTCATTGTTCATAGTCCCGTTCTTCACTTTGGTGCAAGTACTGATGAAACCATTTACGAGTACTACAGCTACTTGTCTGAGCAACTTGATATTGGTATTGCAATGTGGAATCATCCAGACTGTGGTTATGTGATGTCACCAGAATTGTGTTCAAAAATTGCAAAATTACCCAATATTGTTGCCATCAAATACAGTACTGACCGAGATCTGTACAAAGAGTTGACCCAATTATCTGGTTCTGAAATTCAAATCAGCAATCCTGATGAGGAGGACTGGCTTCAAAATATTGAGGAGCTCGATTGGAGGCTTTATCTTTGTTCAACTCCACCTTTTCTTCTTCAATCGAAGGTAGATCAAAGGATGAATGAATATACTCGTTTGGCTTTTGAAGGTGATTTTCATGCAGCCAAAAGAGTGAGCGAAAGTTTGGAGCCTGTCAGAAAAGCATTCAAGCAATCAAAGCCCAAAGGAAAACCTCAAGCACATGCAAAATATTGGCAGGAATTATTAGGTCAGCATGGTGGCAAAGTAAGGCGGCCTTTGCTGCAATTGACCCAGGAAGAAAAAGAAATCGTAAAAAACGCGTTTGACAATTGTGGATTAATGGTTTAAGTTTTACGGAAAAAACGATGTCTCACTCAATTCCTTCATACCAATTTGATCATTATGGATCACCCATCAATTTACCGGCATGGTTGGACGAAAATCGGTCGAAATTCGTACCTCCTGTAAATAATCAACAGATTTGGAAAAATTCAGATCTGATTTGTACAGTTGTTGGAGGCCCTAACCAAAGAACTGACTTCCATGACGATCCTTTTGAAGAATACTTTCACCAATTTAAAGGGAATGCTTCCATCATCATTGCAGATCGAGGTAAATTTGAAAGAGTACATCTCAGGGAAGGAGACGTATTTTTATTGCCTCCTCACGTTAGGCACTCACCACAAAGGCCCGAAGAGGGTAGTTTGTGTACAGTGATTGAAAGAAATCGTCCTGAGAGTGAAATCGATGCTTTTGAATGGTACTGTTCAAACTGTGGTTCACTGGTGACTCGAATTGAGCTTCAGTTGAAAAGCATTGTTGAAGATTTACCAAGAGCTTTCGGACAATTTTATGGATCATCAGACAACTCAAGAACTTGCGCTCATTGCACTACAGTGCATCCTGGTCGGGATTGGGCTTCATGGCATGCTCAGTGCCATAAGATGTTTAACATTTAGTTATTCTTGAAATTGCTCTTGAAATGAAAAAAAGTTATGGCAAGCCAAACCAGGGCTTGTTCATAACTTTTCTAGTTTGAGTTGATTTAGTCTGCGCGGATATTTCCTTTTCGCACAACCTCGGTCCATTTGATGGACTCAGTTTTAATGAGGTTCGCGAAATCCTCAGGAGTACCGCCTCCAACTTCGTTGGATTGGGATTGAATCAAATCGCGAACATTAGGTTCTTTTAAGATTTTATTCACGGCCAAGTTGATTTTCATCACGATTTCTTTGGGAGTCCCTTTAGGAGCAATAAAACCTTGCCAATTGAGAACTTCAACTTTGGGAAAGCCAGATTCGGCAAATGTGGGTACGTTGGGTAAGAGAGGAGATCTATTTTTACTGGTGATGGCAATGGCTCGCAATTTGTTTGCATCAATATTGGGTTTTGCCGAATACATTTGTTCGAACATCAAATCCACGTTTCCTGATAGAAGGTCTGTTACACCAGCCGCTCCACTTTTGTAGGGCACATGAATCATGTCAATGCCAGCACTTTGCTTGAACAATTCAGCTGATAGTTGATGGGTTCCACCAATTCCACCGGAGGCAAAAGTCAATACTCCAGGCTTTAGCTTGGCTGCATTGACGATGTCTTGAACTGTTTTATAGGGTGAATTGGGATTCACAGTGAGGATAAGTGGTCCTTTGTCAATCAATACAATCGGAGTTAAATCGGTCATCGGGTCAAATTTCAAGACTTTGAAAAGTGCTTTGTTCACTGCAAGCGGCGCAAAATTTCCCATGCCAATGGTATAACCATCAGGAGAGGCCTTGGCGATGAAATCAGTGCCGATGTTGCCTCCTGCACCTGCCTTGTTCTCAACAATGACGGGTTGACCAAGCTCAATGCTGAGCAAATTACAAATTTGCCTACTTCTTGAGTCTGCACCCCCGCCAGCACCATAGGGCACTATGAAATTGATTGGCTTGGATGGGTAAGTACTTTCAGCGAAAGTGGATTTGGCGCCAAAAAAAACGAGAAATAGACTTAGAAGTGCGGTTGAGATTTTCATGTTTTAAGTTGAGATTTAATGAGGTTGGGTAACGATCAATACTATTTTTTTGAACAAGTTTGAGGTCTTGTGGATGGTTAACTTTAGATAATAAACCGTGAGTTAAAGAAAGACGTTCAAGTTACCTGCATTTTAAACACTCAAACGCTGGAAGAGCAAATGCAATGATTTTTCAGGATCTTGAATACCTGCACGACCTGCCTAACGTTGATTGGTTCACTGATTCAGCTGCTTTTGAAAGAATTCAATGAGCTGCTTTTTGGATTCAAGATTGGCTTTGACGTTTCCGCCATAATGAACTAGTCCCCTAGGCACATCAGTTCTGATTTTGACAGGTTGCAAGGAGTCAAACCCATGGTAAGAATCGGCATATTCAAGCATCCTTGGTTTGGGTTCTGATGCCTCTTGAACCATGACTCTGCACGACTGAGGTGGAGTCCAATCGTCAAGAGCTCCAATTTGAAGTAAAAGTGGAGCACTTGCAGCATATCCTTTGCGCTGATCGGAGTTGCAACCAGGATAAAAAATTGCTGCAACTTTGGGTCTGATGTGAAAATTTTTAATGTTCAAGTTATTCAAATTGGTCGCCGCTAGAACAGTACTGGCACCGTTTGACCATCCGATCAATGCAATTCGATCTACATCTGCATAGTTTTGAGTGGATAAAAAGTTTAATGTGTCCAAGACATCTTGAACTCTCATGCCTTGCGTGACAGATCGATTTGAATATTTCTCTGTGCAAATTTGACGAACATGTCGACTTTTAAAAGAATCCAGCACCAGAGCATTCCAACCATTTTCGTTGATCAACTTGGTGTACTCAACCATTCGATCTGAAAGAAGCCCGTTTTTCTGATAAGCGCCACCACATCCGTGTAGCAAAATGACAATTGGTTTTTTTTCGGCAATGGCTCCGCCAGTTAAAAAAAGTTTGGCTGAGAGTCCATTCGAGTCATCAAGACCATTTTGAGCAGAAGAAGGAACGATCAAGTCCACCTGACTCCATGCAATGTTGCAGATGAGTGGGAAAATAAAAATCATCAAAATCTTTAGAAATTTCATGCTTTATTCCATGGCTTATAAGCAATTGGCAGTCATTGATTGAAGAATTTAAGCTGCGTGTCTTTGTTATTTAGAAGAGAGTTGTGGTTTTAATATTCAAAGTGTAGTCGCAATCCTAAAATATCAATCGGCCCTCTTGCAGAGTTATATGCCGGGTTGGTTATCTTTTGGTAGTCAATCGTTAAGATGGCATTTTCCCTGATTGCAGTGTTATAAACACATTCAAAGACTGTTTCAGGTTTGTAATTGATATTGCCATCCCCGATGAATGCAGTCATTCCGCCGTTCTTGAGGTAATTGATCTCCGGTGAGGATATTCGATTTATTGCATATCCAAAGCCTACCGTATCCTTCGGTCTAAACCACTTGGATCCTTTGATGCTCAATCCTGCAGAAAGTGACTCGCTGATGTCTAGTGTTTGGGTTTCAGTTTCCCCTGGATTCCAACTCCATCTTCCAAAAAAACCAACGCTTGGATTCATTGCCTGTTCCACATTGAGACCAATACCTTTTGATTTCGTCCCATATTTTCTGTTTTCTGTAATTTCAGGATTCATTGAATTGTTTAGACCTGTATTGATTGAATCTTGATAACTGGCCATGAAAGCGTTTTGACGGTACCAAAGCAATCTTGTTGCCCCTGGTTGACCGCCAAATTGATGAAATCGGGTGAGCTCAATTTGGTCAGCATAATCTTTGGATAAGGAGTAATCCAATTTTGGCGTATTTGGAACAATTGGAAGCGCTAATCTTGCCATCTTGAAGATCCAATTGTCTTGAAACCACTCTGCAACACCTCCAAATGTGAATCCCTTGATGTCTGCTGCATAGCCATAAGCCCCCATTGAAAAGATGGAGAAATTTTGAAATTGTGTTCTCGGATCATGGCTGTAAGTGTTGTCATCAAAATAATCCAATGTCGCCAACTTACCGAATGAGAGCACCAAGCGATTCGCACTGACCATACCGTTGAATTGGTTAGGCCCTTCCGATGAGAGTTCCTCATCGCCACCTAAGTTCATCGTTTGACGAATGAAAGCTCTTGCAGTGTAGTAAACAGGAGAAACAAAGGCTCCCTTTTGTAATTCTCCATTTTGGAATCCGCCTAAACCAACCAATTGGCCATTGAATGGCATGCCTTGGAAAATCTCTGGATTGAAATAAAACTCTGCACCTGTCCAAAGTCGACGACCCAAGAAAGCAGTCGCGCTGAATGTATAGCTTTTGTCATCTCCACCTTCATTCGTATTGAGAAAACTATTTTGTGAACGATAGTTGGAATAAAAGTCATCTCTGCGTTGAAATAAATAGGTCGCCTGAGCATGAACGCTCCAATTTTCTGTCCTGTTGTTCTCATCAAAGGAGGGGTCACTTGGCCTAAGGGGTGAAATCCTGAGAGCTTGTGGATCAGGTAGAGATGGTTTCAGTTGATCATCGCAATACGCTTTCTCAGCTAGCATTAAAAAACAATTGATCAGCACCCATTTGAAAATAAGGTTGAATCTTGAAATTGAACGATATGACATTTCTGTGAATTAATCAAATGAGAATCATTCTCACTATACACTGAATGCGAATCATTCTCAATAAGACTCGTTGACTTTTAAAGTCTTGAGAGCCAGAGCTTTTAAGTTCGGTATGAGGAATTTTAATTTCATCATACTTATGCTAAAATTTTCCTTGAATTAAATGAATAGAGTCATGCAAATGAGAAATATTGGTAAAAAAGTAACAATATTATTGATTGCTGCTTATTCACATACTGGCTTTGCTGAGTTCAAAGTCTCTGGGGAAAAGACGGTATTGGATTCTGTTGAAGTGACCGGTCATTTTGACACTGGTCTTCGAACTTCAGATGCAGCATCCCAAGGCGTTGTATTGGCTAAAACCATCGAAGATCAAGCCTTTTTGCGTCCTGGTGAGGTCATGGAAACCGTTCCAGGTCTGGTTGTGACACAGCACTCAGGAGACGGAAAAGCAAATCAATATTTTCTGCGTGGTTACAACTTGGACCACGGTACAGATTTTTCGACATCCATTGACGGAATTCAAGCCAATATGCCCACCCATGCCCATGGTCAGGGATATGCGGACTTGAATTACATGATTCCCGAGTTGATTGACCACATCGATTACAGAAAAGGGACCTATTTTTCCGAAAACGGAGATTTTTCCTCCGCTGGTTCTGCCGATGTCATTTATAAGAAAAGCTTAGATCAAAATATTTTTAATTACTCGTTGGGCTCTTTTGGTTATCAAAGAGCTTTGCTTGCAAACTCATTTCACTTAAAGCCCTTTCCCAACGCGAAACTTGACCCTACACTGATCGATGGCAGTCCCATCTTATTGAGTGCAATTGAGTTGATGCATGAAGATGGTCCATGGCAAGTGAAAGAAAAACTACAAAAGACAAACGTTGTATTGAAGCTCAGCGATGGAACCCTTTCAAACGGGTGGAGCACTGACTTCAAATACTACAACGCTCATTGGAACTCTACAGATCAGGTCCCTTTAGAGTTGGTGCAGTCCGGTGAACTCGGTTTATTTGGGTCCATGAACCCATCGGATGGAGGTCAATCAGCTCGGATGATTTTGTCTGCAGAGAATCACGATGTCACTGATGTTGGTTATGAAAAGTTCTCAGTCTCTGTCGAACGATACCGTTTGAATTTATGGTCTGACTTCACATTTTTTGAGTTGCGTCCCTTGACCGGCGATCAATTTGAGCAAGCTGACAATAGGGACATTTTGAATACAAAATGGATCAATGGACATCATCATTCCCTCTTTGATCATGACTCCACTACGGAGATAGGCCTTCATTTGCGTTTTGACGATATTCATTTGGGACTTTTTAATACTCAACATAGAAGTAGATTTGAGACTGTTTCAAATGAGCACGTCAATGAACTCATGAAAAGTGCCTGGCTTCAAAACACGACAACTTGGAATTCATGGGCGAGAACCATTGCTGGATTGCGAGCCGATCAGGTGAATATGCAGATGACAGCCTTTGAGAACTCACTCAACAGTGGATCGGCTTCTGCAGGAAGAGTATCGCCCAAGTTCTCAGCTATTTTCGGACCATGGAGAGATACTGAGTTTTTTTATAACATCGGTAAAGGTTTGCACAGCAATGATGCGAGGGGTGTGATCAATAAGATTGACCCTACCACAGGCGACCCGGCAACGCCAATTCCAGCCTTGGTAGGAAGTTTTGGGCAAGAACTTGGTCTCAGATCTCAAATCAATCCAAGTTTGCAAACTTCTTTGGCGCTTTGGAAACTTCAGAGTGATTCAGAGCTTGTCTACAGTGCTGATTCTGGAATTGGAAACACTTCTGCAAATGGAGCAAGTATCAGAACCGGCTTGGAGTGGAACAATCACTTTGTGGCCAACGACTGGGCTTTTGTGGATGCAGACTTTGCTTGGACACGAGCAAATTATCAAAACATGAATGACAATGGAGAATTGGGCAACCAAATTCCCAATGCTGTAGGCAAGGTTGGCATTTTGCGAGCCGCACTTCATCATTTAGGTCCCTGGTCTGCAGGTTGGGAAACCCGCTACATTGGCTCATATCCCTTGACTCAAGATGGTTCTCAAGTCGCGCCTGCCGCTTTGGTGTCAAATCTTCGGCTAAAGAGAGCTGTAGAAAAAGATATTCAACTCACCTTCGATGTATTGAATGTTTTCAACAGGCAATACTATGACATCGCTTACAGCCAAGACTACCAAGTTTCTCCTTCCTCTCAAGCTCAACCAAATGGCATCACCGTTCATCCTGGTGAACCTCGTCAAATCAGACTAGGTATACAGTTGCATTACTGAAAGCTCTTCATTTAAAACGCATGCGACAGCCCAATGTAGAGGGTTCGCCGTTGTCCCCATTGAGGTGCTCCAACCCCAATACCCGTGCCATCTCGTAGTTCATAGACACGATCAAATACATTGAGTAGACTCAAACGAATGGTACTGGACGTGGATGGAAGTTTTTGAACAAGCGATGCATTGACTTGCGAATAAAAGGGCAAGTGATCGGTGTTTGCAAAACCTTTTCGCAAGCCGGTTCCAAAAACCAAATCACTGCTGTAGCTGGTGTCACCCATGCGATAGTTCAACCCACCTGACCCAGTCCAAGTCTGATCATGGTCTAAATGAACCCAGTTGTTGGAGAGATAGTTGATCTCTTGGGGTGGAAAATTAAATTGCCCACTGATGAGATTTTTTCCGTATGCAAATGAGCGAGAGAAGTTGCCATATGCACTGAAATCTTTCACATGGTAATTGGCCGACAACTCCAAGCCTCCAATGCGGCCTTGTGCGTAATTGAACGCTGAGTAAATCAAAGCATTTCCAAACTGCCCCTCGTCTTGTAAGTTGGTGACTTCTCTGTAATATCCATCCATGCCCAGAGTAAGTTTTGAGTTGACGACATGAGAGACGCCTAAATCAAAATAATTGGACCTCTCTGCTTTAACTGCTGTGTTGGCATCTGAAGGCAAAGCGTTAGTGGTGTTTTGAAACAAGACAACAGAGGTGGTGTTGATTTTTTCAGATGGAGGCGGCGTGAAATATTTGGCAAAACCTGCATGCCAACGGGTGGTGTTGCTTGAGTCATAGACCAATCCCAATCGTGGACTAAATTGCTCCTCCGAAGTGACTGTGTTGACATGGTCGTAACGCACCCCGTAGTTGAACGTCAAATGTTCATTTATTTGGAATTCATTTTGAGCGAACAAGCCCAGCGTGTACCCGCCAAATGTATTGTTGTCTTCGATATTTTCTGGCTTGGAGTTGGGGTTCCCCTCTTTGTCTAAGGCAAAAACCAAAGAGTTGTTGTTCACCACCATGCTCTCACGCTGCCAGAACATTCCAGTGCGTAAAGTGTTTTTTGAATCAAGTTTGTAGCGGGCATCCATCTGCAATCCGATTGCATTGTTTTGGCGATGAATGTTTGATGCAATACCTCTGTAGACCAAGTCACCCACAGGGTCAGGTTGATAATTTACTGAGCTTATCCGGTTGAAGAGTGATATTTGATAGTCGAGTTCACTGTCTTCAGTGTGCTGAAAACTGATGGTTTGAAAAAAATTACGCTCTTGTTGATTTGCATTGAGAGTCGCAGAAGACGGGATGTTCATGCCTGCATAGTCATATTGAGGCAGGAGACCCGCAATATTAGGAATTTGAAATTTTGAATCGGAGACCCCAGCCATTAAGCTCAATCGGTTGGATGAATCAATCAAATAGGAGGCATAGCCAAAGCCCTTGCTTTGGGTGGTTTGATCATGCAAGGCCGTTTTGTCGCCCGTTGTGTTTTCAATCCCCAAATTATTGGTGAGAGTAGAGCCTGTTAAAAAATATGTCCAATCACCCTTGAGACCAGAAACACTCCCGTTGAGCTCTTGGTGTCCATTGCTACCCAAAAGGGTTCCTAATTCAGCACCTTTTTCCAATTCATCAGCGCCCTTGCTTTGGATGTCCACCACCCCAGCGGTTCTGTACCCATATTGAGCGGGTAGAGCACCCGTTAGAAAATTGATGTTGTTTGAGAATCGAGTATCAATGGATGGACCAAAGCCAGTGATGGGCTCGGGAATTAAAACGCCATTGATTCTGTATTGCATGTTTCCGTGATCCCCTCGAACGTGCACTTGTCCGTAAGAATCTTGCACCACTCCAGGCGCTTGCAAGAGCATTTGATTGAGCGGCGTGCTCTCACCCAAGGGTAATGCCTCAATATCTGAAGCATTAAAGTTGTATGTAGAGCTACCCGTATCAACCGATAAGCCGTTGCGAGAAGCATCTAGGCGTTTGAGCTGAATGGTGACAGGGGCGAGTTCAATGGTGTTTTCTTGCGCTTGGCTGCAAAGACTGACCAAGATAGAGGCTGCAAGCGCAACGCTGTTTAATGAAAAACGCGGCATGACAATCCTTTGAGAAAGAGAGATGGCTCTTGCAAATCATTGGGCAAGAGATGTGTTCAGTTTCTAAAGGAAAGTTGGAGGTCCTCGGTTTAAGACCCAAAATGCTCTTGGGTCAAGAGAAAATACTTTTGTGACAATCGATTGAGCCAACGAATTGGAGGAAATGCCAAATTCGAACTTTTGGGTTGGGATTGAATAGGGTAATTGAGCGAAGGCCAAACAGGTTTTGCAAAGCTCCACAGCTTGATGGTTTTTCGACGCATCTGAGATGGTTGCAAACGTTTGAGAGTCAATTGAAAGGCTGGATTGTCCTGCATTAAAGCTATGTGCCAATTCATGCACCACAGCAACTTGCTGAGAAAAAAGCAAGCTCAAGGACAAAAGAACGAATAAAAGATGACGACTCATTGACAGGCTATTTTAAGCTTAGCCCATAAAATGCGCAAGGAGGCTCTCTATTCGATTCAACGTGGAGTAAACTCCAACTCGATCAATACATTAGTGCACGTTCTTCAAATAGCATCGTTTCTTTGCCCAGTGTGAAAGTGTTGTATCGACCAAATTCACTGGCAATATCATCGAAATTTTTGTATCCATCTTCCAATTCAGTTGAATCGATAGAGATCGATTTCTTGCTTGAATTGTATTTGCTGGTCTTTGTGCTTTGGGTGGCATCGATCACGATGCGCTTGCTTTTGATATTCATCTGAAACTCCTAATTGGCTTGTTGCACTCCTAAATAGACAAGAGAGGTCGTGTCAAAAAACGAACACGCACACCTTAAAAGCACCTTTTGTGCCAATTTTCACGTTGCAATGCCATTTGGCCATGTTTGAGGTCCAAGGGTCACAGAACTGTCACTTGATGGCCTCTTTTTACCCCTTGCAACTTGACCATTGAGCCCCCATGTAGATAAGGTTGAATTCAAACTCCAATGGACATGTATTGCACCACATGTCTACTTGGTGCTTTAGATTTTGACTATAGGTCTCTTAGAAACAAACAATCAAAGGACCAGAAGTTTTCGATTATGATTTAGTCAATGAGTTTTGCTCATTCAATAGTTTTTTTTAATCCCGAAAGGAACCCACCATGTCTCTCATCAACACACACGTTCAACCCTTCAAGGCAGATGCTTTTCACAACGGAAAATTCATCCAAGTCTCAGATGCCGACTTAAAAGGCAAATGGTCTGTATTGATTTTCATGCCTGCTGCTTTCACATTCAACTGCCCAACAGAAGTTGAGGACGCAGCTGACAATTACGCTGAGTTCCAAAAAGTGGGTGCTGAGGTCTACATCGTGACAACAGACACACACTTTGCACATAAAGTATGGCACGAGACATCTCCTGCAGTTGGCAAAGCTCATTTCCCATTGATCGGTGACCCCACACACCACCTGACACGTGCTTTTGGTGTTCACATCGAAGAGGCAGGCTTGGCTTTGCGTGGTACCTTCATCATCGATCCCCAAGGTGCGATCAAGACAGCTGAAGTGCACGACAACTCCATCGCACGCGATGTGAAAGAGACTTTGCGCAAATTGAAGGCTGCTCAATATGTGGCCAAGCACCCAGGCGAAGTTTGCCCCGCCAAGTGGAATGAAGGCGCCAAGACATTGACGCCCTCTTTGGAATTGGTTGGCAAGATCTAAGCAGGTTTTCTGCTGAAAGGGGTGCGCATTGCGCCCCTTTTGTCAGGCGCCCTGGGTATAGAGTTGAAGTTGTTGGTTCGCGCGAGAGGCGCATAGGAGATGAAAATGTTAGAAGCAAACATGAAAACGCAGTTGCAAGCTTATTTGCAAAACCTTCGTCACCCCATTCGCTTGAGTGCTTCGCTGGACTCAAGTGCGAGCAGTGCTGAGCTCAAAGAGTTGTTGCTTGAAATCACCGAGCTCTCTGACAAGGTTCATTTTGATGAGCTTGGCACCGATGCCCGTAAGCCTTCTTTTTTGATCACCAAAGAGGGTGAATCCCATGGGGTGCGTTTTGCAGCGATTCCCATGGGCCATGAGTTCACCTCCCTTGTGTTGGCCCTGCTTTGGACAGGCGGACACCCACCCAAAGTTGAGCCCGAGGTGATCGATCAAATTCGTGCCTTGGACGCCAACATGAAGTTCGAGGTCTACATGTCCTTGTCTTGCCACAACTGCCCCGATGTGGTCCAAGCTGCAACCTTGATCTCCATCTACAACCCCAAAGTGCAGACCACCGTGATCGATGGAGCACTCAACCAAGCCGAGGTCGATGAGCGTCAAGTGATGGCTGTGCCCATGGTCTACATGAATGACGAAGTGTTTGGTTCAGGTCGCATGAGTCTTGAGGAGATCATCGGCAAACTCGACAGCAACGCTTCAGCAAGGGACGCCTCCAAACTCAGCGCCAAGGATCCTTTTGACGTCTTGATCGTGGGCGGTGGACCGGCAGGAGCTGCCGCTGCGGTTTACGCTGCTCGCAAAGGCATTCGAGTTGGAGTCGCTGCCGAGCGCTTTGGTGGTCAAGTCAATGACACCATGGCCATTGAGAACTACATCTCCGTGCTTGAAACGGATGGCCCCAAATTTGCCGCTGCCCTAGAGACACAGGTTCGTCAAAACGACGTTGACATCATGAACTTGCAGCGTGCCGAGAGAATCATCCCCGCTACCGAAGTTGGGGGACTCATTCAAGTGCAATTGGCCAACGGTGGTGTTTTGAGTGCCAAGAGCGTGATTTTGTCCACAGGTGCTCGCTGGAAAAACGTGAATGTTCCCGGCGAGCAAGAATACAAAAACAAGGGCGTGGCTTACTGCCCTCATTGCGATGGTCCGCTCTTCAAAGGAAAGAAAGTTGCCGTCATTGGTGGCGGAAACTCCGGCATTGAAGCTGCCATTGACTTGGCAGGCGTGGTCGAGCACGTGACGGTGGTTGAGTTTGCCGACGCACTGAAGGCCGATGCGGTCTTGGTGAGCAAGCTCAAGAGCTTGTCCAATGTGGATGTACATGTGAACGCCCAAACCACTGAAATCACAGGAGACGGACAAAAGGTCAATGGCTTGAGTTTCAAAGACCGAGTCTCAGGTGAAGTTCATCACTTGGCCCTGGAGGGCGTGTTTGTTCAAATCGGATTGGTGCCCAACACTGAATTTCTAAAGGGCACGCTTGAGTTGAGCAAGTACGGTGAAATCGTTGTGGATGCCAAATGCCACACCAATTTGCCGGGTGTGTTTGCTGCAGGTGATGTCACCACCGTTCCTTATAAACAAATCGTGATCGCAGCAGGCGAGGGCTCCAAAGCTGCTCTGAGTGCCTTTGATTACCTCATTCGCACGCCAAGCCCTCAAAAAGCCAAGGAGCTCGTGGAGGCTTGAGGGGAGGGCTTATGTCATTTAAGTCGAGTATCAAAGGCAAGCATTGAAACTTGCCTATTCGGCTCACTCCTCTAAAGAGGCTGGCAATGGAACATGTCCCTTGTCAGCCTTTTTTTCATTCAAGTGCTTGATGGATCCTTGGGCTTGTAAAACATCGGGTAGAGGCGATGAACAAGATCTGAGTCCGTTCGCCACGTGTGACACTTGTCCAAATGGGCAGGAGCTTGTTCGCTCAGTTTGGCCCTGAGTTTGGGTGTCAAGGTTTGAATGGCCGCGGTGGCCATGTTGAAGAGCAGCTCTCTGAGGTGCGCGCAGCCTCTGATTTCGCCCAAGTTCTTTTCAATCTCTTTGCGCCAACCACTCCCAATTTTGGCCCCAATCATTTTCTTCATGGGGTCCATGGCATTGGGACACTCTGCGTGTGGGAAGGCTTTCATGTCTACCCAAATGTCTTGTAATACCAATTCCTCATCAATGGTGATGCGAATGAGCATTTGGTGAATGGGTTCGTTAGCTTGCCAGGATTTCTCACCCTTGACTTCAAAAACCATGGGTTTTGAATCCGTCAGTTGTGCCTCAATATCCCACAGCCCATCTTCGCGGTGAAACCCTAAAAACGATACGCTTCGGGTGTGGGTCAATGTTCTGGGTTGCGCAGTGGGTAAATTCAATTGTTTGCTCTTTTATCGTTGTTCAGTTGTATGGAGATCATTTGCCCCTGCATCGGGCTGCATGATCAATTTTCTCATGCAAAGAAGATGATTGAGAAAAAAGTGGCGTGGAATTCGCTCAAGCTTAAAAATGATATCACGATGATCATAAATGCCTACATTTGAATAAGTTGAGCTTTGTCAAAGCGTGTTTGTTGCAACGCACTAAGCTTATGTTCAATATGCCAATAGATCCATGAACTTACCCCAAGTAGCTATCAGTGCGAACCATTTGAGCAAATGGTTTGGAGAGGGCCAAACTCATGTGATGGCGGTGAGGGAGGTCAACGTACAAGCGCATTTTGGCGAGATGCTTTTTCTAGTTGGGCCCTCAGGCAGTGGAAAAACCACTTTTTTGAGCATGATATCGGGCATTTTGCGGCCGAGTGAAGGCCAAGTACAAGTTCTTGGCTCAGATCTTTGGAGCATGAGCGCCGATCAATTGGCCTCATTTCGCTTGAACCATTTGGGTTTTGTGTTTCAAGACTTCCATCTATTTCCCAGGCTCACAGCGGCTGAGAATGTGGCCATTCCATTGATCTTAAGGGGGGATGACTGGGTTCACTCTATTCTAAGAAGTGAGGCTATGTTGGAGACTGTGGGTTTGCCCAATAGAGGTCAAACCCTACCGGTCAAACTCTCGGGGGGAGAGCAACAAAGAGTAGCCATCGCAAGAGCGATGGTGGGGGAGCCAGAGATCATGATTTTTGATGAGCCGACAGCATCTTTGGATGGTGACACTGGGAAAAAAATCATAGCTTTCGTCAAACAAAACATATTGAATTCCAAAAGGTGTATTTTGATTGTCACCCATGACTCAAGAATCAATGAATATGCAGATCGAATCGTTCAAATGGAGAACGGTCAAATTTTTGAATCTCTCAAGGGCGTATGAGAAACAACTTCATCAACCTCTTAGAGGCATTGCGAGGTTTGAAAAAAAACCTCGTCTTTTTGCTCTCGGCCTTGGGTGTCGTCATGGCTTTCATCGGTGCGCATTTGCTCAACATTGAGCACCCTGCGCAGCCACCAGCCTTTGAGCCCGCAATCTCTCCTTACCAGAGCGCTGTTTATGCCACAGGCATGATTGAGTCCTCTCAGGGTAGTGGCATCAACATCAGCACTTATGCCGAGGTCGCTGCAGTTGTCTCCAAGGTTTGGGTCAGGGAGGGTGATGTGGTCAAAGCACATCAATTATTGATGACTTTGGATGATTCGGTCCAGCGCGAGAATGTCGATCAACTCTCATCACAGGTTCAAGTTGCTCTTGGACAGTTGAACGAGCTCAAAGCACAACCCCGAGCCGAAGTTTTGTCAGTGGTGAATGCACAGCACGTCTTGGCTTTGAGCGAATTGAAGAACTTGCAAGATCAATATGACAAAAGACAGAATACCTATGAAATGGATGCAAATGCCATTACCCAAGATGCTTTGGATAATGCAATGAACTTGGTCCTTCAAGCTCGGGCAAATGAGCAAGTGGCTTTGAGACAACTCAACTTGACCCAATCGGGCGCTTGGAGTTATGACATCCGAAATCAACGCCATCAATACGAGGCCTTGCAAAAGTCTTATGCTGCAGCGAAGGCTTTGGATCAGAAATATTTCATCAAAGCAAAGTCTGATGGCGTGGTTTTGTCCATCAACACACCTGTTGGTGGCTTTGTCTCGTCTCAAGGCAGTTACAACCCCTACACTCAGGGCTACGAACCGGTGATGGTGCTGTCAACCCAGCAAAGCACATTGTCGGTCAGGTGCTTCGTCGATGAAATTTTGATCTCTAAATTGCCACTTGGCCCCGAGATGCGGGCTCAAATGAGTTTGAGGGGCACCAACTTGAAAATTCCCCTCAAATTTCAACGCATTCAGCCACTGGTCTCGACCAAAATACAGCTGTCAAACCAGCGATTGGAAAAAGTCGATTTAAGGGTGCTGCCAATCCTCTTTACTTTTGAGACCCAAGGACTTCCAAGCCTTTATCCAGGACAAATGGTGGATGTTTATATTGGAAAGCAATGAAGCGCAATTGCTCCCAAAGCTTCACAAACGACATGGGCTTGATATCTAGCAAACCCAAAAGACATGATCAACGCATGGGTCTTGCTCTCATTGGCTTGGCTTTGTTGACACTCACTTCTTGCATGCTGGGACCCGATTACGTATCACCCAAAGAACCGACATCGACCACCTACGAACACGAGCACGCTGATTTGAGCTCTGAATACCCGAGAAATTCAGGGCCACAATTTGAGATGAGCACTAAACTCCAACCCCAATGGTGGAGTGTGTTTGAGGATGAGGACTTGAACGCAATGATGCAAAGCGCCATTCAAAACAATCCAAGTCTTCAAGCGCAAATGGCCAACTTGCGAAGAAGTCAGTTTGCGCTCCAAGCGGGTCATGGAGGCTTTTTCCCTCAAGTTGGGATGGGTATTCAATCCTCTCACATTCAGGGTGCGCCCCTTCAAAGTGGTTCTCAAGCGCCAGCCACACTCTTTAGTGTGACCACAGCTTTGAGCACCGTTTCTTTTCCGCTGGACATCTTTGGACTCCAAAGGCGATCTGTTCAAAGCCTAAGTGCCCAAAGTAAGCAACAAATGTACTTGGGGGCGGTCGCTTATTTGACTCTCACCGGTAACCTTGCTCTCACGGCATTTAGCGCTGCAGGCTACAGGTATGAGTTGGCGCAACTTCAACAAATAGAGCTTTACCAACAAAGGATTTTGCAACTTCACAAAGTGCAGCATGCCTCCGGATGGCTCAGTTTCTCAACACTCTTATCGGCTGAATCACAACTCAATGCAACAAGTGTCTTGATGGAGTCCTTGGCTCAAAGTTTGAGTGATGCAGAGCATTTGCTCTCCAGTCTGTCAGGCGTGGAGGTGGGGTTGTTCAACGCTCCAAGGTTGAACATCTTGGATGTTCGAGTGCCAGACAACTTGCCTCTCATGCTTCCTTCAGAGTTGATACACAACAGACCCGATATCATGGCGGCTGAGGAGTCAATGCGAGCAGCCAGCGCCAACATTGGTGTTGCCACGGCCAGCATGTTCCCAAGCATCTCAATAGGGGGAACCTTGGGTGTGGTTACGCCAAAGTTTGAGAGCTTGAGTCCAAGCATGCAAAAATTTTGGAGCATAGGCCCCTCGATCAATGTTCCCATCTTCTCTGGAGGTCAGCAGTTCAACCAACTCCAAGCAGCCCAAGAGAGTTTTCTACAAGCCCAAGGCCTTTATCGACAGACCGTTCTGGACGCTTTCGTACAAGTGTCCAACGCAATGAATGCCATTGGCCACGATGCAAAAATTCAAGAAGACAAGCACCATGTAATGGAGATGAATGAAACCCTCTGGAGGCTAAAAGTGGCAGGCCAGCGCTCTGGACTTGTTGGCGAGGAAGAGGTTTTGCAAGCCAGGGTTGATTGGCTTCAAGCACGTGTTCAATACATCTCAAGTCTCACGCAAAGATTTGAGCATACAGCACAACTGTTGGTCTCCTTAGGGGGGAATAGCATCAATGGCTCTGAATTGCCGTTGATGAAGGACCAAGTCACAATCCCATGAAGATGAATGGCATTTATTTAATCGGTTTCAAATTATTGGTCAATGACAAGGGTAAATTCACAGCCCTCTTGATGGGCATCACCTTCTCGGTTTTTTTAATGGTTCAGATGACTTCCATGTTCGCTGGAATCATGAATCATGCATACGCAAATGTCACCAACATTGGTGCTGAGATGTGGGTGATGGATCCAGCAGTCAATATGGGTTCAAGCTCAATTCCTATGCCCGACTCGTTGCTCAATGCGGTCAAGAGTATCGATGGGGTGAGCTACGCGGTACCTTTATTTTTAGGCAGTGCACAAGCGAAATTGAGCAGTGGTAGCTACCAAAGCGTGACCATCATCGGTTTAGATGACGCAACGCTTTTTGGACGTCCCATCATGCAAGAAGGTGAGTTGAGTAACATCTTTGCTGAAAACGCCTTTTTGGTGGTCAAGGACGATGAATATACAAAATTAGGCAGTCCTCGCGTTGGCGACAGTTTTGAGCTTAATGACAACCGAGCTACGATAGTGGGTATTGCCAAGGCGGCTGCAAATGGCTTGAATGGCGTGCCAACGCTTTACACAACGTATAAAAAAGCCATTGAATACATACCCACTACTCGTTTCACGATCTCCTTTGTATTGGTCAAGCCAAAAAGTTTTCAAGATATTGCTCACATCAAATCCGAAGTGCAAAAACTGGGTTATGTGGCAAGAACAAAGGCGGAATTCAACGAAGTGATTTCCAATTTCTACATTTTTAAAACGGGTATTGGCATTAACTTGCTCTTGATGACCATCATCAGTTTCATCATTGGTTTATCCATCTCTGGGCAAACCTTTTACACCTTCATCTTAGAAAACTTAGAGAAATTCGGTGCATTGAAAGCCATTGGAGCCAAAAGCTCTCAATTGATCGAGATGATTCTCTTCATGGCCACTTTCACCGCACTCACCGGTTATGGATTGGGTATTGGTTTGGTGACCTTGATGATTTTTTATGCCCGCTCTCATATCGCAGGTTATGCAGCCGTCACCACCAACTGGAATTTAGGACTTGCTTTTGCAATGGTCGTTGTGATCGCTGCTCTGTCCAGTGTGTTTGGAATTAGACGGGTTTTGAAGATTGAGCCTTTTGATATCTTTAGAGGGTAGAGCGTTTTTTATTATTGGCCGCTCTCGTCCAATCGGCATTGCCTGCTCGTTGATGAAGGGTTTATTGCTTTGCCCCCAAATTGAGTTCTTTCAAAAAGGTCTCCAGTCCCAGCCAGGATCTTGCATCAGACAAAGGGTTGTAAAAAGCGCCTTTGGTCTGATCGGTTCCAGACGATGGATCTGTAAACGCATGCTTGGTACCACTGTAGTTGACAAATTGCAGATCCACTTTAGCAAGTCTCATCTCTTGCTCGAAGGCCTCGATGTCCTTCAATGGCACATTGGGATCATCAGCTCCGTTGAAGACGATCACTGGAGATTTGATGTTCTTGGCGTCTGCTGGAGTAGGGGTGTCAAGCATGCCGTGGTAGACCACAACACCAGCCAAAGGGGCAGCGTCACGCGCCAACTCCAATACGGCGGTGCCTCCAAAGCAATAACCCAAGGCTACGATTTTATGGCGGTCAACGCGGGGGTGCTTGCTCAGCACTTGGTAGGCCAATTGCATCCTTTGGCGAAGCTTCGTGCGGTCCTTCATGAAGACCTCCATCGCTGCAGCAGCTTCCTTGCCTCTTGCGGGTTGTGCGCCTTCTGAGTAGATGTCTGCCACCAAAACCACATATCCCATCTTTGCCAAAGCCTTGGCCCTCATTTGTGTGTACTCTCCAGGCCCGGTCCAAGTGGGGCCCATCAAAATGGCCGGCAATTGACCGCTCAGTGAGTTGTCGTAAGCCAGCTGGCCCACGAAGTTCAAATTGCTGGCCTGATAAGGGGCTTTTTCAACTACAACTTCAGCATGAGAAATCTGGCTCACACAGGTGCACAATATTAATGCAATTGAACTCAAGCATCTATTCCAATTGAAGGGGGATCGAGCGAGTTTGATGGTCAAGTTCATGATGTGTGCTCCAGGTGTAGTTCTTAAATCTCTAGTCTGTCATTTAACCACTGATAGTTAAACAGTGCATCGGGCTTTTCAGCCAAACTCATTTCAAAAGAGCCGCAAGCAAACCTTCACTTGATCAATCTTCGTCTGCTTAGCCCCATCAAAGGACTCAAGTCCTCAATAGGCGGGATCTCTGTGAACTGTGCGAATGGCATCGATCGCCTCTAGTGTTGCGGTATCAAGAGTGGTTCCCCATGCGTCACAGTTCTCATCGAGCTGATCAATTGAGGTCACTCCAATGATGGTACTGCTGACTTGCCATTTGTTGTAGCAAAAAGCCAAAGCCATTTGAGTCGGAGTCATCCCTTTGTCTTTTGCAAGACTGTTGTAGGCTTTGGCAGCAATCCAAGCCGTCTCGCGGCCCCAACGCTGTTTGCGAACGGATTCATACTTAGAGATGCGGGCTTCTTTGGGGGCATGCTCTCCAGTTGTTCCTGAGTGATCGTATTTGCCACTCAACAGTCCAAATCCCAATGGTGAATAGGCTAGCAGTGACACCTTGTAGTGATAAAGACTTTCATCCAATGCATTTTCAACCAAACGATTGATCAGACAGTAAGGGTTTTGAACACTCGCAATACGCGGAAGTCCATGCATTTCTGATAATTTGATGAACTCTCCAACTCCATAGGGCGTCTCATTGGAGAGGCCAATGGCTCTCACTTTGCCCTGTGAGACGAGTTTTCCAAGGGCCTGGAGTTGTTCATGGATGGAGGAGGTGTTGGCATCTAAGAATTCTGGGTTGAAGTCGCGAATACCAAAAGCGGGAACGTGTCGAACGGGCCAATGTATTTGATAAAGATCAATGACATCGATGTTCAGTCGCTTCAGGCTATTGTTACAGGCTTGTTCAATGTCGTGGGCGCTTAGGTTTGGACTTCCGCCTCTGACCCAAGGCATGCCTCTTGAAGGACCAGCCACTTTGGTGGCAATCAACACTTTGTCTCGTTGAGAAGGTTTGTTTTTGATCCATTGACCGATGATTTTTTCGGTCAAGTTGAAGGTTTCAGCCCGCGTGGGTACGGAGTACATCTCCGCTGTGTCAAAGAAATTGATTCCTCGATCGATGGCGTGGTCCATGATGGCGTGAGCATCAGTTTCGCTCACCTGTTCACCAAAAGTCATGGTGCCCAAGCAAATGGGTGACACCATCAGATCGGATTGACCGAGTTGTACGTTTTTCATGTGATCAATCAGCTTTCAAATGGAGTGAGGATTTCAGCAACCCGAGTTATTGGTGCTGCCATCTGGCATTGTGGTGTTGCAAAAAATGGCATCTTCGAGTTTGGCGGCGTCCAAATTTGCACCTTTGAGCACAGAACCCTTGAGGGATGCATTTTTGAGGTTAGCACCCGCGAGGTTGGCCTGAGTGAGGTCTGCCCCATCAAGCAAGGTTTCTCTGAGGTAAGCGTTTGAGAAATTGGCCCCAATGAGTTTGGCTTGGCGAAGGTCAGCCTTTCTCAGATTGCCACTTTCAAAATTGCTGTTGAGCGTTCTTTTTTCCATCACGCGCGGGCTCAGATCAGCTTTTGATAAATCCGCACCTGAAAGATTTGCGTTTTGAAAATCCGCCCCCTTCATGTCTCTTGCAGCCAAGGGAGCGTTGGTCAAGTCACAGTATTTGCAAACGTTGGTGGTTTTGAAGTCTTCAAATTTTTGCGATTCAAACGCATTGACACCCAAGGGAAGTAGTGCGTTGATCGAAAGAGTGATCAAGGCTACAGCTTTTCCTGATTTCGCGGTGAGCTTGGATTTCATTTGCTCAAACCCGCAATGTAGTGGCCCAAGTTCTCAATGTCTTGATCGCTCAAGGTGCTGGCCACACTGGTCATGTTGCCTGCATCGTTGGTGCGTGTTTTCTCCTTGAAGGCATGAAGCGTTTTGATGATGTAGTCGTAGTTTTGACCAGCCACTTTTGGAATTTCATTTTGTCCTCTGAATTCACCCAAGTGACACATTGCACACAAGGTTTCATCGGCTTTGGCGAAACCCAACTTGGCTTTTTCTGGATCGGCCTTGAATTTTTTGTCGGAGAGTGTTTGTTGAGCAAAGTAATTTCCCAACTCCCTCATTTCATCGCGTGTCAGTCCTGCAGCCATGGGCGTCATCATGGGGTTGGAGCGTCTGCCTTCTTGAAAGTCTCGCAGTTGGAGGTAAATGTAGCGAGCGTTTTGTGCTGCCAAGCTGGGTGTCTCTGGCATGATTGAATTGCCGTTAGGGCCATGACAGGCAAAACAAGCTTCTGCTTTTGGGGGCACTTGTGCAAAAGAGGGGGCGCACACCGAGATGATCAAACCGAAAAAGAGGGGGTTCAAGAAATTCAATGTTTGTTTCATTTGGAGTTGAGAGGTAATTGCAAAAAAAAGGCCTGCACAGATGGCAGGCCTCATTTTATCGGTGTTTAAAAGACACCGTGAGTTGTGAGTTTAAGGTAGTGCAAAGACAACCACAGAGTTACCGCGCTTGGCATCAATTTGGTTGTTGCCGCCTGCAGCAACTGCTACATATTGTTTGCCATTCACAGTGTATGAAACTGCAGGAGCATTCACACCTGCACCAGTTTGGTATTCCCAGAGTTTCTTGCCGTTTTTGGCATCAAAGGCTCTGAAGTATCCATTGGCCTCACCGTTGAAAACCAAATTACCAGCGGTTGTCAATACACCACCAATCAAAGGCTCGTTGGTGTCAAATTTCCAAGCGACTTTACCTGTGTCCACATTCACAGCGGACAAGCGACCGGTTTGCTTTTCTGTGGGGATGGTTTTGAATGCGCCACCCAACCAGAGCTTACCACCAGGGTACTTGGAGGGCTCCACGTGATAGGTCATGGGCTGGAGCAAGTTGGCTGCATAGGTCAAACGAGTCTCAGGATTGAAGGCCATAGGGCTCCACTCAACACCACCATTGGCACCAAGCATCATCTTTGCGCCATCTTTTGTTGGAAGTGTCCACATGCCATCTTGTGGAACCATGCCCTCGGAGTAGCGGATCAACTCGCCTGTGTTTCTGTCATGAATGTAGACGTAACCGGTCTTACCAGCATGCATGGCCACTTTGACCATTTTGCCGTCTTTGCCCTTGGCTTCGGTCAAGATCACTGGGGACACAGCATCCAAGTCCCACACATCGTGCGCCACGTATTGGTAGTGCCATTTGTATTTGCCTGTATTGAGGTCAATCGCAACCATGGAGTCGGTGTAGAGATTGTCGCCAGGACGCTCAGTGCCGTAGAGGTCAGGGCTTGGATTGCCGACCACAAAGAAGACCGTGTTGCTCTCGGTGTCAACTGCAGGTGCCATCCATACACCACCGCCCAATGTTTTGTAAAAGTCTCCGCCTTGCTTGGCAAACTGAGCCTTTTCTGCGGCGATGTCACGGTGCATGTCCTTGCCTGTCGCATCGTTGGCAGCCCAAACCCCTTCGTGACCTGTCTCAGGAATGGTGTTGAAGGTCCATTGGAGTTTGCCTGTTGCTGCATCAAATGACTTTACAAATCCACGGATACCGTATTCTCCACCGTTGGTTCCAATCAAGATGCGGCCATTGACGGCTACAGGTGCCATGGTCTCTGAATAACCCAGTTCTGGGTCTGCAATTTCAGTGTCCCAAATCAGCTTGCCTGTCTTGGCGTCCAGTGCAACGAGCTTGGAGTCCAAAGTGCCCATGAACACTTTATCACCAGCAATGGCAACGCCTCTGTTGTTAGGGCCGCAGCAGTATGTGGTCACAGGACCCATTTTGTGCTTGTAGTGCCACATTTCCTTGCCAGATGCCGCATCAATGGCGTAAACGTGGTTGTAGGAAGTGGTGAGGTACATCACGCCATCGACCACAATGGGAGCGGTCTCCATGGACTCTAAAACTTCAGTTTGAAATGTGAAGGCAGGGCGCAATTTGGCCACATTGCTTGAGTTGATTTGTTTGGCGGGATAAAAACGAGTTTGTGCGTAACTTCCGTTGGAGTGAAGGAAGTTTTTACTGTCTTTAGCAGCAGCGCTCAACTGGGCTTGATCAACGGAGATCGCCTTGGGGACCTCTGCCAAGGCAGAGGCAGCCATCAAGGAGCTCACAGCCATGCCAATCAAACTTTTTGTTGCGAATCCAAATTTCTTCATCGTTTGTCCTGTTGGGTTAAAGTTTCTATCTCAATTGATAGCCAAATGTCTTTTGCATGAGTACCCAAAGCGTGGCGGCTTATCGAACTCACGAGACAGACCAATAGCTTTTTGCCCCGAGAAAACTGGGTGTTTTGTCAAAGTCTTTACTTTTACTTTGGCTTGCGAATGCTATACTAAATTTGTGAATTTTGATCCATGTTCAAGAGCCAATTAGGGTTAATACCGTATCTTGTGACATGGCTCAAGCCTCAAAAAACTTTACGTTCATTGTTTAGCTTACACACACACCTCAAATGCAAAAGAATTCTCTTCGCAGCCAGTTTGCTTTGATCGCTTGCAATTTAGTCATGATGCTGCCCATGTCTGTTTTGTCACAAACGGCTTATTCGCCTGGAGTGAGTGAGCAGCTCTTGATTTCCGCAAGAAGTGCAGACCTCAAAGGGATTGTGGACAGCTTGGAGCATGGCGCATCGCCCAACTCAAGAAACCGTTTTGGTAAAACGGCACTTTTTACAGCGGTTGAGAAAAACCGAGCTGACATTGTGAAAGTCATGCTAGAGCACGGTGTTGATGTCGATCTCGCATCACTAGAAAAAGTAACGCCCTTGATGGCTGCTGCTTATTCGGGAAACTCTGAAATTGTTGAATTGCTCTTGAGCAAAAAGCCTAAACTGGAAGAGGAGGACCGCGTTCACAAGTCTGCTCTCATTTATGCTTGTGGTATGGGTAACACCCAAGCGGCCATTCAACTCATCAGCGCTGGAGCCAAAATCGATGCGGCCTATGCGGATGCTTTGACCCCACTCATGTGGGCGGCGGGACAGGGACACTTGGAGACTGTGAAGATGCTTATCGAAAAAGGAGCCAACCCGGCCCTTAAAGACGACAGAGGCCTCAGCGCTTTGGACATTGCTAGAAACAATAAAAAGTCCAATGTCGTTGAATATTTATCTGGCAACAAAAAATCTCTCTAATTCTCACTTTTTCAGAAATAAAGTAATCAGATGATCAAAACTTCGATTGCATGCTTGTTGGGCGTTTTGATTTCTCTTTCTGCAAATGCACAGCACCAAGTCTTCTCCAGCGACGAGGGTTCTCTTTCCATTTCTGTGATTGACTCCCAAACGGATGAGGTGGTCTCTACCATCAAGGGTGTCGGCAAGCCCAGGGGGCTGACCTTCTGCTCTAACGACAAACGTCTTTATGTCAGTGACCAAGAAAGCTCGCAGTTGATGGTGATTGACACTCAAGCGCAAGTGGTCAAAGCACGCATTGATTTGGGTAAATCTCCTGAGGCTGTTTACTGTTCGCCAAGTGGTAAATTGGTCGCGGTCTCCAACGAGGAGAGCAATTCGGTGAGTTTCATCTCCACCCAGGAATTGAAGACGGTGTTTTCTGTTCCTGTCAAAGGCAAAAATCCAGAGCATTCCGTTTTTTCACCCGATGGACGATTGGTGTTGGTCTCGGCCGAGGAGGCCGATCAGGTCGATGTGATCGACGTGGAGCAAAGGAGACAGGTGGCATCTATTCAAGTCGGAGAAAGACCCCGTGGCATTGCTTTTAGTCCTGATGGCAAACGGGCCTATGTGGCGGCGGAGAGTGCCAGTGTTTTGGCCGTCATTGATCTGACTCAAATGAAAACCATAGAGAAACTTGTGGTGGGTCATCGCACCAACGGCTTACTGATGCACCCAAATGGCAAAGTTCTTTTTGCGACCAACGGAGGAGACGCAGAGGTCGCGGTGATTGATACCCAGACGCTCCAAGTTGTGGCTCGCATACCTGTTGGGCAACGTCCGTGGAACATGTCCATCACACCCGATGGTCGCAAACTCTACGTGGCCGCTGGGCGAAGCAACTCGGTCAACGTGATTGATGCCATTGAATTTAGACCTCTTAAAACCATTCCCGTGGGCAAGTTGCCATGGGGAACTGCTTCGAATTGAAAACATGACAGAATCCATTAAATACAACCGACTCGCCGTGTTTCTGCACTGGTTGGTGGGTTTGGCCATTTTGGCTCAACTCACTTTGGGTTTTTGGATGGAAGATGTTCCCAAGTCGCCTCCCGGTGTGAGGGCTTCTTGGTTTAACTTGCACAAATCAACGGGTATGGTCATTGCCATGTTGATTGCTATGAGAATCATTTGGCGCTTGTTGCACAAAGTCCCAACATTGCCAGACGTGATGAGCGCTGCACAAAAGAGCTTGGCCACTTGGAACCATCGATTGCTCTACTTTTGCATGGTCGTTATGCCTTTGAGCGGATTCTTGGGTTCTAGTTTTACCCCTTATCCCATTAAATTTTTTGGCTCGGCTTTACCCAGACTCTGGGACGCAAATCCAGAGATGAAAGAAATTTTGGCCCTCGTTCACACTTTGACAGCTTGTGTCTTGGTGGCTCTGATTGGTTTTCACCTTTTGGGCGCTCTCTACCATTTATTCAAGCGCGATGGCGTGACTGGCCGCATGCTCTTTGGTTTCGCAAACGGTAAAGATCCAGGATCTCCTCAAGATGAAAGCTCTCAAGCATCATCGGCTCAACAATAAGCAAGCTTGCGTTAGAACATGAAATTCATTTTTCGTATTGCCAATCGGTTGGGTCTATCGATGCTTTGGACGCTGCCGTCCTACTTTTTGCCTACTTTGGGGTTTTCTCAATCGCTTGAGTTTCAAACCGTTGAGGTGGTGGCTCAAACTCCATTGCCCAGTTTGAATGCGAAACTGCAAGATACGCCCACCCACGTTCAATTGCTCAACAAAGACTCGGCCCCATTGGGGGGAACCAATTTGGTCGATGTCTTGAATGACAACATTGGTGGCATCAGTGTGAGCAATGCCACTGGAAACGTATACCAAAACGATGTCAATTACAGAGGGTTTCAGGCAACTTCTGTGTTGGGCGCACCTGTGGGTTTGTCGGTCTATTTTGACGGCGTTAGATTCAACGAGCCATTTGGCTCCATTGTGAATTGGGATTTGATTCCAATGAATGCGGTCTCTAGCGTGAGCCTCATGCCTGGCTCAAATCCCTTGTTTGGCCTGAACACATTGGGCGGAGCCGTAGCGGTGAACACCAAAAATGGACAAGACAATTTAGGTTCATCGCTATCTGTTTTGGGTGGGGCCTTTGGTCGCAAAGCCTCAAAATTCGATGCAGGTTGGATCGATTCGCCTCACAGCACTGATTATTTTGTTGCTGCTAACCTTGATCAACAAGACGGCTACAGAAGTTTTTCCAGCAGCCGTGTATTTCAAGGCTTTGGCAAGGCAAGATGGCAAAGTGATGATTTGGCCACCAAGTTTGAGTTGTCACTGGCCAATGCGAACAATGTTTTGAATGGTACTCAGGCGCTTCCCATGTCAATGATGGGGGATCCCAAGCAGGCCTATACAGCTCCAGATTCTGTTGCGAACCAAATGACGCTCATCAATTTAAAAGGCTCACATTGGTCGAGTGAAAATGATTTGTTCAATGGGAACTTGTTTTTTAGGCAATCGAATGCGACTAGCGTCAACAGCAACGCCAATTTGGATGATGGCTGCTTTGACTCCAATTCCGACGTCATTGCCAAGTGTCAAAATCTGGCGCTCAACGGAACAGCACCGAATTCTGTTGCGCCCAATGCACTGGGTTTGAAGCGTTTTACGGGTGACATCAACACCGACTTGATCAAAGCCAGGACCACTCAGCAGTCCTTGGGTGGAAGTATTCAGTGGACGAATCTTGACAACTTCAAGGCACTCTCCAACGCTTTCACCATAGGTAGTGCTTTTGATATGTCCAAGATTGGATTTGATCAATCAACGGTTTTGGCTCAGTTGATCGACCATCAAGCGCTTGAAACCGGGAACCTGAGGTATTTTTTCCCAAGCACCACATCAGCTTCTGGGACCAATGTGTTGGATAAGGTAGGACTGAATGCCAAAACGAGTAATTTCAGTATTTTCTCAACCGATACCTTGAATTTGAATGAACATTGGAGTGCCACAGTTTCTGGCAGTTTCAATCTTTCCAACATCATCCAAACAGGATCGAATCAACAAACACTCAATGGTGATGGAGGCTACAGTTGGACAGACCCCAGCAGCCAAGTCAATTTTTACAATCCGACCTTCATAGGATCTCAATATTACAGCGGCACTTCACTCAAAACCATTGCGGCCCCAGGTTCTGCCTCAAGCCCATCGGTGAGCGTTGCCAGCGGCCAAGCGGGTCCTCAGGTGAATTCGTTGAGTGGTAATCACCATTACAGACGCTTCAATCCAGCTTTTGGGATGAATTACAACCCCACACAGAGTTTGGGATTTTTCGCCTCCTACAGTGAGTCCATGAGAGCGCCGACTCCCATTGAGTTGTCCTGCGCCAATCCCAACTCTCCGTGCGCTTTGCCCACAGGCTTCAATGGCGACCCAGACTTGAGAGCCGTTGTTGCCAAAACGTTTGAGCTTGGGGCCAGAGGAAAATTCAATTCTAAAGTGTCATGGAGCACGGCCATCTACAACACAAGGACCTCCAACGACATTGAGTTCTTATACGACACTGCGACCACGGGTTACTTTAACAACGTTGGTAGCACAGAGAGGAGCGGACTTGAGTTGGGCATTCAAAGCAAGTCTGACCCATTCAAATGGTCGCTCAACTATGGGTACGTGAATGCTCAGTACCTAACGCCTTTTACCACCGCGCAAGGGGTCAGTGTGACATCTGGGAGTTTGATTCCTGGCATTGCTGAACAAACCCTCAAAATCAAAGCCTCCTATCGTTATTCTTCTGACTTGACCTTGGGTGCAAATTGGGCACTGGTGAGTGGTCAATTTGCTCACGGAGATGAAAACAACCTAGACCCTAGGGGCAAAATTCCTGGCTACGGAGTGGTCAATTTTGATCTTCATTACAACATCAACGATGATTTGAATCTGTTTGGAGTGCTCTCCAACGCGTTCAATCACAGCTATTCCACCTATGCCATCTTGGGCACCAACGTCTACAGTGGTTCTGCAGAGCAATTCAGAACACCTGCTGCGCCACGAGCCTTTTGGCTGGGTGCAAACTACTCTTTTGGTCGACATTAAATCCCTCTTGAGGGAATTTTGTTGATGGTCTGACCTGGGCGCTTGGGGTAGGGGTTATCCATCTCATGTTTTAAGGGCTTGTTGATTCAAAATCTGATCGTTTGTGCATCCACCATTTATTTTGGTTGCTCATGCTCTGATTGACTTTTGGAGTTTTGAATGTCAAATGGTTTACTCAAATACGCCACGCTCATGGTGTTGATGATCTCTCTCGGTGCTAATGCCCAAACTCTTGAGTATCCGAGCAAGCCGATTCGACTGGTGGTTGCCTTTGCTGCGGGAGGGATTGCCGATACCATGGCTCGACTGGTTGGCGCCAAATTGAGCTCCAAACTAGGTCAACCCGTTTTGGTTGAGAACAAAGGTGGGGCAGGGGGAAACATTGGTGCCAAGGCTGTTGCTCAGGCAGAACCTGACGGTTATACATTTTTGGTGACCACGGCTGCCTTCGCTGTGAATCCAAGCCTTTATAAGTCACCTGGTTACAACATTTCTGAATTTTTGCCCGTTGCCCTCACCGCTTCAACGCCGAATGTGTTCGCTGTATCGAGCACCAATCCAGCGAACAATCTGCAAGAATTGGCTAAAAACTTCAAAGGTCGTCCTTTGACTTATTCAACGGCTGGGATTGGAAGCTCCTCGCATCTGACGGCTCAATACCTCTTTGTGAACGTCATGGGTTTAGACGCCACCCACATTCCTTACCAGGGGGGGGCACCTGCGATCAATGCTGCGGTGGCAGGGCATGTGGATGTTGTGAGCGTGTCCATGCCTGCTGTCATGAGTAACATTGTTGGCGGTAAACTCAAGGGCATGGGGCTGGCCAGTTTGAAGCGAGTGGATGCCCTTGCCAATACAGCAACCATTTCTGAGTCTGGTTATGGAGATTACGAAGACCGGTCTTGGATCGGGTTCTTTGCGCCTGCGAAAACTTCGCCAGAAGTCATCCGAAAAATGAATGCTGAAATCAATGAGATCATCTCTCAAGCCGACACCCGAGAAAAGCTGGTCTCCGTTGGGTTTGAGACATATACGGGAACCCCGCTTGAATTTGCACAGTACTTAAAGTCTGAAACTGCAAAGTGGGCTCAAATTGTTAAAGCCACAAAAATCACCCTGAATGATTGATCCCTGTACCCGTTGCTGGTTTGAAATTACTTTATCTTATGAATAGCAATCAGATGTTTTTTAGACAATCGATCAAAGGATGTTTTTTTGCGATTTTGACTGTCTTCTTTTGCCTGCAAGGCCGCACTGAGGTCATTTCATTCTCCCCACTGGAGACAGGTTTTTTCCTAAGCTCGGAGCCCATCAATACGCTTTACTGGAGGGGACAGAACTCAAAAGCGCTGCTTTTGTTCATTCCAGGAGGAAACGGCACCATTGGTCTCAAGCCCGAAACAACCGATAAGCCCTATTCCTTTTATCAGACGCTCAAGAGTTTGACCAACCCCCAGCTCACCTCCGGTCGCTTTGACGTGGTGTTGCTTGATAGCCCTTCGCAATTGATCCCAGTCACACTCAGAGGCTCAAAGGATCACATGGTGAGAATCGAGAGTGCCATTCGCCATTACTCCAATCTGACGCATCTCCCCGTTTGGATCATGGGGCATTCGAATGGTGGAATTTCCATCTCTGAATTCATCAAATACCTTCAATCCAAGAATGAGATGAATTTGATCTCTGGTGTCATTGCCTCAGGCATTCGCAATGAATCGTTTTTCAACCCACCCATAGCGATTCCCATGCTTTTTTTACACCATCAAAACGATGGCTGTAAAAGCACACGTCCCAACGACTCCTTTGAGAAGTACAAACAGGTGAAATCATTTACGTCCTCTCAAGTGGAATATGTTCAAATTTCATCAGGTGAGGCCGAGAATCGGGATCCGTGTAATTCTGGTTTTCACATGTACTTCAATGCGGGTGTTGAGGTCTCAAAAGCGATCGATGAGTTCACCTCTCCGTTTCTGTCCAATCTGAGATAGAGCGCTTAGAATTTAGAAAAGTCGATGTCCTGCTAAAGGTCGTCAATCATTAAACATATCAATGGAGAAAAGCACCGTGGCTCATATTTTTGAAGACAATTCGCTCTCAATTGGTCGAACACCCTTGATCCGCTTGAACCGGATCAATCAAGGTGGACATGCCACTGTTTTGGCGAAAATTGAAGGTCGCAACCCTGCTTATTCGGTCAAATGCCGAATTGGAGCGGCCATGATTTGGGATGCTCAAAAAAAGGGACTCCTCGCACCAGGTAAAGAAATCGTGGAACCCACCAGTGGAAACACTGGAATTGCACTGGCTTTTGTGGCTGCAGCCAAAGGTATTCCCATCACGCTCACCATGCCAGACACCATGAGCATTGAGAGAAGGAAACTTTTAGTGGCTTATGGCGCCAAAATCGTCCTTACAGAAGGTGCTAAAGGCATGAAAGGCGCCATTGCCAAGGCCGAAGAAATCGCTGCGAGTGATTCCAAATACGTCTTGCTTCAGCAATTCCAAAATCCTGCGAATCCAGCCATTCATGAAAGCACCACCGGCCCAGAAATTTGGGAGGATACGGATGGCAACATTGACATCTTTGTCTCTGGCGTGGGGACAGGTGGCACGATCACTGGCGTCACAAGGTATCTTAAAAAGACCAAAGGCAAGGCGATATTGAGCGTTGCCGTTGAGCCCACAGCCAGTCCAGTACTCACCCAAACTCGTCAAGGCTTGGAAGTCAAGCCCGCCCCTCATAAGATTCAAGGCATTGGTGCTGGTTTTGTACCTGGTGTTTTGGATTTGTCTTTGGTTGACCTCATTGAACAAGTGAGCAACGAAGAGGCCATTGAGGTTGCCAGGCGGTTGGCTCGTGAAGAAGGCATCTTGTGTGGCATCTCTTGTGGTGCTGCTGCAGCCGTTGCATTGCGCTTGGCCAAAGATCCCCAATATGCTGGCAAAACAATCGTTGTTGTCCTTCCTGATTCAGGAGAGCGATATTTGAGCACTGCCTTGTTTGAAGGGCTCTTTGACCAATCTGGATTGCCTGTTTGATCAAGCGGTTAACCCTTTGACTTGGGTTCATTCAAAAAAACACTCAATGGATTAAGCGATGAATCAATTGTCCTATGTCAAGGGGGAGGGTGGAGAGCCATTGTTCGATTTGAACATGGGGCAGTTTTTCGATCGCCAGACTCTAAAACATTTGGACAAGCCTTTTTTGGTGAGTCCATTGCAGTCTATAAGGCTCAATTATTCCCAGCTTCGTGATCTGGTGCTCAAAGCGGCAACTTCACTTTTATGCTTGGGGATCAAGCCTGCAGATCGGGTGGGAGTGTGGAGTACGAATCGTTTTGAGTGGGTGGTTTTGCAATTTGCGGTGGCTCGCATTGGTGCAATTTTGGTTCACATCAATCCGGCCTATCGACAAGAGGAGCTCGAATACACCATCCAACATGCTGGGTGCAGGGCTTTGTTTTTGAGCCCCAAATTCAGGACCCATGATTGTTTGGCTAGTGCGATCAATGTCAAAAGTCGCTCAACACAATTGCAATGGATCGTGAGTCTTGATGAGAGCGGGGAGTCTGGTGTTCAGGATTGGAGCGATTTTTTGAAACTCTCAATCGGAAAAGAATCCATGGTGTTAGATCCCTTGACTCAGGCTGTCAGCCCTCATTCCCCAGCTAGCATTCAATACACATCGGGTACGACTGGCAAGCCCAAAGGGGCCACACTCACGCACCACAACATGCTCAACAATGGGAATCAAGTCGGTGCAAGGCTTGGGCTCAACGACTCTGACGTGATTTGCTTGCCTGTGCCCATGTTTCATTGTTTTGGAAGTGTTGTGGGGGTGATAGCGGCGATGGCTCGTGGAGCTTGTATTGTTTTCACTGGCGAGGGATTTGATGCCAATCTGTGCATTGAATTGATTGAGCAAGAAAAGTGCACAGCTTTTTATGGTGTACCGATGATGTACATCGGCATTTTGAATGCCCCAAGCTTCGATGAAAAGAAAATGCGCTCCCTCAAAAAAGGGATCATGGGAGCCTCGTCTTGCCCCTCAGAGGTGTTCAAGGCGGCGATCGAGAAAATGCATCTTCATGGCTTGAGCAGTAGTTACGGGATGACCGAAACTTCACCGATCTCAACCCAGAGCAATCCCAACGATAGCCTAGAGCATCGAATACAAACGGTGGGGTATGTGCATCCACACTTGGAGATCAAAATCGTTGATCCCGTGACACGCGATACCCAAGAAATGGGCCAAAGTGGAGAATTGTGTGTGAGAGGCTATTCTGTGATGCAAGGATATTGGGAGGATCCAGCTGCAACTGCTCAAGCCATCGACGATGAAGGTTGGATGCATTCTGGAGATTTGGCGCTGATGCGAGAGGATGGCTATGTGAGCATCGTCGGGCGAATCAAAGACATGGTGATTCGAGCAGGTGAGAACATTTATCCACGCGAAATTGAAGAGTTTTTACATCAATTGCCTGAGGTCGCTGATGTGCATGTTTTTGGCGTTCCGGATCCCCTTTTCGGTGAACAGTTGGCCGCTTGGGTCAAGTTGAAGCCTGGTCATCGACTGGACGAAAACTCAATTTATGCCAAATGCAAAGGGCAAATTGCAAGTTTTAAGATCCCTCACTATTGGAAGTTTGTCGATGAATTTCCGAGCACCGCTTCTGGAAAAGTGCAAAAGTTCAAAATGCGCGAAGTCATGGTGAGAGAGCTCAATTTGAAGTCATGAATAAACTTTTCTCCATCAAGTGTTTATCTGCATTTGATCTCAAGAAATTGGAGTTCAAATTCAATCTATCCATTGGAATTATCAAGAGATGACAACTTTAAATTTACTCAAAAGCGTAGGATTGGATGAATCGCTAGTTGGTGATTTTGTGAGAGGTCCTCAATCCATCGTTGGTGATTTTGAATTGGATTCATCACGCTCAAGTGCGTATTGGGGCAAAGCTCAAGCTTTATTGAATGCGCTACCAGCCAAGGTTAAGCGAACAGCTGATGAGTCGTTGGCCCTGAAAATGATTTTGGATTTGGCTCGGCTGCACAGACAAGACTACTTGAGAGTTCATGCTTCCACGGTCTACAACACTATCACCCAGCAAAAAAAGCGTTTTTTGCGTTTAGATGCACTGCTTGAACTCTCCCAACACCTCGTTCCTGGTCTAACACCATCAAAGGAGATTTTGGCAAAAGAGCTTGAATTGATCCAAAGTCAAAAAGATGGGCACGAAATCGATCAAGGTCTTTTCTTATCTTATGTTTTGGCCGATCAAAGCAGTGGACTTCATCTGTGCCATGCCATGCTATTGGAACATCCCACTACAGCTGAACATCGAGAACGATTCACGAAAGAGGGGCGTCTTGATTTAGAGGGTGTGAGCTTACACCACAAAGACAATGCCACACATTTGGTGTTCCAAAACGGAAAATACCTCAACGCAGAGGATGACATGACACTTGCCAATACAGAGGTTGCCGCTGATTTGGCCATTTTGGATCCAAGCACCAATATTGCTGTCATGCGGGGAAGTTTGATCGAGGAGGGTAAATACAAGGGTGAAAGAACGTTTTGCAGTGGGATCAATTTGACCCGCTTGTACAACGGCAAAATTCCTTATTTATGGTACATCGAGCGAGACATGGGGATCGTGAACAAGATCTACCGTGGTCTGGCCATGCCAGAGCATTCTGCAAACGAAATCCTGGGTCAAACCAAGGAGAAGTTATGGATTGCCGTAGTGGATCAATTTGCCATTGGTGGGGGTTGTCAGTATCTCTTGGTGACAGACATCAACATCGCTGGCGATAACGCTTACCTCACCTTGCCGGCCAGAAAAGAGGGCATCATTCCAGGTGTTGCCAACATGAGGTTGCCTCGATTTGTGGGGGACCGAATGGCACGTCAAGCCATCATGATGGAGAGGCGCATTGAATGTGACAGTGACATGGGGCGCATGATTTGCGATGAAGTGGTCGCATCCGAGGATATTGAAGCCACATTGTTACAAACGATTGAAAAAATATCCTCATCTGGCGTGGTCAGTGCTTCTGGGAATAGAAAAGCATTTAGAGTTGCTCAAGAGCCTTTGGATCAGTTTCGACAATATATGTCTGTGTATGCAAAAGAGCAAGCTTATTGTCATTTCAGTCCAGCGTTGATCAGCAATTTAGAGAAAAATTGGGATGCTCGTAACCGAAAACTGAAAGGATAAGCTTTAGTTCATGTATTCTTTATAGATAGAGTCAATTACAACTATTCCAAGTGCTTTTATTTGAATGGTTTAATAGGATCAGAATCAAACAGTGAAATGGATTGCTAGTTTCATTTGCATGACAATTTTTCAGTAAAACGAAGCCCTAAGCTAGGTACATTGAATGGCAAACATTTCAGAAGTTGTTGGCAATACAACACTTAAAAACGCACAAGCACTCAACATTGGGGACACCTTAACTGGTGCACTTGCGGTAAAAGGTGGCTTTGAGGATTACTCAATCAATGTGGTTGCGCCAACCGTATTACAAATTAACTTTTCAACCAATGGTTCCCCCCTTGGCGATTGGACGTTTGATTTGGGAGTGGAAAATTCAAGCTATGCTGTAATTGGTGGTGCGTCCCTGGGATATGCATTAACGACTACTACGTTTGATGTTTATTTGCCATCCTCTGGAACCTATTACATCTATGTCACCAATGAGAATGTTTTTTCCACCAACTCTTATTCATTCACTACATCAACCAATAATGTTCTGTTGAATCACATTGAGCCCAAGCCGAGCAAAACAATTGCTTCGGCAAACACCATATCTTTGGGCAATGGGTATTTTGGTCAATTGACCAGCACCTCTGATGTTGAGACCTACTCTTTTAATTTAAAAAATAACACGGATTTTTATTTTAGTTTCAAAGCTCCGGATAGCAACCTGATTGATTCCACAGGCACGAGAGTCAGCTCAGCGACTTACAAAATTACATTTTTGGATGCAAGCGGTAATGTTCTTGAATCTGTAACGACGAGTAAAGTTGATCCTTCCCCGACTTTGTTCAATCACTTTAAAAGTGGGACTTATTATGTTCAGATCACCGGCGTTGGTGGATACGATGGCGATGAATACAATTTCGTGGCCAATATCCTTGATCCTAGTCCATCAAATACAGTCATTGTTGGACAAGCCATCAACGATTCAATTGCATCATCATCACCTATTAAAACCTACGCCATCTTCTTGACAGCAGGTGGGATATACCAATTTTCGTGTTCTGGTCTGGCCTCATCATCGATTAATGCGCTCAGCAATGAAAAAATCTCGCTCCTGAACTTAAATGGTATTGCCATTGAGTCCGCTTGGACAACGGCGCAGGTTGTTCAAAACGGGACAAATACTACAACACAATATTTCGATCCATCGATTCAGGTCCTGGCTCCTTATTCTGGGCTCTATTATGTGTCAGTTGATTCACCAAACAATGCTGGTGGTTTTCAAATTACATCCAATCAAGTTTCAATAAGCTCGTTGGTTCAAGATGAAGTGAAGAAGGGCAATGGAGTTTATCCAAAAGCCTACTGGCAATCACAGACTGGGCAAACGCTCCAATTGACATATTCCTTCATGCTGACAAATGCCACCAATAAAGAAAGTGGATTCATTGCAATGAACGCGCAGCAACAGGCCGCAGTTACTAGCGCATTGCAACAAATATCTTCAATCTGTAACGTGAGTTTCACGCTAACCAACGATCCATCTTCTGCAAACATACTCTACGGTACATCAGCTCAAGTCAACAGTGGGGGTGTCACGTATGACATCAAAAACAATCAGAATGGTTATTTCTCTCAAGAAGCTGTTTATCTCAATAACAGCAGTACAAACCCCGCAGCCAACAGCATGACGCAGGGTGCGTATGGTTATGAAGTTACGCTGCACGAAACTGGGCATGCCTTGGGCTTGAAACACCCTGGAAATTACAACGCAGGTGAGACCATCACCACTCTAGATGGACCATTTGCCTCCGCGGGTTGGGACGATCGTTTGTACACTTTGATGTCTTACGTTGACAATCCAAACACCAATCTTTTCCACTCAAGTGTTGGAACGTTGGACATTGTTGCTTTGCAAAGCTTATATGGTGCACCTCAAAGTGCTCAAGTTGCTACCTTTTCTATCTCAGGCAAAGGATCAGTGGTTACTGCAATGCCATTTGGTGCAATGGGTTCTATCATCGATGTTTCAAAAGAAGTTTTTGGCTCAAGCGTCTCTATGTTGGATGGGACATTGTCTTCAATTGGACAAGATACCAATGGAAACCAAATGCATGACAACATCAACATTCCTTGGGGCAGTCAATATACCAATTTCATTGGAGGCACTGGAAACGATGTTGTTTATTGCAACGATCTGAACGATCAAATCAACTTGGGTTTCACTGGAAACGATTTTGTATATGCCGGCAAAGGTATTGATACGGTTGTCTTCAATCAACCACTCAAAAACTTCTCCATCACCAATCAAAATGGTGTTTTAACCGTGCTCAATGTGACTGGTGTTTACGGAAATGAAACCCTAAATCAGGTCCAAAGAGTTAAATTCACTGATGTCTCAGTTGCATATGATTTGTCTGGAAATGCTGGGCAAGTGGTCAAGATCTTGGGTGCAGTTTTTGGTCTATCCGCAATCCAAAACAAGTCTTATGTTGGCATCGGGCTGAGTTACGTGGACTCTGGCATGACCTATTCTCAACTCAGTGCCTTGGCACTGAACGCCGCTGGGGCCAATACACCAGCACAAATCGTCAACGATTTATATACCAATGTTGTGGGGGTCGCCCCCTCAGCTTTGCAAGCATTGCAATACATTCAGTTGCTTCAAAATGGAACTCTACCCGGTGATTTGGCTGTCATGGCAGAAGATTCTTCCTTTAATATTGCGCATATCAATTTGACAGGTCTCTCAAGCACTGGAATTCAATATATTCCAATTGGTGCCTAAATATTTTTAACCACTTATCGAAGTTAGTTATTGAATGTAAGTTTTATGAGTTTGCCCTAAATTCAAGAAAAATTGACAGTAAAGATTTAAAAAAGACCTGTATAACAAACCACCCTTTCCAATTACTTTCATTGAAATAAATCTAAAGCGGTAAATTTTGAAGTAGTTCAACAAGCAGTGAGTTTGATTTTTCATGAGAAATTGTCTTTTAAGTTGAGTATTCTCGAGACAAACCCTGATGGGCAGAATGTGATGCCAATGGTATCTTTGTTAATTAATTCAATACAAAGTATCATGAAACTTATAAAGGCATTCATAATTCTGTTGGCTTGCATTTTTGCTGCTCAAGCATATGCAGAGGATCAAGTTTATCCTCATAAGTTAGTTCGTATCGTTGTGCCCAATGGAGCTGGTGGTCCAACTGATTTGATTGCAAGAATAATGGCTCAAAAGTTAACTGAGTCGATGGGGCAACCCTTTATTGTTGAGAATCGATTAGGTGCAGGCGGTGTTGTTGGAACTGAATCTGTCGCACATGCCCCTGCAGATGGTTACACGTTACTTTTTTCAGCCAGTGGGGCAATGGTCATCAGCCCGCATTTGAACGGTAAATTGCCTTATAACGGTTATCAGGATTTTGCACCTATTGCAAACGGAGCATTCTCTCCAATGCTATTGGTTGTAGGCGCCAACTCTGGGATTCAGTCATTGGCTGATTTGATTCAACAAGCCAAACAAAAACCAGGCCAATTCAATTATTCAACTGCTGGCATTGGAACTCCACCGCACTTGGCTGCTGAAATATTAAGGAGTTCTGCTGGAATTGATGTGGTCCATGTTCCATACAAGGATGTTCCTCAAGCAGACGCATCTCTCATTTCTGGTGAGGTTAACTTCATGTTTGGTCAACCTAAGATCGCTAATATGGTTCGAGCAGGTAAAGTGAGAATTCTTGCAATTACAACGCCAAAAAGATCATCACTCTTACCAGATGTTCCCACACTGTCTGAAGCGGGCGTTCCTGGTTTTGATGTGGTTCCGTGGTATGGGCTATTTGCGCCATCCCGAACTCCGGACGATATTGTCTTGCGTTTGAATACTGAATTGCAAAAATTACAAAACAATAAAGATTATGTTGAGCGTATGACCGCTCTTGGTTTTGAAATACCTGCAACGCATTCGCCCGCTGAGTTTTCTCAGTTTTTAGCTAAGGAAAATGCCAAGTGGAAAAAAGTGATATCTCAAGCTTCGATTAAAGCTGAATAGTTTATTAAAAAAGTATTCTGTTTTCAAACTTATTTTGAATCGATTTTATGACTATTAAGAAGTTCCTATGACAAAAGTGTTGCAAGATATAAGGGTGATTGAGTTAGGGACTTTTATCACCGGTCCTTGCGCTGGAATGATGCTTGCCGATTTAGGAGCTGATGTGATTAAAGTCGAGCAGCCCGGAGTAGGGGATCCCTTTCGAGGTTACCAAGGAACCCAGTACAGTTCTCAATTTCAAACCTATAACTCACGAAAGCGCAGTTTAGCGCTCAATTTGAAATCACCTCACGCCAAAGAAATTTTAGAAAAACTTTTAGAGCAGGCAGATGTTTTGCTTGAAAACTATCGCCCAGGTGTTTTAGACAATCTAGGCTTAAGTTGGGAATACCTTCACCGTCGTTTTCCACGCTTGGTATTTTGTTCAATTACAGGTTTTGGATCTTCTGGCCCATATATAGAAAAGCCTTGTTACGATACTGTTGCTCAGGCGTTGAGTGGTTATTTGAGCCAAACCATGGCACCTTCTCCGCCAAGAATTTTAGGACCCGCGGTTGCCGATACAGTGAGTGGGATGTATGCAGCTAACGGTATCTTGGGTGCATTGGTCGAGAGAGGCAGGACTCAAGTGGGTAGGAGAGTGGAGGTGGCCATGCTCGATAGCATGATATCTTTTGGCTCCTCGGCGTTTTCTTCTTATTTTGCTGATGACAAAGTTCATGGCCCCATAAGTCGGCCTCGTGCATCACAATCCTATGCATTGCAATGTGCAGATGGCCAATGGATTGCTTTGCATTTGGCCTCAGTAGACAAGTTTTTCATAAACTTGACCTCTGCAGTTGGTCATGCTGAATGGGTCAATGATGAACGTTTCTCATCTGTATTGGCTCGTCAAAAAAACTACGAAGTGCTCACTGAGTTGTTACAACAAGCTTTCTTTCAATTTGATTTAGAGCATTGGCTCAAGCAACTAACTGCAAATGACATTCCTCACGCACCAATTGCAAATATTGATCAAGTTGTTGATGATCCACAAGTCGTGCATAACGGTATTTTTAAAGATTTACATCATCCCAAGCAAGGAGTAGTGAAAAACACGCAGCGTCCAATTTTATATGATGGAGAAAGATCATCACATGACTTGGCACCTCCAATGTTGGGCGAACATAGTGAAGATGTGCTTAATCAGATTGGTTTTGATGCATCTGAAATCGCTAAATTTGAGCGTGACGGAGCAATAGCCTTCATGAAGAATAGTTCTTGAAAAACTTAGTAAAGCGCCAAAAGGATAGCCTAGTCATGAAAATGCGTAATTTTTTAATTTTATCCATCTTCTTTTTGAATTTTTTTCTATTTGGAGTGGCTCGATCTGAAGACTTTCCATCCAAACCCATCAAGCTCGTCTCTCCATATGCCGCAGGTGGAGGTACAGATATGTCCCTCCGCCTTTTGAGTGAGCGATTGCAGCAAAAGTGGGGACAACCGGTTGTTGTGGAGTACAAGCCTGGAGCAGGAGGAAATATTGGTTCCGAGTACGTTTTCCGCTCACCGCCTGACGGACATACCCTTTTGCTTACGCCTCCGCCACCGTTGATCATCAATAGGCATTTGTTTTCAAAAATGAATTTTGATTCAATGCTATTTACACCAATATCGCAAATCTATGAAAGTGCAAACGTTCTTCTTGTTGCCAATACAGTCCCTATCGAAAATATGCAGCAACTTATTCGTTATGCAAAAGAAAATCCTGGAAAATTATCTTATGGCTCTCCTGGCGAAGGAAGTACTGGGCATTTAACCGCTGAGATGTTGAGTACTACAGCAGACATTAAGTTTTCTCATATTCCATATAACGGAACTGGTCCTGCTTTGGTTGCCATTCTAGGTGGACATATTGATTTGATGTTTTCTGAGGTTAGTGCAGCCCTACCTCAAATAAAGTCCGGGAAGGTCAAAGCTATTGCTGTGAGTAGTTTGAAGAGAAATCCCTCGCTTCCCGATGTTCCGGCTATCAGCGAGACTCTGCCGGGCTTCAGCGCTACTACGTCCGGTAACTTAGTCGGACCACCCAACATGCCTGTGAATATTGTCAACAAAATTTCTATGGCCGTTGGTGAAATTATGCATGAGCCCGAAGTGATGAAAATGTTTTTGAATGTGAGTTCGGTGCCAGTAGGTAATTCTTCTGCTGAGTTGGCTCAAATATTAAAAAATGATACAGAAAAATGGGGAAAAGTGATCCGTGCAGTGGGCGTTAAGCTCGACTGAGGGTTAGAACATCGTCTACATGCAACAACCAGTTCATCTTATTCTTTCTACTCAAGTTGAGTTACGTATAAATTTTTCAACACACAAACTTAAGAATCAATCATGTCTGATAAAGAATTAGTTTCAAACCTTTCTACGTTCGATCAAAATGGGGCAACCATTCGTGGTAAAAGTTTAGTAAGAGATTTAATTGGTGAAGTTTCATTTTCAAAAATGATTTACTTCTATATTTTGGGCAAAATGCCTACCCCAGAAGAGTTAAGTATTGTTGATGCAGTTCTGGTTACTCTTATGGATCACGGCATGTCTGGAGGTTTGAGTGCCAGAATGATTTACCGTAGCTCCCCTGACTCACTCCAAGGTGCTGTGGCAGCAGGGCTACTTGGAATGGGAAGTCAGTTTGGAGGAGTCATGGAGCAAGTGGGGCAGTACCTGGATGAAATTGTTAAAGCCACAGATCAAGAGGCCAAGGCCCGCGAGATCGTTACCCAGCATCGTTCACGAAAAAAAGCACTTCCTGGATTTGGGCATAATGATTTCAAGCCTGATGATCCAAGAACACCTAAACTTTTGGCTGTTGCGAAAAACGCCAACGTAAAAGGGGATTACATCAATGCATTACTCTTGATGTCAAAAGTTGTAGATGAGATTGTTGGCAAGCACCTAACCATCAATGCAACTGCTGCGATAGCTGCTGTTTTGGCCGAGATAGGCGTTCCTTTCAAGATCATGCGTGGTTTTTCACTGATTTCACGTGCGCCTGGACTTGTCGGACAAATTCTTGAGGAACAGACCAATCCGATTGCTGGCGAGTTGATGCAACTGGTCAATGACACAGTAGTCTACAAAGGCGAGACTGCGTGATGGGTTCATTGGGGGACGTTCATTTCGTTGACACCACATTTAGAGATGGAAATGCCAGTCTTTGGGCTGGCGGTTTACCCAATTCTCAAATATTGCCTTATTTGGAAGATTTAGATGCTGTAGGTTATCAATCCTTTGAATTGGTTGCGACGGCTTTCTTCAAAAAAATGATTCGTGAAATGAAAGAGGATCCCTGGTTGAGAATTCGACAGGCGGCTCAACTTTCTAAGCACACAAAGATCAGGGCAATTGTGGGGCGGTCTGCGTCTTCTTTTGAATTCATGCCTGCCTCAATATCCTATTTGTATTTGGAAAGACTATTTGCCAACGGAATTCAAGAGGTTCGTATTTCGGATAGCTCAAACACTGCCAAGTTCTGGCATCAAAGGGTTTCAGATTGTAAAAAAATCGGATTAGGCACCGTACTTAATATTATTTATACCGTCTCGCCAGTTCATTCTGATGATTATTTCGAGCGCAAGATCAAGGAAGCTCAAAAGGTGGGTCCAGATCGAATATGTTTTAAAGATCCTGGTGGACTTTTAACTCCGGAGAGAACGAAGACTTTATGTGAATTGTTTTTAAAGCACACAAATTTACCGATTGAATTCCATACTCACTGTAACACTGGGCTTGGCCCATTGTGTGCAATCGCTGCAATTAAGGCGGGCATCAGAATTATCAATACTGCTATGCCTCCTTTGGCAAATGGTTCATCTAATCCTTCGGTGATGAATGTGGTTGAGAACGCTCGTTCATTGGGTTATTCGACAAACATTGATTTGAATCGAGTTAAAAAAATCGGTGATGGATTGTTGAGTTATGCCAATTTGAATAAATTGATACTTGGTGCTCCTTTGGAATACAGAGAGTCTCACTTTACTCACCAGGTGCCTGGCGGAATGATATCTAATTTGCGTCATCAACTTACCCGCATGAACATGATAGACAAATTGGACGCCGTATTAGAAGAAATTGTTCAAGTCCGAAAAGACTTTGGCTACCCCATTATGGTTACCCCATATTCTCAATTTGTAGGTGTTCAAGCCACTTTGAATGTAATGTCAGGCCAAAGGTATAAAGAATTGAGTGATCAAACCATTCAATATGCCATTGGTCTTTGGGGTGAAGTGGAGAGTGATTCATTTGATCCCAATGTCAAAGATGTTATTTTGTCCAGCCCTAAAGCTAAAAAACTAAAAGGCTGGACTCCTCCAGAGTTAAGTTTGACTGAAATTCGAGAGAAATTCGGTGGCCAAAGTGTTTCCGACGACGATTTGATTTTGCGTTACTTGGGCGGCAATGAGCAGTTTGAGGCTTTGTTTCAAAATCCCCAAAAATATTCGACTACCTTGAATAGAGATCAATCACCATTAACCTCATCTACGAGTAGCTCTACAAGTGAAACTTTACAGAAAGCTGATGTTTTGTCTCTGATAGATAGGCTAAGTCAAAAAAGTGATATTGATAGCGTATCAATTAAAACAAGAGATCTAAAGCTTTCTTTATTTCATTGATAGATGATCTCAAAATAGAAAAACTAGAATCATGAACCAGAAAAATTTGACATATGAAGAAATCGTTTCTTTGATTCACAACTTCGAAACATCATCAGAATTTAATCGACTTCATTTAAAGTATTTTGATCTTGAACTGGAGTTGGAAAAAAAAGGTGCCAACCCACGGGTGAATAATTCAGGTTCAGGCGGTAGATCTGGAAATCCATCGGTTGGTGATTTGCAGGATGGTAAGTCAGATCATGAGTTATCACCTCAAACAAGTATCAATACGCCTGTGACTGCTCCATTTAAAGGACAACATTCAACTAACGACACATCACAGCACAAGGGGCTGTTGAAAATTAAATCTTTAATGGTCGGAACTTTCTATTCCTCTCCAGAGCCAGGTGCAGACCCTTTTGTGAGGGTCGGTCAACATGTTTCTGAAAGTACTCAAGTTTGTATCATTGAGGTCATGAAGTTGATGTCCTCAATTGAGGCTGGTGTCAACGGAACCATTGTTGAGATTTTGGTTAAAAACAATGATCCTGTTGAATTTGGCCAAGTTTTATTTTGGGTCAAACCGGACTAATTAACTCCCCAGTCTTACTAATTGATAGTTCTTTTTGGTGTTATTTGTTTATTTTTACTTTTGAGTTTCAAGGCCATACCCGATCGAATATATCTCAATAAGAAAGTGACAGTTACTATTTTAAATATCAACAATATATATTAATACTTTATTAGTATCTATGACTCGCTATTGAGTCTTGAATAATTGCCAAGCAGAAAAAAGGAATAAAAAAGAAAAAAGGCGTTACTCAAGTTACAGACTGTTACACCGAATCAGGATTTACGAAGCAAGTGTATTGAAACTTGCGAATTTTGAATCTTCAATTCTGATGCGAGTGTGCTGTGTCTTTAGTCATCAATACCAATATTAATGCTTTAGCTGCCCAGAGCTCAGCAGGAATGGCTGCGAAGGCTCAGTCTAAAGCGATGCAACGCTTGTCAACTGGCTTGTCCATCAACAGTGCAGCAGATGATGCCGCTGGCTTGGCCATCTCCAACAGAATGACTTCAAACATCAACGGATTGAGTAAAGCCATTAAGAATGCCAACGATGGCATCAACATGGCTCAAACCGCTGATAGCGCTTTGTCCAATACAACTTCAATTTTGCAGCGCATGCGTGAACTCGCTGTTCAGGCATCCAATGGATCAAACTCCGATTCAAATCGCCAGTCTATACAGGCTGAAGTTTCCCAGTTGAAGACTCAGATTGACCAAATTGCAACTTCAACCAATTTCAACGACATCAATTTGTTGGATGGCTCAGCTGGCAAGATACAACTCCAAGTAGGTATCAATCAAGGTCAGACGATGAACATGAACTTTGATTCCACATTGACCAAAGACATTGGCATTGGATCAAGGGCGTCTTTGACCTCAATTGCTAAAAGTGCGAACGCGATGTCATATGGTGATTTAACGATCAATGGCGTGCAGGTGGGACCATCACTGGCCACAAGTGATAATCTCTCCAGTATAGGCAATGCGTATAGTGCGATCTCAAAAGTTGCAGCGATCAATGCTGTAAGCGCTCAATCGGGTGTGGTTGCTTCAGTTCTAGGCACTTCCGTCAACGGCCTAAGCATGAGTCCTGGAGTGTCAAGCGGAACGATCACCATCAATGGCGTTCAAACTGCAATTGTCAACACGACCACTGATGCAAGTATTTCAAGGCAAACCGTAGTTCAGGCCATCAATAACATTTCAACTCAAACTGGCGTGACTGCTGTTGACACCGGTGACTCAGTTCACGGGGTTCAACTCTTTGCTGCAGATGGAAGAAATGTATCAGTTACATTGAACAGTACAACTGGCAATCCTGGCGTTGGGCAATTGACCACTGCAACAACAGGTTTGCAAAACAACAACTCCGTTGTTTTGGCAACATTTTCAACGCCAATTATCTCAACCGCAACCCAGATCGGACTGTCAATCAACGGTACCAATTTAAGTGGAATTTCATTTTTTGTACCTCCACCCAATGTTCCTTTGTCAAACCTAGCCAATCAAATTCAATTTGCCCTCAGAACAGCTGATGGTTCAACGGATCTTAGTGTTTTAGCAAATTCTGATACAGGTGTCTTTAAAATTATTTCAGCGAGTGGAAGATCTCTGAGCTCATTCACGATGACAGGTAATGCGATCGCAACTCAATCTCCTGGAGGTGCTGGTGTTGGAGAATTTCAGTTATCAAGTGTCAGCGCTGCACCTATCGTTCTTGGAAGCGCTGTAGGTGGAAATATTGGTAACGCTGATTTGGCTATGGGTACTTTTGAAGACAATGTGGCTCAAACCGTAAGCTCAGCCAGAAAATCAGTATCTTCAACCAGCCAGTTGGCGGATATCAGCACTTCGAATATAAGCTATGGAACTGGAGATGGTGCAAATTTTCAAATCACAATCAACGGTGTCCTCAAAAGCTATGTAACAACGACAAATGACACAAATATTGCTAGTTTAGGTCAAGATATTCAATCATTTTTGCAATCACCGTCTGGTTTTAACTTGAGTGGGGCATCTGTAACTGTATATAGTGCGAGTAAGTTCATAACAATCAACACTGGCTCACAGAATTCAAAAGTAAATCTGGTTTCATTCACGCCATCAGGAACTGCTGGGAAAATGACGGGTTCAGTGCTTACATCGCTTTATTCGAACTCTTCAATTGCACAATCGGGACAATTGGATGGCAGTTCATTGATGATCAACGGGATCATGATAGGGGCTGCGATCAGCACGGACGACTTGTCGTCTGATACAACGGCAGTTTCCTCTTTGAAATCTGAGAGTTCAATTGCAATTGCTGCAGCCATCAATAAATCTACGAACCTAACTGGGGTTACAGCCATTGCTCAACCCAATGTCATTGTGGGATCAAATTATTTAGCAAGTGCAAGTGGACCAGGGACGATATATTTGAATGGTGTGACCATCAACAATTCACTTGGAGCCAATTCAACACGAGCAGATGTTGTCAACGTATTAAATGCTTACGCTGGGCAGACTGGCGTTGTTGCAACGGATAATGGAAAAGGATTGACCCTGACAGCTGCAGACGGTAGAAACATATCCATAGCCTTTTCAAACGCGCCAACAGTGTCACCATACGCTTTGGGTGTCAACTTGAAAAATGTTTATTACTTGGCGGTAGATCCATTGCATGCGACAACAACCTATTCACAAGTCGCATTGCAATCAAACCAACAATTCACCGTACAAAGTGGTTCTTCAGGTGACGGTAATTTAAACGCTCTTGGGTTCAGCGTTGGTACCTTTGGAGGTGCTGCTCATGGATTGAAGATTGCGGCAATAGATGTAAGTACTCAAATTGGAGCTCAAAGTGCTATTACCGCTATTGATGCCGCCTTGGTTAATGTTTCGGCAAATCAGTCAAGGGCCGGTGCTTTGATCAATCGCTTGAATGACGTTGTGGCCAATCAAACCAGTATGCAGTCCAATATGACTGCTTCTAGAAGTGCCGTTATAGACACTGACTATTCAACTGAGACCACAAACTTGGCCAAGTCTCAGATCATCTCCCAGGCAGCTACTGCAATGTTGGCTCAGGCCAATCAGTCCTCACAAAATGTGCTGGCCCTGCTGAAATAATGTTGGTTTGAGCAATTGATTTGGCGGATGAGGCAAAAAAATACCCTGTGAAACAGGGTATTGGCGGAGAGAGCGGGATTCGAACCCGCGGAGGGCTATTAACCCTCACACGCTTTCCAGGCGTGCGACTTAAACCGCTCATCCATCTCTCCGGATTGACATATTCTAACAGGCTAAGTGAGAGTACACTCTGACCTTTGATTTTTTAAATTTTCCGCTCGGAGTTTGAGATGAAGTTTCGCTTTCCCATTGTCATCATTGACGAAGATTTCCGCTCGGAAAACACCTCTGGCTTTGGTATTCGTGCCTTGGCTCAAGCCATTGAAGGTGAGGGCTATGAGGTCATGGGAGTGACCAGTTATGGGGATTTGAGCCAATTTGCTCAGCAACAATCCAGAGCCAGCGCCTTCATTTTGTCAATTGACGACGAGGAATTCACGCCAGGTCCTGATTTGGATCCCGCAGTGCTTAACTTGCGTAACTTCATTGATGAAGTGCGTTTCAAGAACGCCGATGTACCCATCTACATTTATGGGGAAACCAAAACCTCTAGGCATTTGCCCAACGATATTTTGAGGGAATTGCATGGCTTCATTCACATGTTTGAGGACACCCCTGAATTCGTGGCGCGCCACATCATTCGTGAGGCCAAAACCTATCTCGAAGGCCTTCAACCTCCGTTTTTCAAAGCCTTGCTCGATTACGCTGAGGACGGTTCTTACTCTTGGCATTGCCCTGGGCACTCGGGTGGTGTGGCGTTTCTCAAAAGCCCTGTGGGTCAGATGTTTCACCAGTTTTTTGGTGAAAACATGCTCCGAGCAGACGTTTGCAATGCAGTTGACGAGCTTGGTCAACTCCTAGATCACACGGGCCCAGTGGCCGCCTCAGAGCGCAATGCCGCTCGTATTTTCAATGCCGATCACTGTTTCTTCGTCACCAACGGCACCAGCACCAGTAACAAAATGGTTTGGCACCACACCGTGGCGCCTGGAGACGTGGTCGTTGTGGATCGCAATTGCCATAAATCGGTTCTTCATGCGATCATCATGACGGGCTCTATTCCCGTCTTTTTAAAGCCTACGAGAAACCATTTCGGCATCATCGGACCCATCCCCCAAAGTGAGTTTGAGCCAGCCACGATTCAGGCCAAAATTCGTGCAAATCCCCTCTTGAAAGGGGTAGATAGTAAAAAAGTTCAGCCTCGAGTCATGACCATCACTCAATCGACCTATGACGGTGTGCTCTACAACACCGAGACCATCAAAGGCATGCTCGATGGCTACATTCCCAATTTGCACTTCGATGAGGCTTGGTTGCCACATGCTGCCTTCCATCCTTTTTATGGCCCTTACCACGCCATGGGAAAAAAGCGTGAGCGTCCCAAAGAAGCCATGGTCTATGCCACGCAATCGATTCACAAGTTGCTTGCGGGTATCAGTCAAGCCAGCCATGTCTTGGTCCAAGATTCGCAAAACATGAAACTTGATCGACAGCTCTTTAATGAAGCGTTTTTGATGCACACGAGCACTAGCCCTCAGTACGCCATCATTGCAAGCTGTGACGTGGCGGCTGCCATGATGGAGCCCCCAGGGGGGACCGCCTTGGTGGAGGAGAGCATTGCTGAAGCATTGGACTTTAGGCGCGCCATGCGCAAAGTCGATGCCGAATACGGCAAAGACTGGTGGTTCAAAGTCTGGGGACCTGAGAAAATGGTTGAGGAGGGCATAGGGCGAGCAGATGACTGGATCATCCAAGCTGAGGGTCGACGCTCCAAATGGCATGGATTTGGTAAGTTGGCCAGTGGTTTTAACATGTTGGATCCCATCAAAGCCACCTTGGTGACCCCGGGCCTCGACTTGAACGGCAAGTTCGCACCCAATGGAATTCCTGCCAGCATCGTGACGAAGTTCTTGGCTGAGCACGGTGTGATCGTTGAGAAAACTGGGCTCTACAGCTTCTTCATCATGTTCACCATCGGTATCACCAAGGGAAGGTGGAACACCCTTTTGACCGCCTTGCAGCAGTTCAAGGACGATTACGACAAGAACCATGCGCTTTGGAGAATATTGCCCGAGTTTTGTGCGCAACATCCCAAGTATGAAAAAATGGGTCTCAAAGACTTGTGCCAACACGTGCATGAGTTGTACGCCAAGTACGACATCGCCCGCTTGACCACTGAGATGTATTTGAGTGACTTGACGCCAGCCATGAAGCCAAGTGATGCCTTTGCTCAAATTGCTCACAAAAACACCGAGCGTGTGGCCATCGATGATTTGGTGGGTCGCATCACGACTTCATTGGTGACACCGTATCCACCAGGAATTCCACTTCTGATTCCAGGAGAGGTGTTCAACAAAAAAATTGTTGATTACTTGAAGTTTGCCAGGGAGTTCAATCTTTTGTGCCCGGGCTTTGAGACCGATATCCACGGTTTGGTGGAAGAAACTTTGCCCGATGGCAGTGTTCACTATTACGCCGATTGCGTAAAAGGCAAGCCCATCATTCGTTGATTGCGAGGGCAATTGACCACCCTCGCCGCGCTTGAGCTGGCGCGGGGAGGGTCAGGCCCTTTTTATGCTTTGTCCATGGGCTCGCTGATGCCGCCCACCACTTGGCTGAAGCCACCATCCACATAGGTGATTTCAGCGGTCACACCAGCTGCCAAATCACTCAGCAAAAATGCAGCAACATTGCCTACATCCTCGATGGTCACATTTCTGCGGATGGGGGAGGCTTCTGCAACCACATTCAAAATCTTTCCAAACCCTTTGATGCCACTTGCAGCCAGGGTGCGAATGGGTCCTGCACTGATGCCGTTTACTCTGTAGCCCTTGTCTCTAGAGCCCAAAGAGTCTGCCAGGTATCGAACAGAGGCCTCCAAGGAGGCCTTGGCCAGTCCCATGGTGTTGTAGTTTGGAACTGTTCGAATAGCACCAAGATAGCTCAGCGTTAAAAGTGCCGCTTTTGGATTCAAATAGGGTAAAGCAGCTTTGGCCATGGCGGGAAAGCTGTAGGCGCTGATGTCGTGGGCAACGTTGAAACCCTCTTTGCTAAAGCCCTCCAGGAAGTCTCCAGCAATCGCCTCTTTGGGGGCAAATCCAATGGCGTGAACAAAGCCATCAAAGCTGCCCCAGTGCTTGGACAGATCCACAAAGAGTTGGGTGATTTGTTCGTCACTGGAGACATCACAATCAAAAATCAAATTTGAGTCGAATTCCTTGGCAAACTCTGTGATTCGGTCTTTGAAGCGTTCGCCCACGTAGCTGAAGGCCAGTTCGGCGCCTTGGTCGTGACAAGCCTTGGCAATTCCATATGCGATGGAGCGGTTGGAGAGGACGCCTGTGATGAGGAGTTTTTTGCCGGATAAGAAGCCGTGATGAGCGGTCATAGGGGGTTCCACAAGTTGACTAAAAAGGGTATTTTCTCACACACTCAAAGGCCAGTTGAAGCAATGCCGTAGCTTCCTCTCAAATGTGATGCTTGCCCTTCTTTGGGGCCAAAATTAAAAAAATTTGACACGCCAACTCAAGGATCCCAATTTGAGGGAGAGGGTTTTATTTGAGAGGTCGTGTTTTGCCCTTGTTTTTTGTTGAATAATGTCATCAATGAGTAACATGATCCATTTGCTAATAACGAAATTTTGTGCCCTTCGGGCCATGTGCGAGCTCACTTTAGAAGGCTTGATCGACATGCGCTCAAGTCTCAAATCTTGGATTGCGGCTCTTCACTCGCTCGTGAACAACAGACCCCTGTGCGTGGAGCGCTTGCGGCTCGTGGCGCTTTTGTCTCTTTTGCCCCTGAGTGCTCATTGCGCATTGAGCTCACCGCTCAATTCACCTGTTCCCAACGAGTGGATCGATCAAAATTACCTCTTCACCTCCTACAATGAAGAGCCCAAGCACTTGGATTCTGCGTCTTCTTACAGTAACAACGAGACGCCTTGGACCTACGCGGTGTATGAGCCGCCGCTCAAGTACCATTACCTCAAAAGACCTTACGAACTGATCCCAAGAACGTTATCTGAAGATCTCAAAGTCACTTACTTTGATGCGGACGGACATGTTCTCTCCAAGGCTTCTCCCCAAGTGGCCATGAGCGTCTTTGAGTTGCACATCAAGCCCAGTATCCGTTATCAACCTCACCCAGCCTTTGCCATCAATGATAGGGGAGAGCACCTTTATTTGAATCTTGGGCCAGCAGCGCTTAAAAGCATCAGTTCTCCTATGGATTTTGCAGTTCAAGGTTCGAGAGAACTCACTGCTTATGACTATGCCTATGCCATCAAGCGCTTGGCCTCACCCAGGCTCATTTCGCCGTCGTATGGGTTTTTGAACGAAAAAATCCTGGGCTACGACGCTTATGGCGCAAAGCTCAAAAGCATCGATGCATCTCTGAAGTCAAAAACAGGAACATCCAACTCCTTGAATTCAAGTCCACCTTGGTTGGATTTGAGAGGTCTTGATTTTGAGGGGCTTGAGACACCGGATACTTACACATTGAAGATCAAGATCAAGGGACAGTATCCCCAGTTCAAGTATTGGTTGGCGATGACCTTTTTCTCCCCCGTTCCTTGGGAGGTGGATGCCTTTTATTCGCAACCCGGCATGAAGGAGAAGAACCTCTCCTTGGACACATGGCCGGTGGGCACTGGTCCCTTCATGCTCACCGAGCACCATCCGAATGCAAAAATGGTGCTCACCAAAAATCCAAATTACCGCGGTGAGCCTTATCCTTGTGAGGGTGAGCAAGGAGACACTGAAAAAGGCTTGCTCAAGGATTGCAACAAGCCAACTCCCTTTTTGGAGAAAATCATCAGCATTCGGGAAAAGGAATCAACCTCCTTGTCCACGAAATTCATCCAAGGCTATTACGATCTGCCCGAGATTGAGCGTGGAGAACCTGGGGTGGCCTTTCAAGTTTCCATCCAAGACGGAACAGGGCTTTTCAAGCAACTCCAAGCTCGCCACATTCAACTCCCCTCGACTGTACAGGTGGGCCTACAGTACTTTGCCTTCAATTGGTTGGACCCCGTGGTGGGTGAGGGTAAAACGCCGGAGCAAAAGGAGAGAAACAGGCTCTTGAGACAAGCCATTACCCTGGCGTTCGATTTCGACGAGTATGTGGCCATTTTTGAGCAAAACCGAGCCAAAGTGAACAGCTCCATCGTGGTGCCAGGCCTCTTTGGTCATGAAGCCTCACCCTTCAATCCTTTGGTTTATAGGCCAGATGCAAAAGGGGTTTTGCAAAGGAAATCCATTGAGGAGGCGAAAAAATTGCTCGCACAAGCTGGGTACCCCAATGGGCGAGATGTTAAAACCGGGCAACCCCTGATCTTGAATTACGACACCCAAGGGGTGGGTCCTGGGTACAAGGCAAGGCTTGACTGGGTTGGCAAACAATTTGCCAAACTTGGCATTCAGCTTGAAATCAGAAACACGGATTACAACCGTTTCCAAGACAAAATCCGAAAAGGCAGTGCACAGCTGTTTTCTTGGGGATGGTTGGCCGATTACCCCGATCCTGAGAATTTTCTTTTCTTGCTCTATGGCCCAAATGCCATGATGAGAAGCGGAGGTGAGAACTCCAGCAACTACGCCAACCCTGAGTACGATGCACTCTTTGCGCAGATGAAAGACTTGGACAACACGCCAGAGCGGTTTGCCCTCATTGGCAAGATGATTGAGATCATCCAAAAAGATGCTCCGATGCTCTTTGGCTGGTCACAAGACTATGGGGGCGCCTACCACCAATGGGTTTATAACGGCAAACCCTCCAACATCATTCGCGATCAAATGTCTTATTTGAGAATCGATCCAGTGCTCAGGCGCCAAAAAATCAACGAATGGAACCAACCCATTTGGTGGCCTATTTGGGTGATTCCCTTTTTGATCTTTGTATTGGTGTGGCCGGCTTATCGGGTGTGGAGTAGGCGACAAAATGCCAAGATCAATGATCCCGCTTTTGGATTTGGTGTCACTGCTTCAATCGAGGAGTCCCACACATGATTCGGCATTTATTTCGCAAATTGGGATATGGTTTTCTCATTTTGATGGGCATCAATGTTTTGACCTTTGTCTTGTTCTTCAAGGTCAATACGCCCGACGACATGGCTCGAATGCAACTTGGTACCAGACGAATAACGCCTGAGGCTGTCGAGAAATGGAAGGCCCTCAGAGGCTACGATCAGCCCTTGTTCTTCAACGAGAGCAAAAGCGGTTTAGATCAAGTCACGCAGACCTTGTTCTTTAAAACCAGCTCTCAAATGATGCGCTTTGATTTTGGCCGCTCCGATGCTGGGCGTGACATCAACGAGGAAATCCTCTTTCGTGCCGGACCCAGCTTGGCATTGGCACTGCCCAGTTTTGCCGTTGGGATGGGATTGAGCATTTTGATTGCCCTGGGTCTTGCTTTTTTCAGGGGCAGCTACCTGGACTTTTGGGGGACAGTGATCTGCGTGGTGCTCATGTCGATTTCTGCTTTGTTCTTCATCGTGGCCGGTCAATTCGTGCTCTCTAAGTTGCTTCAGTGGCTGCCCGTTTCCGGTTTTAGCGCTGGCTCAGATGCATGGCGCTTTTTGCTCATGCCCATCTCCATTGCTGTCCTCTCAGGCTTGGGTGGTCAAGTGAGGTTCACGCGCGCCGTGTTTTTGGAAGAAATCGACAAAGATTATGTTCGCACGGCCAAGGCCAAGGGCTTGAGTGATGTACAAACTTTGATGAAGCATGTGCTACCCAATGCCCTGATCCCCATCATCAGCTCAAGCGTTGCACTGATTCCTCTGCTTTTCATGGGCAGTTTGATCTCGGAGTCCTTTTTCTCCATTCCTGGTCTTGGCGCTTATTTGATTGGTGCCATTGGCTCTCAAGACTTTGCCATTGTGCGCACCATGGTCTTTGTGGGTTCTGTGCTGTACATCGTGGGCTTGATTTTGACGGATCTTTGCTACGCATGGGCCGACCCAAGAATTCGTTTGTCTTAGCTTAAAAAAACACTCTGAAACTAAACACTACACCTTTGTCTAAGCTCTACTCTAAACAATGATCGATTTAGTGCCACTGCCCATTGATCTCTTTTTCTACGCAATTCTCATTGTGATGGGTTTTTACGTGCGTTATGTGATGGGCAATCCTCCACTCAGAGAAACTTGGACACGGGTTTTTAGAAAACCCATTGCAATCTCAAGCGCCATGGTGCTGATGTGCTTCATCCTTGTGGCCCTTTTGGACTCGGTGCACTTTCGCACCCTTGAGCCCGCAAGTGGCGCGTCCCAGGCCAAGAGTACTTTGAGCGAGCCAAAATCGGTTTTGGACATGCTTTTGAAGCCATTGGCTGAGTCTCGCGAGAGAACGTACTCTGCACCCCTGTCTGCTGTGGGTTTCAGAAAGGAGACCCTTCAAAGAGATGGCGCCCAAGTCAGAGACTACCCGAGGCTTCGTTTTGGTGGCGCTCACCTCAAAGATCCAGAACAAGAGCTCACAACCGATGTTGTGGTGCTTCTTTTAAAGGCGCTGGCTTTGGGTGCAGGACTCTTGGCGGCTTCGATGGCTCTGGGGTCAATCTTTAAAGCCATTTGGGCAAAAGAAGATGGCGATCAAGAAGGCGCTCTGCACTCAAGTTCCTTTCCTCTCAAGACCTTTTATGGCACCCTTTTTGCCATTTATTTGGTGGTGTGCGTCTTGGTCGAACTCTCCAGTGGATACCACGTACTGGGAACCGATCAAACGGGCAATTCGGTGCTTTTGATTGCATTGAAGAGCGTTCGCACCGCCATGGTCATGGGCACCCTTACCACTTTGGTGATCATGCCCATCGCTTTGGGGCTTGGGGTGACGGCTGGCTATTTCAGGGGTTGGGTGGATGAGCTGATTCAATACGTCTACACCGTTGTGGCGTCTGTGCCTGACGTGCTCCTCATTGCAGCAACGGTATTGATGCTGCAAGTGTTCATCGATTCGCATGCTCAAATTTTTCCCTCAACACTTGAGAGAAGTGATGTGCGGCTTTTGTTTTTGTGCTTGATTTTGGGTCTCACCTCTTTCACCGGACTGTGTCGATTGATCCGGGGCGAGACCTTGAAGATCAGAGAGTTGGAGTACATACAAGCGGCCAAGGCCTTTGGGGTGAGCCACACCCGAATCCTTTGGTCACACGTCACTCCCAACTTGATGCATTTGGTTCTGATCAACTGTGTCATGCAATTCTCTGGATTTATTTTGTCTGAAGCGGTGTTGTCCTATGTCGGTGTGGGGGTCGATACCAATACGGCCAGTTTTGGAGTGATGATCAACTCTGCACGAGAGGAGTTGGCCGCAACTCCCGTCATTTGGTGGACCCTCATGAGTGCCTTCCTGTTCATGTTTTTGTTGGTCATCAGTGCCAACTTGTTGGCCGATGCTGTGAGGGAGGCGTTTGATCCCAAGGCCATTAACGCCAAGAGGGGTGCTTGAATGAGCGACACGATCCAATCTGATGCCATCACCATCAAAGATTTGGGGCTTAGGCTGCACACTCAGCATGGTGTGGCACAAGCTCTGAGCGCACTTTCCTTCAGCATCGAAGAAGGTGAGACCTTTGCTTTGGTGGGGGAGTCGGGGTGTGGCAAATCGATGACCGCTTTGTCTTTGATGCGACTCTTGCCAAGCGTAGCTCAAGTGCATTCAGGTGAGGTTCGTTTGGGTGACCAAGATCTCTTTGATTTGACCGAGAGGCAGATGCAAAGCTTCAGGGGCAAGCGCATTTCCATCATTTTTCAAGAGCCCTCGACGAGCTTGAATCCTGTGATGAGCATCGGTGATCAACTCTTTGAGGTGATTGAACCATTGCTCAGAGCAAAGAGTGATGTTCAAAACGTGCGTGAACAGTCAATCCAAATGGCCATTGATTGGCTCAAGCGTGTCGGTATTCCTGAGCCCGAGCGTCGATTGAAACAATTTCCCTTTGAATTCTCAGGCGGTCAACTCCAGCGAGTCATGATTGCAATTGCACTGGCGGGAGAGCCCGATTTGTTGATAGCCGATGAGCCCACGACAGCGCTGGATGTGACGCTGCAAGCTCAAATTTTGGACCTCTTGAAGGGACTCCAAAAGGAGAGAAAAATGGCTCTCCTTTTGATCACCCATGACTTGGCCGTGGTCAAAGGCATGGCGGATCATGTGGCACTCATGTACGCTGGAGAGATTGTGGAGGTCGCAAGCCGGGAACAGTTCTTTGAATTCCCCTCTCATCCCTATGCACAGATGCTCCTCAACGCTTTGCCCTCCACACAAAGAAGGGGTCAAGACTTGGAGGCCATTGTGGGTCAAGTGCCCCCCTTGACCCAAGCCTTTAGAGGCTGTCGTTTTGAGGCGAGGTGCCCACACGCTCTTGCCGATTGTCAAAGTGCACCTGTGAACTTGATCCCATTGCCAACCACCCAAATGCATTGGGTCAGATGCATTCGCGTGCGAAGGGGTGAGCATTTGGAGGGTGCTTTGAAAAGTCCTTCATTGAACAAGTTCTCTACCGCCTGGGCGTTGGGCGCAACTGATGCAACTCGCAGTCAACGCACAAGTGTTTCAAACCAAGAGCCACTCTTGAAGGTACGAGATTTGAGCGTGAGCTATGACTTGGGCGGCAAATGGTTCGGTGCTTCAAAGCGTTTTGAGGCTGTTCGAGGCGTGAGTTTTGAAATTCTAAGAGGTCAAACCCTAGCTTTGGTTGGTGAATCGGGTTGCGGCAAATCAACCCTTGGCAAAGCCTTGGTTCAGGTCTTGGGCAAAAGCGCAAAGATCTCGGGTGAAGTGGTGCTCAATGGACAAACAGTGTTTTCCCAACCGCCGCAAAAAATACATTCCAAGTTGGCCAGAGAGTCGATACAAATCATCTTTCAAAATCCCTATGCCTCGCTCAATCCTCGAATGCGGGTGCAGGAGATTTTGGAAGAGGGCATGAAGAGTCTTCATCCAGAGTGGTCCAAGGAAGTACGAATGAAAGACCTCTTTTTGCTCATGGAAAGAGTAGGGTTGAGGCGCGAATCGCTTCAACTCTTCCCCCATGAGTTCTCGGGTGGTCAGAGACAAAGGATCGCAATTGCCAGGGCATTGGCGGTCAAACCCGCTCTCATCATTTGCGATGAACCAACCTCTGCGTTGGATGTGTCCATTCAAGCTCAGATCTTGAACTTGCTGCGTGAACTCAAAGATGAACTCGGGGTGAGTTATTTGTTCATCACCCACAATTTGGGTGTGGTGAGTTACTTGGCCGATCAAGTGGCTGTGATGCACGAGGGGAAAATCATTGAGATGGGACCCGCCCAAGACGTCATCAACCATCCCAAAGAGACTTTTACCCGAACACTTTTGGATGCGGTTCCCATGATTTGATCGGGGTTTGAGCTGGCAAGCCTTTTGTCGGTTCAAATCGAAACGCGTTGGCCTGTCTTGGCGCTTTCAACGATGGCCTGGATGGCCATCAAATTGTCAAGGCCCATTTGAGCGCTCACCAAAGGGGACGATTTTTTATTGATCACATCCACAAAGTGAGCGAGTTGAACCTCAAGTGGATCTTGTGCAGACACCTTCAGCTGTTCCACCGCCATGGGTGTGAACCAAGAGGGTTCAGCGTCACTTGGGTACTTGTGCAGCATCATGGTGGGGATGGAGAGGGTGCCTTGGGTGCCACTCAAGTGATAACAATTGCTGCTCGGGTAATTTGGATAGGATTTGTTTTCTGCTGAGGTCTGCTCCCAACTCAAAGGACTTGCCGCGCAGTCCGAAAGGATGAAAGTACCAAGGGCACCGCTCTCAAAAGACAGCCCAATGGAGACTGTGTCCTCGACTTCAAAGCCTCGGATGGCGTTGGAGGAGATGGCTTGAACGCTCGTGATGGCACCACATAGCATCTGCATGTTGTGTACCTCGTGAATCATGTTGATGAGCAGTGGGCCGCCTCCGAGCTCTTTTCTCCATGGTCCATCTATGAAGTAGCTTTTGGGTTTTGGGAAAGTTGCACTGCCTTGAAAGCTCACCAGTCGACCCAATGTGCCGCTTTGAACACATGCTTGCGCAGCACGCATGGTGGAGCTGTGAGCTCTGTGGTGCCCGATCAGAACGGGAACGCCGCTTTGGTCGCTCATGTGAACCAATTGCTTTGCTTGATCAATGTCGTCTGCAATGGGCTTTTCAACCAAAACAGGGAGTGCCGCTTGCAGACATTCAAGGGCTTGGGGCACGTGCATCACATTTGGTGTGGCCAAGATCACGCCATCTAAATGTCCTGCTGCAATGGCCTCGTGCAGGTGCGCAAAATGGGTCAAACCCAATTGGGTTGAAAGTGTTTTGGATTGTGGTGACGGGTCAACGATCGAGGCGATCGTGACCTCTTGGTTTTTTCGCATCACCTCCAAGTGAGCTCTTCCAATGGAGCCCAGGCCGCACAGGGCAATGCGAACAGGGGTCATCAAATGGAGGAGATCGCAGACTCGGTGGCCAGGGCTGTGGTGTTGCCCCCTAAGAAGAGCCGGTCCATGTGAGGATCGTTCAAAATATCTTGAGCGTCTTGGTGCAATACCAAACGACCCGACTCCAAGGCGATGGCGCTGTCTGCATAGGCCAAAGCACTTTTGACATTTTGCTCAACCATCAAAACCGTGGCGCCTTGATCGGCCAGTTTTCTGAGCAGCTTGAATACATCTTGGACCACCAAGGGTGACAAGCCAATGGAGGGTTCATCGATCAAGATAACTTTGGGGCGTAGCAGCAATGCACGACCGATTTCCAACTGCTTTTGCTCTCCACCAGACAAGGAGGAGGCGAGCGAGTGCAGGCGCTCCTTCACGCGAGGGAAGAATTCAAGCACTTGAGGAATTCTTTCGTGTGTCGTTTTGGCTCCAAGGGTAATGCCGCCAAGCTCCAAGTTTTCATGAACGGTCAATTTGCCAAACAGATTTCTGCCTTGTGGGACAAAGGCGATGCCTTTGGCCAGAAGGTCTTTTTGGCTGGCGCTGGTGATGTTTTGGCCCTCAAACTCAATGGAGCCTGTTTTGGGTTTAAGGAGACCAAAGAGTGTTTTCAGAACGGTTGATTTACCCGCTCCATTGGGGCCAATCAAAAGGGTAATGGTCCCTTTTGGAACTGCAAAGGACAGATCGTTCAAGATCATGAAGTCTTTGTAGCCAGCGGTGACGTTTTTGAATTCAATGCAAGGGTTGCTCATGATCAATTTCCCAAGTAGGCGTCTAGCACCGCTTTGTTGGAGCGGATTTCTGAAGGGGTGCCAATGGCCAAAATTTTGCCCTCGACCATGACCATGATTCGGTGGCACAGGTCCATCACAAAGTCCATGTTGTGCTCGATGACGACAAAGCTGCCGCCACGCTTGGCGTTGAGTCTTTTGAGGAGTTTGCTGATGCCAATGACCAGTGAGGGATTGACCCCGGCGCAGGGCTCATCGAGCAATACCAAATCGGGCTCGCTCATGAAGGCCATGGCGATGTCCACCAATTTTTGTTGACCATAGGAGAGCTCTCCAGCGCGTTGATGAGCAACGTGCTGAATCTGAAAGTCCTCGATCAATTGATCGGCTTTGTCTCCCAAATTGGAGTCACTTGGAGCAAAGAGTCGAGTGGCTTTGTTTCCAAAGTGCTCTTGGGCTGCGACGATCAAATTGTCTCTGACGGTCATTTTTCCAAACACTTGAAGGGTTTGAAACGTGCGTCCCACACCCATTTGGTTCAACTCCAAGGGACCGAGATGGGTCACATCTTGGCCTTTAAGAGAAATGCGTCCTGAGTCGGGTGTGATTTGTCCGAGCATGCTGTTAAAGAGTGTGGTCTTGCCCGATCCGTTGGGCCCGATCACGCCAAAAATTTCACCAGCTTGCACTTCAAAAGACACGCCCCCCACGGCTTGAATGGCGCCATAGGATTTTTTGAGATCATCAACTTTCAATAAGGCTTGCGTCATGCTTTGTTCTCCTGAGCCTGGACTTTGGTGGAGGCATTGAGTCGCTGCTCAGCAGCGAGCTTGGCTCGTTTTTTGTCACGGATCAAATCGGGTAAGCTCAGCAGTCCATCGGGCAACCAAATCATGAGCAGCACCACCATCGTGCCAAAGATGAACAAGTACCAGGCCTGAGCAAAGCGCAGCCACTCGGGCAAGATCACCCCAACCGCAGCGCCAAGCAATGGGCCAAGGAAATATCCCGGTCCACCCACCACCACCATCAGGTACATCATGATGGAGTTCTCAACGTTAAAGGGGGCAGGGTCTACGAATTGGACCAAGCAGGCCAACAGCGCACCCGCCACACCCGCGTAGGCTGCACCAATGGCAAAGCTCAAAAGCGTATAGCCTTTGATGTCAATGCCCAAGCTCTCAGCTCGAATGGGGTTGTCTCTTAATGCGGTGAACGCTTTGCCCCATGGAGAGCGCAAAATTCCCAAGAGCAAGAGTGACATGATGATGGTGATCCCAAGTACCAAGTAGTAGTAATTCAAGTTACCAGACAAGCTGTAGCCAAAGAGCTCAGGTCTTGGCACATTGTTGATGCCAAAGGTGCCACCCGTGAGCCATTCTTCGTTTCGCATCACAAGCCAAATCGCGGTGTTGAAACCCAAGGTTGCAAAGGCCAAATAGATGGCTTGCACGCGAAGTGCAGGAAATCCAAGCACCAGGCCCATGAAAAAGCAAATCAAAGCTGCCACGGGTAAGCCCAACCAAAAGCTCAGTCCTGCTTTCATGAAGAGTGTGACGGTGTAGGCGCCAATTCCGAGGAAAGCGGCGTGGCCCAGAGACTTTTGGCCGGCATAGCCTACCGTTAAATTCAATCCCATGGCGGCCAACACATAGATCAGCCAATAGGTGAACAAATAGATCCCGTGGCTCTTCATTTGACCTGGGAGCACGAAAAGGAGGACCAAACCCACAAGAAGTGAGATTTGATACAAGCGGTTTAAAAAGTTGTTGCTCATACTTTTCTCTCCTCTTTGGTGCCAAGAAGACCTTGGGGTTTGAAGAGAATCACAATCATGAAGACGATCAAGGCGACCGCGTCCTTGTATTCTGCTGACACATATGAAGAGGCCAAGTTTTCACTGACACCCACGATCAAGCCTCCAAGCAGCGCGCCTCGGGTGTTGTTGAATCCACCAATGATGGCGGCAAAGAAGGCCTTCGTGCCAAGGGAGGCGCCCATGTCAAATTTGGCCAAATAGGTGGGGGTCACCAAGAGGGCTGCTGCACAGGCCAAAAGCGCGTTGATGGCAAAGGTGTAGAAAATCATTTTGGGGACATCTATTCCCAATACGGATGCGCTCTCGGTGTTTTGAGCCACCGCTTGCATGGCGCGTCCCGTGATGGTTTTGGAGAGGAACATTTGTGTCACGAGCACCAAAAGCAATGCCAAGACGAAGGTTCCGATGTCTGTGGCAGAGACGGTCACCTCACCGATGTGAAACAAGGTGTCTGGGAAAAGGTTGGGAAAGGGTTGTGGCGAGGAGCTGTAACCCCCGCGAACACCATTTCTCATCGCAATGGACAAACCAATGGTTGCCACCACGATGGGCATCATGCCAAATTTGAATAAAGGGTCGACGAGGCCTCGCTTGAAGGCCCATCCCAAAACCAAGATGCTCATTAAGCAACTCAGTGCGAAACTCATCGCAAGATTAAGCCCATGGTTCATGCCAATGAGCATCATGAAGGCGGGCAACATCACAAATTCGCCTTGTGCAAAATTGATTGTGCCAGAGGCTTGCCACAAAAGGGTGAAGCCCAAGGCCGCCAACGCATAGATGCTCCCAGTGGCCATGCCACTCAAGAGGAGTTGAAAAAATTCGGTCATGTCTGCTGTCGTTGTTATAGGGAGTTGGGAAATCATCAAGTCCTTGAACGCAAGAAACGACCCTTAAAGATCAGTTCCTTCAAGAACCTGTGTACTTTATAGCGAAACGCTCTACTTTCACCAAAGGATCCCTTTGAATGAGCGATAATCGAACCATGTGGTGCGATAAACGATCGTTTTAGGGGTAAACCTTAATGTCAGAGTTAATTCATAGCGAGTTGAATCCGAGGGATTGGATTGCGGGGTTGGAGAAGGGTTTGGCCTTGATCCAAACCTTTGATGAGGAGCATTCCAGAATGACGGTTTCCCAAGTTGGGCAAAGGAGTGGGCTCACACGTACGGCATGTCGGCGCTATTTGCTCACCCTTGTGCATCTGGGATTTGTGGAGACCGATGGAAAGTTGTACTGGTTGACGCCAAAGGTGATGCGCTTGGGACAGGCCTACTTGGAGTCGGCTCGGCTGCCCAGAATCGTTCAGCCCAGTTTGCAGCGTTTGGCCTTGGGCACACAAGAGATCTCATTTGTTGGGGTTTTGGATGGAGAGGAAATCGTTTATGTGGCCAGAAACGGTCACAACCGAAGCATGAACACAAGTTTTGCCTTGGGTGCCAGGGTTCCAGCCCACACCACCTCTGCAGGACTCATGCTTTTGTCTCTTAGGGGTCGCAGTGGCATTGATTCTTATTTGGAAACCCATGAGCTAAAAGCCTACACTTCCAACACCATCACGGATAAAAACCGACTGAGGGATTGGTTGATGCAGATTGAAAAGCAGGGCTGGGCTAGCTCAGAGCAACAATTGGAGCTCTCCTACAGAGGGGTGGCTGTGCCGCTGAGGGACCACAAAGGCAATGTGGTGGCAGCGCTTAGTGTGAGCATGCCCATTGGGCACGAGAGCACCCAAGAGGCCTGCGATAGGGTGTTACCCGTTTTGCGGGAAGTGGCTCAATCGCTAAGAGCCTTGATCTGAATGGGGTTGAGTGGATTTTCAGCATTTCTCAGGGACGCAAATCAGAGGATGAAAGCAACACTTGAGTGCCAAAATCACTCCCTTACTGTGTTTTTATTCACAACAGTGGCTTTCCCTATAGGCAAAAACCCGTTAGAATACTGACTTCACGACCAAACGGGCGGGTTTTCACCGCCCGTTTTTTTTGGTCTATCAACTATTGAATGACTGTGGCGCTACACGAAACCATTGAACAAATTGTGACCGGATTGGGGTATGAACTCGTAGAGATTGAACGCTCTGGCGGTGGACTCCTCAGGATCACCATTGACTTTGCGTGGACCCCTGAGATGGCACAAAACGAAGAAGAGCGTTTTGTCACGGTCGAGGACTGTGAGAAGGTCACTCGACAGTTGCAGTTTGCACTTGAAGTTGACGAAGTTGCCTACCAGCGTTTGGAAGTGTCCTCTCCTGGTATCGATCGTCCGCTCAAGAGTGAAATGGATTTTGAGCGTTTCCAAGGCCATGAGATTGACCTGACCCTTAAAAATCCCATGGGTCAAAGTGCTCAAGGATTGGTCTCAGGTTTGAGAAAGAAATTCAGGGGCGTTTTGGAAAAAGCCAATGAAGAGGCTGCAAGCTGGCAAATTGTGTGGCGAGAAGAGCCCAAGGTCAAGCCCGGTCAAAAGGTCAGTAAAAAGAGAGAGCCTGCACCTTTGCAGGCCTTGTCATTCACGTTGAGTGAGCTCAAAGAGGCTCGCTTGGCACCGATTGTGGATTTTAAGGGACGTCAGTCCAAAAGAGATTAAGAGGAGATGAGCAACATGAATCGAGAAATGTTGATGTTGGTTGAGGCCATTTCGCGCGAAAAAAACGTTGAGCGCGATGTCGTTTTTGGTGCGGTTGAGCTGGCGCTTGCACAAGCCACCAAGAAACTCTATTCTGGAGAGGTTGACATTCGCGTGTCCATGGACCGCGACAGTGGAGACTATGAGACTTTCCGCCGTTGGTTGGTGGTGCCCGATGAGGCAGGACTTCAAAATCCTGAAGCCGAAGAGTTGCTCATGGATGCCAAGGACCGCGTGCCCGATGTGGAAGAGGGTGAGTACATTGAAGAGTTGATTGAATCTTTGCCCATTGGCCGCATTGGTGCCATGGCTGCCAAGCAAGTCATTTTGCAAAAGATCAGAGACGCTGAGCGAGAGATGTTGCTGCAAGACTTCATGTCACGCGGTGAGCGCATCTTCATGGGTACGGTCAAGAGAATGGACAAGGGAGACATCATCGTGGAGAGCGGTCGTGTCGAGGGCAGACTCAGAAGGGGCGAGATGATCCCCAAAGAGAATTTGCGAAATGGCGACCGCGTTCGAGCCATGATCATGGAAGTTGACTCCACCTTGCGTGGCGCGCCCATCATCTTGTCACGCAGTTCACCCGAGTTCATGATTGAGCTCTTTAGGCAAGAGGTGCCTGAGGTTGAGCAAGGCTTGCTCGAGATCAAGTCATGCGCAAGAGATGCGGGTTCAAGAGCCAAGATTGCAGTGATTTCTCATGACAAACGCGTGGATCCCATTGGGACATGCGTGGGTGTGAGAGGTACACGAGTGAATGCCGTGACCAATGAGCTCGCTGGAGAGCGAGTGGACATCGTCCTTTGGAGCGAGGATCCTGCGCAATTTGTGATCGGTGCTTTGGCACCTGCGAATGTGAGCTCCATTGTGGTTGACGAAGAAAAACATGCCATGGACGTGGTGGTGGATGAAGAGAATTTGGCCATTGCCATTGGTCGTGGTGGACAAAACGTTCGCCTAGCCTCTGATTTGACCGGTTGGAAGATCAACATCATGGATGCAGCCGAGTCTGCACAAAAGACCGCCAATGAGACCGAAGGCATTCGAGCGCTCTTCATGGACAAGCTCGATGTGGATCAAGAGATTGCTGACATTTTGATTGAAGAGGGTTTCACCAGTCTTGAGGAAGTGGCTTACGTGCCCATTCAAGAAATGCTTGAAATTGAGAGTTTTGATGAGGACACCGTCAATGAGTTGCGCTCCAGGGCGAAAGACGCATTGCTCACCATCGAAATTGCAAAAGAAGAAAGTGTTGAAGAGGTTTCTCAAGATTTAAGAGACCTCGAGGGTTTGGACACGGAGCTCATCGCCAAATTGGCTGAAGCTGGTGTCCTCACCCGAGACGATTTGGCTGATCTAGCCATTGACGAACTGGTGGAAATCACCGGCCAAGACGAAGAAGACGCAAAAACCTTGATCCTTAAAGCTCGTGAACACTGGTTCGCGGGTCAAGAGTGACGGTCATGAAGAGGAACATCACAGATGACCATTACGACAGTAGAAGAGTTTGCCAAAGAACTCAAAAAAACGCCTCAAGTACTTCTTGAGCAACTGCGCCAAGCCGGTGTGGCCAAATCCACAGCCGATGAGGCGTTGACCGACGAGGACAAGCAAAAACTATTGGGTTTTTTACAAGCCTCTCATGGATCGGTGTCCCAAGCGCCGCTTGAGCGCAAAAAGATCACGCTGGTGAAAAAGTCAACCACTGAGATCAAGCAAGCCGATGCAACTGGCAAAGCCAGAACCATTCAAGTCGAGGTTCGCAAGAAAAGAACGTTTGTACAAAGTGATGCTCAGCCCGAGGCAACACCTGTGCCTCAAGCCGCTCCAAGTGCGCCCATCATTGACCAAGCCGAGTTGGCTCGTCGTGAGGAAGAGGCCCGTCGTCAAGCCGAGTTGATTCGTCGCCAAGAGGAAGAATTGGCCGAGAAGCGAAAACTTCGTCAGGAACAAGAAGCCAAGGATTTGGCTCAAGCCAAGAGCCGTGCAGAAGATCAAGCGCAAATTGCCTTGGCTGCAGCTCAAGCGAAAAAGAAAGATGCTCCCCAGTCTGATGTCAACGAGCCCGAAGAGGGCAAGGCATCAACGGCAGCCATTGACGAGCTCATTCGCTCCAAGTCTTCCACTGCAGACGTTGCTGAAGCCAAGAAGGCCAGCAAAGCCAAGAGTGCCTCTGATGAAAATCCAGTTGATGCCCTAGACGCTCACGACGATTCAGAAGAAGCTGTAGCTGCCCGTTTGGCTCAACAAGAGCTTGAGCGCCAGCTCGCCTTGGCCAAGGCCTCCGCCGATGAGGAGGGTGCCAAAGCCAAGGATTTAGAAGCGCGACGCAAGAAGGCATTGGACGAGGCCTCAGCGATTCGTTTGATGATGAGCACCCCCAACAAAAAAGTCGTTGCTCCTGCTCCAGTCGTGGCCAAGAAACCCGAGGCCGTTAAAGGCGCCAAGCCCGGTGAAGATCCCAAAGCGATCAAGGGCACTTTGCACAAACCCGCTCAAGCTCCTGGAAGTGCTGTGGCCAAGCCTGGAGCGCCAACGGGCGTGAACAAAGAAGTCAAGAGCGCCAAGCTCTCATCCTCTTGGGCTGATGAGCAGGCGAAGAAAAAAGAAATCAAAACGCGTGGAGACACCTCTGCGGGTAACTCTCGCAATTCTTGGCGAGCTGGCCCCAGAGGCCGGCGCGAAAGAGACCGTGAAGAGGCTCAAGCGCCAGCGGTGCCACAAGAGGCACGGGTCATTGAGGTTCACGTGCCCGAGACGATCACTGTTGCCGAGTTGGCTCACAAAATGGCCGTCAAAGCCTCTGAGGTCATCAAGCATTTGATGAAACTTGGCCAAATGGTCACCATCAATCAACCCTTGGATCAAGACACAGCGATGATCGTGGTCGAAGAGATGGGGCACAAAGCCATTGTGGCTGCGCTTGACGATCCTGAGGCCTTCACCGAAGAGGAAAACTCAGCCACACAGGCTCCTTCTTTGGCCAGAGCGCCTGTGGTGACCGTCATGGGCCACGTCGATCACGGCAAGACCAGTTTGTTGGATTACATCCGGAGAGCCAAAGTGGCTTCCGGTGAAGCCGGTGGCATCACCCAGCACATTGGTGCCTATCACGTTGAGACAGAACGCGGCATGATTTCCTTCTTGGATACTCCTGGACACGAGGCGTTCACCGCGATGCGTGCCAGGGGTGCTCAAGCCACCGACATTGTGATTTTGGTGGTTGCGGCCGATGATGGCGTCATGCCTCAGACCCGTGAAGCGATCAAACACGCAAAAGCTGCTGGTGTGCCCATAGTGGTTGCAATGAACAAAATCGACAAGCCCGATGCCAACCCTGAGCGCTTAAAGAGCGAGTTGGTGGCGGAGGAAGTGGTTCCTGAGGAGTTTGGTGGCGAGTCTCCATTCATCTCTGTATCTGCAAAGACTGGGCAAGGCGTGGACGAGTTGCTAGAACAAGTTCTCTTGCAAGCTGAAGTCTTGGAGCTCAAAGCCCCTGTGGATGCGATGGCCAAAGGCTTGGTCATTGAGGCCAAGCTTGACAAAGGTCGTGGACCAGTGGCCACCATTTTGGTTCAATCCGGAACTTTGAATGTGGGTGATGTGGTGCTTGCAGGTCAAACCTTTGGTCGCGTGAGAGCGATGTTGGACGAGAACGGCAAGCCCATCAAATCAGCAGGACCTTCAATTCCTGTTGAGATTCAAGGTTTGACGGAAGTGCCCCAAGCGGGGGATGAATTCATGGTGATGGCCGATGAGCGCCGTGCACGTGAGATTGCCACTTACAGAGCGGGTAAGTTCAGAAATACGAAGCTTGCCAAACAACAAGCTTCCAAGCTTGAGAACATGTTCTCTGACATGGCTCAAGGCGAGATGAAGTTGCTCCCCATTATTGTTAAAGCCGACGTACAGGGTTCTCAAGAGGCGTTGTCCGCCTCCTTGCTCAAACTCTCCACGGAAGAGGTCAAAGTTCAACTCGTTTACGCCGCTGTGGGTGGTATCAGTGAGAGCGATGTCAATTTGGCGATTGCCTCCAAGGCGGTCATCATTGGCTTTAACACCCGAGCTGATGCAGGCGCCAGAAAGCTAGCTGAAAACAATGGCGTGGAAATACGCTACTACAACATCATTTACGACGCGGTCGATGAACTCAAAGCTGCAATGTCTGGCATGTTGACGCCTGACAAGCGTGAGGAAGTCATTGGAACGGCTGAGATCAGACAGGTCTTTAGGGTTAGCAAAATTGGCTCCATCGCGGGTTGTATGGTCACCTCTGGTGTGGTTCGACGGGCTGCGCGTTTGCGTCTGCTCAGAAACAACGTGGTGATTTTCACTGGTGAGCTCGAGAGCTTGAAGCGATTCAAAGACGATGCCAAAGAGGTCAAAGAAAGCTTCGAGTGCGGCTTGAACATCAAGGGCTACAACGACATCGTTGAAGGTGATCAGTTGGAGTTCTTTGAGATCAAAGAGATTGCGAGAACGCTGGCTTAATGCCATCAAAGGGTGGACACACAAGAAGGACTCATTTGATCATTCACGTCTCATTGGCTCATGTGTTTTGAGAATTTGAGTGTGATTCAGAGATGAGTTGACAAGATGTGTGTCTCACCTTTGTTCTGATGTTCGGGTTCAGTTCCTTCATTTGAATTTTTCATTTGGTTTTTTTAATGGGTTCATCTTCTTTGAAGATGCTTTGTTTGTTTTTTCAATTGTTCAATGCGCAAGTCCTCCAAGTCTCATCGTGGCTTTAAAGTTGCCGACCAAATCCAGCGCGATTTGGCGGAGCTCATTGCGCGCGAACTCAAGGACCCTCGCGTGGGAATGGTGACGCTTCAAGGCGTTGAGGTGACTCCAGACTATGCGCATGCCAAGATTTTCTTCAGCACCTTGAATTCAGACCCAGTGCTTTGCGCGCAGGGCTTGAACCAGGCAGCTGGTTTCTTGCGCAATGGACTCTTTAAGAGACTTCAAATTCACACGGTTCCGACCTTGCACTTTGTGTACGATGCGACTCCTCAAAAGGCGGCCGATTTGAACGCTTTGATCAGCAAGGCGCTGAGTCAACAGGCCAAGGGGGATTGAAGTCATGAATCTCCATCTCGACACCCCCAAGAGCGGCTCACCTTCATTTGCGAATGCCATTTCAACTGATCTCACCGTTGGCCTTGAAGGACAAGTTGTTGGAAAAACCACCAAAGCTGTCTCTGTCAAGCACAAGCGAAAACCAGTTCATGGACTCTTTTTGCTGGACAAGCCACTGGGGCTGTCAAGCAACCAAGCTTTGCAAAAAGTGAAATGGTTACTCGGTGCAGAAAAAGCAGGTCACACCGGTACCCTTGATCCTTTGGCCTCAGGTGTCCTTCCCATTTGTTTTGGAGCAGCGACCAAGTTCAGTCAAATTCATCTTGATGCAGACAAAACCTATGTGGCCCTGGTGCGCTTAGGTCAAAGCACCACAACCGCAGATGCGGAGGGTGAGGTGCTGGAGACCCAGGATTGTTCAGCCATCAATTTGGACCAAGCACAGATCCAAAAGATTCAACAAACCTTCACCGGTGCGATGACGCAAAAGCCCCCGATGTACAGCGCCTTGAAGGTTCAAGGCAGAAACCTCTATGAGCTTGCCCGAGAAGGTGTGACCATCGATCGCGCGGACAGGAACATCACCATCCACGCCCTAGAACTTTGTCATGTCAAATCCGCTTTGGATGGACAAAGCTTCATGGCACAACATGCTCCTTCTAGAGAGACTCATTCGTTTGATTGGAATCAATTGATCCAAGAGGCCCATCCGCTTTTGGCCGTTTGGGTCAAGTGCTCCAAGGGCACTTACATCAGAACCCTTGGTGAAGACATTGGAAAAGCGCTAGGTTCTTGTGCACATTTGGTGGGTTTGAGACGAGTGCAAACAGGTGATTTTGATTTGACTCAATGTATGAGTTTGGCAGAGTTGGAAAAAATCGAACCTGCTCAAAGAGCTGCTCAGCTCTTACCCGTTGAGACCTTGTTGCGAGGTCACACGCGCGTCACACTGGATGAGCAAGATTCTGCTCGCTTTCTATCAGGCTTGCCTCGACGTGGCGAATGGCCTGATCAAGCGAAAGTTGCTGTATTTGCCGATTCCACCGATTCCTTTCTTGGGAGTGCGCACACCCTTGGTGGTGAGTTAATTCCCGATCGTTTACTTAATCCCCTTGAAATCAATTCCATTTTAGAGAGTTTGTCATGAGCCTTCCCATTAGAAACATCGCCATCATTGCCCACGTTGACCACGGCAAAACCACCATGGTTGATCAATTGTTGCGTCAATCAGGCACTTTTGCCGAACACGAAAAAGTGGTCGACACGGTCATGGACAACAACGCAATTGAAAAAGAGCGTGGCATTACCATTTTGGCCAAAAACTGTGCTGTGACTTGGAAAGGCACACACATCAATATTGTTGACACTCCAGGACACGCGGACTTTGGTGGTGAAGTCGAGCGCGCACTCTCCATGGTGGACGGTGTGGTTCTCTTGATCGATGCACAAGAAGGCCCCATGCCACAGACTCGTTTTGTGACCAAAAAAGCTTTGGCCTTGGGTTTGAGACCTATTTTGGTGGTCAACAAAGTCGATAAGCCCGGTGCTCGCCCTGATTTTGTGGTGAATGCGGCTTTTGATTTGTTTGACAAGTTGGGTGCCAACGATGAACAGTTGGATTTCCCTGTCGTTTATGCTTCAGGTATCAATGGTTGGTCCTCCATGGAGGAGGGTTCTCCTGGAGAGCAATGGGGGCCAGACATGTCTGCTCTTTTCGACACCATTCTTTCTCACGTTCCAGTGCACGAGGCCGACCCCAAAGCTTCATTGCAGTTGCAAATTTCTGCGCTTGATTTCTCCACCTTCGTGGGTCGAATTGGTGTTGGTCGCATCAACCAAGGCACGATTCGTCCAATGATGGATGTTGTCGTGATGGAAGGTCCTGAGGGTAAGCCCATCAAAGGTCGAATCAACCAAGTTCTCACCTTCCAAGGGTTGGAGCGTGTTCAAGCCACCGAGGCCGGTCCAGGACAAATCGTGCTCATCAACGGTATTGAAGAAATCGGCATTGGCGTGACCATTACCGACCCACTCAAGCCAGAAGCGTTGCCCATGCTCAGAGTCGATGAGCCCACCTTGACCATGAATTTTTGCGTCAACACAAGCCCCTTGGCTGGACGTGAAGGCAAGTATGTGACAAGCCGTCAAATTTGGGACCGTTTACAAAAAGAGCTTCAGCACAATGTGGCCTTGCGAGTGAAAGAAACCGATGAAGAGGGTGTTTTTGAAGTCATGGGCCGTGGTGAATTGCACTTGACCATTTTGTTAGAAAACATGAGACGTGAAGGGTATGAATTGGCCGTGTCCAAGCCTCGAGTGGTTTTCAAAGAAATCAACGGTGAAAAGCACGAGCCAATCGAATTGGTTACCGCTGACATTGAGGAGTCTCATCAAGGTGGTGTGATGCAAGCCTTGGGTGAGAGAAAAGGCGAGCTTGTGAACATGGAGCCCGATGGTCGTGGCCGTGTTCGCTTGGAGTACAGAATTCCAGCTCGTGGATTGATTGGTTTCACCAATGAGTTCTTGAACTTGACCCGAGGCTCTGGTTTGATCTCCAATATCTTTGACCGCTACGAACCCCATAAGGGTGACATCGGTGGTCGCAAGAACGGTGTATTGATCTCCATGGATGCGGGTGAGATTTTCACATATGCGCTTGGAAAACTCGATGACCGTGGCCGTATGTTTGTCAAACCCAATGATCCGGTCTATGAAGGCATGATTGTGGGTATTCACAGTCGTGACAACGATCTCGTGGTCAATGCCACTCGAACAAAACAGTTGACCAACTTCCGTGTTTCAGGAAAAGAGGATGCTGTAAAAATCACGCCTCCCATTGAATGCACATTGGAGTACGGTGTGGAATTCATCGACGAAGACGAATTGGTGGAGATCACACCCAAAAGCATTCGTTTGAGAAAGCGTCATTTGAGTGAACACGATCGCAAGCGCGCTGCCAGAAGCTAAGCTCTTGTTGAGAGTCTTTTCCAGAACCCTCTGCGCATACTTGCTCAGGGGGTTCTTTCTTTTGGGCATCAATATTTCTCTGAAAGTGCTCCTATTTCAATTCTCCAGTATTCCAAATTTTTGATGATTGGTTCAATCCTTGGCGAAGCGTCCACGATCAATGGACTGACGGCGATAGACTGAACGTTCATCGTGGACTGGGTCTTTTGTCTAATCAAAAGGCCTATAAATCTAAATGGGGACTTTCTGGACCCAAAGAATTCCGTGATTGGGCGAAACCTTGATTCAAAAGAAAATTGTTCTCAATCATGCCTACCGGGAGTTAGAGGCTTTTGGGTGCCACCAGTTTAAAGTCAGTGAGTTGCTTACAACCAAAAAACTTGAGAGCGCCATGGCGCTGCCTGCCACCATGGGAGACAGATATCCCAACGCTGCCATGGGAATTCCAATCGTATTGAAGGCAAAAGCCCAAAATAAATTTTGTTGAATTTTGTGCCAAGTTTTTTTGGAAATTTCTATTGCATCTAGGACCAATCTCAAGTCACCACGCATTAAAGTGATTCCAGATGCTTGCATGGCCACATCAGTTCCTGTACCCATCGCCATACCAATGTCGGCTTTGGCAAGGGAAGGTGCGTCGTTGATACCATCCCCAACCATGGCAACAAGCAGGCCGCGCTTGGAGGTATCCAATCTAAGTCGATCGATCCACTTGCCTTTGTCTTGCGGAAGCACTTGAGAATAAACTCGATCGATTCCGATGATATTACCCACTGTTTGTGCCGAATAGGAGTTGTCTCCTGAGAGCATTACAGTTTCAATCTTCATGTTTTGAAGTTGGGATACCACTTCAAGAGCCTCTGCTTTGATCTCATCGCCAAAGACCAAAGCTGCTATGGGGGTTACACGTTGATCTTCTCTCTCAATCACGAGAACTGATACTGTTCGTCCCAAGCTCAAGGAGCTCGAGCAAAGGGTGATTATTTTTTCATAATTGAGATCATTTGAGGTTTCACTCAAACTTTGAAGCCTAACTTTGATCAAGCCCCAATCGGGTGTGTTGATCAATCCTTCGATACCGATGCCTGGAATGCTCTTGATGTTTTGAGCCATAGCCGCCTGATCATTGTGAATTTTTGCGTATTCAATCACCGCTTTGGCCAACGGATGCTCGCTACCCATTTGAAGTGCCAAAGCCAAAGAGATGATTTGACTCTCTCCAAGTGGAATGCAATGGGTGATATCTGTTGAAAATTCTATGATTTTCATGAGGGTGGGTTTGCCTTTTGTTAATGTGCCTGTCTTATCAAAAGCGACCAAACCGATCTTGTGGGCCATTTCAAGCACTTGTGGGTCTTTGATCAAAATGCCAGACCTGGCTGCAGCTCCTGTTCCCGCCATGATGGCTGCCGGTGTTGCCAAACCAAGGGCGCAAGGACAAGCAATGACCAAAACACTGACCGCTCTGACGATGGCCTCTTGCATCGAGTCCAATTGATAGAAGTTCACCAAGGCCGTGAAAACAGCAATGAGCAGTACGCTGGGTACAAAGATGGTGCTGATTTGATCAACGGCTTTTTGTATTGGCGCTTTGTGCATTTGCGCGTCTTCGACCCATTGAATGATTTTTGCAAGAGTGCTCTCAATACCCACTGCTTGCGCTTTGATCAGGAGCAATCCCTCGCCGTTCATGGATCCGCCAATGACTTGATCACCGTTTTGTTTTGCAACGGCTTGACTCTCTCCTGTGATCAATGACTCATCAATTGAACTTCTGCCCGAATCAATCACTCCATCAACCGGAATACGCTCGCCAGGGAAAACCTGGATCAAATCGTTTGGTAAAACATGTTCAATTGAAATATCTCGACTGATCTTGTCCACGCCAATGACGTGTGCACGTTCTGGCCACAATTGTTGCAGCGCTCGAATAGCACCAGTGGTTTTGCGTTTTGCTCTTGTTTCAAGCCACTTGCCCAAAAGAACCATGCTGATGACGACACTTGAGCTCTCGAAGTAGAGTCCAACCTCATGGCCTTTAAAAAGCAAGTAAACGCTCAATCCAAAGGCAGCAGTGGTTCCTAGCGACACCAGTAGATCCATATTTCCTTCGCCTTGAGCCAAGGCCTTGAATCCACTCACATAAAACCGCATACCTAAAACGAATTGAACAGGTGTAGCCAATATCAGTTGTAACCTGATTGGCAGTTCAAAGTGAATTCCCAAGGGCATCAATGCCATCGGAACAATTAAGGGTAGGGTGAGTAAAAAGCTCAAAATCACCCAGGCTAAACTACCATTGTCCCAAAGCCCTTCATTCAATGGTTTTTTTGAGTGCCCATTTGGAAGCGATATTGAAGCTTCATAACCTGCATTGACGATGGCATCGATCAAAATACGCTTGTTGGTTAAGATCTTCGGTTGATACCTGATTTTGATTTGCTCAGTTGCAAGGTTCACTGTGGATGCTTGAACGCCTGAGAGTTTATTGATGGCCCGTTCAACTCGCGACACGCAAGATGCACATGTCATGCCTTTGATATCTATTGAACAAAATTCAAGTGTTTCGGGAGTCGTTTTCTCTGGAGACACGCTAAATCCTTTGTAATATTAAAAAATAGCATTCCTCTACTTTGGTTCATCTTTGTAACTGCAAGTGTTGATGCTCAGTAATGAGTACAAAGGACAAATTCTGAGCATACTGGTGGAAATCAAAATCAGGCCAATCCAACCCCAATCGCCCACCAGGTGGGTGAGCGTAAAAATGACCAAACCGAGTCCTAAAACAAATCGCAACAACTGATCGGTTCTTCCAACGGAAATGTTCATGATTCATCCTGGTTAATTAAGAGTTGAAATAGCGCCGAAGTTTTGCAATATCAGCCCGCTCCATCTAAAATCAATATTATTCTTTTTGAGCTTCATATTTATTGTTAAATGTCAAAGATCCCATCAAATAAGGGATGAGTTTGAGTAATCGTCTAAAGATTTCATGAATGAGTTCAATGAATCAAATTTACAAATGGAATTGTGATTGGACTTGTTTCTTGGATTCAAATAAAAAATAGGACCATACATGGAAATTGCCATTGACACTTGATTCTTGCAGCAGCAAAATGCAGAGATATTAAATTTACATTTGTTAAAAAAATTACCCTAACGAGTTCTGGAAAAATACTCAAATGGTTAGAAAATCATTTCTTTTATTGCTTTCGCTTCTTATTTTTTTCACTCGATTAAGCCACGCAGATGACTCCAAAGAGTGGAGACTGTATTCGCGTTTTGGTTACGGTCCAGCTCAAATTGAAAAGCACTTGATTCCCAATGTGAAATCAGAAGCTACGAATCGATTGAGAGATGCTTTGATTGCTTCCGGTCAAGAAGCTTTCATACCTGAGTCCATCAATATTGTGAAAACATCCTTACCTGATGCCTTTGAGCGCTGGAGGGAACAGCGCAAACTGCAACAGTCCCTCCAAAGTACACCTACCAAAGAGTTCACTAAGGAGATGAGCCGTGCAGCCATGGCTTTGAGGCTTTTTCAATGCAGTCATGATCAAGTGGAAAATCCACTGCTCGCCAAGATGACCGAATTTTGGTTCAATCATCTCAATGTGTACACCTACAAAGGCTCGGTTCAGCCTTTTATCGGTGATTACATCATTAACGTCATTCGTCCAAATGTTTTGGGTAATTTTGAGGACTTACTGATTGCCAGTTTCAAGCACCCTGCGATGCTTTACTACTTGGATCAGTGGTTAAATGCTTATGTCGAGAACCCCACTCAAACCAATCGCTTCAATGTTCAAGTTAAGGGTATCAACGAGAATTACGCAAGAGAAGTTCTAGAGCTCCACACCATGGGTGTCAATTCTGGCTACACGCAAGGCGATGTTCAATCTCTTGCAAGAATTTTGACGGGTTGGACGATTTCAGCTAAAAATGAAAGTGGGTCACAATTTGTCAATCGATTGCACGACAAGAGTGATCAAACGCTTTTGGGTCGTACATTCTCAAACCAAGGAGAAGAAGAGGCTATTTCTGCGCTCAAATTCCTGGCCAATCAGCCCCAAACAGCGAGACGAATTTCTTTGCGTCTGGCCCAATGGTTCGTATCCGACCATCCCTCCAAACAACTGGTGGACGCAATGGCCAATACTTATATGCAAACTCATGGCAACATTTATCAAGTGATGACCACGATGATTGAATCTGATGATGCTTGGGATGAGTCAAATCAGTTGATCAAAACGCCATTCGATTATGTTTGCTCCGTATTGACAGCCGCTGGCGGTGCAAAAGACTTGAAAGACTACACAAATGCATTGAATTTTCTATCCAATTCGGGGCAGCCTATGAACGCTTGGCAAACACCAGATGGATACAGCACCATGGCCGATCAGTGGATGTCAGCTGAAGCGCTATCGAGAAGGGCAGATTTTGCCTTCTCCATTGGCTCTAGGGTGGAGGAACCCGAAAAGGTTTTGAATTGGATTTCTAAAAATAGTCGGACCATCATTGCAAATGAAAAGCCAAATCTTCAAGCGTCCTTTGCATTTTCGAGTCCTGATTTCATGCGGAAATAGGTGAATCATGAACACTAAACGGCGTGATCTTTTAAAGTGGGCTTCACTTATTGCATCTTGCTCATCTGCATATGCAGCAAGCGTTGACTCTTCTTTGAGCATTGACAGCGGAAGATTGATCATTGTCTTGCTCAGAGGAGCATACGATGGTTTATCGGCTTTTTTTCCGTATTCAGATCCGAATTACAAGATTTTTAGGCCCACCATTTCAATTGGGACGCAGCCAGAGGCGGATCAAAGTGTTTTTTACAAACTGGATGATGATTTTGCGCTTCATCCTTCTTTGTCAGCATTGATTCCTTTTTGGGAAGAAAAGCGCTTTGCCTTCATACCCACCACGGGATTGTCAAAGCCTTATCGAAGTCATTTTGAGGCGCAGCATTATCTTGAGACGGGTCAAGATGGCAATAACTCAATGAGCAATGGATGGTTGAACAATTTGGCCAGCATCAATAAGGGCTCTGGGTTGATTGGAGTTGGTGAAGCAAATCCTGAAATACTCAGAGGACTTATTCCACCTAAATTGGTTCCCAGAGGCAATGCAGCGCTTCAAACGGGTGTTTTAGGTAATCTTCATCACCGTGCTGTGCTTGAGAACCTATATGCAAAGGATTCAGCGCTCAATGATTTGTTCATCAACGGTGAGAATTCTCGCTTGAACACTGCGATGATGTTGAACCAGGCTCAAATGAGTTCTAGCCAAGAGTCAATGCAAGCGAACAAGGATGCCTCTGCGCCTTCAGCCTTGCTTCAAGACAGTAGGCATTTGGTTGCTTTGATGCAGCAAAATGCAAATTTGAAGTTGGGTTTTCTATCGGCCGGCGGATGGGACACCCATGCAGGGCAGGGCAACGAGAGAGGGGCGCTATCGAATAATTTCTTAAATTTAAGCAAAGCTTTGTCCTACCTTCAAGATAACATCAACAAACCCAATGATGTCATCGTGGTGCTCAGTGAGTTTGGGCGCACAGTGCATGAAAATGCTTCACGCGGTACAGATCACGGATTTGGCAATGCCATGATGGTCATGGGCTCTCAAGTCAACGGTGGAAAGCGTCTAGGGCGTTGGGAAGGTTTGGCTCTAGAGCGACTGAATGAATCAAGAGATTTACCTGTTTTCCATGACTACCGCATGGTGCTATCTCAGATTTTTGAGCGAGTTTTCAATTTTAATGCTCAACAAATAGCCAAAGTATTCCCTGGAAGTCAAATCTCAATTGCTGCTGGAGCACAAGATTTGCATATTTTTAAAGGATGATTTTCTATCCTTTATGTTCTCAGTATGATCGCGAATGAAGCAAATTAATATTAAAGATCAAAAAAAGCAAAGACGATCTACTGGTGCAGTCACACTCAAGGATGTTGCTGAGATTGCTGGAGTAGCCCAAATAACAGCCTCTAGAGCTCTCAACACGCCCAACTTGGTGTCTGAGAACGTATTGAATAAAGTCTTGCATGCAGTCAAACAAACCGGCTACGTACAAAACAAAATTGCTGGTGGGTTGGCCTCATCACGAAGTAAACTGATTGCTGCGATCATTCCTAACTTTGCATCCTCAATCTTTTTAGAAACCATTGATGCGTTGAATCAAACATTGGTTTCATCCGGCTATCAACTTCTACTTGGTCAATCCAATTACTCCGCCGAGCGAGAGGAGTCGTTGTTGGATGAAATCATCGGTCGAAGACCTGAGGGAATCTTTATCACTGGAGTCTTGTCATCTAATGATGCGAAAAGAAAGTTGATTGCTTCAAACATACCAGTAGTTGAAGCTTGGGATTTAACAGATCATCCAATTGATATGTTGGTTGGCTTTTCACATCAAAACATTGGTTCTTCTGTCGCATCGTTTTTGATCGGAAAAGAATATAAAAATTTAGGCGTCATTCAAGCCAATGATGAACGTGCGTTCAGAAGATCAAATGCTTTTATCGAAGTTGCAATTGAAAGTGGCCTAGAGCATGTTCATGTGATCAACGTTGGCGACTCTCGAACTGTGAGCAGTGGAAAGGCAGCTTTTTGTGAGTTGCTTGAGCAAAATCCAAATATCGATGGTGTATTTTGTAGTTCCGATCTATTGGCGCTTGGTGTGTTGACTCAAGCTCAAATTCTCAAAATTGATGTTCCATCTCAGTTGGGTATCATTGGTTTTGGCGATATTTCACTTGCCAAGGATACGTGGCCGGCTATGTCGACTGTCAGAATCAACAGCGGTCAAATTGGTACCATTTCTGCCAATCTATTGATTGCTCGGGCTGAAAATCAAATTGTTTCTGATCATATTTTTGACCTTGGGTTTACCGTTGTCGAAAGACAGACCACCAGATAGAGGTAAACCCTAATTCATTGACCTTGACTTATAATATGGTAGCGCTACCATTAGATGATGATTTTCTCAATTGAATATGATGCACTTTGAAAATTTGGTGGCGCAACCCAAAAAAATAGGGGTTCACAGAAGAACCAAAAATTTGGTTGACTTCACAGTTGAGCACTTGGTCAGTGAAATCGATAACGGCATTTATAAGCCGGGTGATCGCCTTCCAACAGAATCAGAGATGATTCAAAAGTTCAAGGTGAGCAGAACTGTGGTGCGTGAAGCGATATCAAAATTGCAAGTCGCAGAACGAGTGGTGACCAAGCACGGATTAGGTTCTTTTGTCATTGATGAAAAAGCCAAATCTTATTACAAGATTACTGCTGCCGATCAGATGACATTGAAGGATGTATTGGATATTCTGGAGCTGCGATTGAGCTTGGAGAGTGAAGCAGCAGCTTTGGCAGCCATCAGAAGAACCGATTTCAACCTTGAATGCATGCAAAAGGCTTTGGATGACTTCGAAAAATCCATCAGCTTAGATGCGGCTGCCATCTCTTCAGATTATCAATTTCACCTTGAGATCATCAAGGCGACCAACAACAATCACTTTTATAACTTACTCAATTACTTGGGTTCTATGATCATTCCGCGTGCAAGATTGAAAATCATCAATCAAAGCGCTATTGATAAAATATCATATTTGAAAATGATTCATGATGAACACAGAGAAGTATTCAATGCCATAAAGGCAAAGGACCCAGAAAAATCTCGTAAGATCGTGTCCGATCATCTGATGAAAAGTCGTGATCGACTCTTGAATCAAATTCATTCATGAGCAAAATTATTCCTGTTTTTTTAATTCAAATGTCTAAATCTTTATTCTTTTTCCTTTTTGTTTCTTTGGTCACTTTTTCAGTGCCTTCTAACGCTAAACGCACGATTGATTCAAGTGAAAGAATTAATCAGGCAAGCATCAACTTAAGTGCCAGAGGCACTTACGAATTGAGTAATGGCTGGAAGTTCCAATTCGAACCGAAAGATTCCATTGATCAGCTCGTTAATGATCCAAGCGTCATGGCCAAATGGGAAACTGTTTCGGTTCCTCACACTTGGAATGCTCTTGATGGTCAATCCATACAATCTTCCTACAAAAGGGGAATCGGTTTTTATAAATTGAACTTCACGTTACCCGAAAATATTAAAAATGATCGCTACTGGATCGAATTCGATGCAGTTAGCTTGGTGAGCAATGTTTGGCTCAATGGAAGTTTCATCGGTCGCCATGAAGGTGGCTTTGGTCGCTTTAGATATGACATTACTGAACAAGTCAAACTCAATGGCAGTAATGTTTTGACCGTTAAAGTTGATAATTCAGAGCAAAAACCTGGTTCTGATACCCAAAATGTTCCGCCCTTCAGTGGTGACTTTATGGTGCAAGGCGGTATTTATCGTGGAGTTCGAATTTTATCAACTCCAGATGTACACATCGACACCATGGACGATGGCGGATTAGGTGTTTATGCAAGAACCGTAGAGCTCAATTCCAATAAGGCAGTTGTCAATATCAAAACCCTTTTGGCAAATGATCTTCATGTTCCTCAAGTCTCTGAGTTATCTGTTCAAATCGTTGACTCGAAAGGGGCAGTCGTCTCTCAAGAGGCTCAAACTGTTCGACTAATTGCGGATCAATCACAAGAGATTGAGCAATATATCACTGTTCGAAACCCACATCCTTGGGCTGGAAAGAATGATCCATATCTTTACAGTTTGGTTGTGCGTCTTAAGAATTTAAAAAACAATAAGATTGATACAGTTGAAACTCAAATTGGCTTGAGGCAAACCAGCGTCGACAGAAACACAGGTTTTTACTTGAACAAGCAACACTATCCTCTTCATGGTGTAGCGATGCATCAAGATTTTAAGGACAAGGGCTGGGCTGCAACTCTGAATGATAAGAAAATTAATTTCGATTTGATCAAGGAAATTGGTGCCAATACGGTTAGGTTTTCTCACTATCCTTACGATCAATTCGACTACGAAATGGCAGATCGTGCGGGCCTGATCATCTATACCGAAGTGCCGCTGGTTGACACTGCCACAAACAACGCTGATGATGCATCTGTGTCTTCTGCAGTTACAGCGAACATGATCCGGCAAGTCAAGGAGATGATCAAACAAAATTTCAATCATCCATCTGTAGCATTTTGGGGACTTGCCAATGAAATTGGCTTTACCAAGCGCTTCACTCCCAAATCCAGTCCAGACTCTTTAAGAGATTTGTTCAATCAAATTCGCAAAGTTGCACATTCTCTTGATCCCTCAAGACCCACGTCACAAGCTGACAACTTAGGATTTCCTTCTTTCAGTGAAAATGAAGATGTTGTTGCGCTAAATCGTTATTATGGTTGGTATGACTCAACGCTTACTGCTGACAAAATCTTAGGTGATTTTGATCGCTACCGAAAAGACAGACCCAACCAACCAGTCGGTTTAACTGAATATGGATTCGGTGCGCAAATCACTCAACACACAGATGACCCAAGGGTGATCATGCCGGCTAACTTGGTGACGATTGGCAGGGGTGCCAATCCTGATTTTATGCCCGAGGAATATGCGAGTTATGGTCATGAGAAGTTTTACGGAATCATCAAGGATCAGGACTATATCTTTGGTACCTGGATATGGAATATGTTTGACTTTGCCAATTTGGGGCGAAAAGAAGGGGATTATCTCAATCAAGGATTGAGTTTGAACAATAAAGGACTTGTTTCATTTGATCGAAGCATTAAGAAAGATGCCTTCTATTTCTACAAAGTTCAATGGAATCCTGAGCCAACACTTTTCATCACATCCAAGCGTTATACAGAGCGTTCGTATCCTGTGACAAATGTAAAAGTTTACTCAAATGTCCAAAAAAATCTGATCACTCTCACCAATAATGGAAAAAACATTGGCTCTCCCAAAAACTGTCTTTCAGGCGTATGTATTTGGGAAAATGTGGACCTTACTCCAGGACAAAATTTAATTCAAGTAACGGCCAACATTGGTTCACGTCTTTTAAAAGATACAGCCTCCTGGAATCTCAATGATTACTCAGGAAGTTTTAGGGTTGCCGTAGGTTCTGGCTCTCCACTGATTGGGCGTTATGGACAAAAATTCGGCTCAGATGCCTTTCTAACTGAAGACTCCTATGAGAGCAGTTTCGGAGTTGGAAATAAGCTGTCATTGTCTGACCAAGAGGTTTTGGATGTGACCTTAGATTTGCCTAAATTCAAGAGTGTCACTAAAAAAGGGTATACCTTCCAAGAGCCAGTGCCTTTTGAGCCTTTTGTCTTCAGATCATTCAGAACAGGTACCTTCTCTTACAACTTCCCTGTTAAAAATGGTAACTACGAGATCAAATTGGGATTTTTTGAGCCAGAACAGTCTACTTTGCAAGGCTCTAGACTCTTCAATATATCTGTCAATGGCCGGATCATTGAAAACTCTTTTGATGTTTTCAAGGAAGCTGGCGGAAAAGCCAGGAAAGCTGTGATCAAAGAATATCCTGCTTCCGTTGAAGACAATCACTTGAAGATTGATTTTCTACCCGTCAACGGAAAAGCTGTGCTGAGCTTCATTGAAATCTCAAAAATTCTTTGATTTCATCATAGGTTTACTTTGAAAAAATTTCTTAACAAGTCGATGAATCGAAGAAATTTCAGTGTCTTAGCACTATCAGCAGCAAGTTTGTCTTCTTTCTCACAAGAAAATGACAATCGATCCATCAATTTTGAAAACACCGATTTATATCTTTTGATTGGACAGTCAAACATGTCGGGTCGAGGAGATGTAGAAGATGTTGATAAAGTCCTCCACGAACGTGTTTTCTACTTGAATCGAATTGGATCAATTGATCCTGCAATCGATCCAATTCACTTTGATAAACCAAAGGTCGCTGGTGTAGGCCCGGGTAGAACGTTTGGCATTTATCTTTCCAATTACATCAAAGATCGAAATGTGCTGTTGGTTCCTTGTGCTGTAGGGGGCTCGCCTATTGATTCTTGGAAGCCCAATTCTTTTTATGCTGAAAACAATTGTTATCCTTATGATGACATGGTCAAAAGAATTAAATCGGCTTCACAGTTTGGACGCTTCAAGGGCATTTTATGGCACCAGGGGGAAAGCGATTCAAATCTAAAAATGGCAGGGTCTTACAAGGGTAAACTCATTGAATTGATATCGAATGTGAGGCAATTGACTTCAAATCCCCAGATTCCATTTTTGATTGGGCAGATGGGGCAATGGCCAGAAAAGCCTTGGGATGAATGGCGCAAGGCAGTCAATGAATCGCAAATTGAGATTTGCAATGAACTTGAAAACGTCAAGTTTGTATCCTCACAAGGCCTTCGTCCTAAGAAAGATCTGATTCATTTCGATTCAGCCTCTGCAAGGATTTTAGGTGAGCGTTTCGCAAAGGTTTTTCTGAACATTTGATTCAAGCTTCAAATATTGCATGCGTATTTGAAAACTTGATCTAGTTTCTCAATATCATGTCCTTCGTAACTGACGCCTGTTTCCAAGACAACAGTTTGAGTTTGGCGGTCAACCAATATATTTTGTGAGAAATTGCCTGCCATTCTCAGCTGTTGTCCGGTTGAAGAATGATGCCAAAAGAAATTTTTATAAGCTCTGTTGGGTCTGGCCACGTTGAATTTGGAAGCTTGGTCCAATTCGGTGAGGGATGAGATTTCATCGATCCATTTTTTCGATACGATTTGCCGATCATTGAACCAACCGCCATTGGCCACCATCATGCCAAGTCGTATCCAATCCTGTGCTGTTGCACTGAATCCTGCGCCACTGAAGGTGAACCCTTTTTCATCTGTTAGCCAAGTTGCTTGTTGTCTGGCGCCAAGTGGTTTCCAAAGTAGCATTTCTGTGATTTTGTGCAAGGGCATTTGATAAGCGCTCTCAAGTGCCCAAGCAATCAACATTGCGTTGATGTCAAGGTAGTTGAACTTTGAACCTTGTGGTGTATTGAGTGCCCATTTGAAATTCAAAATCCCTTGTACCTGATCGGTTCCTCGTCCTCTTTGACCGGGAAATCCAATTTGGGAGTATCCAAATCGCTCAAATTCATTTTGTGGTTTACACCAAACTTGGCAGATATCTATTCCACTGGTCATGTTCATCAGATTTCTGAGCTTTAATGAACCGAAGTCGTGTGTTTTCAATTCCGAAATATATTGTTCAAGTCGATCATCAATAGATTTTATTTTTCCATCGTCTAGGGCTATACCCACCAAAAGACCTACGATGCTCTTTGTCATTGACCAACCGAAGAATCGCATTTTCCAAGTGCGATCTTTAAAGTACTCTTCATAAACAATTTGATTTTCTTTTGCAACCAATAATGAGGTTCGGTTATTTTCTAGTGCGTATTTCTGAGCTTTTGCAATTAGGGAAGAATCAATCGATTTTGTGATTGGAATTGGATCTTTGAAAACTTTTGTTGGTGATATGGTATTGAATCTAAACATCGATTCAATGCCCCCTGAAAAATTACCAACTCGGTGGGATAGAGGAATTGTTAACTCATTTTGAAGATCTTCAGTCGCCCATCCGATTGGGTATTGGTTAGTTCTTTGATTGAGAGTCTGTGAAAAAGCAGACCCATAAAAAAGTGCCAATCCCGATGCCAAGAAATATCTTTTTTTCATGATTTAAATTTCAAAATTTTTTATAGATTACAGCGAATTTTCCTAGGGAAAACACTAGATTTGCAAAAAAAATAACTTCAAATTTAGACTAAATATGGTAAGAATAAATGGGTTGAAAGTGCATTAAAAATATTGGAGAAAAAATGATAAACAACAAGACCATTCATGCTAATCGATTTAGCCGCAAGCCAATCAATTTGGCCATCTTTGCGATGCTCAACTTCGGAGTTCTTCAAGTTGCATTGGCACAATCTTCTCCTGTTGCCAATTCAAATAATTCTGATGGTGGTGCTCAACTTCAAACGGTTACGGTGACTGCAAATAAGCGTGTTGAGGTGCTCGAAAAGGTCCCCATGGCCATTTCTGTTTTGAATCAAGAAGTCATTGAGCGCAACAACGTTGTTCAATTCGATGACATCGTAAACATTGTTCCAACTTTGTCCATTAATTATGGAACTCAGCCGGCCAACAATGGCATCATCATGCGAGGATTGGGAACAGTAGCGCTAGGGCAGGGCGTTGAATCCGATGTGGCTGTCGTGATTGATGATATTCCGATGACGCAACAGTTCCAAGCTTTCATGGGTTTATCGGGTCTTGACCGAGTTGAGATTCTTCAAGGTCCACAAAGTACTTTGTATGGCAAGAGCTCAATCGCAGGTGCTGTGAATATCATCACCAAACCCATGAGTGAAACGCCCAAGGGTGAGATTTCACTGTACAAAACGAATGACATGGAAAACAAGATACAGGGTACCTTTTCCACTCGCGTGAATGAGCATTGGGCATATCGAGTTTCAGGTTCATCAAATAACTATGCTGGAAATATCCTCAATATTTACAACAATACCCATGTCAACGGCACTGAGTCTAAAACTTTCATGGGTAAATTGCTTTGGCAACCGACTGAGAAATTGGATGTTGAGTTATCCCCTAGATACAACCAGTCGATGGTGAATTGTTGTTTATTCGTTCCAACAGGATTTACTGCAGCAAATGGCGCGCCCCTGAGCAATATATATTGGCAAGGTGTAACCTCATTGCCTGCAAGTCAATTGTTTGCAGGCGTTCCCATTGGGCCAGGCAATACAACTGTTAAAGAAGACTACCCTACTGGAATGAATGCCACAACAAAAGGTGTGGGATTGAAAGCCACATTGGCGTTGGAGAATGGCGCGACTCTCATGTCGATCACTTCAAAATCCAATTATTTGGCAACCGATTACCGCGATCAAGACTTTACCGCATCCAACATCTTGGGATCCTTGGTCAATTCTCCAGCAACTGTTCCCGCGCCCACAGGTGGCAACATACAGGTTGGTGTCTACAACATCAATGCTTCCACACAAGAATTTCGTTACACCTCTCCTGACGAAGGTAAACTCAAATATGTTGGTGGCTTGTGGTACTCAGAGAGTGATTACACACACCAATTTACCAGAGGTGTGGCCAACGTACTGACATCTCCAACAGGCAGCAATCCCACCAATCCTGTTAATTTGCTCGGTGACAGTCACGTTCGAAATGAAGCGCTTTTTGGACAAGCAACATACGAGATTGCGCCCACATACACAGTGTTGTTTGGCGGGAGATATGGACGCGAGATCAATGGTGCAAATTTAGATTTTGCTTACCCCTGGGTACCCACTGCTGCTGTTCCCTATGCACACTTGGCCAACCCCAGCACTGCGGAAAATGCTGTCACCACCAAGTTGAGTCTTTCTCATGAACTCGATCGAAATACCATGATCTATGCCTTGACATCGACTGGTTATAAAGGACGCGCTTACGACTTTTCCAGCACTTCTGTGAGCTTGAATCCTGTGGCATCTGAGACGGGAAGAAACCTTGAAGTCGGATTCAAGGGTAATTATTTGAACAATCGATTGACAGTCAATGGCTCTGCTTGGAATACCAAATTCAGCAATTATCAATTGCAAAGATCCTTCACAAATGCGCTTGGTGTTTACTCTACAGTGATCGATAGCATTCCATTTGTTCAATCCAAGGGTATGTCTTTCGATGTGAATGCACTCGTTACACCACGACTTTTACTCAACGGATCTGTTGCTTTCACCAATGCAACGATTGGGGATTGGACCACTGGACCTTGTGCAGCTGGGAGCACTGGACCCTACAGTCCTTGCGTTCCAATCACAGTCATCTCCGGCGGAAAGCCCACAACTGTTTCTGTTCAGGACCTAACCGGTGCTTCAATGCCCAACGCACCCAAAGTGAAATTAAATTTGGGTGGTCAGTATGACATTTTGCTCAGCGATCGCTCATACGATGCATTTGTCAATGCAAACGTTCGTTACCAAAGCTATGAAGTCACCACAACCAGTCAAGATCCTGGATTCTCGGTCGCACCTTTCAGCATCACAAACGTCGGTTTTGGTATTAAAGACAAAGCCAAAGCCTACAAATTTAGCCTCTTTGTTAACAATTTGTTCAACAAGAGTTATGCTTTGACGGGCTTTAACGGTATGGGTACATATAAAACGACTGGCTCTGTAACTGGTGTGACTTCCACCTCTTGGACTCCTGCCAGGGACGCATTCAGATACATAGCAGCTCGCCTAGACTACTCCTTCTAATCTTTCTATTCATATCCCAGTGTTTTTTAAAACTGGGATTTTTTTTATTTCAATAACCTCACAAAATGAAAAAAAACATATTTTCAAAAACTTTCGCTTTATCAATCGTAGGCGGATCTGTCGCTATCGTTTTGATCTCATGCAGCAGCCAAGGACAAGGTTCTCCTTTTCCCATTCCCTCAATTCCTGCTGCGAAATCAGCGTTAATTCCTCCCGATCTAACTGCTGCTTGTCCGATCACCAACTCATCTATTGATACCTTCAAAGTCAAAGGCAGTGGACTTGCGTTCAATGGTGCTAGTTTTGGTACTGTTGGAACTTATACATATTATTTGGCAGAGTCCGTTGGTAAAGTGAATATCAATGATGCTTGTGCTTCTACCATCGTTGATCTGCCCAACTTGGCCTGGACTGCAGATGCATCTGGAAACATCAAATACTCATTTGATGTGATGATGATTTCTCCAACCGACCCCACCAAAGCAAGTGGAACTTTACTTTTTGAGGTGACCAATCGGGGCAATGACAATGCTGTCCAACGATTGCTTGATACGAATAGCGATGACCTCTTCAGCAACACTGCTCCCGGTATTCCTGCCTCTGGTGCCACTGCTGTTAAGGGAACTGGCTCAGGAAATGCGTTTTTGATGAATAGAGGTATGACCATTGTTTGGTCGGGTTGGCAAGGAGATATTTCTCAGTCTTTAAGTGACGCTGCCCTCAATGGCGCTACCCCTGCAATCACCTCCACGACCAAGTGGTACTTGCCAGGGATGACCCTTCCGATCGCCAAGGATGCCAAAAATGGCAATTCACCAATCACCGGTGTGGTGCAAGATGAGTTCATTGCTGATGCACCTGGATCAAGCGGTAGTTTTTCGCTCGCCTATTCTCAAGCTCCAGGAACTGCTCAATCTTTGACGATTCAAAAAACAGCTTTGAGCACTCCCATCACTCTTGACTCCTCACTCTACAGTGTCTCTAATGGTAAGGTGACCATCAACCGTGCTGCTGTCGTGGCCAATGCGAACTATGCATCAGCTTTGGATGTGGGTAGCGACAACGGTTCCATCTATCACTTCAACTACACAGCAATCAATCCTCAACCTTATGGACTTGGGTTCTTGGCAACGCGTGATTTGATTTCTTTTTTACGCTATGAAAAACAAGATGGCAATGGCAATGCCAACCCCATCTCTGGTTTAAGCAAGATTGCTTTGGCAACAGGAAATTCTCAGTCAGGCCGATATTTGCGTGATTTCTTGTGGCAAGGCTTCAATACCAGTGCGAAGATCAAACCAGTTTTTGATGGAATGTTGCCTATGGTGGCGGGTTCAAGAAAAACGTACACCAATTTCAGATGGGCCAAACCAGGAGACTTTTCTAAACAACACGAAACCCATTTCACTCCAGGTGACCAATTTCCGTTCGCTTATGCCACGATTACAGATCCTTTGAGTGGAAAAACAGACGGGTTGCTCCAAAAATGTTCGCAAATGAATGATTGTCCTAAAGTCATTCAATATGACAGTCCCGTTGAATTCAGCAATGCCAGAGCTTCACTCAACGTGACCGACGGGGTCGGTAACGACATTTCAATTCCCAATAATGTTCGCATGATATATGTACCGGGCACTGCTCATGGTGCGACCGCTTTGGCCGACAATGCCCTGTCCTTGCCTGACTACACAACCAACAGCAAATCATTGGCGGTCTCGAGTGGTACTTTTCCAAATGCTCTCACTGCAAGTACTGCTTTAGCGCGAGCTTTGTTGATTAATCTAGAAGGGTGGATCAATGGTTCTGCTGCACCGCTTCCATCGAATTACCCATCGGTGAAGGCTGGTACCATGGCCGTTCCGACCACATCGCCAACAAGCTTAAATGCGCCTGACTTGAGTGCTCTCGGTCTTCCTTTCAATGGTGTTTTCAACACCTTGACGCTCAACGATTACAGTGTCATTCCAAGCCTTCAGTCTTCAAAGCAATACACGGTATTGCTTCCCACGTCGGATGCGCAAGGAAATGACATTGCTGGTGTCAAGATGCCGGACGTGGCCGTTCCTCTGGCAACTTTCAAAGGTTACAACTATCGAGCATCAGGATATGTTGCAGGAGATTTAACCAGTTTGTACGGGTCTCAATTGGCCTTTAATCCGACCAAAACTGCGAAGGATCCACGTCAGGGATTTGTTGATTTATATGCCACGAAGGCCAACTACCTAACAAAATGGAATGCGAGTGTGGATGCTTTGATCGCTCAAGGTTATTTGTTACCCGAGGACAAAGCCCTTTACATCAACAGGGGTATGCATCAAAGTTCGCAGGCCAATTTCTCAAAGTATCTGCAATGATTTTTAAAATTTAAAAGTCAGCAGTCATAAAGCCTTGTGTTTGATTGAAACACAAGGCTTTTTAAATACACAAATTGAATAAAAGCAAAACGCAGATTTGAAGATCAGCGGGTGCTATGCTTCATGGCCCGTTCAACCTCACGCTTTCCTTCACGGTCCTTAATCGTGTCGCGTTTGTCGTGCTCAGCCTTACCCTTGGCGAGCGCAATTTCACACTTGATTTTGTTGTTTTTCCAATGCAGATTCAAGGGTACCAAGGTGTAGCCCTTTTGTTCGACTTTGCCGATCAAGCGTCTGATTTCGTCCTTTTTAAGCAGCAATTTTTTCGTTCGCACAGCGTCTGGACTGACGTGTGTTGATGCTGTTTTGAGGGGGTTGATCTGGCAGCCAATGACGAAGAGTTCTCCGTCACGGATGACCACATATCCATCTGTCAATTGAACTTTGCCCTCGCGAACGGCTTTGACCTCCCAGCCTTGAAGAACCATGCCGGTCTCAAACCGCTCTTCAAAGAAGTAATTGAAAGCAGCCTTTTTGTTGTCGGCAATGCGAGAGGGGGTTTCTGTTTTTTTTGTCATTTTTGGGCCATTTGGGCCAGAGCTTCACTACAATCCCGAATCAGAGCGCCGCGTCAGAATCGAACGCTTTAAATATTCATGAAAACAATCCATAAATCTGTTCTGATTTGGTTCAGTGCCCAAGAAATGTATGACTTGGTCACCGCCATTGATGATTATCCTCAATTTTTGCCTTGGTGTGACCATGCCCGCATCCTTGAGCGACAAGAAAATGGGGTGATTGCCGAAATAGGGATGTCTTTGAGTGGTTTTAAAAAGTCTTTTACGACTCAAAACACTCATATCACCAACCAAGAGGTCAGAATCGAACTCCTCAAAGGCCCCTTCAAAGCCTTGAACGGCATTTGGACCTTTCATGCACTTGGTGATCAAAGGGCTTGTCGAATTGAACTTCATCTCAATTACGACTTTGAAAGTATTTTTGGTAGTTTGGTTGGTCCTCTTTTCGACAAAATTGCAAGCACCTTGGTGGATGCCTTTGTGAAACGTGCTGAGGACGTCTACAGCACATGAGCTCTGAGCAGTCCAGCGTTGAAATTGTTTGGAGTCATGGACCTAGATCGGCTTTGACTCACACCTTCGATTGGATGGAGGGGCAAAGTGTGTTGCAAGCCATCTGCTCACACCAGGGCTTTCTCCATCAAGTCCTTCAATTGAACCCTGATGCTCCATCCAAAGTTGAAATGAACGATAGCGGTTTAGGTTCCCATTTAGAGGCGCTCCAAGCCAAAGGGGAACTTTTTTTGAGCATTTGGGGTCATCCTTGCCAACTCCAAACCTTGCTCAAGCCACTGGACCGACTTGAATTGAGTCTAGCTTTGAAGGTAGACCCAAAGGTGGCAAGACGCGAACGTTTTCAAGCACAAGGGGCGAAAAGTGCGGGCTTGTTTGCTAAAAAACGTCCCGGTGCAAAGTCTGGTTATTGAAGTCCAAATGTTTTCTCAGATGCGAGAAAAATACTCACAGGACTGAAAAAGCAACTTGTCTGAAGCCTCCTCATAACGACGCAATTCAGAGCGCTTCAGTGTGGTGATGTAGTTGACGAACTCTTGTCCCATAGTTTTTACCAAGTGTTTGTCTTTCGCAAGGGCCTCCAAAGCTTCACCTAAGGTGGAGGGGAGTTTTTCGCTGTCGTTTTGATAGGGAGAGTCCGTCGCCAAAGGAGCAGTCAATTGACGACTGATTCCATCTATGCCCGCGTAAATTTGACTTGCCATGTAAAGGTATGGATTTGCGGCAGGCTCACCTTGACGATTTTCGATGCGAGTGCCCTCATCATTGCACTCTCCAATGACCCTTAACAAAGCCCCACGATTGTCCCGCCCCCACACAAGAGACTGAGGCGCTAAAGCGTTTGGCGAGTAACGCTCATATCCATTGATGGTGGGCGTGCAAAAGACAGATGTTCCTCTAGCATGCGCGAGCAAACCAGCCAAATAATGTTCTCCTAAGGCTGAGAGTGTTTTTTGGGCATGCTGTGGACCAACACCTACTAAGGGAGATTCTCGTTTGAATAAATTCGCATGTGTTTTCGCGTCAACCAATGACTGGTGTAGGTGCCAACCGCTGGACATGATTTGCTTAAAAGGCGGACGACAAACGAAACTGGCATAGTATCCATGACGCATCAAAGCTTGTCTGACTGCAGATCGAAACAGAACCATGTTGTTGGCCGCTGTCATGGCATCTGTGACTTCAAATACAGCTTCCACTTGACTAGGTCCAAACTCAATCTCCAAAGAGGTCAATGGCAAACTCAATCCTTCGGCAGTCTCTTGAACAATGCTCAGAGGCTCATGTGCCATGTCTGTCCACGCCTCGCTCAAGAGGTTGTAGCCTGGGTGGATCAACTCAACTTCTGGGCCCACAGAAGGCCACTGAGCAAGTGCTGGGTTTGTGTTGCCACTGGGCGTTTTGATTCGATAGATGTGAAATTCAATTTCCAGGCCACACATCAATTGCATGTTCAATTTCGAAAGTTCATTGATTGCATGTTGAAGTACTGACTTGGAGTCAAAGGGCACCAAGTGCCCATCAGGAAAATAGGCTTGGCATTGAATCCATGCGGTTTTCGGGCTCCAAGGTAGCACCTTGAATGTGCTCAAGTCAGGCTGCAAAATCACATTGCTTCCTTGGCCAAACCCTGGTAGGTCGTCAACACCACCGCTCTCAAAAACCTTGTAAGCGGTGCGATCGGAGGTGTCTTTGAGCAGCAAAGTGCTGACCATGCCAATTCCCCTTTCCAGGGCAGCTTTTAGGGCTCTAGGCGTCAGAGTCTTGCATCGGGTGATGCCATGAATGTCACACCATGCAAAGCGAACCTGATCAATTCCTTCATTGGCAATTTTCTCCAAGCATGCAGATGCAGTGAGTTTGGATTGAAAATGATTATTCATTGGGTGATTGAGTGGTCACGTTGAGATATTTTTAGCTTACTGCCTCATTCAAAGTGTCTTTGTACCAGGGAGATTGAGTTTGTTTCAACGTCACTTGTTTGGGCCACCATTCGCTCCATGTGCCACTGGGCGCGATGCCGTCCACAGTATCAGGGCCAGTTCGGGCTTTGGCCACCACAGGATTGGCAACGCCTGGGATTTCACCACCCGAGGCGAGGCTTTCAATCGCCTGGATGAGAACACGGCGATTGGCCATGATGAGTTTGTCGCTTGTACCCAAATGTTCTCGAGTTCTGTTTTGAATGGAGCCCATGCTCTCTACAGCCCACTGGTCATGCACGTTGATGTCTTCCTCTCCCATGCCCAGATACGTTTTCCCCGACTGTTCGTCTGGGTTGAAGCCCCAAGCGTTGTTTCGGCCTGATTTGGGTTTGTAGTCGGGTAAGCTGATGAATTGAAGTCTTTGCTCCCTCATGGCTTCTTTGTTCAATGGAGTGCTAAAGCTTGTGAAAAAAGAGTACCAGTAGGTGTTCTCGTCATCAACGGGTACGTGCATTTGAGTGATGGTCATGGTCTCTGATAGCGGGATCACAAAAGTCGCAGGGAAAATGGATTGTGTGACTCGTACATGGGTCAGCTCTTCGGTCATGTGTCGGATCGAGTGGATCTCCATTCCGTAGGGCTTGGGTAAAAAGTTGATCTCTGGACGGTAAAACTCTCGCATGATTTTCGTCATCGGCCACTGTTCGCCATGAACATTTCCCGCACTCGCGCTTCTGAATTGTTTTCCCGCATCGTTGTTGCCAATGTTGCCCAGGTTTTCATCGTTCAAGAATCGATGCAAAAAGGATGGATGAGCAGGATCGATGCCCACTTCAAAGGCTTGTAGCCAATTGGCATTCCACAGTCCTTTGAAGGCGAAGCTGTGAGAGGCGGGCGCTTTGAAGCAATCCAGTGCAGGTAATGGTGGAGGAGTTTCATTTTCAGGTCCCATCCAAACAAATATCACACCACTTTGCTCAACTACAGGATAACTCCTTTGCTTGACGCGATGACACAATTGGCTACCTAAGGGTTCTGCAGGTGTGTCCAAGCACGCTCCGGTTGCTGAGAACTTCCAGCCATGAAAGGGGCAGCGAATGCCATCCGATTCGTACCTGGCAAACGCCAAATCTGCACCACGATGTGCACAGTCACTATCGAGCATGCCCCAGTCTCCATTTTCTGTTTTAAACAGAACCATGTTTTGTCCAAACAAGCGAACCGCTTTCAACGGGCGATTGTTTTGTCGAGGGTCAAATCGAGGGTTGAACTCATCGACCAAGGCTGCAGGCTGCCAATAGCGGCGAAGCAAGTTTCCACAAGCTGTGTCAGGACCGACACGGGTGATCAATTCGTTTTGATTTGCATTCATGTTGATGCCTACTGAATTAAGGTGCTATTAAAGCCAACTGGTTATAAGTTTATAACATAGAAAATAGATTTTTCAGTCCTGAAAATCAATGGATCTCGCTTTAATGAAGGGGTTACCACTAGTTCATTTTCTTTATCCAATGCGCGAAAATGAATCAATGTTTTTCATCAGCATCTATTGCAGTCACATCAAGAAATTGACATGAACACGAAGACCTCTTGGTTGATCAAGCGCACCTCATCTTTAACATCATTCATATTCGTCTTTTTCTTTGCTTCTTGGTTTACGAATGTTCAAGCGCAAATTAAAACGCTCAATGAATTGTCTAAGTATGATGGGCAAGATCGCACACAGGTCTTGTTTGAAGGGGCCAAACGAGAAGGTGAGCTCACAATTTATTATGCTCACCCCATTATTCAAAACATTGCAGAGGGATTTTCAAAACAATACGGAATCAGGGTCAAGGCTTGGAGAGCTGGTTCAGAGGCGATACAGCAAAGGCTGATGGCAGAACAAAAAGCTGGCAAATTCGACCTCGATGTATTGTCCAACACTGCTCTTGATACCGAGGCGACGTTTAGACAAAAGCTTCTTCAAGAAGTAGCTTCTCCCTTTCATTCAAGTCTGATAGAGAACGCATTGCCAATTCATCGCCAGTGGGCAGCATTCAACATGGATATCTTCTCGCTAGCTTACAACACGCGAACGATAGCCAAAGAAAATTTACCAACTAGATACGAAGACTTGGCAATGCCACAATGGAGAGGTCAACTAGGCATTGAGTCCGATGACAGCATCTGGTATGGGGCTTTGCTCAATGAGTTGGGTGAGGCCAAGGGAAAGGCGCTATTTGAAAAAATAATGACCAACCAGGGGGTCTCCATTAGAAAAGGACATTCCTTGCTCGCAACCATGGTGGCATCTGGAGAGGTGCCTATGGCCTTGGATGTCTACAACTGGAATCCTGAACAACTCAAGAGAAAAGGCGCGCCCATAGAAGTGGCATGGCTAAGCCCAACTTTGGCATTGCCCTCGGCTGTGGCAATATTGAACAAAGCGCCACATCCCTATTCGGCCTTGCTCTTTTACGATTATGTCTTGAGCGAAGGTCAAAAATTTGTGGCTGAGGCTGGTTATGTGCCAACCAACAATCACTTTGCTTCAGCTTATTCGACAGTAAAATACAAAGTGATAGATCCTGGTTTTGCTGCCAATCAGCAAGAGCGTTGGCAAAAGTCATATGCAGAGCTTTTATCCAAAAGAAATCAGTGAGTCCCCGAGCATTTCTTACCAGCTTCCATTTCATGAAATCCAACTGTCTCGATTTGAGTCTTGCCCTATCTGATAATCACTACACTCGACCGCTTTTGCAGGGTCGGGTGTGCCCGCAGGGGGTGCGTTTCTTGCCCACTTCGGTTCATCCTTCTGAGATGTTTTGGAGGCAATTGAAGTACGCTGACTTCGATGTCTCTGAGATGTCATTGTCCTCGCTGTTCATCGCCACTTCAAAAGGTGATACGCGATGGGTGGCCTTGCCCATTTACACATCACGCACTTTTTTCCAGACCTGGATTTTGAAGCGCACTGATCGCGGCATCGATTCTCCAAGTGATTTAAAGGGAAAGAGAGTTGGTGTTCCTGAATATCAACAAACAGCGGCTCTTTGGTCAAGAGGGATTTTGCAAGACGAATTCGGTGTAGCTGCAAAAGACATCGAGTGGTACATGGAACGCGGTCCGCAGATGAGTCATGGAGGATCAACTGGATTTGTGCCTCCTTCAGGGGTTGTGCTTCATCAAATTCCTTCTCACACCAACATTGGAGAGATGTTGATCAAGGGCGATCTTGATGCAACACTTCTATATCTTCCACATAAAAATTTAGTTGATCGCTCAACCCTGGATGTTCTCAGTTATCCTTTCATCAAGCCATTGTTTGAACATCCATTTCAAGAAACCAAGCGTTATTTTGAGAAAACAGGCCTTTTCCCGATCAACCACACCGTTGTCATGAAAAGAGAATTGTATGAAAAGGAACCTTGGCTGGCCCTCAATATCTTTCACGCGTTCCAAGCAGCCAAAGAAGAGGCAGACAAAGACGCTGTCGAAGCCATACAGTCCATGCTGGAAACGGGAAAACTACTCACTGATCCCTTGAGCGAGAAATCGTGGATGAATCAAGCCAAAACTTATGGCATGAAAAACTCCAGGCCCGTGATTGAGAAAATCGCAGGTTATATTCACCAGCAAGGACTGACCGACAGGGTAGTCTCTGTCGAAGAGGTTTTTGCCAAATCAACACTTGATATCTGATTTTTGAAAGTTCATTCCCATGAGATCAATTGAAATTGAAGGCGTCACTCACGGTGCAACTCCAATCCCAATGGGGGCCAGAGTCGGAAATATGTTGTTTTCCTCAGGCATCATGGGCAAGGACCCAAAAACCGATGAATTACCAAAGGATGCCGAATCCCAAGCAAAATTCATCTTTGAGAATTTAAAAACACTTCTTAGAAATGGCGGCGCCAAACTTGAACACGTGGCTCATGTCAAGGCATATGTCAAAGACAATGCTTATCGACAAGCGCTAAATGATGAGTGGATCAAATGTTTCCCCGACCCTCACGATAGACCTGCTCGTCACACCATGCTATTTGATTTACCCGGCGATATGCTGATTCAAATTGAAGTTGTAGCCGTGATAGCCTGATGATTACCAAATATCTTCAATTCAAGGATAACAAGTGATAATCGATTGCCATGGTCATTTCACGACCACACCCGCTCGCGTCATGGAGTTTCGTGCTCGACAAATTGAGCATTTTAAGAAAACCGGCAATAGCATTGCTGAGGATCCGCCTCACATCACAGATGAAGAGATTCATGCTGCCATTCACAATAATCAGCTGAAAGTCATGAAGGAGCGGGGTGTTGATCTCACGATTTTCTCGCCTCGCGCTTTGGGCATGGATCACCAGTTTGGCAATGAAGAGACCAATGTGATTTGGGCTCGCTATTGCAATGACTTGATTCACCGTGTTTGTAAAATGTTTCCTGATCATTTTGCTGGTGTTTGTCAATTGCCTCAAGTGACTGGACAAAAGCCGGGTCAAGCGGTTTTTGATGAGCTTGATCGCTGTATCAATGATTTGGGTTTCATTGGTGCTAACTTGAACCCAGATCCATCTGGTGGCAACTGGAGCGATCCTCCACTTTGGGATAAAGACTGGTGGTATCCCTTGTTTGAGAGGTTTGTACACCTAGATATTCCTGTGATGATTCACGTGAGTGGATCTTGTAACCCGCATTTCAATGCTGTCGCCACACATTACATCAATGGTGATACAACAGCCTTTGTTCAGTTCATGACCTCTGATTTGTTCAAGGATTTCCCAAGCTTGAAGTTCATCGTTCCTCACGGCGGTGGTGCGGCTCCATATCACTGGGGTAGGTACCAAGGTCTGGCACTGGATATGAATCTGGGTGACTTGAATGAGCGTGTATTTAAAAATTTGTTCTTTGACACTTGTGTGTATCACCAACCCGGAATTGATCTCTTACTCAAAGTCATTCCCAGTGAAAATGTTCTTTTTGCCTCTGAGACGATTGGAGCCGTTCGCGCGATAGATCCCAAAACAGGCAAGAACTTTGATGACACTCACGAGTACATCAAGGCCACCCAAGTGGTTGATCCAGCAGAAAAAACCAAAATTTATTCAGAAAACGCTCTTGGAATATACAAACGTCTTGGAAACCATCCAGCGGTGTTGTCCTATAAAGGTAAAAAATGATCGGTTTTAAAATTCTTGAACGACAACGCGTCATCGACCCCCAAATCGCTGCCGCCTTCAACGGCGTTCCGGTCTCCTTGATCAGCGACTCGATGTCTCGGATGTTTGCAGCTGGTCCCAATTTGCGTCCCATGCACAATGGTCGTTACATGGCGGGTGCAGCCTTGACCGTTAAAACTCGACCAGGTGACAACCTCATGATTCACAAAGCAATTGACATGGCTGTGAAGGGTGATGTGATCGTTGTGGATGCAGGGGGTGATCTTACGAATGCCTTGATTGGTGAGATCATGACCTCACTTGCAGCTAGCAAGGGTGTTGTTGGAATGGTCATCAATGGCTCTGTTCGAGATTCAGATTTCTTGTCGACACAAGATTTTGGTGTCTATGCTGCAGGCGTTACTCATCGTGGTCCCTACAAGGACGGACCAGGGGAGATCAATGTTCCTATTTCATTTGGTGGAATGATTGTCTCTCCCGGAGACTTGGTGGTTGGCGACGCCGATGGGGTTTTGTGTGTTCCGATAGATCAAGCTCAAGAGCTTTTATCCGCCAGTTTGAAAAAGCGTGAGCAAGAGGAGCAAATGCTCAAAGCGATTCATGCGGGTACCTATGAGCCGCATTGGCTCCATGCTGCGCTTGAAGCAAAGATAGGCCCGAGAAAATAGTCAAATGTTAAGCCAGTGCGGGGTAAAGCTCAATGGCTGTGTGTCGCATGATGTTGTCCAAGTCTTGCCGAGGCAGATAAGCCAATGCCTTTAAGCTTTCATCGATCATTTCTTTGAGACTTCCATCTGAGGCGGGGAAATTCGATCCCCAAGCGATGCGATTTGATTCAAAACCTGCTTGCATCACCCTTGAGAGAAAACTCTCAGGTGAGGCCTGACCCTTCATACACTCACGAACCGTGATGATGGAGAGTTTCAAAAAAACATTTTCAAGGTGGGCCAAACTCAAAAGTGGCTCAATCCCATCGTAGGGTGGTCCGCCAGCAATGGGCACACTCATAAAATGATCGATGATGATTTTGACTTTGGGAAACTTTGCCAAGAGAGTGTTAAGCATTCCTATGCCCTGGGGAAGCATCTGAACGCAAAAGGGTATTCCAAGATCTTCTACCGCTTGCCAAGCATGAAAAGTTCTAGGGTCATCAAGTGTATTGGCCTGAGTTGGCATCGTGCTGCCAGCAGTGAACACTCTAATTCCTGTGAGTCCCCTTTCGACCCAAAAACGAATGGTCTCGGGGGCGTCTTTGGCAAAAAGATCAACAGAAAATACGCCCGTGAATCGATCGGGTCTGGCCAGTACAGCATCCGCAACATATGAGTTATCAAAGCCGTAGCAGGTTGAAGCTTGAACAATGGCAGACTTCTCAACCCCAGCCTCATCCATCGCTGCCAACAGTTGCTGCCAAGAAGTGGGTCTGTTTTCTGACCAAACCGATGGCTTTCCACCCAGAGGGTTTCGCGGGTAAAGGGTTTGATCAGCAGAGATGATGTGGGGATGGATGTCTATGAAATGAGGGGACATGGCTTTTGTCAAATTGTGATTGAGAGAATATAGCTTTATTGTTTTTCAATTTTAGCCTTTTCAATGACCTGGCTCCATTTCACAATATCACTGTTGATGTATTCAGTCATCTCCTCTGGGGTGCTGGCATGTGGGTTGACTCCCAATTCAAGCATTTTTTGTTTGACACTTGGATTGTTGATCGCGGTTTGAATCGATTGATTCAATCGTTGAATGATGGCTTTTGGAGTTTTTGCAGGAACAGAAATGCCGTTCCACGATGTGGCCTCATACGCCGAAACGCCGCTCTCAGACAACGTTGGGATATGTGGAAGGCCAGAGAACCTCGCTTTAGATCCGATGGCAATCACTTTGATGCTACCTGCTTTGATGTTGCCAAGAATGGGGGTAAAGTTATCAAAGCCCAAATGGATTTCACCAGAAATCACGTTGGTCGTGACTTCTGAGCTCGATTTGAAGGGGACCACACTTGCACTCACACCAGATAAGGATTTGAACAATTCAGCCGCCAAGTTTTGAGTGCTACCTATACTGATGGTGCCGATATTTAATTTTCCAGGATTTTTATTGGAATAATTGATGACGTCCTCTACAGTATTGAGCGGGGAATTCGCTGATGTGTAGAGGGCAATGTCATAAGTGCCAATTGATGATACGTGGGCAAAATCGCGAGCGATGTCATAAGGTAATGACTTGAATAGTGATTTGGCCAAGGCTTGACCATTGCCAGCAATCACCATGGTATAGCCGTCAGCAGGTGATTTGGCAACAAATTCCATCCCAGTGGTCAATCCGGCTCCTGGTTTGTTGTCAATCAAGATGGGTTGACCCAAGTCTTCACTCATCTTTTGTGCCACTAACCTAGCAGTGATGTCTCCTACACCACCAGCAGCATATGGAACCACCAAGCGCAAGGGCTTACTGGGAAAATTTTGTGCATTTACGCTCAGGACTCCCATCAAAGTACAAAATCCGAGAAAAAAAGCACAAAGACGGGTTAAAGAATTTTTTTTCATGATGATCCTTTTTCGGTATGCATGAATTCTCGAAACTTGCGCACAAGTTGTCACGGGGACAAACCTTAGGTCTTTAAAATCACATGGCACATCGTTTGCTTAGTCAACAATGTCTGAAAATATGGCAAAGCATCACCGCTAATAAAAATTTTCAGTCAATTTTCAGTGAGATTTGCGTTTTGATGCTTCAGATCCATTAATTCAGTCAGGAGTGTGTGCGATGACCATCAATTTGAATACAGGAGTGACCAATGCTTTGGCTTCCGGTTCGACCCAAACAGCCAACCAAAGTGCCAAGGCCATGTTCGCTGCATTGAAGTCCGGAGATTTGGCTGGTGCTCAAAAAGCCTTGACCTCCTTTACTGCAGGACAAGGCAGTGGTTCGATGTTGTTGAATCCCAATACCATTTTTGGTCAACTCTCCAGTGCCATTAAAGCGGGGAACTTATCTCAAGCACAAGCTTTGTCTACTCAAATGATGGGCGGTCACGCTTTGCCATCGAACATGAGTGGTGCCACTCAAAGCACAGCAAGCACCGCTCTAACCTCATCGAGTTCCGGAAATTCGACCAATTTGGCCTCCAATCCTCAAGTTTTGGCAAGCAATGTGAGCACACAAGTTGCAAGCAATTTGTTTCAAGCTTTGGATGCGCAGGAAGCCAACACTTCTAGCTCGGATCCCTTGTCTATGCTCTTTGGACAGGGAAGTAACGTCAACTTGATGGCTTGATCTTCTCCCATGCGAGAGGTGCAGTGGCAAGAAATTGCCACTGTGTTGGTGCTTTGTAAAGCTAAGGTATCTGTAGAGCGCTTCAAGAGATGACTCCTTGAAGTCGCTCAATTTCAAAGCGTTTAGCGTTTGGAGTAAGTGACCCTGTAGATGACGCCATTTGCATCATCACTGAAGAGCATGGATCCATCGTTGATGAAGCTCACGTTCACTGGACGCCCCCAAGCGGCATCCTCACCGGATGTGAATCCAAAGACAAAGTCTTGATAAGTGCCAACGAGTTGAGTGTCTTTCACGGGCAATCGAATGATCTTAAAGCCCGTGTGAAAGGAGCGATTCCACGACCCATGCAGTGCAGCAAATGCGTCACCCGTCCACTCAGGTGGGAACATGCCGCCTGGATTGAATGCCATGCCCAAAGGAGCGGAATGAGGCTGAATGAGTGCATCGGGTTGAATTGCTTTGCCTTTGAGATCGGGTCTCGCACCACCTGCGGGTCTCAAGTCCTCATGATCTGCGTGATAGATCCAAGGCCAACCGTAAAATCCACCTTCCTTCACACGCGTGATGTAGTCTGGAGGTGTGTTGTCCCCGAGCAGGTCACGCTCATTGGTTGAGCAGTAAACGGCGCTGGTTTGTGGCTGTATGGTGAGCCCTGAACAATTTCTTATGCCTGTTGCAAAGATGCGCCTATTTTTCCCATCTGGTGAATATGCCAATACGACGGCTCGATCGGTTTCATTCCCCCATGCTCCTCCAACCCCATGTTCTTTTTCCCAAGCCATGAGGTCCGCAGGTTTGCCCTCCATGTCAATGGCCACGTTGCTGTTGGATCCCACTGCGACATACATTGTTTGATCGTCCAATGAAAAAGCAACGTCGCGTGTCCAATGTCCACCAACGGGAAGCCCTTTGACCACGACCTCGCCCTCACCAGCGCTCTTTAAGTCTCCGTTGTGATAAGGGTATCGCACGATTTGACCTTGCATGCCAACGTACAACCATTTTGGATTGGAGCCGCTTGGATAAAAAGCGATGCCATAGGGGTCTTTGAGGTCACCCACAAAGGTCTCTATCAGCTGTGGTTTGGAGCGGTCAGGGCTGGGGCGAAGGACGGTGATTTTGCCTCTTTGAGGCTGCAGCTGATCGCCCACTTTGACGTTGCCTGGCCGACTTTGGGACACAAAAATGTCGCCGTTGGGCGCTTGTTTGATGACTCGAGCACCACCCATATCGCTTGCAAAGGTTTGAACATCAAAGCCTTGCATGGTCTTGAGCTGAGCGTCAGCGGGTTTAGAGATGATGACCGAGCGATTTGCAGAAGATGGTGTTGCCAAAGGAGCCACGATGTCTGAGGGTGTTATTTTCCTCATCAAGCCAGGAGAATCCTTGTGCCAATCCCCAAATGCATTTGGACCGCTCAGAAGCTCTTGAGCAGCAACACTCGAGGCAAAAGTCATCAAGGTGCTCAGGCCCAAAGCGATGGTTAATGATTTAGATTTGTGGTGTTTTGTGAAACTGGTCATTGTTGATCTTTCGAAGTCAAAAAGTCAATGTGAAGCATAAAACCGAGCAATCTCGGTTTGATCTTTTTTGGAAATGGTTTTCATGATGGCACTCATCGCCTCATTGGTTGTTCGATCATCTTGCGCATAGGCGCTCATTTGATCCAACAAATATTCAAGATTCTGACCCCAGAGTCTTGGCGTTCCTTCAGGCATGGAGGAAGGATCTGCTGTGTGACATGCCAAGCAAAGGCCCATTGATTGGGGAGCAAGGAGTCGTTTTTGTAAGTCAAACTCTTTTGCCGCATTGCCCCATTGAGTGCCCTTTGAGGGCCACTTCAGATTGGAGAGGTTTTGAGCCAATGACAGCAATTGGTCTTTGGCCACACTTTCTGCCATGGAGCTCATGATTTGGTTATCGCGTTGACCAGATCTGTATGCGAGCAACTGCCTTTGGAGGTATGCCGCATTTTGCCCCCAAATCACGGGTAATCGGTTGTCCTTTGGACTTCCATTTTCACCATGGCACTCGGAGCAGGAAGCCAAATTTTTCTCTGCAATGGTTTGTGCTGCACCCAGGGGTGCTAAAAACAATGAGGTTAAAAAAAGAAAACCCGTTAACAAATACCTAAGCGATAAAGTGGCAGCAGACATGTTTAATTTGAGGCCATCAATTGTGAGAGTGGGTGATGCAATTGAAAATCGGTTGATGTTGAATGATGAAGACTCAATGGATCAATCTTAGCCTTCATACTTCCAACCACCACTAGGTATTAGCCCTTTTGAACAATCGATTGGCAGGGCTCTAGAAGAAGAGCGAATTTTAGAATATTACAAACTTAACCATTCAACGCTTCTAAAAGTTCGGTCTCAATTTCAATTTGGGTCTTGTTTTGTTGAAGCTCGGAGCCATCGATCAAGAAGGTATCCTCAACACGTTCACCCAAGGTACTCACTTTGGCAAGGAGCAAGTTCACGTGGTGTTTGGCCAAGATGAGAGCCACGCTGTACAAAAGTCCGATGCGATCGCTCGCAGAGATGTTGAGCAACCAGCGTTGTGCTTTTTCATCTGGCGTCAATGTCACCCTTGGTGTGATGGGAAAGGTCTTCACACGTCTTGACACTCGGCCTTTGCTTGGCTTGGGTAGCGGTTTGACCTTTTGCAAAATGTCAGTGAGCTCCGTCTCGATCATCACGATGAGTTCACTGTAGCGCTCCTCCACATCGGGTGAGCTCACTTGGAAGGTGTCCAAGGCATAGTTGTTCTTGGTGGTGTGAACCTTGGCATCCAAAATGCTGAAGCCGGATTGATCAAAGTATCCACAAATTCGAGCAAAAAGATCGGTTTGATCAGGTGTGTACACCATCACTTGAAGGCCTTCGCCAACCGCAGACAGTCGAGCCCTTACAAAACACACCGGCTCCCCGAATTTCTTAACCACGTGAGCCAAGTCTCGTGAAAGTTGACGGGTGTGCCACGCAATGTCACTGGCCTCGTGACGCATGAAGTAGCTCACATCCAAAGTGTCCCACAACACCTGGTGAGCCTCAACGGGGAGTGCGTACAAAGACAGTAATTTCAGAGCTTCTTTCTTTCGCGTTTCAAGCATCGCCATGGCGTCTGGAGCATGTCCACCCAGCGCTTTTCGTGTGAATTTGTACAAGTCTTCGAGCAACTTGCCCTTCCAAGCGTTCCAAACTTTGGGAGATGTACCACGAATGTCTGCCACCGTCAGCAAATAAAGTGCCGTCAAATGTCGTTCATCTTTGACCTTTTTGGCAAATGCTTGAATCACATCGGGATCACTCAAGTCTTGTTTTTGCGCAATTTGACTCATCACCAGGTGTTCAGAGACCAAAAATTCAATCAGCTCGGCATCGGCTTTTTCAATGCCATGGGTTTTGCAAAAAGCCTTGACCTCTCGTCTGCCCAATTGCGAATGGTCTCCGCCACGTCCCTTTGCAATGTCATGAAAGAGTGCTGCGGTATAAAGAATCCAAGGCTTGTCCCAGCCGCTCGCCAATTGGGAGCAGTAGGGATACTCATGGGCGTGCTCTACGATGAAGAAACGGCGCACGTTTCTAAGCACCATCAAGATGTGTTGATCGACGGTATAGACGTGAAAGAGGTCATGCTGCATTTGACCCACAATGCGCCTAAAGGTCCACAAGTAGCGCCCAAGTACCGAGGTTTGGTTCATGAGGCGAAAAGCGTGGGTGATCCCCTCGGGCTCCTTCAAAATGCTCATGAACGTGGCGTGATTGTGCGGGTCGCGCCTGAATTTGGCATCCATCACGGTCCTGGCGTGGTACAAGCCTCGAAGAGTTTTTGCTGAAAGACCCTTGATCCCAACTGTGGTTTGATAAAGCAAGAAGGTTTGCAAGATGGTGTGAGGGTGGGTGCGGTAGATGCTCTCGTCATTGATTTCGAGCATGCCAGCTTTTTCCGAGAAGTGCTCGTTGATGGGTCTGGGCACATGTGAGCTGTTGTTGGGATTCAAGCGCTCCTCGATGTTCAAGAAAACAATCTGCGCCAACTGCGTGACTGCTTTTGCACACCAGTAATACTGCTTCATCAAAGCTTCGCTGGAAGCTCTGGGAAGGCGCTCTTTGGCCACGCTGGGCTTGAGATTTAAATCACTCGCAACCTGCGCTTGAAGATCAAAAACCAATCGATCTTCACGTCGATTTGCCGCCAAATGAAGTCGCGTTCTGATCAGGTTCAAGAACGCCTCATTCTTTTTGATTTTTTGTGTCTCTAACTTTGTTGAAAGCCCATTCTTTTCCAATTCATCCCATGTGTTGCCAAGGTTTGCGGCTTTGGTAAGCCACAGCAAAAGCTGCAAATCTCTCAAGCCTCCCGGTGACTCTTTGCAATTGGGCTCCAAAGAGTAGGGGGTGTTCTCATACTTGATGTGGCGCTGGCGCATCTCAAGGGTCTTGGCCACAAAGAATGCTTTGGGATCGATTTCTTGGTGGAACTGTTTGGCAAACGCGTTGTATAAAACTTGGTCACCAGTGATCAAACGGCTCTCAAGAAGTGTGGTTTGAACGGTGATGTCACCTTTGGCCTCTTGCAAGCACTCTTGTGTGGTTCTGACACTGGAGCCAATCTCCAGGCCACAATCCCAACACATCCCAATGAATTTTTCGATGGCAGATTGGGTCTTTGGGGTGTCCTCGATCGATTCCTCTGCCAACAACACCAACACATCCACGTCGGAGTAGGGAAAGAGCTCCCCTCTGCCATATCCCCCAACTGCCACCAAAGCGTGGGGTGCGCCCAGACCACACTCATGCCAAAGGGACACCAAGGTCTCATCCGTCAGATGCGCCAATCTCTTGAGTATGGGGGATAAACGTGTGAAGTTCTTGAGTTGGGCAAGCGTTGAGAGCTCCTCCAAGAGAGATTTCTTTTGGGCTCTAAAACGTTGACTTTGGTTCATGTTTTCACTCAAAACTGAGGGTTGCGTTGGGTGTGGTTGTTCAAAGGTTCACGAAGGCAGGAGGAGGAGGCGATTGTTCCGACAAGGTAAGTACCTCAAAACCCGTTGGTGTCACCAAAATGGTGTGCTCCCATTGCGCTGAGAGTGAGTGATCTCGCGTCACAATGGTCCATCCATCTCCAAGTTCCTTGATGTCTCTTTTGCCTGCGTTCACCATGGGCTCAATGGTGAAGGTCATTCCAGGCTCGAGCTTTTCCAAAGTGCCCGGTCTGCCGTAGTGCAGAACTTGAGGTTCTTCATGAAATTTTTGACCAATGCCATGTCCACAAAACTCACGCACGATCGAGAACCCATGGCCTTCTGCAAATTTTTGGATCGCGTAACCAATGTCGCCCAAATGAATGCCAGGTTTGACAAGAACAATGCCAGTCCACATGGCCTCATAGGTCAATTGGCAAAGCCGCTTGGCTGCAATGGAGACCTCTCCGAGCATGAACATGCGGCTCGTGTCACCGTGCCAGCCGTCCTTGATCACAGTCACATCGATGTTGACGATGTCACCTTTTTTGAGCGGTTTGTCGTTTGGGATGCCGTGACAAACTTGGTGATTGATGGAGGTGCAAATGGATTTGGGGTAGGGCGGGTAGCCACCTGGCGCGTAATTCAAAGGGGCTGGAATTGCACCTTGAACATCAACGATGTAGTCGTGCGCCAATTTGTCCAATTGATTGGTGGTCACTCCCACTTGTACGTGGGGCGTTAAATAATCAAGCACCTCGGAGGCCAGCTTTCCAGCCAGGCGCATCCCTTGAATGCCTTGTTCGTCTTTGTATGTGATAGTCATTTCAACATTATCTCAGCGAAAACACCCTTTGGTTGGGTTTAAGGCCTTTTTTAGTCTCAGATCAACTTGTGTTTTTTGGGAAACTTGCTCGCCCAATCGCCAAGCTGCACCGATGTGTGTGAGGTCCTTTGGGCTAAAATGTACACCCGTTAATCCATTACTTTTGAAAGCCTAGTGTGACCCAACACCTGACCGTTTTTGAGGGCTCCCAGGCTCTGTCCGCTTTTCGCCTAGAGCGCCTCCAAGAGGACCTCAAAAACCATTTGCCTGACCTACAAGCTCTGCACGCCATAACGTTTGACGTGGTCCACTCCGAGAGGGCTTTGCGCGATAGCGACCTCACGGCTTTGAAAGACCTATTGGGATCCAAAACCTATTTCCAGCACCTGAGTGATCTGGCTCTTGACCCCAACACCTCTCACCCCAAGACCTCCAATTGCATCACCTTGTGGGTGAGCCCCAGAATTGGAACGGTTTCTCCTTGGTCCTCAAAAGCCACCGACATTGCCAAAAATTGCTCCATCGACCTTCTTCGATTGGAGCGAGTGATTCGCTTGGAGTTGAGACTGGGTAAGTCCTTGATCAAAGCATCTCAAGATGTTTTGAAAACACTGGAGCAATATGGGGCTTTGGATGTTTTGCACGACCCCATGACCCAAAGCGTCTTGGCCAACCCAATGGATTTGTCGCTTTGTTTTCAAACACTCGCGCAACCCAAGACCGTTTTGATTCCCATCTTGTCTCAAGGCCAGGCCGCGCTGGTTCAAGCCAATGAGCTCAATGGTTGGGCCTTAGCAGAGGATGAAATCGAGTATTTGTGCAAGGCTTTTCAAACTCTGGGCAGAGATCCCACTGAGGTTGAGTTGATGATGTTTGCCCAGGCCAACAGCGAGCACTGCAGGCATAAAATTTTCAATGCCAACTTCACCATCGATGGTGTTGAGCAGTCTGAGTCATTGTTTGGCATGATCAGGCACACCCATCAAGTCACGCCTGAGCACACTTTGGTTGCCTACAGCGACAACGCTTCTGTGATGAAAGGACACGAGGCCCTTCAATACCGTGCCTTTGTGTCTGATGACCAAGCCATGAACGCCAGTCCCACTTACAAAGGTGAGCGCAGGCCCTCTCACGTGCTCATGAAAGTGGAAACCCACAATCACCCCACTGCGATCTCGCCATTTGCTGGAGCAGCCACGGGTGCAGGCGGAGAAATCAGAGACGAGGGTGCAACGGGGCGGGGCTCACGCCCCAAGTCTGCGCTCACGGGCTTCATGGTCTCCAAGCTTTGGGGTGCGCTGCAAGAGCCGCCCAAGCACTTGGCCTCTCCTCTTCAAATCATGATCGATGGTCCCTTGGGTGGTGCCGCCTTCAACAACGAGTTTGGTAGACCCAATTTGCTGGGCTTTTTCAGAGAGTACGAGCAGCATGTGGACGGCGTTCACAGAGGTTTTCACAAGCCCATCATGATTGCCGGCGGAATGGGTGTGATCGATGAGGATTTGATCCACAAAAAAATCTTCCCGGCTGGCTCCTTGCTGGTTCAAATTGGGGGACCAGGCATGCGAATTGGTCTTGGTGGAGGCGCAGCAAGTTCAATGGCCTCTGGAGCCAATGATCAAGCCTTGGACTTTGACTCGGTGCAGCGAGGCAATCCTGAGATTCAGCGTCGCGCCCAAGAGGTCATCAACCACTGTTCAGCCCTGAGGGAGCGTTCCCCCATTTTGGCGATTCATGATGTGGGAGCCGGTGGCTTGTCCAATGCCTTTCCTGAGTTGGTGAACGACGCCAAAAAGGGCGCTGTTTTCAATCTGGACCAAATTCCACTCCAAGCTCAAGGACTTTCTGCCAAGGAAATCTGGAGCAACGAGAGCCAGGAACGCTACGTTTTGGCCATTGATCCGGATCCCAAGCAAGTCGAGCGCTTCATGGCCATTTGTGCTCGTGAGCGCTGTCCAGCGCATGTGATTGGTGTGGCCACCGATGAGAGACAACTCATCTTAAAAGATCCCCAAGACCCCCATTGTGTGAACATGCCCATGGATGTGCTTTTGGGTAAGCCTCCCAAAATGCATCGCGATGTCAAAAGAGTAGAGCGTCAAGGCTTGCCCCATTTTCAGTCTGATGTGGCGCTTAAAGATGCTGTGGCCTTGGTTTTATCCAATCCAAGCGTTGCATCCAAGCGTTTTTTGATCAACATTGGGGATCGAACTGTGGGTGGCATGTCTCACCGTGACCCCATGGTGGGCCCATGGCAGGTGCCTGTCGCAGATTGTGCAATCACATTGTCTGATTTCGAGGGACTCACAGGTGAGGCCATGTCCATGGGTGAGAGAACACCCATTGCCAGCATGAATGCTCCCGCATCTGGGCGAATGGCCATTGGTGAGGCGATCACCAATTTGTTGTCCGCTCCCATTGAGCTCTCGCGTGTCAAACTGAGCGCGAATTGGATGGCCGCATGTGGCTCACCAGGTGAGGACGCCGATTTGTTTGACACCGTGCAAACGGTGGCCAAGTCTTTGTGTCCAACGCTTGGTGTCTCCATTCCGGTGGGCAAAGATTCCTTGTCCATGAAGTCCAAATGGATCGACTCTTCAAACCAACACCAAGAGGTGGTCTCTCCTGTGAGCTTGATCGTGAGTGCTTTTTGCTCGATTGATGATGTCACCTCTCACTTCACACCAGAGCTTAAAACGGTTGAAGCTGACACCACTTTGATCTTGATCGATTTGGGCCAAGGCATGCAAAGGATGGGAGGAAGTATTCTTTGCCAAGCACTGGATCTGAACGTGAAGGCCACCCCCGATTTGAACGATCCCAAGTCTTTGGTCGCTTTGGTCAAGGTCATCAATGAACTCAGGAAAGATGGACTGATTCACGCTTACCATGACATCAGCGATGGTGGGCTATTGAGCACGGTGGCTGAGATGTGCTTTGCCTCGCGTGTTGGAGTGACCTTGAACTTGGACATATTGGCCACACAAGGAGATGGCATCACAAACTCTTTGGCCGATGTTGGAGACACCAAAAACTGGGTTTCTCAAGTGAGCGCCTTGCGCCATGAATTGATGCTCAAAGCGCTCTTTAACGAGGAACTTGGTGTGGTGATCCAAGTGAGCACCGAGCACAGAAACGCAGTGATGCAACGCCTCAGGGACCATGGTTTGTCCAAACACAGTCACTTCATCGGAAAGACCCGAGTGGAGGAGGTGCCCCATTTGAGCATTTGGATGGACACGAAAGAGCATTTGAGATCTCCTTTGTCCGAGCTCTTTGCGATTTGGGATAGCGTGAGCCTGAGGATTGCTGGCTTGAGAGATCACCCCAAAGCTGCCGAATCTGAGAGCATTCAACTGCGAAGTGCAACGCTCAACGCCTTACACGCTCATGTGCCAAACAAAGTCGTCGAGCTCTGCAAGGGTTCAACTCTCAACAAGCCCAGCGCAAATCTCTCCTTAAGTCGCCCCAAAATTGCCATCTTGCGAGAACAAGGCGTGAATTCTCACGTTGAGATGGCTTATGCGTTTGATCTGGCTGGATTTGAGTCGATTGATGTGCACATGAGTGATTTGATGAATGGTCATGCTCAACTCAAAGACTTCAAGGCCTTGGTGGCTTGTGGAGGATTCAGCTACGGAGACACCTTGGGAGCAGGCACCGGATGGGCCAGAAGCATTTTGTTCAACGCCCGTTTGAGAAATGAGTTTGAAGAATTCTTCAAAAGGTCCGATACCTTGGGTCTTGGCGTTTGCAATGGCTGCCAGATGTTTGCTCAAATCAATTCCCTCATGTCAGGTGCTGAGCACTGGCCACGCTTCACTCAAAACAAGAGCGAACGTTTTGAAGCCCGCTTGTCACAGGTTGAGGTCTTGGCCTCGCCCAGTGTTTTCTTTGAGGGTTTAGATGGGTTGCGCTTTCCCATTGCTGTCTCCCACGGGGAAGGGTATGCCAACTTCGAGCTTCAAGGCTCTTCAACTCAAGCGATTGGCGCATTGAGGTTTGTTGACGCCAATGGAGATCCGACCGAGGCCTACCCAATGAATCCCAATGGGTCATTGGGGGGAATCACCGCTTTCACAACAAACGATGGACGCATGACTTGCATGATGCCCCATCCAGAGCGGGTTTTCAGGCAAGCTCAACTGAGCTGGAATCCACTCACCAGTGAGACCTGGTCAGGACAATACACCCCTTGGATGCAGCTTTTTGTGAACGCCAAAAAATGGATCTCCGCTTGATCTAAATGTCATGAAGCCCCTATCCAGCTGGGGATTCAAATGAAAAAGGCTGTTACAAGTAACAGCCTTTTGTATCTGGTCTGAGAGCTTTCTTAGACAGAGAGCTTAGACCACGGTTTTTTATTCCACCTTGGCTTTGGCGCGCAACTCTTGTTGGTATGCGTTCATTTTGGCTTGTTGGAGTTGCTGCAAAATTTGGGGCTTGACGTCTTCAAACTTTGGCAACTGTGCGTCCCTTACATCGTCCAAACGAATGATGTGATAGCCAAACTGTGTTTTGACCGCAGCTTCTGTGGTTTGGCCCTTCTTGAGGGAGACCATGGCTTGTGAGAATTCTTTCACAAAGTTACCAGGAGAGGCCCAATCCAAATCTCCGCCTTTGGCGCCTGATCCTGGATCCTTTGATAATTTCTTGGCCAATTCATCAAACTTAGCACCTTTTTTAAGGTTCGCAATGATGGATTTGGCTTGGTCTTCGGTCTCGACCAAAATGTGGCGAGCGCGGTACTCTTTGCCGGAATTAGAAGCCACGAATTTATCGAACTCAGCCTTCACATCAGCATCGGTCACGGGATTGTTTTTCTGAAATTCAGCAAACAACTCACGAATCAGAATGGTTTGGCGAGCAAGCTCGATCTGACCGCGGTAATCTTCGGTGGCATCCAACCCCTTTTGTTGAGCTTCTTGCATGAAAATTTCTCTTGCAATGACCTCTTGCTTGATTTGTGACTCGATCTCAGGGGTAACGGGACGGCCTGAACGCTCGAGTTGTTGGGCGAGGGCTTGAACGCGCTCTTTGGGAACGGCTTTGCCGTTCACGATCGCCACGTTTTGTGCAAGTGCACTCAACGCAAATGTGCCCACTGTGAGACTCACTGCGAGGCTAAGGAGGTGTTTTTTCATGGATCTCTTCTTTAATAGATGATTGAATGACAAGGTTAAAACGGTGCTGATTGAAATTGGAGTGAAGATGACAAAGCACTCAAGCAGTGAAATCGCTCACAATTTCAATGGCCAAGGCGTGCACGCCTTGAGCCATGTAATCTTGAACAGCATCATACACAAGACGATGGCGTTCCACTCGGGATGTGCAAGTAAAGGCCGCTTTGTCAACCTTGACTCTGAAGTGGGTGCCTGTCAACGCGCCTGATGAGCCTGCGTGCCCAGCGTGCTGGGCGCTTTCATCGATCACTTGAACCCTTTGTGAGCCCAATTTTTCGGCAATTCTTGATTGTAGTGCTTTTGCGTCAATGATTTGTGACATGAAACAGATGAAATGAGGGCTTATTCGGCGGGTTTTGATGAAGGTGCATTTGGGGTAGTGCAAGCTGCTTGGCTCGCTTCTACGCCTGTTTCCTCTGTTTGAGCTTCTTCGCCCTTGACATGGGCGCTCAAATAGACCGCTTGAATGATTGCAAAGACAACCATCAAGCCCATGGCTCCAAAGAGTTTGAAGTTGACCCAAGTTTCGGTGTCAAAGTTCGTGGCCACCCAATAATTCAGAACAGACAGGCCAAAGAAAAAACAGGCCCACGCATGCAACAGCGTCCTCCAAACTTTGGGGGGAGCAGAGATTTGCTCGCTCATCAATTTCTCAAGTAAATTTTTCTTGAAAACAAACTCGCTCGCGTAAAGTGCACAACCCATGAAGGCATACAAAATACTGGGTTTGATTTTGATGAAAGTCTCATCGTGGAAGATGAGTGTGGCTCCACCAAAGACCACGATGATGATGAGGCTGGCCCATTGCATCATTTCAACCTTGCCCACGCGCCATTTGATCCATGCAATTTGGGCGACCGTTGCTGCAATTGCCACGGCCGTGGCCGTGAAAACGTCAAACGCTTTGAAGACCAAAAAAAACAAGATCACAGGAAAGAAGTCTGTGAAAAACTTCATGCTTTGGGGTCCTCGATGAATTCCAAGGAGGCAGAATTCATGCAGTACCGCTCACCCGTGGGCTTTGGACCATCGGGAAAGACGTGTCCCAAGTGAGCATCGCATTGAGCGCACACGGTCTCGACTCGGCGCATGCCGTGTGAGGTGTCGACCTTTTCTGTAATGGCTCCCTCTACTGCAGGCGCAAAGAAAGAGGGCCATCCGCATCCAGCGTCAAATTTTGTGTCTGAGTCAAAGAGCAGAGCTCCACAGCAAATGCAGTGGTATTGACCTTTGGACCAAACCCCTTCGTATTTGCCACTGTATGGCCTCTCGGTATGAGCATGTCTAGTGACTTCAAAAGCCAGTGGCTCGGCGCCCTTTTGGGCCAAGATTTCACGCCATTCGTTTTCGGTTTTGGTGATTTTCATGATGAACAGGATATTTCAATGGATTTTGCCCACGCTGGGGGATGGTCCGCATAGGACTCAAACCCAGGGTGTTCGTCAAAAGGAGACGATAACAGATTTATCAGTCGCTCGATCTCCGAGGGGTCTCCTTGTTTTGCTTGTCCAATTGCTATCTCACCCAAATGGTTCCTGAGCACAAACTTGGGATTGGTGTTGAGCATGGTTTGAGCGCTTTTTGCCAAGTCCCCCATATGCAAGGCATGTTCATAGGCGCTGAGCCACGGCTCAAGGCGAGAGCCGTCAATGAACAGATCTCTGACAGGTCCCCAAGGTGAGGGGTTTCCTTGGGAGAGGGACTTTACTGCATGACTCAAGGTACGCCAAAGAATGGTGTGATCCACACCTTGGGTGGCCATGATTTGTAGGATTTCTTCAGCCAATGACACGCCAGAGTCGAGCAATGGAGTCGTGTTTTCAGCTTTGTCTGCGCTCTGAATTTTGATATGGCTTGCCTTGGACTTCTCACCCAAGCCCAATTTTGCGAGGTAAACTTTTTCAGTTTCCAGGGGGAACTGCGCTTTGAAATGCTCCAAGGCTTGAACAATGGGCTCGCTGTCATTGATGAGGGACATGAAGGCTTGTCCAAGGCAAAACAAGTTCCAGTAAGCCACTTGAGGTTGACGCTTGAAGGCGTATCGACCTTGGGTGTCTGTGTGGTTGCAAATGTGATTGGGGTCAAAAGCATCCATGAACTGAAAGGGACCATAGTCAATGGTCAGGGCCAAGGCACTCATGTTGTCGGTGTTCATGACCCCGTGGCAAAAGCCAACACCTTGCCATTGGCTGATGAGCTGCGAGTAGCGATGGGCCATCCATTTAAGAAATCCAAGGTACTGTTCGTTGGGTCTTAAATCTTCAAGGCGATCAACGCCTAAAAATGCGCCCAGATTCAAGGCTTTTAGGCGCAGGGTGTAGTCGGCCAGTGTCCTTAAATTGCCAATGTCGCCAATGGATGCGAAATGCTCAAAATGGCCAAATCGAATGAAGCTTGGTGCAACGCGAGTCACAATCGCTGTGCTTTCTTGGGTTTCTCTCCAAACGCTCAAGGGTGAGTTCACCAAAGCCAGTGCTCGGGTGGTGGGAATCCCAAGGCCCACCATGGCCTCAGAGCAAAGAAACTCCCTGACACTTGACCTCAGAACCGCTCGACCGTCTCCACGCCGCGAGTAGGGTGTAGGCCCTGAGCCTTTCAACTGAAGTTCTTCTGATCCATGGTGTGTTTCGATCTCCCCCAAATACATGGCGCGCCCATCTCCAAGTTGCCCAGCCCAGGTGCCAAATTGATGACCACTGTAAACACTTGCCAAAGGGATAGAGCCCTTGAGGGGTTGGCCTGCACTCATGGCTTCAAGCATGCCTGGCCAATCTCGCCAATCCTCGCTCCAACCCAGATGACGAGCCGTGATCTCACTGCTTGCGAGCCAATTTGATTGAGGAAGGGCAGAGCCTTCAATGCGTGTGTGAAACGCGTCTCCCAAAGCGGCAAATCCATTGATCCAATTCAGCTGTTGTGGCGACAAAATACGCATGAATCTTGGAGTTCCCTTCGGGATGGTTGAGTGGTGAGGGTGAGATCAAGTGGGCTCAATGAGACTTTCCAGTCATTTGAACACTTTCGCCATTGTCTCTAAAAACCATTACCCCTACTGGTACTCTAGGGTTAACGAGGGCTTGGGTGGATTTCAAGATGGCCTTAAATCAGACAGAATGATCCCTTTTGGGCATTTAAATCTTTTGGAGTGGGAACATGCGCGGACTCATGCAGCAACAAAATTTGTTGATTTCAAATTTGATCCAATTCGCTGAAAAAAACCACGGTGACACAGAAATTGTCTCACGAAGGGTTGAGGGTGACATTCATGTGACCCATTGGGCTGAGGTCTCCAAGAGATCCAAGCAAGTGGCTTGCGCTTTGGACGCAATGAACATTCCCACGGGCTCACGCGTGGCAACCCTTGCTTGGAACGGCTACCGCCATTTGGAGTTGTATTTTGGCGTGAGTGGCAGTGAGCGCGTTTTGCACACCATCAACCCTAGGCTTTTGCCCGATCAGATCGCTTGGATTGTCAACCATGCAGAAGATCAAGTCTTGTGTTTTGACATGACCTTCTTGCCGATCGTGCAAAAAATTAAGTCCCTTTGTCCGGGTGTTAAAGCATGGATTGCATTGGCCGCTGAACCTCAAGTGCAAGACCTTGAGGGTGTGGCTGATGTGCTCAGTTATGAGGCTTGGCTTGCCTCACAAGTTCAAAAGGCCAATGGGTATGAATGGCCCGTATTTGATGAGAACACCGCCTCAAGCCTTTGTTATACATCTGGAACCACTGGGCACCCCAAAGGAGCGTTGTATTCGCACCGCTCAACCCTGCTTCATTGCTTTAGCTTGGCTTTGCCAGATGTTTTCTCGATGTCTGCCCTTGACAGTGTCTTGCCTGTTGTGCCCATGTTCCATGTGAACGCTTGGGGAATTCCTTACAGCGCTGCCATGGTGGGTGCCAAGTTGGTTTTCCCCGGACCTGCTTTGGACGGCAAATCTGTCTATGAGTTGATTGAATCACAAAACGTCACTTTTGCTGCGGGCGTGCCCACCGTTTGGCAAATGCTCTTGGGTCACATGAAGCCCAATCAACTTCATTTCTCAAGCTTAAAGCGCACCGTGATCGGAGGCGCTGCTTGCCCTGAATCCATGATCCATGCATTTCAAGAAGACTATGGAGTTCAAGTTCTTCACGCTTGGGGAATGACCGAGATGAGTCCTTTGGGAACAGTTGGTAATTTAAAAATCAAACATTTGAATTTGTCCAAAGAGGCTCAACTCAAATTGAGAGCCAAACAAGGTCGAGTCATCTACGGAGTTGACATGAAGATCGTTGGCGACAGTGGCGCCTCTCAGCCCCACGATGGCAAAGCCTTTGGAGACCTTCACGTGCGCGGTCCTTGGGTCATTGAACATTACTTCAAAGAGGAGAGTTCCGCTCTCATTGAGGGCTGGTTTCCCACTGGGGATGTTGCCACCATCGATGAAGACGGCTTCATGCAAATCACAGATCGCAGCAAAGATGTCATCAAGTCGGGAGGTGAATGGATCAGCTCCATCGACATTGAAAACATCGCAGTCTCCCATCCCAGCGTGTCCATGGCCGCTTGCGTTGGCATGCCTCACCACAAGTGGGATGAGAGGCCTTTGCTGGTGGTCGTTCTCAAAGCCGAACAGACTGCGAGCAAGGAAGATATTTTGAAAATTTACGAGGGGCGAGCGGCCAAGTGGCAAATCCCCGATGACGTGGTTTTCTTGGACAGCATCCCTTTGGGGGCAACCGGTAAAATGCTCAAAACTCGGCTCAGAGAGATTTTGTGCGACTACAAATGGCCAAATTCACCCCTGGCTTGATCATGCATATTTTTCACCAATCAGCACCCGCCAAACTTTAAATGCCCAAAGATGCTCCCAAACTTGTTGAAGACTCCAACCCCAAAGATCCAGGGCGTTATGAGCGTTTTGTGAAGAGCTTTGGGGCCTACATTCCATTTGCATATCACTTGGGCTTTGAGCTCGAGTCCATACAGGAGGGACAAGCAACCCTTCTTTATTGCCCCCAAGAGGAGCATTTGAATTCCCTGAGCATGACGCATGGGGGAGCCTTGATGACTTTGATGGATGTGACGATGGCCAGTGCGGCCAGAAGTGTTGAGCCCACCCAAAGGGTGGTCACCATTGAGATGAAGACGTCTTTTTTCAATCCAGCCCAAGGTGCGCTCAAAGCCAAGGGTGAGCTGCTTCACAGAACTCGGCAAATGGCCTTTGTTCAAGCCAATGTTTACGACTCTGCTGGTGTCTTGTGTGCACAGTCGAGCGGAACCTTTCGCTACGTTATCCCAAAAGTTTAAGGCCTAAGGGGAAATCCCAAGCTCAGAATCGCTTGAAGGGCATCAATTGACATGAATCGTTCTTGGTTTTGCTCTAATATTGACTTGTCTTTTGTGCCTCGCTTGTGGTTTTAACTCTCAACTCAATCTATTTTTTAGGAAAATTGAAGATGACTTTGATCAAAAAAACAATGGGTGGTTTTCTCTCGGTGGCTGTGCTCGGTTTGGCGTTGAGTGCTCAAATTGCCTCAGCGGCTGATCCAGCGGTTAAAAAATCTGACTCTGGAATTTGCCACGATGCAAGCAGCCCATCCTATGCAAACACCAAGAAGTTCACACCCTTTAACTCCATGGATGAGTGCATCAAAAGCGGTGGGACAGCGCCTAAAAATGCCAAACCTCAAGACGCTCCAGCTGCGCCTGCAGTGGTGATCAAGAAGTCCGACTCCGGCATCTGTCATGACCCCTCAAGCCCAAGCTACGAGAAGACCAAGAAGTTCACCCCGTTTAACTCCATGGATGAGTGCATCAAGAGTGGCGGCAAAGCACCCAAGAAGTGATGTCGCAGGGCTCGCCTAGATGCAGCCTTAGAGCTTGAGCACCATGGCTTGGTGCTCAATACCGGCTTCAAGGAATGTGTCTCCATGGGCTCTAAATCCGGCTTGGCTGTAAAACGCGGCTGCACTGAGTTGTGCGTGCAATTCGATCGATTGATCTCCTCTTGAGCGTGATTGCTCAATGAGGGATTGCAGCACCCCTTGACCCAAACCGGTGCCTCTTAAGTGTTTGGACACACACATGCGTCCAATCCGGGCCACGCCATTCATTGAGGGTAAAAGCCTGGCCGTTGCCACGCAGTCTCCAAGACAATTGAGCAACGCCGCGTGCAATGCATGGTCATCTTGCTCATCTTGCTCGAGCTCAAGGGGCACGCCTTGTTCCTCGACAAAGACTTCTATGCGAAGCGGCAAGGCGTGATCCTTCATCTGAGTCCACTCACCGGTATGAAGTTTGACCACTTCATGACCCTCTTTGTGGGCCTGAAAGACGTCTCTCAGAACTTGGGGCACGGCATGTGGTGTTTTGTCATGCACTTGGACGTAGACGAAAACCATCTCTCCACTCACTAGGCAGGTTTCGCCCTTGAAGATCCCACCTTTGAATGTGATGGAGGATCTGCCAATGTGTTCGCACCTCATGCAAACTTCCAACACATCGTCATACACTGCAGATCCATGGTATTCGAGAAGTGCTTTTTTGACGTAAAGATCGGACGAAAGTTTTGCCAAAGATCTCTCATAGGGCAGGCTTAAATCCCTCCAAACATCGGCTACAGCGTGATCAAAATAAGCCAAGTAGTGCGCATTGAACACCACTTTTTGCATGTCAATTTCTGACCACCTCACTCGCAGTTTGTGCGTGAAGTCAAAATCATTTTTTTTTGGAAGTTGCAAGCTCACTCAAATGTCCTTCATCAAAGGGTAGGGCAAGGGCATGAGCCCCAAGGTGTGCTCAATGCCGTTTTCATCGCGGGCATTGAGCACTTGAGTCAATGTGGGGGAGTTGATGAGTTCCCAGGCGCCATCTTTGAGATGGCTATCGGAGTCAAAGATTTGAAGCTGAAGGCAAGCCGTGGCAAAGCTGGTGTCTTGCCATTGAACGCTTTGAATGACCTCTCCCAGAGGTTGATCTGGAGCTGAGTCATGAGCAAACAATTCTTGGTTGGGCTTGAGGCTTTGTGAGGAGAAGACGATGGTTGTCCTGCGCTTGAGTGTGCCCCTGAATTGACTGCGAGCCACAACCTCTTGACCTGGGTAGCAACCCTTTTTGAAACTCACTCCTGCAACGGATTCGTAATTGAGCATTTGAGGTACATAGTGTTCAAAGGAGCTTGTTCCAACCAAGGGAACTGCGCAGAGTATTTCACCCATAGCCCAAGCGGTTGAATCCGATTGATTAGCTTGATTCATCAGTGGCGCGGGAATGTGCTCCTTGGGCGCACAAATGAGCACACGCTTGAGGCTTTGGCCAGGGTGAATCGTGCTCCATTGCACAATGGAATGTTCATCGATAAAGGAACCACTTTGAAAGGCGCCAAATGCAGCAAGGTTTTTTGAAGAACTGCTGCAAACTTGTTCGTTCAAAAAGGAGTTTGCATGCTCGCCGATGAGCCCCAAGAGGCAATACTCTTGACTCGCGTCTTTGAGTTTGACCTTTGATCTGAGAACGAACATGGAGAGGCGTTTTAAGGTTTGAGCCAGCAGTTCTTTTGGGGTGATCAATAGAAGGTGATCGTTGCCTGCCTTGAAGACATAAAAGCTGGCTTGAACACGTCCTTTTGCATTGCAAAACGCTGAAAAAGTCGTGCTATTGGCTGGTAAATTCAACACATCTTGGGTGAGTTGATTGTGAAGAAAGTCGGCCGAATCCTCGCCAATGCATTCAATGACACCCCAGTGGGTCAAAAGACTCGAGCCATTGCACTGCTCGAGAATGTGGGTCATCAAAGTGTTGGAAGAAAGTGAAGATATAGATTGGGACATGAGTGAGCGAATAAATTTATATTTTTTGCATTTGAAAGCCTGAACTCTCTCTTATGATGCTCAAGGTTAATTCCTTTTTTGTCAAAGCGTTCAGAAGTTCATTTTTCCTTGATATGAAATTAGATCACAAGCGCAAGCCCAATTCCTCAAAGCCCACAAAGTCCTCCAAATCATCAAAGAATTCACAAAGGGGTTACTTGCTGAACCTCTTTTTGATCGGTTTGCTTGTGGGCTGTGTTGTGATGGCTTCTTTGGCCTTTTGGGCGCAAAGCCCAGTTGAGCATCAAAACAATAAAACGAGCATTGATCTAGACATCGAGCCTGGTCAAAGCGTGCGCCAAATTGTCGCTCAAAGTGTGCATGAGGGGTTTTTGGTCAATGAGGAATTGCTGTACTTGCTCTTCAAATTCTCTGGTGTATCCAGGGAAATCAAGGCGGGCAGTTACGAGCTTGGTCTTCAGGTCAGTCCCTGGGATTTTGTGCAAAAGCTCACCAGAGGCGATGAGACCCTTAAATCCATCACTTTCATTGAAGGGTGGAATTTTAGGCAGGTGAGAGCCGCTCTCAACAAGGCGCCCGACATCAAGCACGACACTTTGGGCCTGAGCGATGAGGAAATCATGAGCCGTTTGGGATTTCCAAATGTACCCGCCGAAGGTCATTTCTTTCCCGACACTTATACCTTTGGCCACAACTCCTCTGATTTGAAGGTTTTGGCACGTGCTTACAAGTCCATGAACAAGCGCCTGGCTCAAGCGTGGGACCAACAAGAACCCAATTTAAAGGGCATACCTGACCCAGAAAGCGCCTTGATTTTGGCCTCCATCATTGAAAAGGAGACGGGTCAAGCCAAAGATCGTGAAATGATTTCAAGCGTTTTTCACAACCGTTTGGCCATCAACATGCCTTTGCAAACCGATCCCACTGTCATTTACGGCCTAGGAGAGGGTTTCAACGGCAATTTAACCAAGCAAGATCTCAAAACAGATCACCCCTGGAATACATACACAAGGCTTGGCCTGCCTCCTACAGCGATTTGTATGCCTGGAAAAATGGCCCTATTCGCAGCCCTTCATCCAGCCAAAAGCCAAGCCCTTTACTTTGTGGCCAAGGGTGACGGAAGCAGTCAGTTCAGCGATACGCTTCAAGCTCACAACGCCGCTGTCGACCGTTACCAAAGAACTCCTCACGATAAATAACCCTTCTTGCTTGATCACTTATCCTTGTAAATGATAATCATTCTCATTTAAAATTGCGTTTTGACGTAAAAAATGAGGTGAAATGTGAGAATCAAGAACATTTTGCTGGTTTTGAGCATTTTGATGGTGACAAATTGGCTTGTTGGTGAAAAAGCTTTGGCCGATCCAAATGACTATGTGATCACACCCAAAGTGGATAAGGGTGAGAGAGAAATTGATTTCAAATCAGGTATTCAGAAAAACCGAGATGGATCTGTCACGTCAGGCAATTCAATTGGATTGGGTTACGGGGTCAATAGAATTTGGTTCACAGAGGTCTATGCCAAATACCTTCAAGAGGACCAACAAGCGAGTTCATTCGATGCTTGGGAGTGGGAGAATAAATTCCAGTTGACACCCAGCAATTCACCCATCATCTTGGGCGTTTTATTAGAAATTGAGAAGCCAAAAGACACTACCCAAGGTTTTGAGCTCACGTATGGACCACTTTTTCAAACCGATTGGGGAAAGATTCAAGGCAACGTCAATTTGCTCGTTCAACGAAACCTTGCATCTACTTCCTATGTTGCAAGCGAGTTTCACTATCAGGCTCAGGTGAAATACAAAGCTTCAAAACAATTTCAGTGGGGACTTCAAGCCTTGGGTAACTTGGGTAGATTTGATCACTGGAGCAGTGCCCAGGTGCAAGAGCACAAGTTGGGGCCCGCTGTATTTGGAAAGATCTTGACCAATGGCAATGATGGTTTTAAATGGAACGCGGCTTGGCTAAAGGGATTTACAAACTCCACGCCGACCAACACACTCAGAGTACAGGTTGAGTATGAGTTTTATTGAATTTACAGTTCAACTGAACCATTTCGATGAAAAGAAAGCGTGAACCCAAAACATCACACGGTGTTCCAAGTCAATTCAACCAGTGAGGAGTGAACATCGACCAAGACGATGTTTGCGATCTGTAGCAGCAAAAATACCACCAATACTGACCAATCCATCCCCCCCAATGTCCTGATCCTTTGACGGATTGGGGCCAAAATGGGAATCACCATTCTTGAGAGCAGATCAAAGAGGGGTGAGTCTCTTTGAACCCATGAGAGCACCACATAGGCCAAAAGCAAGCTTGAGAGACAAGAGAGGATCAACGACAGAAATTCAAATCCAGTGTCAATCGCAATCACGATCGGCAACGAACTCATGAGCCCCATGAGGGAAAAAGCTATGGTTTTGAAGGCAACCACCACCAATGAGGCCAAAACACTTGAGGTGTCAAGCCTTCCCAAAGCGGGGATGATGCGTCTCATGGGAAGCACAATCCAATTGGTCAAAGCAAACACGATGGGTGCAAATGGGTTTCCGGATCGTGTGGACAGCGGTATGTAGTGGTATTGCAAGTATGCGCGCAAGAGTGCTGTGCCTGCCACCAGGCTTGCAAAGATGTTGATCAACAACGAAAGAATGTGAAAAATCATGTCTTTTGGATCAGGTCATGCAGACCCATTTTGTGAATCGAAAAGGGCGTCATCAGGTCTCCTGTTGCGAGGAGATTTACATTGTCCATCAAAATTGAATTTGCCTTGAAGCATTGTCTTGGTTTTTTATGATCGGAAAAAAATTGGGAACTCGCTGTCTTTTGAGTCTTTTTACACCCGAATGATGTGACCGCCTTCAGACTCATGCAGTTTAGAGGCACAATATGGTCATGAACAAGGGAATATGGATCAGTTTCGAGGGCATTGATGGTGCTGGTAAGTCCACCCACATCGAGGGTTTGGCAAGTGCATTCAAGTCCCAAGGGCGCTCGGTCACCTTGACCCGTGAGCCTGGCGGCACAGCGCTGGCTGAGAGCTTGCGCACTTTGTTGCTCAATGAAGCCATGGATCCCCTGACCGAGAGTCTCATGGCCTTTGCAGCCAGACGAGACCATTTGAACCAAGTCATAGTGCCTTCCCTTGCCAAAGGTGAGACCGTGTTGTGTGATCGTTTTACCGATGCAACCTTTGCCTATCAAGGTGGAGGAAGGGGCGTTCCTTGGGAAATCCTTAAAACCTTGGAGTCCATGGTTCAAGGCTCAAGCGAACCTTCCCAAGCCTCATCGATCAGACAACCAGATTTGACCATTTGGTTTGATTTGGCTCCAGAGATAGCTGCCAGCCGCTTGGCCGATGCGAGAGCACCCGATCGATTTGAGTCGCAACCTTTGGATTTTTTTACCCGAGTGCAAGCTGGCTACGCCAGAAGAAGGGAAGAAGATCCCTCGAGATTCTTGACCATCGATGCTTCTCAAAGCAAACACCAAGTTTGGCAGCAACTCACCCGGGGTTTGGTGAGCAAAGGATGGCTCTCCATCGTGACACCAAGCTCGGTTTGAGACGACCCTCTAACGTGAACTCAATGACACCGTCTCATGGCTGAACAATCTGATGCATCCAACACCCACGTGCCAAAACCTTTGGCACCGTGGTTGGCTCGCCAGCTAGAGCACTTGCTGGCTCAAAAGGGGCATGCATGGTTGATTTCAGGTCCCTCTGGACTGGGTCAGTACAGCTTGGGCGAGAGTCTGGCCAAGGCTTGGTTGTGTGAGCAGCCCAGCCCCCAAGGAGCCTGTGGAATTTGCCCAAGTTGTCGAGGGTTTGTTTCAAGAACCAACCCTGATTTGTTTGTATTGATGCCAGAGATCATGATGATGGAGCATGAGTGGCCTTTGGACGAAAAAGTTCAAAAAGAACTCGATGACAAGAAAAGGAAACCCTCCCAAGAAATAAAGGTCGATGCGGCCAGAGCGTTGGTGAGTTTCAGTCAAATCAGTCGCTCAGGAGGTGTGGGCAAGGTTGCTTGGATCCACCCTGCAGATCGCATGAACTCCGTGACCGCCAATACATTGCTCAAAACTTTGGAGGAACCTCCCGAGGGTTTTCGCTTCGTATTGACCAGTGGTGCAGCCCACGAGTTGCTCCCTACGATTCGCTCAAGATGCCAAAATTACACGGTGGAGTGGCCCAGCCAAGCCGAGAGCATTGGTTGGTTGACACAAGAGGGCATCAAGACCCAAGCAGATGCACAAGTTTGGCTGCGAGCGAGCGGTGGCCGTGCCGAGGATGCGTTGATTTGGGCTCAAGTGTTCAAACACAATGCCAAGGCTTGGCTCGCACTGCCACGCGCTTTGGCCAAGGGTGAGGCTGGGTTGTTGAGTGAATTGAGTGGCTCACAAACGGTCAATGTCATGCAAAAAGTTTGTCATGACATGATGTGTTTGAGTCAAGGGGCCGCTCCAAAGTTTTTCCCTTCAGAATCTTTGAGCTCCAAAGCACAGCTCAACGCCATGACCGAATGGTCCAAAGCACTTTTGGTGAGTGCTCAATCGGCTGATCATCCTTTCAACTTGGGCTTGATGCATGAAGCCTTGGTTTCACAGGCCAAGGGTTTTTTGAGCCAGTTGGCCTGATTTTTATAATTTTTTCTGATTTCTCATGTTTGTCGATTCCCACTGTCATCTCAATTACCCTGAATTTGAACCTCAAATGGATCAAATCAGACAAGACATGCATGCCGCATCTGTGGAGAGGGCTTTGTTGATCAGCACGCAACTCGAAACCTTCGAGAGTGTGCATGCCTTGGCCATGAAATTCGATAATTTTTGGTGCACCGTTGGCGTTCATCCTGATGAGGACTCTGTGATCGACCCAAGTTCAGAGGATTTGTTGTCTCGCATTCGACCCAAAGTGGTGGGGATTGGGGAGACAGGACTGGATTACTATCGTTTGAATGGCCGATCCATTGAGGACATGCATTGGCAAAGAGAGCGTTTCAGAAGGCACATCAGGGTTGCTCAAGAAACTCGACTCCCCCTTGTGATTCACACCAGAAATGCCTCAGAAGACACCTTGAAAATATTGGTTCAAGAGGGTGAAGGGGGAGGGTCAAAAAGTGTAGGAGGGGTGTTTCATTGCTTTACCGAAACGCTTGAGGTGGCTCAAAAGGCAGTTGATTTGGGTTACTACATTTCTTTTTCTGGTATTGTGACCTTCAAGAGTGCAAAAGACATCAAATCCGTTGCACAGTGGGTTCCGCTTGAGAGAATGCTCATCGAGACCGACAGTCCCTACCTGGCTCCAACCCCGCACAGAGGGAAAACGAACAACCCAAGTTACGTGCCATTTGTGGCTGCTGAAATAGCCAATTTAAAAGGCATTTCAGTTGAAGAAGTCGCCAAAGCGACAACGCACAACTTTGACCAACTCTTTAAATTGGCCCATTGATGGTGATTTAAAGTAATATATAAATCAATATCTTACGTCTATTATTTAAAGTTAAAATGGATCTCAATTTCAGGAGCTCATGGATCGGCAAGTGGCTATTGTTTGTCACTTTGATCCTGATCATGAGCATCTCAAATGCCAACTCATTCGATGACTTTTTCAAGGCCATCAGCATTGGGGATGTGAAAGGCGTGACCCAGCTATTGAACAGAGGAATGGACCCCAACTTGGTCAATGAGAATGGTCAAACGGCGTTGACACTCTCTGTGTTGCAAGGACAAACACAAGTGGCGCTCACTTTGATCAAGGCCAAAGGAATTGATGTGGATGAGAGGAATTCCCACGAGGAAACACCTCTTATGTTGGCTGCATTGAATGGGGATGTAAAAGTAATCCAGGCGTTGATTTCCGCTGATGCAGAACTCAACAAAACGGGTTGGACACCTTTGCATTACGCAGCCAGCAAAGGTCAACTCAAAGCTATAGAAATATTGCTAGAAAATTCAGCTTACATTGACGCAGAATCTCCCAATCAAACCACGCCGCTCATGATGGCTGCTGGTTATGGAACCCCAGATTCAGTTAAATTGTTGATCGAAGCTGGAGCCGATCCTAGGCTTTTAAATGAAAAAGGACTGAATGCAAAAGACTTTGCAGATCACGCCAAAGAACTCACATCGGCCGAGTATTTAGATGTTGCCATGAAAGAGTGGACGCTCAAATATCCAAGGGCTACCAAGCCATAAGAATTCCATTTCATCGTTATATCACTCGAATCATTAACTTAACATAATATACATCGTATAAAATTAAAAAGTAATCATACAAGGGTTAAAACGGTTTTGAGGCAAAGAACAAAAGGCTAAGATTCATCGAAGACTTCAAAGGCACAGGCGTCTAAATGAAGCAATATTTTCTGAACCTCAATCCATTCATACCTGCATGCAACAAGATATTCACTTTCAATCCAACGGACTCCAACTCGCAGGCGTGCTTCACATTCCAGACGATTTAAAAGCCGGTGAAAAACGCCCAAGCATCACCGTGCTGCACGGTTTTGGAAGCAATAAGAATGGTGGCATTGCACTGGTGGCTGCCGAAATATTTGAAAAAATGGGCTATGTGACACTTCGTTTTGATTTCAGAGGTTGCGGACAAAGCGAAGGTGCTCCAGGACGTGTGATTTGCTTGGAACAAGTTGAAGACGCAAAAGCTGCTTTTGATTACTTGGAAAGCCGTCCTGAGGTCGATCACACTCGAATGGGCATCATGGGTTTCAGTTTTGGAGCGGCTGTGAGCGTATACACGGCTGGCGTTGAACCTCGTGCGGCAGCTTGCATATCCATGGGCGGTTGGGGAGATGGAGCAAAAAAATTCAGAAAACAGCACGAAAGTCCCGAGGCTTGGGAAAAGTTCACAGCCATGATGAAGCGTGGACAAGAGGAACTGAAAAAGGGCGTTTCCATTCAAGTTCCCCGTTTTGACATCGTACCCATTCGAGCTGGGATCAGAAACAACTTGGCCGAAGGTGCATTCATGGAATTCCCGTTTGAAGTGGTTCAAAGCATGTATGACTTCAAAGCCAATGAAGTGGTCTCAAAAATTGCTCCTCGGCCCCTTTTGTTGATGCACCCATCCTTGGATACTGTGACCCCAACCGAACAATCCGTCGATCTTTTTTTGAACGCGGGTCAACCAACAGAATTGCATTTGATGGCTGAGGTGGACCACTTCATGTTGTCAGAAAACAATCACATTGTGCATGCCGTCTTGACCAATTGGCTGGAAAAATACTTTCCAGTCATGTCAGCCTAAATTGACAAGCCTTGATTTTCTATTTTCAAAGACTCTCAGATGAATGATAAAACCATCAATGTCGATGGCGTGAACTTAAAGCGCCCTTTTCAAATTCGTAGACTTGGCCACTTTGGTTTGAACGTTGCCTCTCCCAACGACTCCATGGCGTTTTATGGAGATTTATTGGGTTTTGAAATGTCAGACCCTTTGGATTTTGGACCTCGTATTGCAGAGCCCATTCGCTCTCAAGTTGGACCCACAGTGGGCTACTTCACCAGACATGGGACCGACCACCACTCCTTTGTCTTGTTTCCAAGGAAAGCGGTGAATGCCGCCAACCCGCACTACAAAGATTACCCCGAGCTCACCATCAATCAAATCACTTGGCAAGTGAGCACACTCAGAGAGGTCACACAAGGACACGACTGGTTTCAAAGTAACGATGTCAAAATTTTACGTTCTGGACGAGATACACCAGGATCGAATTGGCATTTTTATCCTGTAGATCCTTGTGGTCACATCAATGAGCTTTATTATGGGATCGAGCAAATTGGCTGGAGTGGACTGTCCAAGCCTCCTGAGATGCACACCATCAAGCATTTGAAACCCCCTCAACTTCCCTACCCTTCAGAGTACTCTGAGGTCGAGCACGCTCTCAATGAAGGCATCGATATTCATTCGGGTTGGAAAAAAGAAATCACACTTGATGAAACTTTTGATGTGGGAGGCGTGCTCTTGGCTCGACCCTTCAAGGTTTGCAAGATTGGCCCTCTTCACCTGTGGGTCGATGATGTTGAGAAAGCACTTCATTTTTACACCCACGATCTGGGACTCACCATGACAGAGGAAGTCACCATTGAAGCAGAGAAGTGTGTCTTTCTCAGGGCCAATACCGAGCACCATGCTTTGGGGCTGTTCCCTCAATCGTTGAAAAGTAAATTGGGCTTGCACCTGCCAAACCCCTCTTCCCTCGTGTCCTTTGGTTTCCAAGTTGGGAGTTACAAACAACTCACAGATGCAGTGTCTTTTCTCACCGAGCGAGGATGCAAACTCCATGAACTCCCACACTCATTCAGTCCTGGAATTGGTCACCATGTTTATTTGGTCGATCCTGATGGATTCCTCATTCAACTCTATTGGGAAATGGAGCAAATCGGCTGGGATGGAAAGCCTCGACCTGCTGCATTGAGAAGAACGTTTGACTCCGATCCTAAAAATTGGCCACCGAACATTGAGCCCTTGAGTGACTCGTATTGCGGTGAAATTTTTTTAGGTCCCTTGAATTGATCACAAATGAGAGTTAACACCATGAAACTTTTCAATACGAGAAATATCAATTGGTTTGTTTCATTTTTCTTCGTTTTCACGCTCCAATGTGCTCATGCAGTCGATAAGTATCCGAGCAAACCCATCACCGTGATCAGTCCTTTTGCAGCGGGTGGATCGGCCGACATCATGGCGCGCTTCATGGCGCAAAAACTCACCGATTCCATGGGTGTGCCGGTGATTGTGGAAAACAAAATCGGAGCAGGTGGAGGGGTGGGTTCTAATCTGGTGGCCAAAGCCAAACCTGATGGTTATACGCTTTTGCTGGTCACGGGAGGGTATCCAGCGCAAGCCGCACTTGCCAAAAACTCTCCCTTTGATCCGGTCAAAGACATCACCATGATTTCGATGGTGACCTCATACCCCTTCATCATTCACGTGCCCGTTGATTCTCCTTTTAAAAATTTAAGCGAACTCATCGCTAAGGCCAAATCCTCTCCAGGTACCTTGAACTACGCAAGCTCAGGAATTGGAAGCATTCATCACTTGTCCAGTGAACTGATGAACGTCATGGCTGGCCTCGACACAGTTCACATTCCAACCAAAGGAGGAACTGGAGCCATGACCGAGCTCATCGGAGAGCGGGTGGATTTTCTCTTTGAAGCCCCTACCCTATCATTGCCATTTATCAAAGGCGGCAAGGTCAGGGCTTTGGCTGTGACCACCAAGGAGCGACTGAAATACTTGCCCGAAGTACCCACAGTCGCTGAAACTCTCCCGGGTTATGAGGTACGCTCCTTCATTGGCTTGGGGGTAACTGGGGGCACTCCCTCTGAAATCGTAAAAACTCTCAACAGCGAGGTCAGAGCGATCGTTGACGACAAAGAAAATGCAAAGCGATTGGCCGATCTTGGTGGAGAGCCACAGTCGAGTTCCGCTGAGGACATGCAAGCCTTCGTAGCGAATGAATATCGGAAATGGCAACGCGTCATTGAAATGCGAAAGATTGAACGTCAATGAATTCCAAGACCGTTGTCAAAGTCAGTGCGCTCCAAAATTTTGTCACCGATTTATTTGTGGCTTACAAGATGCCTTTGGCACATGCCAAAGATGTAAGCGATGCACTTATTTGGGCCAACCTGAGGGGCGTGGATACCCACGGCGTGAGTCGCATCCACATGTATTGTGAGATGATCAAAAAAGGGCATATCGATCCATTGGGCGTGCCCGAAGTGATTCAAAGCAGTCTGTCTGTTCAAGTCATTGAGGCCCATCGAAGTGCTGGTCCCATCGCTGTCAAGCGGGGTACCCAATTGGCCTCAGAGATTGCCAAGCAAACAGGCATTGGTCTGGTCATGATCAGGAATACGACTCACACCGCAGCAATGGGTTACTACACAGAAATGTTGGCGCAACAAGGACTTTGCGCGATAGCCATATCTGCGTCCCGCCCTATGATGGCTTACCACGCAGCAGCAGGTGCCGGAGTCTCTACCGCCCCTCTCTCATTGGCTGTTCCAGCCAGGAATAACAAAGCTGTGTTTCTGGACATGTCATCAGGGATCATCTCCATGGGCAAATTGATCCAACACAAGCATCAAAATATTCCCCTTGAAGAGGATTGGGCACTTGATGAAAATGGAGCCCCCACCACTGACCCTCAAAAAGCTTTCATTCCAAGACCACTGGGCGGTCCCAAGGGCTCTGGCTTGGCCTTGATGATAGAGCTCATGACCAGTTTGCCTGTCATGAATCCATTGCTCTCATGCTCCATCACAGGCGCAAATGGGGGTACTCGACACAATCAAAATGCTTGGGTAATAGCCGTTGACATTTCCAAGTTTTGTGACTTGGAGGACTTTTTGAATGAACTCGATGAGACGGTTGCTGCGATCAAAGGTCTTCCCAAAATGGACCCTACAGTGGACATATTGATGCCCGGTGAGCGTGGATATCAGGAGCGAGAGCGGCGTGAAAAAAATGGCATTGGAATCACACCCACGGTGATCCAGCAGTTGACTCAACTGGCCCAAGAGGTTTCTCTAAAAACCCCTTGGTGAGCAGTCAAATGGTCTAGGATTAATTTGCTTGAAAGAAAAGTCTTTTGAGATCCTCAATGACTGCTTGATGGGACTCTAGGGTTGCTTCTTTGTTGAATCCGGTTTTGGGATCCAAATGCACACAACTGTCCTTGTATGTGAAAGGCAGGTTCGTGCTTTCATTCACTAGCATGCCTTTTCTCTCCACAATGTGACAGTTTTGAGCGCTTTGAGCGCCTTTGCTCACAGTAGGCGTTGGTGAACCCGCGGGGTTGTCAAAACTGTGCGCAGCATTTTTGAACTCCACACTGGAGACATTGGCACCTTTCGCAGCCAAACGAGAAAGCCAATTTTTACATTGCTCTTTTGAAGCATAGTCATCTAACTCACCATGAAATGCGTGAATGGGCATGGTCACCTCTTCATCTCTTTGGAGTTCATCGAAACAAGATGGATAAAAAGGATAGGTCGCAACGGCTTTGAAATTGGGCGCCCAAAGATCCTGAAAGCGTTTCATGGACGTGTAGATCACTGCAGTGCCTCCTCTGGATGAGCCAATGAGTGCTATTTTGTTGGGGTCGATGTTGGGATGCTTTTGAAGCATTTCTTGCGCTTTAAATGCATCGATGGTTCCTGCCAGTCTGGCCAATTTGGATTGATCGCTCGATACACTTAAGAGTCCTCTACCAGAAAAACTGTCGATCCCAAAAGTCGCAATCCCCGCCGCATTGAGCTGATATGCCCAGGACTCATTTGCGCCGTTGATACCCCCTGATCCATGAACGATGATGACAACAGGTAATTTTTTCAAATTAGATCGACGAGGATATCGCAGTTCACCAGCAAGGGTCACAGCCGATGCACTTTTGTCGCCATTCAAAATTTGTTCATCCGTTAAATTCAAGCTTTGAAAAGGAATGATCTCGATTCGCGAGGCATAGGGTTCTTCAGGAATTTCTTGTGCTTGGGTAGAAGCCATGAAGGCTAGGCAAAGAATGAAAAAAAGAAATTTAAAGTAAGTCATTTGAGAGGAATGTTCGTTCAGGATGGTAGGTGGAAATCACTTGAGGGATTGAAAATCCTGATCGAGTTTATTGAGTGAAGCATTGATGATCTCGCTTTTGTTCTTGGACCATTGTGACTGAGCGAGCAGTTTTTGTTTTTGGGAAGCCAACATTCTTCGAATTTCTGAGGGTTGAGAGCCGCCCACTGTTTTGCGATTGTTAACGATTTGAGTTGGATTCAATGCCTCTTTGAATTCAATTTCACTCAATGGAAGTGGACCGGAAATCTCGCTTTCAGCAATGGATTCTTTGAAGATCATCTGAGCCTTTTCATAGGTGAAATCCATTGGTTTGATATTGAATTTTTTAGAGTACTCAACAATGTTTGATGCGAAATGATGCCCAACTCTAAAGGGTATATGGTATTTGCGCATCAGTAAATCGGCTATTTCTTGCGAGGCAGTCCAGTCGTTGTTCAATTCTTCTAAAGCGCGATTGGGATCAATGACAAGCGCATTGATGACTTCATCGAGTTCCTTGATGAATTTAACGGCTCCTTGCACCATTTCGCGATTTTGTTTTTGATTTTTTGCATCACTCATGCCCGCTTGGATGTTGTGAGCTTTGATGATCGGTGACAGGGCGTTAGAGATCGAATTAGAGGCATCTGCTCGGGTATCAATCAAGAGTCCTGGATTTCGTTTTTGAGGCATTGCGCTAGATACATAAGTGTTCTTGCCACCTTCAGTCAACAAGATCCAAGGTCTGGTTTGTGCATATTGGGTGGTGATGTCTTCAATGAGATTACTTGCGTGAAGCGCAATGCTGATGATGATCTCTGCAACCTCTACGGGTTCATCGGTTGAGGATATTTGAGATGCATCGTAGGCGTTGTCTACGATTTGAGCGAATCCTAAGTAGTCGGACATTTTTTGTCGATTCAATGGCCAGCTGCTTCCATTTAAAACGGTCGTGCCCATTGCGCAGCGATCGATGCGCTCGTAGGCTTCTCTGATTCTTTGTTGATCTCGCTCAAAACCAGCCAAATATCCCAA